>Ga0105044_10016022_pt1 | contig 10124 bp, 9 predicted proteins | sample MAT01_FD_78092 | JGI IMG/M metagenome (GOLD analysis project Ga0105044, IMG submission 78092) | Freshwater microbial communities from Lake Fryxell liftoff mats and glacier meltwater in Antarctica - MAT-01 | ecosystem: Environmental > Aquatic > Freshwater > Ice > Liftoff microbial mat | place...
AACCGGCGCAGCTGGCTGTACCGGCGCCAGCCCAGCGTGGTGGTCGGCGGCTACACACCGCTGGCGCTGCCACTGTGGAAGACAGGCATCGCCAGCGGCGCCAGCGCAGCACCCGACCCACTGCGCTGGCACCCGGTGCCGGTGCCCGACACGGCCGAGGCACCGCTGGACTTCATCGCCGGCCTGCGCACCGTGGTAGTGGCCGGCGATGCCGACGCGCAGACCGGCATGTCGGCGCACCTGGTGCTGATCAACCGGTCGATGACGCAGCGCGCGCTCGTCAACGCCGACGGCGAGATGCTGCTGCTGCCGCAAAGTGGCCGCTTCACGGTGACCACCGAGCTGGGCGTGCTGCAGGCCAGCCCCGGCGATGTGCTGCTGCTGCCGCGCGGGCTGGCCTTCAAGGTGGCGGTGGACGGGCCGGCCACGGCCTACGTGTGCGAGAACTTCGGCGCCGCGTTCCGCCTGCCCGAGCTGGGCCCGATCGGCAGCAACGGGCTGGCGAATCCGCGCGACTTCATCGCGCCGGCGGCCGCCTTCGATGCCGATGCGGTAGATCGCCCGTATCAGATCGTGAAGAAGTTCGGCGGCGAGTTCTGGGTCGCCGCTCAGGCGCACAGCCCCTTCAACGTGGTGGCCTGGCACGGCAACCTGGCACCGATGAAGTACGACACGCGGCACTTCAACACCATCGGCTCGATCAGCTTCGACCACCCCGACCCGAGCATCTTCACCGTGCTCACCAGCCCGAGCGACACGCCGGGCACGGCGAATGTCGACTTCGTGATCTTCCCGCCGCGCTGGCTGGTGGCCGAAGACACCTTCCGCCCGCCCTGGTTCCACCGCAACCTGATGAGCGAATTCATGGGTCTGGTCTACGGCCAGTACGACGCCAAGCCCGAGGGCTTTCGCCCGGGCGGCGCCAGCCTGCACAACAGCATGGTGCCGCACGGCCCGGACGCCGAGGCTTTCGAGCGCGCGTCGAACGCCGCGCTCGCGCCGCACAAGCTCGACCACACGCTGGCCTTCATGTTCGAGAGCCGCTGGCGCATGCGCCCCACCGCCTGGGCGCTGCGCCCGGACGCGCTTGACACGCAGTACGCCGAGTGCTGGGCCGGCCTGCGCAACCACTTCCAGGGCCAACCATGATCGACGCCACCCATGACCCGCTGCTCAGGAGCTGGGTCGATTCGGCCCACGAGCCGGGCACCGACTTCCCGATCCAGAACCTGCCCTTCGGCCGCTTTCGCCGCATGCCCGGCACGGCCGGACCGGACGGCCGCGTCGGTGAGCCCGAGCCCTGGCGCATCGGCGTGGCCATCGGCACGCAGGTACTCGACCTGCATCTGGCCGCCACCGGCTGCCCCTGGACGCGCGAAGTCAGCGAACTGCTGCAGCCGCTGGCCGCGGGCAACCTCAACGGCTTCATGGCGCTGGGCGCCGTCGCACGGCGCACGCTGCGCGCCGCGCTGTCGGCCGCACTGTCCGAAGGCAGCGAGCAGGGCCCTTTTCTCGAGGCCTGTCTGCTGCCGCAGGCACAGGCGCAGATGTCGCTGCCCTGCCGCATCGGCGGCTACACCGATTTCTATACCGGCATCCACCACGCCACGGCGGTGGGCAAGTTGTTCCGCCCCGACAACCCGCTGCTGCCGAACTACAAATGGCTGCCGATCGGCTACCACGGCCGCACCTCGTCGATCGTCGTCGACGGCACCCCCGTGCGCCGCCCGTACGGCCAGCTGAAGGCGGCCGACGCCGACGCGCCGGTGTTCGCGCCGACGCGTCGGCTCGACCACGAACTCGAAGTGGGCGTACTGGTAGGCGCGGGCAACGAACTGGGCACGCGCAAGACGATGGACGAGGCCGAGGCCGACTGGTTCGGCCTGGTGCTGCTCAACGACTGGTCGGCGCGCGACGTGCAGCCCTGGGAGTACCAGCCGCTGGGGCCCTTCCTGTCGAAGAACTTCGCCAGCACGCTGTCGCCCTGGGTGGTGACGCAAGAGGCGCTGGCGCCTTTCCGCCGTCCCTTCACGCGGCCGGCCGGCGACCCGCAGCCGCTGCCCTACCTGGACAGCGCGGCCAACCGTGCCGCGGGCGCCATCGACATCGTGCTCGAGGCCTGGCTGCAGAGCGCCACGATGCGCGAGCGCGGCCAGCCCGCCCAGCGACTGATGCAGAGCAACTTCGCCGACGCCTACTGGACCGTGGCGCAACTGCTGGCACATCACAGCGCCGGCGGCTGCAACCTGCAGCCCGGCGACTTGCTGGGCAGCGGCACACAGTCCGGCCCCGGCGAGGGCCAGGGCGGCTCGATGATCGAGCTCAGCGCCGCGGGCAAGCAGCCGCTGACGCTGGCCAGCGGAGAAACGCGCAGTTTCCTCGAAGACGGCGACGAGCTGACGCTGCGCGCCTATTGCGCCGCAACCGGTACCGCACCGGGCGCCGCACCGGGCGCCGCCCGCATCGGCTTCGGCAAGGCGGCGGGGCGCGTGCTGCCGGCCGTCTGACCCGCTGGCCCGTCTTGCCGCGGGGCACTCCTCCGCGTCAAAACGCTGCGCGGGGTCAGACCAGATCTGCGTCCGTCATCACCTCCACCAGCGCAGGGCCGCGCACGGCCAAAGCCGTGGCCAAAGCCTGGTCAAGCTGTTCCACGGTGGAGACCTTCACGCCATGGCCATCGCACTGCTTCGCAAACATCGCGAACGACGGGTTAGCGCGCCGCGGTGCATGCAGCGGCCGCATTGCACGCTCACGGCCTGGTCGAAACGTACGATGACGAGGTCGACCTCAGCCACCAGCGCGTGCACGGGTTGTCGGTCAGCGAGCTGCTCGTAGTGGGCAATGGCCGTCTTGTGCAAGGTGTCGTCCGCTCGGTTGCGTGGGGCATGAATGTCGTTGCAAGGCCTGCGCATCAGCCCCACTGCGGCGGCGGTGGAATCTGCGCCACCAGGCGGGACAGGCCGTCGGCGTAGATCGCCCGCAGCGACATCCAGTAGGCGTCGTCACCTTCCAACGTGGCGAAGTTGCGCGCCGAGAAACTGTCGGTGGCGTAACGCAGCAGGTCGATCGGTGCGGCCACCGAGAGGTTGCTGCGCATCGTGGCGTCGAAGGACAGCAGCGACAGCTTGGCCGCTTCATCCAGCGTGCTGTTGTTGCCTAGCGCCCGGTCCAGGATAGGCTTGCCGTACTTGGTTTCGCCCAGCTGCAGGAAGCGCGAGCGGTCCGAGGCTTCGACGAAGTTGCCGGCCGAGTAGATGATGAACAGCCTTGGCGGCTCGCCTGCGATCTGGCCGCCGACGAGGAAACTGCCGTGGGGGTCACCGAAGGGCTGCACGTAGGCGCCGTCGCGCGCAATGACCTCGCGCAAACGGTCGCCCAGCATCCGGGCGACGTCGAACATCGAGCGTGCGGTGTGGATGTCGTGCCCGAGGTTGCCGCTGCCGGCAGATTCGCGCAGCGACGTCACCACGGCCTGGGTGGTGGCCAGGTTGCCGGCCGACAGCACGGCAATCACACGCTGACCAGGCACTTCGAACAGCGCGAGCTTCTTGACGAGTGCCACCTGGTCCACGCCGGCGTTCGAGCGTGAATCAGAGGCCAGCACCAGCCCCGCAGGCAGCAGAATGCCGAGACAGTAGGTCATTGGTTTCCTCCGCGGCCGCACTGACGGACTGGGGCACCACGCCAGACGCGAAGTGCTTGGTCGCCGTGGCCGCCCCGGCATTAGAAACCATACCCACGCATGACGCCATCAACACCTTTGAACGAACTGCTGCGAGACGTCCAACAGGATATCCAGGCCCGCTTCGGCAGCGGGCGCGTGGCCGACTACATCCCCGCGCTGGCGCGTGTGGACCCGCGTCAGTTCGGGCTCGCCCTGAACACCTGCTCGGGCGAGAGCGCCTCAGTGGGCGACTGCGCGCAGGGCTTCTCGATCCAGAGTGTGTCGAAGGTGTTCACGCTGACCCTGGCGCTGGGGCGCATGGGTGACGCCCTGTGGCGGCGCGTGGGTCGCGAGCCCTCGGGCTCGCCGTTCAACTCGATCGTGCAGCTCGAGCGTGAGCAGGGCATCCCGCGCAACCCCTTCATCAATGCCGGTGCACTGGTCGTCACCGACGCCATCCTGGCCGGCCGCCCGCCGCAGGTGGCGGTGGCCGAGATCCTGGCCTACCTGCGTGAACTGGCTGACGACGGCGACATCGCGGTCGACCGTGAAGTGGCGCAGTCAGAGGCCGACACCGGCTATCGCAACGCCAGCCTGGCCAACTTCATCCGCGCCTTCGGCAACCTGAAGCACCCGGTAGGCGACGTGCTGGAGACCTACTTCAACCAATGCGCGCTGCGCATGAACTGCGTTCAGTTGGCGCGCGCCGGCCTGTTCCTGGCGCACGGCGGCATCGATCCCCTGACCGGCCACCGAGTCGTCGACGCGCAAGCCGCGCGTCGCATCAACGCCTTGATGATGACCTGCGGCCACTACGACGCCTCGGGCGACTTCGCCTTCCGCGTCGGCCTGCCGGGCAAGAGCGGCGTGGGCGGCGGCATCCTGGCGATCGCGCCGCGCAAGGCATCCATCGCGGTCTGGGCGCCAGGGCTCAACGAGGCCGGCAATTCGCTGGTAGGCGCGATGGCGCTCGAGAGCCTGTCGCGGCGGGCAGGGTGGTCGGTGTTCTGAAAGGCGGGGCGCCGCACAGGCCCACGCTGTGTGACGGCTCGCGGTGCCGAGATCGGCAGGCTGCCCGGCTCTTGGCGACAGCCAGACACCAAGGCCCCGCAAGCTCATCGTGAGCCGGCTGCAGAACCAGGGTCAGCCCCGCCGTGCTGCGCGCCGGCGGCGGTCTCGAGCACCCACAGGCGCCCTTCGTTTCCTTTCGATGGCTCGGCATCACGCCTCGCACCATGCAAAGGCGGGCGGCCAGCGTGCACAAGACGCTAGACGCGAACGCCAGCGACAGGGCGCTGCGCCTGTTGACGGTGACGGGACAGGCGGTCGACGTGCTCGGCTCGAGAGAGGCTGCGCGGCAGCGAGGCGTTCGCTTTGGATCCCGGGCTGAACCCGCTCGCGCCGCGCCAGGTGCAGCCGCCGCAAGGGGTGCATCCGGGGCCGGTCAGCCGTAGAATGTTGCCTGTGTCATTCTGCGATTGATCTGCCATGAATACTGCCAAGGTGTCGGACGGCGGCCGGGTTGTCATACCGGCCGAGCTGCGGGAAAAACACGGCATCGGCATCGGCGACGTGGTGATGTGGCTCGACACCGGCGACCAGTTGGTGCTGACGTCTGTGCGCGCATCGATCCGGCGGGCGCAGGCGCTGGTCGCCCAGCACAACAAACGCCCGGGGATCAGCATGGTGGACGAGTTGATCCGCGAGCGGCGGGATGAAGCCGCCCGCGAATGAGGGTCTTCGACGCCTCGGCGCTGTTGGCGGTGCTGGGCCAGGAACCCGGTGGCGATGTCGTCAGCGAACAGCTCGAGGCCCGCGACGGCGTGGTAGCCAGCGTGAACTACGCCGAGGTGTTGACCAAGCTGATCGACCGCGGCCTGGACGAGGCCACTGCGCAACTGGCCTGGCATTCGCTGGGCTTGAAGGTGCACCCGGTCGACGAAGGGATCGCGGCCGTCGCGGCCCTGCTGAGGCCGACAACGCGCGCACTGGGTCTGTCTCTCGCCGACCGCTGCTGCCTGGCGCTGGCCCGGCAGCTCGGCAACGTGACGGTGGTCACGGCAGACCGCCCCTGGAAAGCCCTGAAGGGCTTTCGCTTCACATTCATCCGCTGACTGGAATCGCCCATAGCGGTCTGCATGCGGTAGGTGCCGACAACGGTGCCCGACAGGTCGTCATCGACGATCAGGTGCGTGCAAACCGTGTCGAACGGGTCAGCGTCCAGGCCGCTGTCGTAGGCCTGCACGAGGCCCTCGTTGAGTTCGACATTGAAGACCTGAAAACGCAGTGCCTGCGCAGCCGCGATGTCGGACGGGCAAGACGCCAGCCGCGCCCGGTAACGGCTGTCGCTGCGAAGTTCGGGTCGAAGCGCATTGTTTGGGCCGGCGGTCGGTGTGGTCATGGCGCGGGGACGAGTTGGCGTCGTCCATTGGTCGGCCACGCGGCGCCCAGATTACGAAGCTGCCAGCAGCATCGAACTTTCAGGCCACCAGCGGAAAGGCCAGCGCCATGAACCAGGCGAACACCAGTCCGTTGGCCAGCGCGGCCACCAGGGGATGCGCGGTGCGGCGCCAGACCCAGCGGCTGAACAGCCCGTAGACGATGAACAGCAGCAGGATCGCCGGCACGATCAGGGCGAGGAAGAACAGCCGCCCAGGATTGAGCGCGATCGCCCCCACCAGCGAGAGCAGAAAGCACAGCTTGGTGGCGAAGTAGGCCATCGGCGGCGCGTGCGGGCTGCGCGTCAGCGCTTCGTCGGCGATGAACCAGACGATCGTTCCCACCGCCAGCACCGCGATCACGCCCAGGCGAACCGGCGGCGGGCTGAGGTTGAAGACGAAGGCGTTGCCCGGCAGACCCACCGCCAGCAGGCCGAAAGCGGCCACCAGCAGTGTCGAGCCCAGCAGTGCGGCAAGGCGCACCGGCGGCAGCCAGGCGCCGCCGCGCCACCACAGCGCAGCCGCCGTCAGCAGGCCGTAGAGCAAGAAGTGCAGCACCAGGTAATCGCCCAGCAGGATCGGCATCAGCTCGACCGGCAGCAGCCCGCTCGGCAGCTTGAACAGCAGCAGCGGCGTGGCCGCCGCAGGCAGCAAGGCCAGCGGCCAGAAGCGCCGCCAGCGCCAGCGCGTGGCTTGCGGAGGCGTGGCGCCGAAGGGCGGTGCGCCGCCGGCTGCTACCCGCGGCAGCCATCCGGCCAGCGCCCAGCCCAGGCCGAGCACGCCCACCAGCAGCAGCCCAAGCCGCGGCCCGTACGCCGCGACGAAAGGATGCGCCGGCACCGGCCGCCCGGCGGCCTGCTTCAGCCAGGCGACGGCTTCGACGGCGGTGTCGGCGCTGTACAGCACCGCGATGTGCTCCACCCCGGCAGCAAAGGCGACGCGCCGTGCGCTGCCGTCCTCGAAGCGGCCGTAGGTGCGCCGCTCCTGCGGGCCGGGCCCGGCAATACTGCTGGCAGCGCGGCCGACGATGCGCAAGGCCTCGTCGTGCATCACGCCGGGCTCCCAGGCGCCGCTGACCACCAGCAGGTTGCGCGGGCTGTCCAGCGCGCTGTCGGCGACGATGGAAGGCGCGAACAGCGACAGCCCCACGGTGGCCCACACCTCGGGATGCGCCTGCGCATGCCGCACCACGATGTCCGAGGCCATCGAGTGCCCGAGCAGCGCATAGCCGGCGCCCGGCGCCGCCAGCGGCTCGGCCCAGGCGGTCAGCTTCGCCAGCGCAGCCAGCAAGGTGCGCAGGCTCTGATCCTGGTCGGCCAGACCGCCGGTCATCGGCGCCGGGTTGCGGCCATGGCCGGGGAAGTCGAAGGTCACCGCGATGAAGCCGTTGCGCGCCAGGGTCAGCGCCAACGGTTGCATCAGCTGCTGCGAGCCGGCGAAGCCGTGCGCGATGACCACCAGCGGCGCCGGCACGGCCGCAGCGCTGGTCACCGCCGGCCGCCACACCGTGACCGGCATGGTGCCCACCATCTCGTGCTGCACCTGCACGCCATTGCGCATTTGCAGCAGTTGCCACAGGCCCAGCAGCAACATCGTCAGCGCAAGCAGGCCCACGGCAGCCCGCAGGGCTGCTTGCCGCGACAGGCCCATCAGGCCAGGCCGACCATCTGCTCGCTCAGGCTCCAGAGGCGGCTGGCCCGCTCATGGTCGGTGGCCTTGGCCGACAGCGGCTGGGCGAAGGGCGCGCGGCCTTCGCGCTGGCGGTTGCCCCAGCTCCAGTGCACGCCCGACTGCGCAAATGCCGGGTCCGCCACCACCTGCGCCACACGTTCGCCCGCCAGCGTCTGCGTCACATAGCCCTTGGTGATGTTCTTCTGGAACCACGGGAAGATGGTCTGGAAGGCCTTGGGCGTGTCGCGAAAGAGCGCCGTGTCGGCCACGCAGCCGGGGTACAGCGTGTTGAAGACGATGCCCGTGTCGGCATGGAAGCGCCGGTGCAGCTCACGGCTGATGATCATGTTGCACAGCTTGCTGTCCTTGTAGGCCTTGCCCGGCTTGAACGGGCGGCCGTCGATCATCGCCACCGGCGGCTTGAAGCCGGCCGCCAGGCCCTGCAGATCACCCAGGTCGGCCGGCGCCGGGATCGGCACCTTGCCGCCGAACTCTTCGGAGTTGGCGGTCACGGTGCCCAGCGTCACCAGGCGCGGCGCCGGGTGGCTGGCCCTCTGCAGATCGGGCAGCAGCAGCCGGCTGAGCAGGAAGTGGCCGAAGTGGTTGGTGGCCACGCTGATCTCGAAGCCCTCGGCCGAACGCTGCGGCGCCTTCAGCCGCGGCAGGTAGACGGCGGCGTTGTTGACCAGCGCGTGCAGCGGGCGGCCACTGGCGCGAAAGGCGTCGACGAAGGCGCGCACGCTGGCCTGCGAGCCGAGGTCGATAGGCATCACGGCATGGCGTTCGGCGGCGATGCCCAGGTCTTGCGCCGCACGCGTGGCCTTGGGCACGTCGCGGCAGGCCATGACGACGAACCAGCCGCGTTGTGCCAGCGCCTGCGCGGCGTAAAGGCCGACGCCCGACGAGGCCCCGGTGATGACCACAGTCGGATGCAAGGCGGCATTCAGCATGAGCGGGCGAACCACGTGGGAGGAGGCCGCAGTGTGCCCGCCGCGGCGGACGGCGGCGCGGCGGCGCGCTCAGCCGTTCAGCGACTGCTCGCGCGGCACGAGGCTGACTGCCGCGCGAGGGTCGGTGCAGATGGCATCGGCCCCGAGGCGGGCGGCCTGAAGCTGATGAGCGACAAAGACCGGACCGCCCAATACCACCAGCACGGCGGGGTTGCGCGAGGCGGCCTTCAGCGCCGCCACCAGCTGCGGCAGCGTCTCGAGTTGCGACTCCAGCGCCACCGACAAGCCGATCATGTCGAACCATTCATTGCCCACCGCGTGCGCCAACTCTTCGCTGCTGGGCGACACCTCGAGCACCACCGACCAGCCCGCGGTGCGGAAGAATTCCGACGCGATGACCAGGCCCAGCAGATGGACCGAGCCCGGGGCGTTGGCCATCATCACGCGCTTCGCCTCGCCAGCGTGCTGTGGCCCGTCCTGGAACTCATAGCCCAGGCCGTGAACGACCTGATGCATCAGCACCAGCCCGGTCGTGACCTGCGTGAAGCTCAGGTCGTCCGACTCCCACAGATCACCCAGGTAGCGCGCGGCCGGTGTGATCAGGTTCAGATGCAGGCTGTGCACTTCCCGACCGCTGGCGGTGATCTGGGCGATCAGCGCGGCCGCAGTGGGCGGCTGGACGCTGGCGCATTGGAGGGCAAAGGCCTTGACCTCGGCATCGTCGGGAACGTCATCGGCGATCGGCGCGCGCACGGCGAGCCCGTTCCGATCGGCGACTGCATGCGCCTGCGCCAGGCGGGGAATGATCTGGGCGGACACGACATTGCGCAGAGTCCGCCGGCATTCATCCTGCTCGACCTGCTCGACCTGCACGGCCGAATCCGGCCCCAGATGCGACTTCACCAAGCTACGTACGCTGTCGATCCGCAAGGACTGCATGTGCGCTACCCAAGTTGTGCCGGCGGTTTTAGCGTCGGTCGGCGCGGCTCGCAATACGGGGGCACCCCAGCGACCTGCGTGTTCGGGGTAAACACCGAGTCCAGCGGGCCGGTTATCCACAGGCCCGGCGCAAATCGCGTCAGAACGGCCGGCCCGACGCCATGGTGCGACAGAATCGCGCTCCCGCCGGACAAGGCGCGGACCTGCCCCTGAACCCCTGCTGAGCTTCGTCCGATGAAAGCCAACGCCATCGTCTTCAACGCCCCGCGCTCCTTGTCTGTCCAGACCCTGGAGCTGTGCCCGTTGGGGCCCAAGGACATCGAGGTGGAGGTGTCGCACACCGGCATCAGCACCGGCACCGAACGGCTGTTGTGGGACGGCACGATGCCACCGTTCCCCGGCCTGGGCTACCCGCTGGTGCCGGGCTACGAGACCGTGGGCATCGTCGTGCAGGCCGGCGCC
>Ga0105044_10016024_pt1 | contig 10123 bp, 5 predicted proteins | sample MAT01_FD_78092 | JGI IMG/M metagenome (GOLD analysis project Ga0105044, IMG submission 78092) | Freshwater microbial communities from Lake Fryxell liftoff mats and glacier meltwater in Antarctica - MAT-01 | ecosystem: Environmental > Aquatic > Freshwater > Ice > Liftoff microbial mat | place...
CGATGGCTAACACGGCCCGGCCTCCCTTCGGCGTGAAGTAGACGTCGGGCCAATACGAGCGGGCGATCGAAATTGCGACGAAGCTGATCGGACTGAATCCGAAATCGGTCGATTATCGACTCAGTCGCGCAACGACTTTCACGATCCTGAAACAATGGGACAAGGCGGAAGAGGATTGTCGGAAAACCTTGGAAATTCAGCCGCTGCACCCGATGGCCCATTTGGTGCTCGCACTTTGTTTGCACAAGCGGGGGAACCCGGAAGCCGGAAAACGGGAAGCGGATACCGCGATCGGTTTGGCGACCCAAAAGCAGCAAAAAGCGGCGTTTCGGGAGTGGTTCGTTCGCGAGTCGCATTGATGGCCATCAGCGCAAGATGCGCCGATGCGATGCGGCCAGTTCCCGCTCTCCCTTTCGTTCGTGGTATTCCATCAGCATCCGGTGCGCCTTCTGGTGATCGATGTCCTTCGCCAAGGTTTTGTCCAACCAGTACAGGGCCCGCGATTCCATCTGAAGTTCCATGAAGATGCTGCCGATCTCGAACCATTCCTCGGGTGTGGCATCGGGTTTGTCGGCCCGGTCGCGCAGGAGCGTGTTCACCCGTTCGGTCCGCTCTCGGATCTTGAGGTACTCCCGCTCGCCGGCAAGCGCTTCTTGGTCGCGGCCCTGCAATCGGAGCGCAGTCACCAGTACAGACCGCGCATCCGACTCGGTGGGATCCAAAGCGATCACGCGGCGCAAGCGGCGCTCGGCGTCGGCGCCACGACCTTCTTGCACATCGAGCCTGGCCAGAGACACCAAGGGGGCCGCATCGTTCTTCGCCAAACTCGGCTCGACTTCTTCGAGCAAGCGCCGCGCGTCTAGGCTCCGCCCTTCCAAGAAGCGGAGCATCCCCAAGCGGGCTTTCACCTCCACTCGATCGGGCGCTTGCTGCATGAGGAAGTCTAGGTGCGGGATTACTTCGGGCACTTTTTTCTGCTCGAGGAGCAACTCGACGAGACGCAAGCGTACCAGGATCAAGCTCGGGTCGAGTTGGAGGGCCTTGACGTAATCTTCGTAGGCCAAGTTCTGGCTTGCGGTGTGCTCATAGACCCACCCGCGGCGCTCGTAGGGCAACGCCTGATCCGGGCAGAGTTCGATCCACTTCGTCAGGCAGGCATTGGCCGCTTGGTATCGCAGGCGGCGCATGTAACTCAGGCTGATAGTTTCGAGGATCCCGGGGCTATCCGGGTGGCCCTGTTCAATCCGTTTGAATAGGTCGTCGACGGCTTCGTCGTCCCCCATTTGCACGCGGAGCAACAAGGATTCGACTTGGGCTTCTTCCCGCGATTCCGGATCGGATCGGAAATACCGGGTCAAGTACTCTTGGGCGGAATCGAACTCGCCCCTTCGCCGGCTCGTTTTAGCCGAGAGGAGGAGCAGGCCGGGATCATCGGGCCAGATCCGCCGACAATACTCCAGCCGGCGCTCGGCTTCGTCGAATCGCTTCGCTTCGTAATCGACCTGGGCTTGGCGCCAAGTGTAAACGGCCCAGCCGTATCCGCCGAGGCACACACCCGCGACGGAGAAGAGAGCCAGCAGTGCGATCGCACGGAAGGGATGGCGGCGGATCAAAGCGACGCCGGCGCGGCGCATCCGGGCGAGCAATTGTCCTGCAATCGACATCATGCCGAACCTCGGCCACGAATTCAAAGGAGCTGGAAAGAAGCAAAGCCCGCCGAGAACGCATGTTCCGGTCGGGCTTCGCAGGCTACTTCAGCGGGATGAGACTATGCGTGAGGGATGTCAATCAGTTAGCGGGAAGTCTTTGGTAACCGTGCCCGTTCCTACTTCGATCGTCAAACCCGACGTTAGTTTCGACACGTACTTGGGCGGAATCTTCATGTAGCGTTTGCGAAGTTCCTCAACCGGGGCCGCGCCGAATCCGCCTCCGCCTCCGGCACCCGCATCGGCAGCACCGCCGCCCTTGCCCATCTTTTCTGCATATTGCTTCGACATCTGCTCGGTTTTGCTGGCGGTGCCCGTGTTCGATCCTTTGGCGTCGGGAGCCTTCTTATCCGGGTTGACCGAATCCGTTTCGATCACCACCGAGTAGGTGCCGGGGGGGATGTCCGTGATCGAGTAGGTGCCGTCCATCTGAATCGGGCTGGAGAATCCACCACCCGATTCGCTGGAGAAAAAGATCATGCCACCGGGAACCGGAGCGTTCTTGTACGTGATGACACCGGAGACTTTGGACTTTGTACCGCCACCGCAGCCCGCTGGTAGCATCAGGAGTGCCGCGAGTACCGGCGCGAAGGTGAATCGGAATGCCGCATTTTTCATGGGAGATCTTAGGGAGTGTGAAAAAAAGTGTGAACAATGGCGACTGCGATCCAGCGGACCCGAACTGCGCCGGCGCAGTTCGGGTCGGAAGTTTCGAGGGGAAGCAGACCCGATTACCAGTCGTTACCCATGACGAGGCCATCATCCCGAACGATGGCTCTCGAAAGTGTGTTCCGATTAATCGAGGGGTTGATCGATCGCACGCTACCATCCATCAAAACCACCAGCATCCCGCCGCTCGACATGGCTTGCAGCGACCTCGGATTGCATTGTTGGATCGAAGGCTTGTTCTGGATCGGGCCCAATCCGGGTGCTGCGATACCGGTCACGAGGTTGATCGGATAGTGCAGCGGGGGCGAAGTTTTGTTGGGGTAAGAGCCAGAAGTCGCAAGATCGATCCACCAAGTCGGCGACTCCCAAGCGAGAGCCGCATCGCCACCACCGTAACTCTGAGTAATCGGTCCGGGATTGGCTGCGCCGTCTTCCGCCCAGATCCGACTCGAGTAGATCGACGAGTTCCAGTCGCTGGCCCTGCCGGGACCGCATTTCGCATAGCGCTCGAAGAATGCGATTGTGTTCGAAGTTCCATCGGGATACGAACGGGGGATGTTGCAAACGCCCCCGGTGTTCCAGTCTTCGCCCCAGCCACCACCAAAGGCGTGCCAATTCGCGTGGTAGCTCGCTTGTCCGCGGTTGCCCCAATCCGCCGCTCTCCCGTTGGCCTCGAGGCCCGGATCGAGGGGAGAGACGAACGTTTTCACGGCCAGATCCGAAGAGCCGCCTTGGCCCGAGTCCCGCCAAGAACTGCCTCTAGACCTTCTGAAAGCGGCGTCCTGTTCGATGTAGGGGAGGAGGAAGTGGTGCAACGTGCCGAAACGCGTCGGTACGTCAACATCCCACGCACCACCACCGATCGCCGTCGGGAAGTCGCCGCGGGTCGAAGGCAGCTTCCCGTGAGTGTCGTTCAGGCCGTGGATGGCGATGCCGATTTGCTTGAGGTTGTTGCCGCTGCTCATACGAGCCGCCGCTTCGCGAACTTTCTGGACGGCTGGCAGCAGCAGTCCGATGAGAATCGCGATAATCGCGATGACGACGAGTAGCTCGATCAGCGTGAACGCTGAACGCCGCTTCGGGGGGAGATCCCTGAGCATAACTGCTCCAAAAAAAAGAGGTGAGAAGAAAAGGTGAATCCGAAAGAGGTAAACCTCTTCTCATTTGCAAGACTAACAAATTCCACCCTGCTGTCAACATTCTTTTTTCATTTCTTGGAATTTGCCGTGCTAGTGCCGAAACAGTGTGCGTCCCGCACGACCGCCCGTGACTCGCGAACCGTGGCGCCTTCCCGCTCGTACGACACAGACAGTTTCCGCCCATCACGCTTGCCAACATCACTATGGCCCTCTCCCCCCCAAACCCTACCGGAGACCCACCAGCTCTACGGACAACTTACTGGCGTTCCCGAGATGCTTGGCCTCTCTTTCTGTTTGCTTTTGGATTTCTGCTGGCTTCTTTCCCCGCTCGAAATCTCGATCTCTGGTCCCATTTGGCTGCGGGGCGCGATATTGCGCAGCACGCCACCTTGGGGCAGTCCTTCACGCCCTGCTTCGATCTCGGGGTGTACCTTTGCAATTCCTTGGGCGGTGGCTTCGGTGTCGTGTTCGCGAAAGCCCTCGCAATGGGACTACTCGGAATCGTACTTTACGTGTCCGCCAAGTGCGCTGGCTCCGGTACGTTACCCGCCGTGCTTGGGGGGCTATCGCTGATGGCGCTCAGCCTGCGCGCTAACCTTCAGCCCCAGACGGCGTCCTACCTCTTTCTCGGCTTACTGCAGCTATGGTCCTTCCGCAATTCCCGCCCGCCTACACGGCTGGCCGATTGGTTACCGCTGTTGCTGCTGTTCGGCTTTTGGGCCAATTTTGATCGGGGCTTTGTCTATGGCGCTGCGGCTTTCGGTTTGATTCTGATCGGTCGAGATCTCGACACCTGCCGTCGCCCCGTCTTGGCTCGGTGGATCGTCCCCATTCTCGTGGTGGGTGGCCTGTTCGCGCTGAACCCGGCGCACTGGGCTTACGCCTTCCGCGGTGGTCGATTCCCTCTTCCACTCGAGTTGGAATGGATGCGGGTCGGCACTACGAGAGAATTGCTGCGCACACCATTTGCTACAACCTACTTGTCTGCGATACGCGATAACCCGGCGGCGTTGGCCTACTACCCATTGGTCGCGCTGACGTTGCTCGGCTTCGTCTCGAATCGTCGGGCGTTTCGATGGGAGCATTTTTTGCCCTCCCTCGCCTTCACCTTGCTGAGCGCGATCACGGACCGTGCCATTCCACTCTTCGCGGTAGTCTGCGGACCGATCGCCGCACGGAACCTCGGTGAGGCCTTACTTCGAAGCCGGGTCTCGGCTCCACCTCAAAGTCGTGGTGCCCGATATCGGTGGGGCGTGTCACTGGCGAAGGTACTCCTCGCCGGAATTTTCTTGGTCGCCGTGTGGCCGGGCTGGCTGCAACGCCCTCCTTACGAACCGCGACGCTGGGTTTATGATTGGCCGAGCTCGCCTGCCGCAGGCTCCGAATTTCTCCGCGGATTGCTTCAGTCGGGCACCGAGCGAGACCATCGCACGCTCCATCTTGCTCCGGAGTCTCACACGGCCTTCCGCTGGTTTTGCCCGGAGGACGATGGTCGACTCGATGGAGCGCTGTCGGATCGATTGCTGCAAGGCCAATCGATCAATGACGAAATGCGGGCGGGCGGCTTCACCCGAGTTGTTTTGTATCATCCGAACCGAGAGCAACTCCGCCCGGCGCTCAACGTGTTGTTGCGCGATCGGTATCGCTGGCCGCTACTCTACGTAGGCGGGGATGTTGCCATCTTTGGATGGCGAGACCCGAAAAGCGAAATCGCCTATCCCCATCCCAGCTTGGATTTGACGAGGGAATGGAACGAATCGCTGGAGCGAAAGCAATCTTTGCCCATGGAGGGGCCTTCGCTCGCTGTACCAACTTGGCAACAATCCCTCCGGAAGGCTTTCACGGAACCCAAGCGTACCCAGTCCCGCAATCGGGCTGAGGCCGCGTTACTGCTGATGATCGCCGATCTCTCCCAGGCTTGGATTCCCCAGTCTCATGGGCAGTCTTGGGCTTTCGAGCACGTGGCGGGACTCGTGGGAGCCGCGGGTTCCCCGAACCCATTGCACTCGATCACGGGTTCGGCTCTGCGCTTGAGTTATATTTCACCACCCGCACCGGAGCAGCGACCGCCACTGTTTCAAACCGTGGATCGCCAATTCGATTTTGCCATGGCGACCAAAGACGACTACCTGACGGGTGCGCTGGCAGCCGCAACCCGTTCCGGTCGCCGAGCCGTGGCCGAGATCCCCGACGACGCCAATGCCTACCTGACACTCGGGGAAGCCTATCTGAAAGTGCTGTTCGACTCCCGCGAGCGAGTTTGGAACGCGGAGTTCAAGCAGTTGCGCGAACTGCGGCAAGCTCAGGCTGTCACGACTCTGACCCAAGCGATCCGATGTGGGCCGAACCCCCCGGTACGGGCTCATCTTCTGCTCTCGAATCTTTACGGGCGGATCAACTATCTCGACCTGAGCCTAGAACAAATGCTGGCTGTAAAAAAGGCGAATGTGAAGCGGTCGGCGGACGACCCAGAACTGGACAAGATCACCGTTCGACTACAACAACGCGTGAAACAGAGCCGCGAGAGGTTCGATCTCGAATCCGCTGGCATGCGGGTCCTCGACCAAGCGGTACTCGCCGATGAGCTCAGCCTTCCCGGGTTGGCGCTCGAATTGCTTCTGAAGTCCGACATCTCCGTGTTCGGATCGGCCGGACTGAAATTGCAATTGGAATTGATGGTACGGACGGGCCGCGCCCAGCAGGTCATCGAGTGGACCGCCCCGGAACAACTCGATGCGGTGGGCCTGCGGAACTACCATTGGTGGAGGGCCCAAGCCTTCGCCGGACTGGGCGACTACCGTTCGGCGGACGAAGAATTGGTCGAGATCGGTGGCGGGGCGTTCAGCCTGATTCCCGACCCCGATTTCTTGTCCACCACGACCACCACGCTCGTGGCCAAAAACTTGCTCGGCGAAGCTCCCCATGGAACGGGTCTGCACGATGCTGTTTGGCGTCTGCTCGCCCGATCCGATGCCGTCAACGAACTCCGCACCATGGAATCTCGCTTAAAAAACCTCGCCGAAGTCAGCGTGCTCCGGGGGGTGCTTTCTCTCGAAGTCGGGGACGGGCCGGCCGCCCGCGAGCGCGGCAAAGAAGCAGTATTTTTCTCACCCCAGCGATCGGGCGGCGTGTATCTTCCTTTGCATATCATGGGCCAAAGTTTGCTGGATCGAACCAAGGCTCTCGCGAAGTAACCCCGATGGCCAAGAGCCAATCGATGGTGCTCCGATCGACAGTGCGTCATTTCGGATCGCAGTTGCGTCATTCTTCGCTTCCATTCTTCTGCTCCCGGAGAGTCCTGATGAAAGTCCGCATCGATGTTGCGCTCTTACTCGTCGTACTACTCGGCCAAACGCGAGCGGCCGACATGCCGAAACCGTTAAAGTTGCCAGAAGGAGTCACGCCGGAAAAATTGACCGACGCCAAAGAAGCGGCCAAGATTGCGGATCAGCTTGACAGGGAGTACCCTGCACCGCAAACGGAAGCAACGAAGATGCTCGTCGCCATCCTTCGTGGTTCGCAACTCAATGGACAAGATGGATGGTTCGGCCCGGCGCAATCCCGGTATGATTTCGTTTGGCTCTCGAACAAAGCCGGCATCGATCGCAAAGCCAACTCCGTTCCCAAGGCCAAGTTCGACGGGCCGCCCAAACTCTTCGACCTGCTCGACCGCGACGGCGACGGCAACCTCACGCCCAGCGATCTGGATTGGTCGGATCGCACGCCGTATGCCATGCAAGCCGGGATGGTGAACAGGATTTTCCGGCGGCTCGACGCCAGCGGCGACGGAAAATTGACCAAGGAAGAATTCGATGCGTTCTTCAAGTCTGTCTCGGCGGGCAAAGACGCTGTGAGCACGGACGACTTGCGACGGGCACTCCTTCCCCGAGGGCCGAGCGGCTTCAATCCCGGTGATGCCCCGAGTATCCCCGTTCTCGTCAAAGGCCTCTTTCAGGGTGAGATCGGTTCGATGAGCGAAGGACCGAAGCTGAACGCGATGGCGCCCGACTTCAAGCTTAAGACCGCCGATGGCAAGGAAACTGTTCAATTATCCAAGCTGACCGGAGACAAACCGGTGGTGCTCGTCTTCGGCAACTTCACTTGCGGCCCTTTCCGCAGCCTCTACCCGGATGTCGAAGCGGTCTACCGTCGGCACAAAGACAACGTCACATTCGTCATGATCTACGTTCGGGAAGCGCACCCCACGGACGGCTGGAAGATGGACTCGAATGGTCGCATAGGAGTTTCTCTCAAACAGCCGACCACGAACGAAGAGCGTACGCATGCTTGCGAACTCTTCCGCAAAAAGTTTAACCCCGGAATTCGGGTGTTGGTCGATGATATCTCCGACCCGACCGGCACGGCCTACAGCGGGATGCCGGCGCGGCTGTACGTGATCGATCCGAAGGGTAAAGTCGCCTACAAGAGCGGCCGCGGGCCATTCGGCTTCAAGCCCGGCGAAATGGAGCAAGCCCTTGTCATGACTCTGATTGACCATTCCCCGGAGAAAGAGAAGCCGGTCAGTACGCTGATGAACGATCAAGAGGCTTGGGCCAAGATGCCTAAAGCCGAGCGTGGCGGGGGCGGGGTTCTTCCCAATTGGGCCAAGGCCGTGGCCACGCAGCTCCCACGGACCGCCGCGGCGATGCTACTGCTCGATGATGCACAGAGGACGAAAAGCCCGCTCGACCCAGGCCTCCGCGCCAAGATGCGTTGGATGATCGCCAAGGCCAACCGTTGCGATTACGCTCAAGCGACGGCACTCGCGGATCTCAAACGGGTCGCGGGCGAGGAAGCTGTTCATGCCTTGATGGGCGACCCTGCGAAGTGGCCCAAGGACGATCGGGAACCGCTCGAGTTTGTTCGCCAACTCACGGTGGATGCACCGAAAGTGACCGACGAACAATTCTCCGCACTGCAGAAGCGTTACGGGGACAAAAAGGTCGCCGCGATGGTTTATCTCGCCGCGTATGGCAATTTTCAAGACCGCATTTTGCTCGGCCTCGGGGTGCCACTCGAAGCGGACGGGCCTCTGGCACCGCTTTCGGTGACCTTTTCCAAAGGTGCGTTCCAATCCGCTCCGCTTCTCCCGGAGCAGAAGGAAGTGCCCAAACTATTGACCGATGGCAAGGCGGTCGTACCGGAAGAACCGAACTGGTCGAAGCTCTCTTACGGTGAACTCCAAGAGCGTTTGGAGAAGCAGCGTGATCGTAAGGGTCGCCTGCCGATTCCGAGTTGGGAAGAAGTGAAGGCCGCGTTGCCGTCCGAATTCACCGTGAAGCCAACTAAGATCATTTGGTCCTTGTTCGGCTACGCTTACGCCCCGGAATTGGCCGTACCGTGGGCCGTGTGCACCCGAACGATGTGGGCGGAATCGCTGGCCGATCGGGTATTTGAAGAGAGCCTCTTCTGGATTCAAACCCGAACGATCCAATGCAATTACTGCATGGGACACTGCGAAATGCTTTTGGAAGCCGCGGGGCTCGACAAGAAGGCCGTCCTCGAGAGAACGAAGCGACTGGCCGGCGACGATTGGAGTTGCTTCCCACCCGCCGAGCAACGGGCGTATGCTTACGCCCGCAAACTCACCGCGAAACCATGGGAACTCACAGCAGCGGACTACGCGATTCTGGAAAAAGACTCGGGACGGGACAAGGCCATGTTCACGTTCTGGTGGCTCTGCCGGGGTCTGTACATGACACGCATTTCCGACGGATTCCAGCTCCCTCTGGAGCGAGAAAACGTCTTCGACGTAGCGCCTAAAAATTAATCGCAGGTCAGGTCGCATACGAGGGATACCGATGAAATGGATCAGGCTTTGTTGCGTCACATTCGCTTTCCTCTATTGCGCCTTCGGCGTGCGTGCCGCCGAGCCGAAGCCGATGACTTCCTCGCTCCGCAAGGATGGCACACTGCTAGTCGATGGCAAGGCGGTGATGCCCTACGGGTTTTACATTTCGACCGGGCACACCGGAGACATCCGATTGAAGTGCGTCGAACAGATCGCAAAGATCGGTGGCACAGTTGTGCACATCGAGGGGCCTTGGCATGAGGACACGCGATTTCTCGATCGCGCCGCCGAACTCGGTCTTTGGGTGAACGCCGGACACACCGAGAACGAAGCCAAACTTGCGCGAGTGAAAAAGTTCAAAGATCATCCGGCGATCATCGCTTGGACGTTGCACGACGATGCGAACACACTCTCCACACTCGACCAACTCAACGCGATGAACAAACGGGTGAAAGAGATCGTCCCACACAGGCTGACGTATGTCCCCCTCGGTACCCAGAGCCGCGATGTGCTGATGCCGAAGGAGGGGTTTTTCGCCTGCTCGGACTTCGTCGGCTGGGAGATGTATCCGGTGGCGAACTCCAAGGCGGCGGACCCGACCCTCAAGGCGACGGAAACCCAAATGGTGCTAGTCGCCGATTTGGCGACTAAATCGAATCGACCCTACTGGATTCTCCCGCAGACGTTCAAATGGCCGGGAAGTCGTGTGCCCACGCCCGAGGAGTATCGCAACCTTTGTTATGTCGGCCTCATCAATGGGGCAAAAGGAGTGATGCCCTGGTCGATTTACCACCAGGTCGATTCCCCCGCCGTCCAAG
>Ga0105044_10016029_pt1 | contig 10122 bp, 5 predicted proteins | sample MAT01_FD_78092 | JGI IMG/M metagenome (GOLD analysis project Ga0105044, IMG submission 78092) | Freshwater microbial communities from Lake Fryxell liftoff mats and glacier meltwater in Antarctica - MAT-01 | ecosystem: Environmental > Aquatic > Freshwater > Ice > Liftoff microbial mat | place...
AAACGCTCGGATCGATCGATCCGACCTGCAAATGCTGGCGATCTGAAAACCGCGATTTCGGGCAATTCGTGCAATATTGTTGCCTAATAGGCCGTTTGCACCCGTGATTAAAACTCGCACTCGACCGAATCCTCCGTGAATAAAAGCTTTATTGATTGCAGGCCCTACTTGAGGGAGGGCTGCCGTTAACTGATCCTTGGTTTATACTCCTACCCCGCCCATTCCAAGGCCATCTTATCGAAAATCCCTAATGCCGATTATAACGACTCGCAAATTAACCAAGCAGTTCGGTACTGGCGATGTGGCCGTTGAGGTCTTGCGTGGAGTCGATTTAACCATCGAAAGCGGCGAATTCGTTGCTGTTATGGGTCCTTCCGGCTCCGGCAAAAGCACGCTTCTAAGTATCATCGGGGGAATTGAGCCACCGACAAGTGGACAGGTTATTTTAGACGGTGTCGATATCGCCAACTTGAATGATGACCAACGGACGCTTCTGCGACGACGCAAAATAGGTTTTGTGTTTCAAGCGTTCAATCTCATTCCGACCTTGTCCGCATTAGAGAACGTTTCACTGCCTCTGGAGCTCGACGGTGTTGACAGAAAGACGGCTCAGTCCCGAGCGGCAGAAGCCCTGGAGCGGGTTGAACTGCTTCACCGCGCCAATCATATCCCCGCAAAACTCTCTGGCGGCGAACAACAACGGGTTGCTGTCGCGCGAGCGTTGGCGATCAAGCCCACAATCCTGCTCGCCGATGAGCCCACTGGAAATCTTGATTCTCGACAAAGCGCTCGGGTCACACAGTTGCTACGGGACTTGGCGTCGGAGTCGAAACAGACCATTATCATGGTAACACACGATGCCAACGTCGCTCGATCGGCTTTTCGACTGCTCATGTTCCGCGATGGCAATATCGAAAGGGACATTCCTCAAGACGAATTTGCGGCGAACGCGCAGGCATTCAACGTTGGTTCGGGACAATATCCTAAAGCACCTACGTCACTGAAGAGCGATCCAGCGATTCTCTCGGAGGGGAATCGCTAATGCCGTTACGTAGACTCTCCATTCGGGAAATCCGAAGTAGACCGGCGCGTAGTTTGCTGACACTGCTGAGCATCGTCGGCGGAGTATCCGCAATCGTTGCGACCTATCTCGCCTCCGACTCGGCTCAATTGGCGCAAATCGCATTGGTCCGCGCAGTAACCGGCAACGCCTCTCTGGAAATCGAAGCAGTCGGCGGAGCTTCGTTTGATGGCAAACCGCTGGAGCCCGTAGCATCGATCCCCGGCGTCACGGTCGCATCGCCCGTTCTCCGCCGCTATTCCAATATGACCGTCGGCGGTTTGCCATCAGCCAACGATGCCAATGCGAGTTTGCCGAGCCCCATTAACGAATCGGAAACGCCAAAAGCCAAGAAGGATGTCCGCTACCGGGTGCAACTTCTCGGCGTAGTGCCGGAATTGGACCGAAAGGTGCGAGAGTATAAACTCGTTGCTGGCGAGGAACTCGGCAAGACCGAGTCCGAGTTTGAATCCGTCTTGATGGACGAAAGTTTTGCAAAATCTGCCCATGTTGAGCTAGGAAGCGAAGTCCGATTTCTGACACGAACCTACGGCCAAACGGCACGGGTGGTCGGATTCATCAAACCAAGCAACGCGAGCGCCGGAATTCAATCTGGCTTGATTGTTGCCAAACTCACGACAGTCCAGCGATGGTCGCGAGCTTCGGGGAAACTAGATGCAATACAGTTGGTCCTCGATAAAAAAGCAGACCTAGCAAAAGTGACCGCGTCCGTTCAAGAAATGCTTACTTCCGGGTTGCGAGTCAGCCAACCACTTATGCGGAGCCAAGTCACCAAAGAAAGCTTAATCGGTCCGCAACAGGGCCTGCAATTGGCCATGGGCGTCGTTTTGCTTCTGGCTTGTTTTATCATTTATAACACGTTTCAAATGAACGTAGGAGAACGCCGACGTCGGATCGGTATCTTGCGTTCGTTGGGGGCTACTCGCGGGCAAGTGCTGTGGATGATCGTGCGCGAGGGACTATGGCTTGGTGTCATCGGTACGGTATTAGGTTGTGTTGCCGGCCAATTCGGTGCGGCAGTATTTCGAATGTCTTACGCAAAATTCTTGCAAATCGAAATTCCTGCTAGTCCATTCTCGATTTGGCCTTACCTGATTGCTGGCTGCTGTGGCATGGCAGTCGCCCTGCTCGGTGCTTTTTTTCCTGCGCTTAGAGCCTCCTGGCTTTCGCCTTCGGAAGCGATGCGAGTTGTCGCCAAAGGAGAGTTCGCTACGAATCGACGCCTGTGGTTGTGTTTGGGCGGCGTATTTATCCTGTCTGGGTTGCTCGTACAGACATTGTCCTTGACCGGCGTTGTTAACGTCAAGCATTCGGTACCGAGCTCGATCCCCTTGATGCTCGGTGTGATTTTCTTGCTACCCGCCATGATCGGCACTTTGACGGAATGGGTTGTTCGATTGCTTGGCTTCGTTTTCAAGACCGAAGGCATGTTGGCACGCCGCCAAATCCTTAGGCATCGCGGCCGCTCCTCGTTGACCATCGGAATCGTTTTTATCGCTATGGCTGGCGGCTTAGGATTGGCCAGTACGATTCTGGACAATGTTCGAAACGTGGAGGGTTGGTACCAACGCGCAGTCAACGGCGATTTCTTTATCCGTGCTGCAATGCCTGATATGAACAGTGGACAAGCTGCGGACATGCCCGACGGATTGACCGAGAAGGTAACTGCCATGCCTGGCGTGGACTTGGTGGATACGCTGCGTTTTGTCCGAGCTCGCAGCAATGACAATTCCGTCGTTGTCGTCGTTCGGAAATTCAATTCCAGCCATCAAGAGTACTTTGACTTGACCGAGGGAAGCGATTCCGAAGTCATGGCCGGAATACACCGTGGAGAAGTCGTCTTAGGATCGGTGCTTTCTCAACGGCTCAACCTCCACGCTGGCGACTCAATTCCTCTGGAAACGAACGAAGGCTCAACGATCCTTCGAGTCGTCGGCGTAACCAACGAATACGTCGCTGGCGGACTGACACTCTATTTGGAAGCCGAGTACGCAAAGAAGCTTTTGAACGTGGATGGAACCGACGTGATTATTGTGAAGGCAAAGCCAAAAGACCATGCACTCGTCGAAGGCCAATTGAAATCGTTATGCGATGAAAGTGGTTTGATGTTCCAGTCCAATCTAGATTTGCTCGGGTACGTGCGCGAAACACTCAACGGAATGGTGGGTGGCCTTTGGGTCGTCCTCGGTATTGGTTCTGTCGTCGCAGCCTTTGGTTTGATCAATACCCTGGCGATGAACATCTTGGAGCAGACGCGGGAAATCGGAATGCTTCGAGTCGTGGCGATGACACGTTGGCAAGTACGAAAGATGATCTTGGCACAAGCCATCATCATGGGAGTGATCGGAATTGTGCCTGGCGTGTGTACCGGCATCTGGATCGCCTATACGATCAATTTGAGCACGCAGCAGGCGACCGGCCATCAGATCCAGTTCGGAGTTTACACTTGGCTAATCGTGTCCGCCCCGTTGCTGGAATTGCTTGTCGTGGTCGTGGCGGCCATGGTCCCAGCCGAGCGCGCAGCCCGGCTGAACGTCTCGAGCGCTCTGCAATACGAATAGGTCCCGTTCCCTAGCGATCAACGAACAGTTTAAGTGCATCCAGCACATCGAGCATCTGCTTCTGGGAAATGTCAGCCCACTTGCCAGCACGATGGCGTACGATACTGAGCTTGAATTGCTCCAACGCATCGGCGATATCGGGAGGAAGATTCGGCAAACTGACAAACGGGTTACCTTGTTCCTTGGCTGCGTCAAAGGATTCCGATTCGTAACCTGGGTCGCCCGGGCTCGCTTGGCCTGCGAGGGATGGTTCGTAGTCCTCATCCCCGAAATCCGGGCCTTCGGCAAGCGGTCCACTCGACTCAGCGCGGTCCCTTTTTTCACGATCGGATTCTTCATCGGCTTCCGCGGTGAGAGCATCGAAGTCTTCGTCCACTTCGGAAGTGATCAGCTCTTCGTCGCGCGGAACATTCTTGGGATCTCCGCCACTCGATTCCCATCGCGTCTTGCGCATTTCGGAAATGCTCCAATTGCTTCGCATGGCGCCCTCAAGCCACAACTCGGCATCATCCCAATCGATGGCCGCCAAGAAATGGCTCCAATAGAGACCTGGGTAACTCGCTGCCGTCTGCCCAAAATGTTCAAATACTCGACGCAGCCGTCCGACATGCTGGCTCGTCACCGCTCCAACTTGCTTGGCCCAAGTCTCATCGCTGAAGCTATTGGACGTGGCCTCGGCAGCGATCAACGCAGATCTCCACTCGGAGATAATCCTGCCCTTATCCCAATTGGTCTGACTGATCAGCGTATGCCATTGGCCCACATACGGCGCGGTAACCATTTGAGATTGTGGATCAAGCTCGCCAATCATTTCCGCTTTCAAAGAAGCGTTTTCGACAGGCGATTCGACAGACGATTCGACATTGGATAGGAATGCAGGAGGTGGTGTCATATGCAATCGTTGCAAGAGGTTGAAATCAGGTTCGCATCCAACTCGCTATGAATCGCGAGCTGCGTGACATGCTTGCAAGAGAGTACCGCATAGATGATGGTTCACCAATGTCGCGACACCATGAACTGGCATGAATGATTTTTAAACCGATCAGGACGTGTCACTTAGGGAAACTTTTAGGGCGAGCAACGCCAGTCTGCCCAGACTTTCGCTATGTGCAAAACTCGTCGATAGCGCAATATCCCCAGGACTCAGGAGAGGGAGGATCATCAGCACGCAAAGATGTTAGCGGAGCAGCGCGAGCTGCCCCGGTGAGTATGATTTGAGATTTTGTTTTTGTAGCGGCAGTGCGATTGTCACGGAGTTCGGGAAAAATCCCGCTGGCTTGCCCAGCGGTACTTTCGGTTTCTCACTACAAGCCAAGCCAGAATTAATCTCACGATCCTTCCGGGTACTATCCCTCGGTAGCTAGGAGCCGAAACGACCACCGGGCAAGCCGGTGGGATTCAAGCTCAACGACTCGCCTGACGAAACCGAGGCGGGAAGGAACGCGTATTTAGCTTCGAATACGCTGGCAGGAAACCACTCAAATCATCGTTGCCCAAATTCCAATCGATCGACAGACTCGCAAACGTATCATCAATCGACTTTGTTCGCACCCTTGTCGGCTCGGTTTCCGCTTGCAATGCGACGAATGGCAGTCGTACAGTAGATTGAGACACTTGAGCAGCTCCGTCATATTCGGCCTCCCCGTTCAATCCGGTATCGCTTGCCCTATTGATCCAGTTGATAATGACGAGAACGTCCAGGGGAGTCAACCACTGATCACCGTTGACGTCTGCTAGAACGGATCTATTGATTTCGGAATTACTCTTGAGAACATACGATCCTCGCAAGTTTAGTTCGTTGATCAAAAGCAAAACGTCAAGCTGGTTCGTATCGCCATCGCTGTTGGTGTCGGTTGGGTTCGCCAGATTGCGTGTCATCGTCGTTAAGCTCGCGTCTACCTCATTCACCGGAGCATCCGCTATCATGGGATATTGCAAGGCGATTCGAATGGGCGAGAGAGGCTTCTGAGACATTCGGACAACAACGAATTCTCCATAGCCCATCGTAGTCAGTACGTCGCCATCCAAATGTGCCGCGGAGATGGGGCCGGAAATCGTAAAATCGCCCACGAGGTCAATCGCAGCGGACGATTCTTGCGACACTGAAATGGAAACCAATTGCACTTTAGAATCGAGACTCCACGGCAGGCTGATCGGTTCCATTGAAATCAAATCGCCATCCGTTGCCGGGTCAGTATTTAAGGCCTCCGTGGACATCGAGCTTGTAGGGATGACTAGGAGATACTTTCCTTCGGCTTGTTTCAGTACATGGTTCTCCACCACGCTCCACGTCCAATCATTTACCGATGCATCCGAGTCACCGAATGTCCGAGAGACGATTGTCTTGGGGCGTGAGAAGTCAGAAACGTCAAGCACATCGAGCACCACACTTTGCCCCGCTATCGATCCATTGCCGGAATCGATAGCGTTTGAAATTCGCAAGTAAATATCGGTATCCAGTTGAGCCCAAGAGGAGAACTGATTTTCATAAGTTAGACTGGTTGAAACGATTGGGCCAGTTCCAGTTGCATCAACCAACGTCAATCCTTGAGGCGATGCTAAGACGGCTTTCCCGTCAGAGAACTCAAACGACGAAACCCAGTTATCGCCCAAAGGCAACGTGACGGGAATCCGCTCATGATCTACATTGCCCTTTGCGTTCAGCGAGAACCCCTGGATGGCGACTCTTCCATTGGATGCATATGGCACGGCTGCTTGTGACATGGCTGCATATGACATGGTTGCATATGACATATCTGTGAAGGATTGCACAAGCAATGCAATTCCTGCAGTCGAGTCCGATTGCCACATGTCGGTCGCCATGATCATGCCATCGAACGAAAAAGTTTTCTCGAAAGTCAGCGTCCCTGTCTGAATATCCAAGTGAAAGTGTTCGACGATTGTTTGCGATGGTGGAGCGAAGAAAGGCCGTGGTGGCAACGGATCGAAATCTTGACTATCCATTTCTGTGTCGACGATCATCGAAGCAGGCGCAAACGCATTGGAAGTCACTGCAAACAGTTCATTACCGACGAAAAAGACGCGTTCGATGGGGGAGGAAAACGGTTGTGAGGCAATGACGCCGTGGCTTAGCCGGTCCAGTTCGAGGATTTGAATGGTCGTCGGCGGAAAGACTCCATAAAAACCATCTGTCCATGGCTTAACAACTTCGGCGAGTTCGCTCATATCGATCGAGCCCACACTTTCCATGAGGGTCATCGCGGGGGCCATTTCTCGAAAATAATCCCGGTCCATGGTTTGCAACACTAGGACGTCACCAAAGAAGTCAGCCGCATTGACAATGCTGGGGATCTCGACGCTTGCGATGCGCTCTGGCGAAAGCATGTCTGAGACATCAAACTCCTCAACGATTCCAGTCCCGTCGGGCCTGTTCATTACGAGAAACAACCTGTTGTCGCGGATCTCCTGTGCAATGGGCCAACCATCCAACTGAATCCGAAATTCGGGCGATGCGACGTCGCCCAAGTTCGACATGGTTGGCATCGGTTTGAGTGCTATCAAACTGTCGAGCTGTGAAACATAAGCCGTGTCGGCTTTTAGGCTCAACATATCGTTCCCCATCCCCCATTCCGCGAGCGAGGTCGATCCATCAAATACAAATCGCTGTTCCAGGCGTTCTGCGACCAGGACTTTGAATGTTGAGCGGCGACTTGACTGAGGCATGCGTTGGGACCTTGAACGAATCTTGAATCAAAATGGATTATTCGTAAATATCGGCAAGTTATCGCCCAACTATTTAGAAAAAACCACCCAAATTGACATTTCGTAAACTTAGTTGCACGACGCTCCGCGTCGTGTTGTTATTGGCTGCAACCATCACGTTGACTGTTTCAAAACCCGAAGCGTGAGCGAGCGGATTTTGCACACGCCTTGCTAATACGCAGGGTTATCACATCACAGACTATCCACGTCGTGACTTCTGCGACGCGGAGCATCGCTCAACTATGGCTCTACCCAAAATTAATCTGGACAAAAGCACCAGCTAAAACTTACGCGTTACCGCGATCCGTTTGCGATCGATATCCACTTCCAGCACTTTGACTTTGAGGATATCTCCAACAGCGACAATTTCGCTTGGGTCTTTCACGTAAACATCCGCTAACTGCGAGATATGAATGAGTGCATCTTGATGGACTCCGATATCGATAAACGCTCCGAAGTGCGTCACATTGGTGATCGAGCCCTCGAGTACCATACCCGGCTTGAGATCGCTCATGGAGTGAACGCTCTCTGAGAATTGAACCACTCGAAACTCGCTCCGAGGATCGCGTCCGGGTTTCGCCAGCTCTTGCAGGATATCGGTAATAGTCGGCAACCCAAAGATGTCGTCGACGAAATCTTTGGGCGAAAGCTTGTGAACTAGAGTCGCATTGCCGACAAGGGACTTGGTGTCTGCGTTAAGTTGCTTTGCCATGCGTTCGACGATTCCATAGCTTTCAGGATGGACAGCCGAGTTATCGAGCGGTTGCTTTCCGTCGCGGATTCGCAAAAATCCTGCAGCTTGCTCGAACGCTTTATTCCCAAGCTTCGACACCTTAAGCAACTCAGCACGGGTTTCGAAACGACCGTTTTCATTTCGATAATGAACGATGTTCTCGGCCAGTTTGGGGCCAATGCCTGCGACGTGCGACAACAACGAAGCGCTCGCCATATTGAGGTCGACACCAACGCTATTCACGCACGACTCGACTTCACGATCAAGGCGTTTACGCAGCAGTTTTTGATTGACATCATGTTGATACTGGCCAACACCGATGGACTTGGGATCGGCTTTGACGAGTTCGGCAAGAGGGTCTTGCAGTCGGTGGGCGATGCTAATGGCTCCACGCACGGTCAAATCAAGGTCGGGGTACTCGTGAGCTGCCAGTTCGCTTGCCGAGTAAATCGAAGCTCCTGATTCACTGACGATCACCTTCGTCACTTTCAAATCATGTTGGCGAAGAACTCCTGCGACAAAAGCGTCTGTCTCGCGTGAAGCGGTGCCGTTGCCGATAGCGATAAGTTCCACTTTGTATTTCTGGATCAGCCCTAACAGAACTTTGCCTGCTCCATCGGTATCGTTCTGTGGTGGAGTGGGATAGATGGTCGTGTTGAAGAGAAATTTGCCAGTACCATCGACGACAGCAAGTTTGCAACCGGTGCGGAATCCAGGATCGATACCAATCGTGACCTTGGGGCCAGCGGGCGGTGCGAGCAAAAGTTCGCGAAGGTTTTTGCCGAAGACACTGATCGCCTCTTCGTCAGCCTTTTCTTTGAGCTCTTGCAGAACAGTTGTTTCGGTGGCGGGCATTAAGAGGCGCTCGCAGCAATCTTCGACAGCCGTGAGTAGATCGCCATAAAACTCGAATTGTCGATTGGTGACGAGTTGTTGTTTGAGTTGCGAGACGGTTTGATCGGTATCGACTTCGATACCGACGCGGAGCATTCCTTCGGTTTCGCCACGAAGCATAGCGAGCAAGCGGTGCGAAGGGATTCTTGCGGCGGGTTCCCCGAACTCGTGGTACATTTCGAACTTGGTGGCTTCTTCTTTTTTGCCACGTTTGACTTGTGAGGTGACGCGTCCTTTCGATTTGGCTTCTTTCGCGAGCCAAGTGCGCGTCGTCGCTTGATCGGCCCAAGTTTCGGCGACGATGTCCAGCGCCCCTTGCAATGCAATGGCTGAGTCGGGTACTTCGAGTTTAAGATTGACATACTGCTTGAGAATGTCTTGTTTGTGGCGGCCGAGTACTTTCTGAGTGAGCAAGAGATCCGCTAGCGGTTGGAGGCCACGTTCACGAGCGATGGTTGCGCGGGTTCGGCGTTTGGGTTTAAATGGAAGGTAGATCGCTTCGAGAGTTTGCAAGTCAGTGCAAGCGATAATTTGCTTACGGAGTGCGTCGGTGAGGAGCCCCTGTTCGTCGATGGTTTTGAGGACGGTTTTTTTCCGAGCGGCGAGTTCGCGAGCTTTTTCCAGAGCATCCTCGATAGCGCGCAAGGCGATTTCGTCGAGTCCCTGAGTGGCTTCCTTACGATAGCGTGCGATGAAGGGGATAGTGTTTCCAGCTTCGAGCAGCTCGATGGCCGCTTGGACTTGTTTTTCGGAAATAGCGAGCGAGAGAGCGATGGGTTTGGCGAAGAGAAGGATATCCGCGTCAGTTGCAATTTCGGAAGGCATAAGTTCGGGACGATTGCGAGATAAGTTAAATTGTTGGGGGGCAGTCACTTTGATAAGCAAATCCAGACGAAAGCACAAGCCATTCAGTTTGCTGCCCGCGACGGCCGGCTGCCCGCCGGGCCGAATGATGCTGTGGCCGAATGATTCTGAGTTAAACCTTGGCGAGTTGATTAGTATCCGTTACAATTCTGGTGTTCTGAGGGGTTGGAAACGGCAAGTCAGGACAAAATCGGGCCGTAGCGCAGCCTGGCTAGCGCGCTACCTTGGGGTGGTAGAGGTCGTGGGTTCGAATCCCGCCGGCCCGA
>Ga0105044_10016033_pt1 | contig 10121 bp, 10 predicted proteins | sample MAT01_FD_78092 | JGI IMG/M metagenome (GOLD analysis project Ga0105044, IMG submission 78092) | Freshwater microbial communities from Lake Fryxell liftoff mats and glacier meltwater in Antarctica - MAT-01 | ecosystem: Environmental > Aquatic > Freshwater > Ice > Liftoff microbial mat | place...
CCGGACGATGCTCACTTGTTCCGGTTTGGGCGGTAACGTTGCAGATCTTGCCAGTACGAACCGCGAAGATCGCAAGGAATATGTTGTGTGCAAACTTTTGATTGCTACATCGAAAGGTCAATTGCTCACGATCAGTTCGCTCGCCACGTCACCCGCGATCGTTTTCATAAACGTGTCACCCACGAACATTCTGATGGCACCGGGCACAATATTGAACTCGACCGGTTCTGCATCAATCACTTCGCCATCGACAGTAAAACGCATTCCTGGTTCGGAACGCAGTTTCAACTGCTTCACCTGACGATGCATGACCTGCTCCGACGCGAGATAGTCGCCGAGAACGGCGTTCCCAACGATCGCCATGATGTCAAAAGCAGTCCCGTTGCGAATGACGATCACGTCCAGCAGACCATCATGCGGTAACGCGGGAGGGGCCACGACAATTCCGCCGGCATTTGTCCTGCCGTTCGCAACCAGCACGGCCCATGTGTCCTGCCTTTCAAGGATTTCACCATCACATTCAAGCTCGATGTGATAACTCTGCAGATCTGCCAATATGGGAACAGCGCCTCGCAGGTAACAGAACGCGCCCCAACGAGACTTCATGTCCGTTGTAATCTCTTCGGTGACTCGAACGCTATTTCCACCAGCAGCGACGTTTGCGTAATACCTCATGAATCCTTCGGCAGTGATGCGTACCGCGTCAATTGGGACGCAAGGGCAAACATTCAGCTGACTAATGGCGGTGTCGATATCGACAGCAATGCCGAGTGTCGAAGCGAAATCGTTCGCCGTACCGAACGGCAGTATTGCCAATGCGGGACGAACAGTCTCTGTGACGGACATCAACGCGTTGACGACTGCATTCACTGTACCATCTCCGCCCGCCGCGATTACGGTTTCGAAACCATCATTGATCGCCTCCTGAATCACTTCCTCAAGACATGTTTCACAATTGAACTCAACGAGGCGACAACCTTCTGCCTGAAACAACGACAATCGGTGGGCGTTTTGCTCACTCCTGCCAGACGCCTGATTATAGATGACAAGTGCTTTCAGAGTTCCATAGCTACTTTCCACATTGGGCTCCTGTAACGGCGGTTCATGTTTTGCGAACGCGGTTAAACCACGTCGGCACTATTTTTCTCTATCGACTTGAACATCCACATCAACCTTTCCGTTCCCTTTCGAACGTTCCACTTCGATGTTTCCGGCCGGTGTTTCTATGTCGAGGACTTTTTCCTTCTGCTCACACCCGGCGATCGTGATCAGTGATCCAAGCACTAGCGCAACTGAAAGAAGGAACGGGAAGCCGCGTCCAATTGAAGGCATGAAAATTTTCCTTTGAAATGTTTTGGATGGAACAGGATTTGTCGCCAGAACCATAGGTAGCCGGTGGCCATCTATGACTGTGAGCCGCAAAGCGCTAGCTGCGGGTGAGTGCCTTAAAGAAAAGGGAGAACACCCGCAGCTTGCGCCTTGCGGCTCACATTTATGACTCTTTTAACAGACCACTACCTCGCTCAGGATGATGATTTGTTGGCGGCGGATTTGTCTCAACCACTTACTTCCGTTTCGCGTAGAGATCTCTCAGGTCGCGAATGCGATCATGTCCGGCTTTCACAATCGCGTACTGTTTTTGCAGGATGGCGTTCATCGCACTGCCGGCTGTCTGCGTCAGTGCGTCTTCATAGGCATCTTTGATATGGTCTTCGCCGAACTCGGCTTCGACCAACACCACATGTGGATCTCCACTGTTGAGTTTGCTGCGGACGTTGATCCACGCACGATGGACGCCAGCCGCGAACGATCCATCGGCGATTGCCTCTTCGCCGTTCCACTCAACGTAGTCCTGAAGTTCCGTTGCCAGTTTCGATCGTTCGTGGGATATTTCCCGAAAGAGTGTGGCGATCGACGGATCGTTGATTTCCTGAGCGGATTCACGCAATCCGTCGTACGCATCAATATTCGCTCTGACGAGATCCTGAAGTTTGCTCACAGTTTCAGGTTTCAAGTTGGCTTTTGTTTCCACTGACATCGGTTGCTCCTTAGTAATGGTGATGAAACACTCTGACCACGAATAGAGCAATGACTGTGCCAAATGGAATCTCCCCGGTATGCCCGCGTTTCGCGGCATAACACTGGCATGGCATGCGGGAATCCGTGATTCTCGTCGGAAGTCGATCTCAATCCCAAACCATGTTTCGGCTCCTCAACGGCCATCTTGATCGATCGCCCGCCCGAGCGGACCGGCGCGGGAATATTGCGGTGTATTCGATAAAGGAAACCGACCGTAGAGTGTTCGGCAGGAGACGGATCCGGCAATTATTCACGCAGGCGGACGGTGCTCAGAAACAATCTTCTCGACGATGACGGCCTCGGCGCCGGGTGTTGGTTCGACATGCGCGTTATTCATGTCAGAGTAAACCTGTGTGAATTTCGCTCCAAATAGCAGCACCTGTGCAGAGTAGTAAATCCACAGCAGAGCGATGACAAGTGAGCTGGCAGCTCCGTACGTAGAAGTCAGGTCGATTCTGATCAGGTACTGACCAAACAGGTATTTGCCAAGATTAAACAGCAAGGCCGTAATGATGGAGCCCGTCAGAACGTCGCGCCACGCCAGCCGCACGTCGGGCAGTATTTTGAAGATCATCGCGATCAGAATGGTCGGCACACAGTACGAGACAACAAACCGGATGACTTGCCAGAGAGTTTCCTGCGTCGGCACGATTCCCCGTGTCATCGCATCGGCGGCTGACAGGCCCTCACTAAAAATCAGTGCCGCCAGAAGCAGCAAACCAATGCCCACAATCAGCGAGAATGAAAGCAGGCGATCTTTCACCACGTTGCGAAGTCCACGACCCGGTTTTCTGCGGACTCCCCAAATCGTATTGAGCGAACTTTGAAGTTCCACGAATGTCCCGGTTGCTGTGAGCAGCAGAATCGACACGGCCATCAATGCCGCCCATGGGCTGCGGTTCTCGGTGTGAGCCACCCTGACGAGTGACTGAATGGCGTCGCTGCCCTGATGACCGACGGCACCTGAGACCTGTCCGAACAATTCCCGCCGAGCAGCGTCGTCACCGAACCAAAACGCGGAGATCGCGAGCACAATGACAAACAGGGGCGGGATTGAGAACAAAGCATAAAACGAAAGAGCCGCTCCGAGTCTGTGAATCTCCTGTTCGATCCATTCACCTGCGGTTTTTTTGATGACGAAGAAAGTTGAGTGCACAATTCGCCGCATACGGATTCAATGACCTGCAGAAACCAGCGCTGGAAGTGGTCGGGACGTTGCGGGGATGGTCGAAGACACAGGTTCGCGGTTCAATAAAGGCAGGCGAGATTTCAGCAGCTGAATCGTTTCCGCCAATGATGTCGTGACAAACGTAGCCCCGGCCTGTTCTAGCTGCTCTCGCTCCAGTTTACAATTGCATTTTTGGCCCCAACGACCAACCACGATCTGCAACTCGGGCGAACTGTCACGCAGTCGCTTGCACAGGTAGCGTGCGTGCGCAAGACCGCGTGGCGGAAGCGCTGCGATGTACAGGATTGCCGGCGGATCCAGTGCGATACGAGCCGCCAGCTCTGAAGTCAGCGTTTCGACGGCCGTCTGCTCGATGTCCCATTGCATTGAATCAAGTGACTGTCGCAGCATTGTCAATGCCGCAGAATCGGATGTATCAGCTCCTGGACAGACGAGCATCCGAACGCGTCTGATCTCGATCGGTACCGGGGCATCGACGCACTCATTCAACGTTCCCGCTTTGTCGCGATAGGCGGCGACTTTCGTGAGACCTCGGCGCACCACAGCACCTGTCGCTGCCACGATGTCATCCGTGCTGCAGACGTCTCCACCAGTAACCCAGGCACCGTATTGAAGTGCGACATTGACGTTCTCCTTCACGAAACGCTCGGCACCGCCCAGAGTCTTTCGAGCCGGATCGTAGAGCGACGCCCAGGGATGTTCTCGTTCCATGATCAGGTCCGTCAGCAGTCTCCCGGCGATTGTCCCGTGCGTCATCCCCTGTCCGGAATCGCCCGCTGCGATGAAAATGTTGGGGCCGTCCAGCGGATTACGGTTGATGGAGGCGAGGCCATCCATTGTTTCCAGAACCTGCCCGGACCACTGACAACACCGTGTACCGGCCATGGGAAAACGTTCGCGAGTCCATGCTTCCAGCCGTGCATAGCGTTCCTCTGCGTCGTTCGCCTGACCAGTTTTGTGATCCTCGCCACCCACGATCAGCAGATCTTCCCCCAGCGATTCGCCGCTCAGTTCAGTCGCCGTGTCGGCCGGAAGAGACTGGAGCCGAACATAGTGATACGGGTCTTCCGTATCCCAGAACAGCGACCGTGGGACAGTGCCGCAAGGAACACGAAAGCCCGGCACGTAAGCACCCAGGCACAAATTAAATGGCATAATCGCAGGAATCACAATCAGGGGACTAACGTCCCCCGCTCGCCTGAAACTCGGCGAGCCGCGAGACGTCAGTCTCCGGATACTGTTTGCGCAATCGATTGTTATGCCCTAAAACTTACCAATCGGTACGTAACTCATGTACGGAGCCTGCTTGGTACGGATTGTGACAAAATCTTTGAACGGTGTATTCGTGGCAACGACGACATTCGTTGCCGTGATTGTAAACTTCCCCTGTGTCGTTACTCGAGCCGGCGGACCACATTCAACTTTTTCCACACGTATCTGCGTAAAAATCTTCCCTGCCCATCCCCCGAATGGCCTTCGTCAATCCAGCAAGATACTTCCGAGGATGAAATTGCCCCTGCCGAGGAAATCGAAGACACACTCCGGTGTCGAACGACGGAATCGGCGATGACTGAACCAGTTCGACATCCGCCAAACCGGCTCGCCGAACAGCGTGGAGTTCATTCTCCAGCAGCTCTGGGCCAGTCTCTGCCGGGGAAAACAGAAATCCATCCAGCCGTTCGAAATCGCAATCGATCCCTTCGCGGGCGACAATCGCTTCGATTGTATCAATCGCCGCCCTGTGGCTTTCAGCTGCTGGTTTCGCTCCGTCCTGACCGTGCCAGCTTTCGATTTCGGTGTATCGATCGTCGATGGCGTTCGACAGATGTGCCGTTGTCCGCTCTGTTTGTCCGCCTCCCATCGGTCCGTCATCCAGAACGACAACGGACTTTCCCTCTTTCAGAAGAAGGTCAGCGGTGGTCAATCCCGCAATCCCCGCACCGATGATGCAAACATCCGTCTTCATATCTGCGGTCAACGCGGGATTAACGGGAATCTCGCCCGACTGCATCCAGACAGACGTGGTTTGTTCCAGTTTTGCATTCATGATTTTGGCCTTCTAAAAGTGAGGTATTATTCAGCGATCTATGAGGTGACGGGCGGTCGCAGCGGTATTCACGTTGCCATGCGTGAGTTGAGATGCTGCAGGAACGAACGCAGAAGCGTGCAGGACAAACCGGATTGCATGACCGGACTCCCACTTCATTCGCCATTCCGCCCAATCAAGAGGGATGGTGCCCGTAGTCTTGTCCGTCGTATCGCAACTGTGCGGGAAGCTCCAGCACGTGCGCGAGCGACATGCCGAGGCACAATGCCATCAAAGTGATCTTGATGATTTTCCAGGATCGCTTCATCGTTCTGCCGTCGCAACCGCTGATTGTGTGACCGGCACCACAAATGGCGACATCAAAAAAGTTGTGTGTATTTCACGTTTTACAGGCTGGTCTCCCCATTGATCAACAACACGTTCCGCCCCTTACCTCGCTTGAGCGGGTGACGTCCTCAGCTACGAATTCGCAAGTTCATTAAGTGCAACCAGCACCGCGATCAGTACGGGTTAAAAAATCATCAAAAACTTTGCAAGTCGCATGCCAAGGAGTTCCGGGAGCATGAGTTTGCCCCGGTCGCCCCACTTCATTACTGTCTTGCCGAGCCACGCGGAGCATTCTGCGAAACTGTCATTTGATCCGGTTCACTCAGCGGAAACCCAGCGTTGTCCCAGGCTTTCATTCCACCGACGAGATAACCCGCGAACTTCGTGTAACCAGTCCGGACGAAAAGAGGGACCAATTTTGCTACGGCATCATCGTTGTCCAGCACGAGCAGAATTGGCTTCTCGGGGTCGAGCAACCAGCCAGCCCAGATCGAAAGCTCCGGCAGGCCGGCGATATTGAGCGAGCCCTCGATATGCCCGCCACTCAACGAAAGCATGGAGCGAGTGTCTATCACAACGGACTTCCCCTTGGCGATTGCCGCCTTGAATGCTGCTGGCGGAAGGCCCGGAACAGGTGGCAGATTCCCCAGCACGTCCGGCCCCTTCGCATTCAGCTTCTTCATGCGTTTGTAGTACGTCGGCTCGGGAGGCGCGGACGATAGGGCTAATTCCTTGAATTCTGCTTTGCCGGGGTATTGAAGAAACGGGTTGAATTGGCGCTTGTAGCCAATCGTGCTTACCAACCGATCACCGATGTCCGCTCCGCAGGGAGAGCCGTGCCCATGCGTCGGGTAAATGAGGATGTCATCACCGAGCGTAAGATAGAATTTGTACAGCGTGTCATGAAGTTTCTCGGCCAGCTTCTCGGCTTGGTTATCGCCCATCAAGTCGGGGCGGCCGGCGGAATTCACGAACAACGAGTCCCCAGTGAAGACTCCCCAAGGCTTCGACGCACGCTTCTTTTCTGTCGCAACATACGACATGTGCTCGGGAGTGTGACCAGGTGAGTGACGAGCGGTCAGCACAAGGTCCCCAAATTCAAAACTCGCGCCATCCTTCATTGCTTCATGATCGAAGCCATACTTCGCGCCGCCTTCAACGCTTACACAGATCTTCGCCGTCTTCACGCGTTCAGCCAGTTCGAATCAACCGCTCACCAGGTCTGCATGGATATGAGTTTCAAAGATATGGGTGATGGAGACCTTCCGCGTTTTTGCAAGCTCCAGATAGATCTCGACATCAGGTCGCGGATCGATGACGGCAGCGGTCCCGGTCTTGTCATCGCCGATCAGGTACGAGAGTTCGGCTATGCCATCGGTTTGTACGGTCTCAAAAATCAGTGGCATGGTTTTCATTCCCCAAATGGATTGTTGTCTGCGATCCCGTCAACCATGGGCTGGCGCGCCAGAAACAGGAAAACAATCAGTTGTTCGCCCAACCCGAAACAGCCGACTTGAAACACTCAGATGGTTTTCATCACGTCGGCTTGAAAGTGACACAGAACGGCGTTGCTTACAGCCGCCGGACACTCCTTGGCCGGTTGTTCCCTGATGATCCACCGGCCACGGAGTGTCCGGTGACAGGTTTGTCAGGCTTTTCTTACTCGTTTATGACGGGGTCAGAACGACCTTGATGCACCCGTCTTGTTTATCTCTGAACGTCTCGTATGCTGCTGGAGCTTCGTCAAGCGTGAGTCGGTGAGTAATCACGAATGAGGGATCGACCTCTTCAGCTTCGATCTTCTGCAGGAGCGGTTTCAGATAGCGCTGCATAAGCGTCTGGCCAGACTTAAGCGTCAGCCCTTTGTTCATAAAAGCCCCGAAAGGCAATCTGTCAACCATTCCGACATAAGCGCCCGGTACAGAAATCGTCCCGGCTTTGCGACAGCACATAATGGCTTCGCTCAATACATGCGCCCGATCTGCGGTCAGCACCGCTGACTTCACCTTCTTCATCGCCGTTGAGAAGAGCCCGGCGTCATGAGCTTCGCATCCGACCGCGTCAATGCAGCGATCTGGCCCGCGACCGTTGGTCATCTCCATGAGCTTGTCGTAGACGGACTCTGTTTCGAAGTTGATGGTTTCGGCCAGCCCGGATTCGCGGGCCATTGCCAATCTTTCCGGGATGCAATCGATTGCGATCACTCGTCCGGCTTTGAACATCCAGCCGCTTTTGATTGCCATCTGAGCGACGGGGCCGCAGCGCCGGATCGCGACAGTGTCCCCCGGTTCAATGTCGCAGTTCTCCGCAGCCATGTCGCCAGTCGGAAAGATATCCGACAGGAACCGTACTTTCTCGTCGGGAATACTAGATTCGATTTTGATCGGCCCGATATCTGCAAATGGGACGCGAAGGTACTCCGCTTGTCCGCCAGGAACGCCCCCGATCATATGAGAAAACCCAAACAGTCCTGCGGGGGCCTGGCCCATCGCTTTTCGCGCTGTTGCCGCGTTCGGATTGGAGGTGTCGCAACAGGAATAGAGTGACTTTCGGCAGAAAAAAACAGCGTGCGCACGCGAACGTAAACCGTGCCAGCAGAGTGCTTTCATAAATCGTCTGCGGGTGATCAGTTGGACGGGCCTGTTGTGGTCTCCTTGGGATTCGTCGATCGCGTAGATGAATCAGCGAAATTATGACAGGGACGCGGCAAGATGAGAGGCGCGATCACGCAGCGGCCAGGCGTCCTTGCTATGTCACAGTGGAAGTGCCTCTGTCAGACTCCAGATTCAAATTAATATGAAGGTTCTTGCAAAAATGTCGCCTGGGGCACGTCCTTCTGCCAATGCAGTCGAACGCCGCCCAGGAAACTCTTGTCCGCCAACGCTCTGTCATTTTTCTGGCACAGGAGCATCTCCGTTCGATTTCGTTGGGCGGGCTGTGTTGCCCGTTCGAGCAGAGTCGGATCCAAGTTCTTTAGAGAGTTTCTCAGCCTTCATCATGTGTTGTTCGACCTTTGTCGTCGCATCACTTACTAGCTTCTGGAACTTTTCGTCGCCGATCGAATCCATCGCCATCAGCTCGGCCAGAGCCCATGAATGCGATCCAATCGTGAAGCCGAGAAATCCCATATCGAATTCCTGTCCCTGATACTTGTTAAGCATTTCAGTTGTGGACTGGACATAGTGTTCCGTCGCCTGCCGATCGATGTTCAGAATTCGATGCAACGGTGTCATTGCATGTGCCGCACGATTATGTTTGCTGTCTTCGGCACGGTCTTTGTCTGCGGGATCGTTTCCAGTGAGTCGCTCGGCCCCATCTGGCTTCCCGGCAGGATTCTTTTCCCCATTCGCTGGGTTATCGACAGCATCCGTCTTTCCGTCAGCGTCACTCGCGCCGCGGAAGCCTGCTGCATGTGTGATTCCTGCACTGTGGAGTTCCGTGACACCCACAACTCCTGGAGCAGATTCGCGCAGCTTTTCGCTGCACTTAGTGTGTTCTTCAACGAGCACGCGTGCGAACTGCTTCACCTTCTCGTTTGTGGACCGTTCTTCTGCGAGCCGCGCCAATTCGATTGTGCTCTGATCCATTAACATCAGTTTGCCAGCGAAGTATTCAGCGATCGCTTTGTCGTCCTGTTTCAACTCCGCACCTCCTTCAGTGGTGCGCCGATCTGCTCGCGCTTCGGCCCTGTCTGCCCGCTTTTGTGCCGGTGTTTCCTTGCCTTTGTTTTTTGTATCCTGTGCGATTGCCGTGGTGCACGCGAGCCCAATCAGCGCGAGTGCAATTCCCTGTTTGAATATCTTCATGTTCGACTCCTTTTTCGACCCTCAACTGACACTTATGGCAGTGTCATCACTAGTGTGAGACAGAACCGTTCTGCGTCACACAACCTGACAGACAACTGCTCCACCGCTGCAACATCTGTGCCGACATTACACTGCGGCATCATCTGCGTCGGATTCAATCAACCCTACCGCTCAACGCACTGCGTCAGCCGTAGCTTCGAATGCCATGGCGAACATCGTGATCAAGTGACGTGCCGGGAAAAACGTTTGTTGACCGCTTTCAGCGCGGCGTGGACGCAAATCTCTCATTTCTGCATCCAGACGGGTGTGATTTGTTCCAATTTGGCATTCATGATTCAGGTTCCTGCTTCGCGAGTTACCCGGCAAACATGCAGCATCACAGCAACACCTTTCCTGACACCTCGTATCGTTCCGGCAATTCTCTATCTCGGCGTTGTCACCAGGGATTCGACGCCGCCTCGTCAACGCCAGGAGCGCCCGCGACCTCGACTGTCAGGATTGAGATATCGTCCTGAGGTCTCTCGGATCCGTGCCATCGCGTGATTTCTTCCAGAAGAGCAGCAACACCCCCCTGTAGCTGTTGGGACCGCGCCTGGCCGATCGCTTCCAGAAGCCGGAAGGTTCCATACAGTTTACCGGCGGAGTCCATCGCCTCGGGGACACCATCGGAATA
>Ga0105044_10016036_pt1 | contig 10119 bp, 9 predicted proteins | sample MAT01_FD_78092 | JGI IMG/M metagenome (GOLD analysis project Ga0105044, IMG submission 78092) | Freshwater microbial communities from Lake Fryxell liftoff mats and glacier meltwater in Antarctica - MAT-01 | ecosystem: Environmental > Aquatic > Freshwater > Ice > Liftoff microbial mat | place...
CGCTCCGCCGCCGGCTGCTGGCGATGCCGCCGCACCTGCAGGTGGAGCAGTTGCTGGGCGCGCTGAAGCGCTTCCCCACCAACGCGGCGCTGGTGGGGAGCGTGCAGTAGCGTGATCGGGCGGGCGGGGGCCCGTCGGGGTGGGCGTCCCGCCCGCGACATCGAACGCGATGCTGAGCGCCAGCCGCAGCGACGACGAGCGTGGCGACGGTGTCCGACGCGTTCTTGATGAAGCACACGGCGTTCGCGCGGCGCGTGCATCGGGCCGCGTCGGGACGGAGCGTGCCGGCGTCGCGCCGTTTCGTCGGTGGATTCCTAGACTTGGGGTTCCATGACGCGAGCAGCCCCCTCGACAGGCGATGCGCCCGCACGCGGCGTCGGACGCCGGCCCCGACGGGGCGCGGAACGCGTCGCCCTCGGGCTCGGCGCGTCGATCGTGCTGACGGCGGTCCTCACCGCTCTGCTCTGGGGGGTCTTCGGGGCCTTCGCGGTCCGCCGGTTCGTCGTGCTGGACCTGGAGTTCGCGGCCGCGCGGGCGCCCGCACCGGGTGAGACGTGGTCGCTCGAATGGCGGGACGAGGCGACAGGCCGCGGCAGCGGGGTCTGGCTCGACCCGCCCGCGGCGTCGGCCCGGTCCACGCTCACGCGTGTCCGGCAGAGGCTGCCCAGCACGTACGGGGTGGACACCCTGACCCTGCGCTGGCGCGGCGCCCCGTCGACGGAGGTGCGGATCGCGCGGCTGGAGGCCTGGTCCGAGACGTTCGACCGGCGGCGGGAGATCGCGCTTTCCGACGCGGCCATCGGGGGGGGCGGGGTCGCCGGTCCTGGTGCCGGGGCGGGTGTGCAGTCGTTCCGCACCGGGGCCAGCGACGGCGCGATCTCATGGAGGCGCGTCGGCCCGGCGTCGTGGGCGGGGGCGCACGCCCTCGGGTGGTCGCTGGTCGCCGCGTCCATCGTCGCGGGGGCGTGGCTGGCGTGGGGGCTCACGCCGCCCGTCACCCGCGTTGCGGAGTGGATGGGCGGGCGGATCGCGCGGTCGCTTCCGGGGCGGACGCTGGCGAAGGCCCCGTGGCGCGCGATCGCCATCGTCGCCGCCGTCGGCGCGCCGCTCTGGATGACGCTCTGGGCACCGATGCTGATCTTCGCCGACGGCACGGCGTACATCCTGCAAGCCGCGACGACGCTGGCGACGGGCTCGCTCGATCACCTCGACGGCTGGCGCCTCCCCGGGTACCAGTTCCTGATCATCCCGTTCCTCGCTTCGATGCGGGACTACGCCGTCGGCGTCGGCTGGGCCCAGGCCGCGCTCGGCGCGGCCACGGCGTGGCTGGCTTTCGCGATCCTCCGGCCGCGGCTCCCGCGCCCGTGGCCGCACGCGGCGATGTTGCTCGTCGCGCTCGATCCGGCGGGCTTGCTCCTGCAGCGGTGCATCCTCGCCGAGACGCTGGGCACGTTCCTGCTGATGCTCGGCGCGTGGCTCTTCGCGGTCGGGGCGCCCTGGGTCGCGGGGCCGGGGCGGCCCTGGCGGTGGACCGTCGCGCGCGGGGCCGCGCTGGGCGTCGTCTGCGCCGTCGCGGCGTACGCGCGGGGCAACCTCCAACTCCTCGTGCCGGCCTTCGGCGCCGGCATCGCGATCACGGCGTGGGCCGCGGGGGCGCGGCTGCGCGGGCTCGTCCCCGCCGCGGCGTGCGTGGCCGTGGCGGCGGGGTGCCTCGCGCCGCTCGTCGCCCGCAACGCCCGCGTCTTCGGTGTCCCGTCCGTCGCGGTGGGGTCGAACTTCGCCCGCGGCCTCTTCGGATGGCAGAACGGCACGACCGACCCCAACCAGACCGCCGCGCTCTCCGACGCCGAGCACCGCGCCCTCCGCGCCCGCGAGGCCCGCGGCATGAGCGATTGGGATTTTCACTGGTGGCTCGCCACCACCGGGACGATTCCCACCCCCCCCGGCACGCATCCCTGGACCGCGATCGACCGGCGCGCCGCGGTGATCAACGCCGAAAGCCTCGCCCGCGCGCCGGAGCGTTTCGCCGAGAACGCCGGCCTGGGTGTCCTCTCGCTCCTGGGCTGGCCCGTCCAAACGCCGTCGTACTCCCAGGGCGGCACGACGTTCATGGCCAGCGCGTTCCGCGGCATCCCCGACGAGTCCATGACCACCAACTTCATCTACGAACGCGGCCCCTTCACCCCCGGCCAACTCTCGCTCTTCGACCGTACCACTCGTCCCATCGCGCACCTCCGCGACTCGCCCAACGCGGCCGTTTTCGACCGGCTCTGGGCGGCCGCCCGCCTGCTCCGCCCCTTCGTCGCCGCGCTCTTCCTGCTCACGATCTTTCGCCTGGCGCGCGAGCGCGACTGGCCCCTGCTCACCCTCGCAGGGCTGGTGGTGGGGAACGCCGTCGCCATCGCCGCGCTCACCCTCGCCACGGAGGACCGCTTCGGCATGGTCCACTGGCCCCTGATGACGACGATCGCGGTCTACGGGGCGGGGCGGATCTTCTCGTGCCGCGACGCGGCCCCGCCTCGACCGCATGCCGCGAGCGCCGGAGGCTGAGAAATCAAGGCACGGCCCCGAGGCCGGAGACCGTGGCACCCCGGGACGGTCCGTACGATCGCCCATGCCCGACGTGATCGTGGGAATCGACCTCGGCACGACGAACAGCCTCGTTGCCGTCTGCGATGAGCGCGGGCCGCGGATCATCCCCGATGCGCAGGGCCGCCCGCTGCTCCCCAGCGTCGTGCGCTACGAGGACGCGGGTGGCGGGCGCGTCCGCACCGTCGTGGGGATGGAGGCCAAGGACGCCGCGAGCGACCACCCGCTCACCACCATCGCCAGCGCGAAGCGATTGATGGGTCGCTCCGCCGCGGACGCTTCGGGGGACCTGCCGTACCTCTCGTACCGCGTCGTCCCCGGCGAGCGCGGCACCGCCCGCGTCCTCGTGCCCATCGGCGACGCTGACGGGCCGACCCGCGACCTGACCGTGTCTCCCGAGGAGGTCTCGGCCGAGGTGCTGCGGGCGCTCAAGGCCCGCGCCGAGGCCGCGCTCGGACACCCCGTGACCAAGGCCGTCGTCACCGTGCCGGCGTACTTCGACGATGCCCAGCGGCAGGCCACGCGAACGGCCGGGCGCCTCGCCGGGCTCGAGGTGGTCCGCATCGTGCCCGAGCCCACGGCCGCGGCCCTCGCGTACGGGCTCGGCCTGCGCGTGACGGGCGGCGGCGCTTCCACGGTCGCGGTCTACGACCTGGGAGGGGGGACGTTCGACGTCTCGATCCTCCGCCTGACGCCCGGCGGAGACGCCGGCGGCACCTCCTTCTTCCAAGTCCTCGCGACCTCCGGCGACACCCGCCTGGGCGGCGACGACGCCGACCACCTCCTCGTCGCGCTCTTCCGGCGCGAGATCGCGGCGGTCCTGGGCATGACCGATGGGCGCGAGCCCGACATGCCCCCGGAGACCCGCCGCCGACTGCTCTCCCTCGCCGAGTCCGTCAAGATCCGCCTGTCGGACGCCGACGAGGCCCGCGTCTCGATCGACCTGGGCGGGGGGGCGACGTACGACCGCGCCGTCACGCGGGCGGAGTTCGAGGCGATGATCGCCCCGCTGGTGGACCGCACGCTCGCCCGTTGCGACGCCGCCCTCCGCGACGCCGACCGGGCCTTGGGCGGCGAACGCGTGGGGGCGGTCGTCATGGTCGGCGGGTCGACCCGCATCCCCCTTGTCCGCCGGCGCGTCGCCGAGCGCTTCGGCCTCGAGCCCTACACCGCCGTCGATCCCGATCTGGTGGTCGCGCTGGGCGCCTCGGTGCAGGCGGCGATCCTCGCGGGCGTGCGACAGGGGGCCCTCCTCCTCGACGTCATCCCGCTCAGCCTCGGCATCGAGACCGTCGGTGGGGCCGTGGCCAAGCTGGTCCTGCGGAACTCCACCGTCCCGGCCCGGGCGACCGAGATGTTCTCTACGAGCGTCGACGGCCAGACGTCGATCCGGCTGGGCGTCTATCAGGGCGAGCGCGAGATGAGCGCCGACTGCCGGCGCCTGGGCGAGTTCCACCTGCGGGGCCTCCCCCCCATGCCCGCGGGAGTCCCCCAGGTCGAGGTCACGTTCCTCGTCGATGCCAACGGCGTGCTCAACGTCTCGGCCGTCGAGCGCCGCAGCGGCAAGCGGGCCGCGCTGCAGGTCGTCCCCAACCACGGCCTCACCGAGGCCGAGGTCGAGCGGATCGAGGCCGAGAGCCTGACCCACGCCCGGAGCGACATGACCCGCCACCGCGTGGTCGACCTCATCGCCAACGGCCGGCTCGATCTCAAGTGGATCGGACGCTCCCTCGCCAAGCACGAGGCTCGTCTCGACCCCTCCTACCGCGATGAGCTCGCGGCGAAGATCGAGGCCCTCCGAGCCCTCATCACCCGGGCCGAGGCGGACTGGACCAGCGTCGACCCCAACGCCATGCACCGCGCCAAGGACGACCTCGACCGGGCGAGTGTCCGCCTTCACGAGGTGTCCATCACCGAATCACTCCGGGCCGAGGCGGGTGAGTAGGGGTCGGCTCCCCGCCCCAGGCACCGCGGCCCCCTTCAATGAGTTCTAGAGCGCATGACTTCGTGACTTTCCCCCTCCCCGGCCGATACTCCCCCGCGTGACCCCCCCGCCCCGCCAACCCGCCCTCATCGACCCCGGCTGGCTCTTCCTCGTCTCGGGGCTGGCCGTGCTCGGGGCGACGATCCTGATTCCAGCCCAAGACGATCTGGATTACGCCCGCTGGCTCCGCGACCGGGCCTTGGCGGTCGAGGCCCACCGCGAGGAGCGGATCACCCGCTACGAGGAGTACCTCGCCGCGCTCGATTCCCGCGAGCCGTCCCTGGTTCTCTCCCTCGCCGCCAGCCAGCTCAACCAGATCCCCGAGGGGCGCGCGACCGTCCCCGGCAAGCCCCACGACCCCCTCGCCGACGCGTCGGTCTTCCCCGGCCTCGAGCCCGCGCCCGTGCGGCTCCCCGAGCGGACCAAGGTCGATTCGCTCCTCGCCCGCCTGACCACCGGCGAGCGAACACGCCTCTGGGCCGTCGCCGCCGGGGCCGCTTGCGTGCTCCTAGGCCTCTTGCCGCAGAGCCGCGGATGGGCCCATCCCGCCCGCCGCCATCCGTATATCAACACCTAGACATCCATACGATTCGGCGTGTCCGGCCCCGCCGAAACCCCCCTCCGGCCCCCTCCCCGCCTGACCTTCCCGCGGTCGCGCCGGATCACTCACGACCTCGAGTTCCAAGCCGTCTACGACGCCCGGATGAAGAAGGCCCGGGGCCCGCTCGCCGTCTTCGCGATCCCCAACGCCCGGCCCTACTCCCGCCTCGGGCTCTCCGTGGGCCGTCGAGTCGGCGGCGCCGTCGTCCGCAACGGTGTCAAGCGGGCCTTGCGGGAGGCCTTCCGGCACATCCAGCATGACCTCCCCGTGGGAACCAACGGGGGGTACGACCTCGTGGTCTCGGTCCGGCCGCACCCTCTCGCCGGCCCGGAGACCTATCAGGCCGCCTTGGCGGATCTCGCTCAGCAGCTCCATCGGGAGTGGGAGCGCCGCTCCAAACGCCGTGACGACAAGGAGTTAGGCGCTTGAACGGGCCGTTCCGCTCGCTCAATCACGTCCTCGCGTGGCCCTGCATCGGGGTGATTCGCCTCTATCAGTGGACGCTCTCGCCGTTCGTGGGGGGGCAGTGCCGGTTCTACCCGACCTGTTCGCACTACGGCGTCGACGCCTACCGCCTGCATGGGGTGTGGCGGGGGACGTGGCTGACGCTCCGGCGGATCGGGCGATGCCGCCCGTTTGGGGGATCCGGGTATGACCCGGTGCCGGTCCCCGATTCCGGACCTTCTGATCCGAACTGGACGCCGCCGCGGATGGAACAGAGAGACGGGTGTGCGGCGACTAACGTTGGTCCTCGCTAACTTGAGGTGGTGAGGGACTGGCGAGGGAGCCGATCCCGTGAGGACGAGTGACCCCGGGCGGGCGAGCGGGCCGGGCTCGGGGAGGGAGGGCGTGCGCCGCGATGAGCCGTCTGCCAGCCGAGAAACGCCGCGAGCAGCTGCTCGATTGCGCCGCGACGCTCTTCGCCAAGAGCGGCTACGCGCGCTCGACGACGGCCGAGCTGGCCCGCTGCGCGGGCGTGACCGAGCCGATCATCTACCGGCACTTCGCGAGCAAGAAGGACCTGTTCGTCGCCCTCATCGAGCGGACGGCGACGCGGACGCTGCAGCACTGGCAGGGACGCCTCGCCGACGCCAAGGAGCCCGCCGAGCGGCTCCGCCGCCTGCTGGGGGAGAACCCCATGGTGAGCACGGAGGGGCGCGAGCCCTACCGCGTGCTGCTCCAGGCCATCACCGAGGTCGAGGACCCCGACATCCACAAGGCGGTCTCGGGGCACTTCCTCAACGTCCACCGCTTCCTCGTCAAGGAGCTCGAGGCGGCCCAGGAGGAGCGCACCGTCCTTCGCGTCTTCTCCGCCGAACTCATCGCCTGGATCATGATCCACGTCGGCCTGGGGTACGGCTCGCTCGCGGCGATGGGCGTCGAGGGGCAGGGCGTCGACCGCGACGGCCATCACGTGCAGGAGATGTTGGCGCGGCTGCTCGTGGGCAAGACCGAATAGTCGTCCCCGCGGGGGATGGGGACGGGCCATGATCGACCTCGACGCCAACGCCACGACCCGGCCCAGCGACGGGGTCGTCCGCGCGGTCGAGCGGGCGCTCCGCGAGGCGTGGCACAACCCCTCGAGCGTGCACCGGGGCGGCCAGGCCGCCCGCCGCGAGGTCGAGCTCGCCCGGGTCGCCGTCGCCGACCTCCTGGGCGCCAAGCCCCGTGAGATCGTCTTCACCTCCGGCGGGACCGAGTCGATCGACCTGGCGATCCGCGGCGTGCTCTCGGCCCTGCCCGCCGCATCGCCCCGCCGCGCCTTCGTGACGACGGCGGTCGAGCACGCCGCGGTCGGGGACCTCTCCGAGGCCTTGGCGCGCGAGGGGCGGGCGGTGCGGATGTTTCCGCTCGGGCGGGACGGGATCGTCGACGAGGGCGCGATCGAGACGACGATCGGGGCCGACGCCGCCTTGGTGAGCGTGCAATGGGCCAACAACGAGACCGGGGCCGTGCAGCCCGTGGCGCGTATCGCCGCGGCCTGCCGCGCGGCGGGCGCGATTTTCCACTGCGACGCGACCCAGTGGATCGGCAAGGAGCCCGCGTCGGTCCGCGCCGAGGCGGGGCGCGAGGCGTTCGACCTGCTCACCTGCGCTCCGCACAAGTTCCACGGCCCGAAGGGCGTGGGCGTTCTGTGGGCCAGGCCGGGCGTCGGGTTCAGGCCGTTGCTCCTGGGCACGCAGGAGCTGGGCCGGCGCGGCGGCACGGAGAACGTGCCGGGGATCGCCGGCGCGGGGGAGGCCGCGCGGGAGGCGATCGCGTGGCTCGCAGGTGGGGCGGGCCGCGTCGCGGGCGCGGCGCTCCGCGACCGCTTCGAGGCGCTGGTCCTGGCGGCCGTTCCCGACGCGGTGGTGAACGGCCCGCGCGATGCGCGACGGCTCTGGAACACGACCAACCTCGGCTTCCCGCGCCTCGAGGCCGAGGCGCTCCTGATGCTCCTGAGCGAGCGGGGCGTCGCCGCCTCCGCCGGCGCGGCGTGCAGCTCGGGCTCGCTCGATCCCTCGCCGATCCTGCTGGCCATGGGCGTTCCCGACGAGATCGCGCACGGCTCGCTCCGCTTCAGCCTCTCCAAGTGGACGACCGTCGCCGAGGTCGACGAGGCCGCGATCATGGTCGCCGCCTGCGTCGAGCGCCTGCGCCGGTCCGGCGGCGCCGCGCCACCGACTCGCCGCCTCGGCTAGCGGGCGCCGGTGCTTGCGGAGATGCAATCCATCGGAGCCCGCGGACCCGACGGGCACGGACCCCAAGCCGGGAGCCGTGGCCCCCGGCGCGGGCGGTCCCCCACGCCCCGCACTATGCTCCCCGTCATGACCACCCTTCCGACCGGCGGCTATGGCGACTTTCCCACCGACGAGCCCTTCGAGACGCGCACGAGCGTGCTCGCGATCCTTGCGCTGGTCTTCGGGCTCCTCTGCTTCATCCCCGGGCTCCCGCTCGTGGGCGTCATCTGCGGCATCGCGGCGCTGCTCATGATCCCGGCATCGAACGGGCGCGTCACGGGCAAGGGCCTGGCCGCCGCGGGGCTGGTGCTGAGCCTGCTCTTCTCCGCCCTCCAGATCGGCATCGTGGTGGGGGGGTCCAAGGTCCTGGGCGTCTTCCAGAACAGCCTCCTGGCGCCCGCGGGCACGGCCATGAGCGCCATCGAGTCGGGGGACTTCGTCAGCGCCCGCGCCGTGCTCACGCCCACGTCCGCGGCCAAGATCACCGACGCCGACTTCCAGGCCTTCCGCGACGGGTACCACGGCGAGCTCGGGGCCTACAAGTCGACCCCCAAGGGGTTCATTGAGGCGATCACCGCGTACGGCCAGATCGGCCCCATGATGCAGCAGTTCCAGGGCCGCAGCGACGCCATCCCGATCCCCCTGCAGTTCGAGAAGGGCATGGGCCTGCTCGTCTACCAGATCGACCCCGGCACGCAGGGGTCCGGTACCACCATCCCCGTGGCCAACATCATGGTCCTCGCCCCGAGCGGCACCAAGTGGACGCTCTGGGACCCGCAGCGCGCCGGCTTGGCGCCTGGCACGACGCCCGACGGCGCACCGGGCGGCGCGCCGACCACGCCGCCCACGCCGGCCGAGTCCCCCGCGCCCGCCGACCCTGTCCCCGCGCCGAGCCAGCCGGAGCCGAGCCAGCCGGCCCCGACCCGGCCGGATCCGGGCTGAGCCGTGCGTGGTCCCGACGAACAGCCGGTCATCCGCTGCGAGAACGTGGCCAAGAGCTTCGACGGGCGCACCGTGCTCGCCGACATCGACCTCTCGGTGATGACCGGCGAGACGATGGTGATCATGGGAGGCTCGGGCTCGGGCAAGAGCACGCTTCTCCGCCTCATCATCGGATCGATGCGCCCGGATTCGGGCTCGATCCGCCTCATGGGGACCGACCTCTGCGGCGCCGGGCGCGAGGAGCTCGACGGCGTCCGCAAGCGCTTCGGCATCCTCTTCCAGAGCGGGGCGCTGTTCAACTCCATGACCCTGGCCGAGAACGTCGCCCTCCCCATCCAGGAGCACACCGACCTTGACGAGAACATCGTCGACATCCAGGTCAAGATCAAGCTCCAGCTCGTCGGGCTTCTCGAGCACGCCGACAAGTACCCCGCCCAGATCTCCGGGGGCATGAAGAAGCGGGCCGGCCTCGCCCGCGCCCTCGCCCTCGACCCCGAGATCCTGTTCTACGACGAGCCCTCGGCCGGCCTCGACCCCGTCACCAGCGCCGAGATCGACCAGTTGATCGTCAGCCTCACTCGCACGCTGGGCGTCACCAGCGTCGTCGTCACCCACGAGATGGACTCGGCCTTCACCATCGCCGACCGCATGGCCATGCTGGACAAGGGCCGCATGATCGCCGTCGAGGGGCGCGACTGGTTCGACCGCCTCCGCACCCTGCCCGAGCCCGAGGCCGCCGCCCTCCCCGAGGTCCAGCGTCTCATCCGCCAGTTCCTGCGGGGCGACGCCCATGGCCCCATCACCGACCGCAAGGACACGGGAGAGTTCGAGCGCGCTCTCCTGGGCACCGCCGCCCTGCTCCACACACCCAGCATCGTGCCCACGCGGCACTGACGGCGTGGCGCGCCCGGGTCTCGGCGCGGCCCCGCGCGAGATGCCGTACCCTTGCGGGCCATGTCGAATCGCTCCTCGCGCAACAACGCCGTCGCCGGCGCCTTCGTCCTCGGGACGCTCGCCCTGGGGGTCTGGGCGAGTTTCCTCCTCGCCGACAAGGCCCCCGCCATGGGCACCCGCCGCTTCATCGTCCAGTTCACCCTTCCCGACGGTGCCACCGGCCTGAAGAAGGGCGCCGCGGTCAACCTCGGCGGCCAGCCCATCGGCCGCGTGACCCGCGTCGGCTTCGCCCGGCGCGCCGCCGACGGCGCGCCCGCGCCCGGCATCCCCGCCGCGGTCGACGTGCAGGTCGAGATCTCCCGCGACATCACCCTCTTCGAGAACGCCCC
>Ga0105044_10016037_pt1 | contig 10118 bp, 10 predicted proteins | sample MAT01_FD_78092 | JGI IMG/M metagenome (GOLD analysis project Ga0105044, IMG submission 78092) | Freshwater microbial communities from Lake Fryxell liftoff mats and glacier meltwater in Antarctica - MAT-01 | ecosystem: Environmental > Aquatic > Freshwater > Ice > Liftoff microbial mat | place...
CCGGCCCCGACGCGGTGATCCGGGTCTGGACCCCGGCGCGTGCCGGGACGGCACCGGCGCTGGTCGTCATGCCGCCGCCCGCGCCACCTCAAAGTGCGCTGCCGATCGCGGCGCTGATGCCCGCAGCACGGATCGCAACAGCCGACGAAGCAGAGCAAGACTTGCGGTAACGCGGCAGTCACCACGATCGGAAGTGCTTGCACGACGCTTGCCGCACCTGGCTGCCACATGCCCTGGCACGCGTGTGGCACTGCGTTTTTATTATGACGGGCAACTAATACCTATTTTCGTTATAAAAATTAAACGTCCTTCAATCACCTTACTTCACCAATGTGCACGAACTGTAAGCCATTTGTAATTGCGGAGCGCTATCGTTCGACTGCCAGGAGCCGGTCGCTCCCACCCAAAGCCACAGCGAGGCGCAGGCACCGCGAACTGCAACAACAGGAGAGTGCCGTGGCCACCATCGTCCAGATCGCTCGCCAAGCCACTGCAGACCGCCGCGGCGTCACCGCCATGGAATACGGCTTGATCGCCGGCGTGCTCGCCGTAGGCCTGGCAGCTGCCTTCACCGCGCTGACCGGCCGCCTGACCAACGCGTTCAATATACTCAACTTCTGACACCGAAATTGGCCGGCGGCGCAGTGCTGCGCTGGCACCGCTCCGCCGACCCAAGGGAAAACCCGCTTCACCCGACCGCCAGGACAGGATGTCTACCGTGACCGCACTGCAATTTGCTTCGGTACTGTCCGACACGCTGACCCTGTTTGCCGCCAGCTTGCTGATCGTGGCTGCCGGCTTCGATGTGCTCACGCGGCTGATCCCCAATAGCATTCCACTTATGCTGGCGGTGCTGGGGCTTGGACTGCGCCTGCTCGACGGGTCCTGGCCCTGGGCGCTGCTGGCCGCTGGTATCGTCTTCACCCTTGTTCTGCTGTGCTGGATGCGGGGCTGGATCGGCGGTGGCGACGTGAAGCTGCTGGCGGCCTGCGCCCTGCTGGTGCCGCCGCTGTCGGTGTTTCCCATGCTCACGGCTGTTGGGATGACCGGCGGCCTGCTGGCTCTCATCTACTTGGCCGCGCGCCGTCTGGTGCCACGCCCGGCCCCGATTCCCGCCGCCCAGCGCCCGCACAGCTTCATCGGTCGGGCGCTGCGCGCCGAACGCTGGCGCCTGGCCCGCGGCACAGCCCTTCCCTACGCGGTGGCCATCGCCATCGGTAGCCTGACCTCCTTTCCCTAAGGGGATAAACCATGGCCCTGCGCATCGTTCTGTTCGCCATGATGGCCCTCGGGCTTGGCGGCTTCGGCATCATCGCCTGGGTGTCCACCCGCCCGCCCGCCGCGCTGGCACAGGCTGCCCCCGAAGCCGCGGTGCCCGAAGTGAAGGCGGAGGCGCCGAAGCCGGCGACGCGGGTGCATGTCCTGATCGCCGGCCGCGCCGTACGCGCCGGTAGCCTGCTGAAGCCGGAGGAGATCACCGTGCGCGAGTATGTCCAGGAGAACCTGCCCGAGGGCGTCAGCATCGATACCACTCCCAATCGTCATGCCCTGGTGGGAGCCATGGTGCGCCGGCCGCTCGCCGCCGGCGAGCCGCTGATTGCCGCCGACCTGATGCGCCCAGGCGAGCATGGCTTCCTTGCCGCCGTCATGGGGCCGGACATGCGCGCAGTCACAATCGGGGTGGACGCAGTCACCGGCGGCGCCGGGCTGATCTGGCCGGGCGACCGGGTAGACGTGATCATGACCCACGCGATCGACGATCCCGCCCTGCCGCTCGGCCGGCGCGTCGCGGCCGAGACGGTGCAGCGAAACGCCCGCGTCATCGCCATCGACCAGCAACTGATCCAAGGCGCCGTGGCCGGCGGCTCCGACGCCATCACCGCGCGCACCGTCACCATCGAGGTATCGGCCGGCCAGGTCCAGCGCATGCAGTTGGCAGCACGAATCGGGCGACTTTCGCTTAGCGTGCGCTCTTCGGACAGCAGCGAGTCCGGAACCGACGATCAGGCGGCAGTCTTCGCCAGCGACATCTCCACTGCTCTTGATCGTCAGGCTCCGCGGCTTCGGATGGATGTGATCCGCATCCACTCCGGCACGTCCGAGAGTAAGGAGTACAAGCTGCAATGAGTGGAATGCACCGCTTCAGCACCCTGATCGTCGCCTGCGTCACGGTTGCGGCGTGCGTCGGATCGGCGGCGGCACAGCAGTCGCCCCCCGCGTCACCGCCGCGACTGGAGGCCCCAGCGGCACCGCCGCGACTCGTCGCCCCATTGGCGGCCCCATTGGCGGCCACCACCCCGGCCGCGGCGCGCGCCCCGCTGGCCAATCCGCGCACGGCGCTGCGCTTCGAGGCCGGCACCGGCGGCGTCATCACCCTGCCCGCCGCGGCAGCCAACGTCTTCGTGGCCGACCCGCGCATCGCCGAAGTGCGGCCGGCCAGTGCCACCACCCTGTTCATCTTCGGCGTCGGCGCCGGGCGCACCACCATCGCCGCGATCGACTCTAGCGGCGCAGCGGTGGCCGAATATGATGTGTTTATCCGCCCCGCCGCCTATGCCTCCACCGAGGCCGAGGCGACGATCGCCCGCGTGCTGCCCGGCACGCGGATTCGCGTCGCCCCGCAATCCAAGGGCCTGCTGGTCACCGGCCAGGTCGGCAGCGCCGAGGAAGCCGCCCGCGCCCTGTCGATCGCCCGCGGCTTCCTGAGCGACGGCCAGACGATCGAAGACCAGCTCTCGGTGAGCGGCAACGTCCAGGTGACACTCAAGGTGCGCATCGCCGAGATCCAGCGCTCGGTCACCCGCAACCTGGGCATCGACTGGCAGGCTCTGGGCGTGGTCGGCAGCATCGCCCGACTGCCAGCGCTGGCCTTGGCCGCCAATGGGTTGGCCGGGGGCTGCTCCGCCGCCGCCGGCAGCGCGTCTGGGCTCCTCTGCCAGGGCCTTTCCTTCAACGGCCTGATCGACGCATTGGCCCAGGACAACTTGGCCCGCGTGCTGGCCGAGCCGAACCTGACCGTGCTCAGCGGCAATTCCGCCAGCTTTCTGGCCGGCGGCGAATACCCCATTCCGGTCGGCCAGCAGGGCGGCGTGATCTCGATCGAGTTCAAGAAATTCGGCGTCAACCTCACCTTCCTACCGACGGTCCTGTCCGACGGTCGGATCAACATGAAGGTGTCGCCCGAGGTCAGCCAGCTCTCCGACGAAAACTCGGTCAACCTCGTCTCCGGCGGGCTCAGTTTCAGGGTCCCCGGCCTGACGGTGCGGCGGGCCGAGACCACCGTGGAGCTGGGCAGCGGGCAAAGCTTCGCCATCGCCGGCCTGCTTCAGGATACTCTTCGCCAGGCCGACAAGGGCCTGCCCGGGTTGGGCGAGGTGCCCATCCTCGGCGCCCTGTTCCGCTCCGACCGCTTCCTGCGCAACGAGACCGAGCTGGTCATCTTGATCACCCCATATGTGGTGCGCCCGGTGAACGACCCGTCGCAACTACGGCTGGCCGGCGAGAACTATACCGTGCCCACCGACCGCGAACGGCTGCTGCTGCTGCGCCAGAACGGCCAGGCATCGGCCCCCGCACCGCTCCTTCCCGTGCCGCTCGCACCTCCCCCCGGGCGCATGCCCGGCCGCCCCGGCTTCATCCTGCAGTGAGCAAACACATGTCCCGGACACGCAAAATACGCGTCCCCAGAATCATGCTGTTGGGCGCGCTCGCGCTCGGCCCGCTGGCCCTGGCCACCCTGGCGCTTGGCGGCTGCAGCATGACCGACCCCTACCAGCGCGAGGGCACCTGGAAGCCGCTTGGCGTCAATGATCTGAACATCGCCGCCCAGGTTGCCAATCCCGCCGACCTGACCCGCGGCCAGACCGCTTCCACTGGTACGGTGCGCACCGCCACCACGCCGGTCGAGCGGCTGTGGCAAGGCGCCCCGCAACAGCGCAACCAGGGCCAGGCCCAAGGTGGCGCGGGCGGCGGCGGCGCGGGCGCCACCACCGGCGGCGCACGCGGCGGGGAGGCGCCACGCTGATGTCCGAGGTCGCCAACCGGCCGGAGGACTCCTCCGGCGTCGATCCCCGCATCGCGGTCGCGCGCCACGACCGGCCGCAGTTGATGACCTTCCTGAGCGATGCCCATACCGAAGCAGCCGTGCGCGACGGGCTGGCCGACCTGCTGCTGGAAACCGCCGACATGCGCCGGGGCGGCATCCGCGCCGCCGTGGCCGCACTGCAAAAGACCACCACGCCGCGCATCCTGGTGGTCGACGTCTCCGGCGAGGACGAACCGCTGGCGGCCCTCGGCTCGCTGTCCGAGGTGGTCGAGCCCGATGTCTGCGTGCTCGTCGTCGGCGACATCCACGACATCACCTTCTACCGCGAGGTCACCCGCGGCCTCGGCGCCATGGAGTACCTGGCCAAGCCGCTCACCCGCGACATCGTGTCGCGCCATTTCGGCCCCTTCGTGCGCGGCCAGACGCGCACCGGCGTGGTGCTCGGCGGGCGCATGATCGCGCTCACCGGCGCCCAGGGCGGCGTCGGCACCTCGCTGCTGGCGGCCAACCTGGCCTGGCACCTCGGCACCGAGCGCAATCGCCATACCGTGCTGCTGGATGCCGACCTGTACCGCGGCACCGGCGCCTTCCTGCTGAACACGGCACCCAGCCCCGGCCTGCAAGCCGCACTGGAAACGCCCGAGCGCATCGACGCGCTGCTCGCCGAACGTGCGGCCCAACCGGTGTCCGAGCGGCTGCACGTGCTGGCCAGCGAGCTGCCGCTCGGCGAGGCACCAACCTATGCCGTGGGTGCCGCCGCCGCGCTGCTGGCCGCCTTGCGCCGGCGCTACAACTTCATTGTCGCCGACGTGCCGTTCACCGGCGCCCCGCTCAGCCGCGACCTGCTGTTCCTGGCGCAGCAGCGCGTGGTGGTGATGCTGCCCACGCTGGTGTCGATCCGCGACACCCTTAAGCTGCTCGGCTTCAAGGCCGGGCCCGAGAAGGGCGACCGGCCGATCGTGGTGCTCAACCGCCTGGGCATGCCCGGCGGCCTGCAACGCCGCCAGGTGGAAGACACGCTGGGGCTGAAGGTCGACATTACCATCCCCGACCTGCCGCGCATCGTCTCCAACGCGACCAATGTCGGCGAACCCGCGGCGGCGGCCCGCAGCCCGCTGCGCACCGCAATCATCGAACTGACAGTGCTGGCCGCCGCCAACGGCCTGCTCGATTCCGGCAAACGCGGCGATGCTGCCGCCGCTCCCCCCACCCGCCGCGGCTGGCGCCTGTTCGGGGGGCGCGGATGAGCTTAGGCTCGATCGGATTCGGTCGCCGACGCTCCACGGATGACCGCGACACATCCACCGCCATCCCGGCGGCGGCGGCCGAGCGCAGCATGAGCGTGGTCACCGCCTCGGCCAGCGCCCCGCCCGAGGCGATTGCCGAGCTGCGCATCCAGTGCCTCGCCCGGCTGGAACCGAACGCGGTTGCCGCACTCTCGCCCGAGCGCCTGGCAACCGAGGTCGAAAAACTGATCTCCGAGATCGCCACCGACCGGCGCGTGCACCTGAACGGCCTCGAACAGCACATGCTGGCCAAGGAACTGGTCAACGACATGCTGGGCCTCGGCCCGCTGCAGCCGCTGCTGGACGACGAGCGGATCGCCGACATTATGGTCAACGGCCCGTACAAGGTGTTCGTGGAGCGCGGCGGCAAGGTCGAGCTGTCCAACGTGCGGTTTCGCGACGAATCGCACCTCGCCGCGATCTGCCAGCGCATCGCCGCCGGCGTCGGCCGCCGCGTCGACGAGGCGAGCCCAATGGTCGATGCCCGTCTCAAGGACGGCAGCCGCGTCAACATCGTCTTCCCACCTTTGGCGCTCGACGGTCCCTGCATGTCGATCCGCAAATTCACCAAGAAGCCGATCGACTTCGAGCGGCTGATCGGCTTCGGGGCACTCACCCGCCCGGTCGCCAAAATCCTGTCGCTGGCCTCCGCCGCGCGCCTGAACATCGTCATCTCCGGCGGCACCGGCTCGGGCAAAACCACCATGATGAACGCCCTGTCGCGCCTCATCGAGGAAAGCGAGCGTGTGGTGACGGTGGAGGACGCAGCCGAACTGCAACTCCAGCAGCCGCACGTGGTGCGCCTGGAAACGCGGCCGTCCAGCCTGGAGGGCAAGGGTGAAATCACCCAGCGCGACCTGGTGCGCAACGCCCTGCGCATGCGCCCCGACCGCATCATCATCGGCGAGGTGCGCGGCGGCGAGGCCTTCGACATGCTGCAGGCGATGAACACCGGCCATGACGGCTCGATGTCCACCATCCACGCCAATACCACCCGCGACGCGCTGATCCGCATCGAGAACATGGTCCAGATGGGCAATATGGGCCTGCCGTCCCGCGCCATCCGCACCCAGATCGTCAGCGCCGTGAACCTGATCGTCCAGGTGGAACGACAGCGCGACGGCGGCCGCCGGGTCACCCAAGTGACCGAGATCTGCGGCATGGAAGGCGACGTTGTGCTGATGAACGACATATTCCAGTTTGTGATGGACGGCGAAACCTCCACGGGGCGCATCGCCGGGCATTACAAGGTCAGCCGCGCCCGGCCCGCCTGCAACGAACGCCTGGTCTATTTCGGCTTCGAGCGCGCGTGGATGGCCGCTCTCGAAGAAGCCGCGGGAGCCGACCATGCCCGTTGAAACCCGCCTATGGCTGCTCGTCGGCGCCTCCGTGCTGTTGGTCGGCATGTTCGCGGCCGCCATGAGCCTCCTGGCCGAGCGCGAACGTAACCAGCGCATCCGCGACCGGTTGGCCGGCATCGGCGGCGCCGACGGCCGAAAACCGGCCGAAATGCGCATGCGCATCACCCGCGTCGAAGTGTCCGACGAAAAGGGCCGCGCGCGCCAGATCATCGGCATCTTCGGCTTCGACCCCGCGCACGCCTCCCACTACCCAATTCCCTGGATCATCGTGTTGGTCCTGGCGATGCTGATGGCCCGCATGGTCGCCGGTGTGCTGACCATCATCGTCGGCGATCTCGCCTTCTTTACCATTCCGGTGATCTGGGTGTTCCTGGCCCGCGCCTTCTTCGGCTGGGTCGACGACCGGCGCCGCCAGTTACTGCGCAACCAAATGCCCGATGCGCTGTCGATGATCGTCCGGTCGGTGCGCGTGGGCATCCCGGTCACCGAGGCAATGCGCCATGTCGCCCGCCAGTCGCAATCGCCGACCGCGCCCGAGTTCGAGCGCATCGCCAGCGATCTCACCATCGGCACGCGGCTCGACGTTTCTCTCAAGTCAATGGCGCAACGTACTGGTTTACCAGAATATCAATTCTTTGCCACCGCGTTGACACTGCAATCCCAGACCGGCGGCGGGCTGACCGAGACGCTGGAGAACCTGGCCGACGTCATTCGCAAACGCGTGGCGCTACGCTCCAAGGCCTATGCGCTGGCGTCCGAGGCACGCACCAGCTCGATGGTGCTCGCCGCCCTGCCCTTCGTCTCCGGCCTGGGGCTGGCCGTGCTCAGCCCGTCCTACATTGCCGTGCTGTTCACCGAGGAGTCAGGCCGCAACCTGCTGGGCGTCGCCATACTGTCGCTGTCCACCGGCATCCTGGCGATGCGCATGATCATCAGGACCAGCCTGAAATGAACCAATCCGTCATTCTCGGCACGGCCTTCGTGTTAACGCTTGCCATGGTCGCCTCGGGCATCGCCCTGATGCGCCATTCCCAGCGCGAGGAGAAGCTGCGCGACCGACTGCGCATGGCCAACGGCACCTACATCGCCCGCACGGCGCAGGCAGCCCAGGCCCCCATGGCCGGCGCCGCCCTGGCGCGCATGGTTGCGGCCATCGGTGGCCGCATCGCCAAAAGCGGCGTGCTGTCACGCAAGACCGTCGATGAGCTGGAAAAGTCGCTGGCGGTGGCCGGCATGTCGGGGCGCAGCGCGCTCGGCATGTTCATCGGCTGCAAAATCCTGCTGCTGATAGGCTTGCCGTTGATCGCGGTGCTGGTCAGCCAACAGGTCGAGATGGATTCCACCATGTCCAACCTGCTGCCCGCCGCCGCAGCGATATTCGGGCTGGTCGGCCCCGACATGGTGGTCCGCAAGCTGCGCGACCGTTACGTCAAGAAAGTCGAGGCCGGCATGCCCGACGCGCTGGACATGCTGCTGATCTGCACCCAGGCCGGCCTGCCGCTGGAACCAGCGCTGGTCCGGGTGGCGCACGAGATCGTCACCGCCCATCCCCAGATCGCCTGGGAGTTCGAACAGACGGTGAACGAGTTGCAGGTGAACTCCGACGTGCGCGTGGCGCTGACCAACCTGGGCGAGCGCACCGGGCTGGAGAGCGTCAAGCGCCTGACCAACACGCTGATCCAGACCATGCAGTATGGCACCCCGCTGGGCGAAGCGCTGCGCGCCCTGGGCGGTGAGATGCGCACCGAGACGCTGATCCGTTTCGAGGAGAAGGCCGCCCGCCTGCCGGTGCTGCTGACGTTGCCGATGGTGGGCTTCATCCTGCCCACCATTTTCATCGTGGTCGCCGGCCCGGCCGCGCTGCGCCTGGTGGCCGCCTTCAACTGACCACCGGCCGACCGCCTGTCGGCTTGGGCACCGTGAACGTTAATGTTGGCGCGTTAACGTTATCAGCCACACCGCACCCACACCGCCGAAATACGACCGCGCTGCACCCCTGGTCACATGAAGTGCGTGCCGCGCCGCGCATCGCCAGACCACAACGACGTCGCGATGCCGATCTCGCAAATCGCGATTCACGATCATGAAATATCTTGTGAAAATCGATGGTTGCCGCTCTGCCCTGCGGCATCCTGGCAGCACGAAGAAATGCCGCCGCGAAAATCCGGCTCCGCCACCAGCGTTTGATCGGCAGATGAAGGTACAGAGTCGAGCGCCAGCAGTACATGAACGTCAATCCATAGACGATTACGCCAATCGAGTCTGAAACTAAGTCGCAAGAAAGTGTTCTTGTTAAGAACAGATATGGGAGATTCTGAAAACGACGATCGGTTCCCTAACTCAAGATTTTATGATTCTAAGTTGAATCCATTGATTTAATTTTGAATCACCCTTGTTCAACCGGGAATTTCTGTCCGGTTCACAATATAAAACAAGCTATCACCGAAAAATTAACGCGAAAGGGCTTCTCTTTTACGTAAACCGATGTTATTTTTGCGTTGCCAGACGGGATGCGCAAAACGCGGACACTCATTGCAGAAAAGAATCGGGGCTTTCGCGCCGAATTTGTCGAACTGATCACGCACTGCCACCCAAGCTGGCAGATCGTGGAGACCGCCGATGCGGTCGAACTGCGGACAAGGCTCGCCACGTCATGCTTCGATGTCGTTTTTCTCGACCTGCAACTGCCAGCACTGCACGCCTATCTTACCCTCGGCAATCTGCGCGCCGACTACCCCCACGCCAAGTTCATCGGCCTGGGCGACACCAACGACTGCGCCACCATCATCCGCTGCTTCGAAGACGGGCTCGGCGGCTACATCTCCCGCGGCTGCAGCGGCATCAACATGATCCGCACGCTCAGGGTAATCGCCACTCCCGACCTGTTCATCTCCACCGGCACCAGCGAACCCAGCCGCGCCGCCGAAGCCGCCCCAACACCGCGTGAAACCCCGCCCCGCGAAGCCGCCGCCTCCTCCCACCCACTTACCGCCCGCCAGGCCGATGTGCTGAACCTGCTCGCCGAGGGCCGCTCCACCAAAGACATCGCCCGCCGCCTCGGCCTCGCCGTTCCCACCGTCAAAACCCACCTCGCCGCCGTCTACCGCCAACTCGGCGCCCGCAACCGGCTCCATGCCGTCGTCTAGGCCAGCGCCCTGTCCTCCTCCGGCAGCGCCGTCACCGCGATGATGCCCGGCCTCAGCCAGGGCGAAATGTTCGAACGGCATTTCGCCCCTACCTAAGCCGGCCCCGCCTACCCGCTTGCACCGTGCGCGCGCGCGCGGGACACTGCGCCATGACCTGGTCCATTCTCGTCCGCGACCCCGCCACCGGAGCACGCGGCGCCGCCGTCGCCTCGCGCTTCTTCGCCGTCGGCGGCCTGTTCATGCACGTCCAAGGCGGCGTGGCCGCCCTGGCCACCCAGGC
>Ga0105044_10016041_pt1 | contig 10116 bp, 9 predicted proteins | sample MAT01_FD_78092 | JGI IMG/M metagenome (GOLD analysis project Ga0105044, IMG submission 78092) | Freshwater microbial communities from Lake Fryxell liftoff mats and glacier meltwater in Antarctica - MAT-01 | ecosystem: Environmental > Aquatic > Freshwater > Ice > Liftoff microbial mat | place...
AGGGCAACGGTGGCGAAGTCGGACCCGACGTGACCGCGATCGGCACGAAACAGAAACGCGATTACCTGCTCGAAGCGATCGTGCTGCCCAATGCCCAGATCGCGAAGGGATTCGACTCCGTGACGCTGTTCCTGAACAACGGCAAATCGGTGTCGGGTGTGCTCAAGGGCGAAACGGACATCGAAGTGAAAATCGTCACAGCGGAGGGACAACCGCTGACGATTCGCAAAGCCGACATCGACGAACGCCAGGTCGCGAAATCGGCGATGCCCGAGGATGTGCTGAAGTACCTGTCGAAACGTGAGTTACGCGATCTCGTCGAGTTCCTCGCGACGGTGAAGTGAACCGAGGGGGTGAAATTGGCCGGACGCACGGGTTCTTCATACCGTGACATAAATCCGGCATTCGCCCCCAAATCATTCCGAGAGTGTTTTATGAGTCTTGAGATGAAATTTGTCCACATCCAGCCCGGCACATTTACGATGGGCGGGACTCGACAAAAGGACAATCCCATCCGTCGAGTCACGATCACGAAAGGATTTCGGATGGCATCGACGCCCGTCACTCAGGCGCAGTGGCAGGCGATCATGGGCACGAACCCGAGCTACTTTCAGGGCGAAGATCGTCCGGTCGAGAAAGTGTCGTGGTCCGAGTGCGAAGAGTTCTGCCGCAAGATCAGCGAACGAATGGGGCGAGCCATGCGATTGCCGACGGAGGCGGAGTGGGAGTACGCATGTCGTGCGGGCACCCTCACCGATTACTGGAACGGCAACGGAGTCGAGTCACTGAAACTCGTCGGGTGGTTCAACGGCACCTCCGAAAAAGATTCGCTTCGGAACGAGAAAGAAGCGAATCGATTCGACAAGAAGCCGTACGAGCACGAGTGTTCGCGGCAATGCTGGGCACTCAACCACGAGACCCGACCGGTCGCGAAACTGCCCGCGAATGCGTGGGGGATTCACGACGTCCACGGAAATGTCTGGGAGTGGTGCAGCGACTGGTACGGTCCCCTCTCCACCGATCCGCAGATCGATCCGACCGGCGCGCTCGGCGGTGAGTGTCGGGTGCTGCGCGGCGGCTCGTTCGGGAGCGAGGCGGAGGGCTGCTTCTCCGCTTGCCGGGGGTACGTTCGTCCCGACAGCCGAGGCATGACGATCGGACTCCGGGTCTGTTACAACAAGGACTGATCTGGTTTCGGGCGAGCGTCGAGGCGTAAGCCCGACGTGTCTTTATTCTCCGATGCGATTGAACGAGAACACGTCGGGCTTACGCCTCGACGCTCGCCCCGGACGTCATCCCACGAACACGCCGAGCGAATCGCCGAGCGTGATCTGACTCGTCGGTTGCGGGGTCGCGTTGGTCAGGGCCGTGTTGCTGTACACACTCACGGTCGCACTCGTACCTTCGCCCGCGCCAGTGATCAGTTCCTCACGTCCGTCGTCGTTCAGATCGGTGACGGCTAATCGAATGCCCCCGCGCGACGACGAGTTCCCCGCGAAGAAGTTCGCGACCGCCGTCGGTTGTTTGCCCTGCGTGATGTCCGCACCGTTCAGGATCAGCACGCGCGGCCCGCCACCGGGACCACCACCCGCGATGAGCTCACCGAAACCGTCGCCGTTGATGTCGCCGACCGCGAGGAACACGCCATTTCGCAACGACGATTCAAAGATGAAGAAATCGTTGAACAGTTTGCGAACCTGTCCGTTGCGAAGTGCCGCTCCGTCGAAGCCCGCGACACGCGGTCCGCCGCCGAAGCCCGCTCCGACGAGCAAATCCGGCACGCTGTCGTTGTTCAGATCGCCGATCGCGAGCCGCGTCCCGCCACGGAAGTTCGAGTCTTCGATGCCCATGAAGTCCGCGACGCCCGCTGACGTTGCGCCGTCGAACACGCGCACTCGCGGACCACCGCCACGATCTGCACTCGTCACGATTTCTGCGCGGCCATCGCCGTTCAGATCATCGACCGCGAGGAACACGCCGCCCGTGAACCCCGATTCGTAGGCCGCGAAACTCTTCACTTCGCTGCCGGTCTTGCCGTCGAACACTTTTACGATCGTCGATGTGCCCGGTCCCGGTGCGGTGATCAGATCGGGTACGCCGTCGCCGGTGACATCGCCGGTCGCAACGCGCACGCCGCCCGTGAAGTTCCCGCTGTACGGCGTCACGCGGAATCGCACGCTGCCATCTGCGTTGTAAAGTGCCGCCGAAGGTGAACCGGCATCGCTGCCCGCCGCAAACACTCCCGTTCCGGTAATCGTCGTTGTCGGCGGTGATGTCGTCGGCCGACCGGGGACGGGAACGGTGATCGGTGGTTGGTTCGCGGTCGGCGGTGTGATGGGGAGTTGTGTCGGGGGTGAAGTGGGCGTATCGCCGGAGGTCGAACCGTTCACGATCGCGTCGATTTCGCTCGCGAATGCCGACGTGCGTGTGTAGCCGAAGAAGTCGCCGAACGACGAATTGTCGGCCGTGGCTCCCGTGCGTGCCTTGTCGATGTCCGCGTTGCCGCCGCTGAGGAACAGAGCCGCGACGCCCGCGACGACGTAGCCGTTCGCGGTCGAAATCAACGCCGGTCCACCGGAGTCGCCCGGTGCGACGGCCGATTCCGTCGAGCCGAGGCCGAGTTGCGAGCGAACGCCACGAACGCCGAACGCATCGTTCGCGCTCGATCCGTTATCGAAGTCCGCGATCAGTCCCAGACCGTTCGGGACGATCGCTTTACCGATCACTAATTGCGACGCATCGAACTGGTTCGATCCGGAGCGTTTCACGCCGTAGTTCGACGGGTTCAGACCCGTCGCACCGACGCCCGCCATCCCATAGCCGACGACGGTGAAATTCTGTCCGACTTCATCGCTGCCGCGATAGATGTCGTACCGATCTGCTTCGAGCGGCGCGATCGATGGAAGCGTGAGGATGGCGTAATCGTGGCCGCTGTACGGGATCGTTCCGTTCGCGTTCAGACCGGCCCATTGCGAAGCGACCGTGATCGCCGACGCATCAACCTGCATGCTGACCGACCCGGAGGGCAAGTCGAAACGGACGGTCAATCCGAAATCCGCCCGCCCGTCGCCGTTCTTATCGACGACGTGAGCGGCCGTCAGGACATGACGGCCCGAGGACAACAGGGAACCGGTGGCGGTGAGCGTCGAACCGTCCGTGAGATAAACGACACCGTCGAGACCGGAGCCGGGCGACACCTGAGCGGCGTCGGAGAACGCGCCGACGACGGGTGTGATCCGAGATTCCAGATGATCGAACCGCAGCGGGACGGGAACGGCGTGGACGGTCAGGAGGAGCCGCGACAGCCGAATCGATCGGATGATTGCGAGTAATCGATTCATCATGACAAGCAAGTCCCAGGTGCATGATCGTTAGAACTGGTACTGGCATTCTGGGACGACTTCATGGAACAGGCTGGAGGAAATGCGCAGAAATCGCAATTCGTCGATTGCGATTCTTCGGCGCGATCCCGACAATCAGAACATCCAGGCCATTCTGCACACCCGATGCAGTCCCTCCAAAGTGTCGCAAAAACAGGGCTTTCCGGTGTCAAACAAGCGAAAACACCCCGAATCGCGTTCGATCATCCCGGTTCGGACGATTGGGCTGATTATTGCAATCGGGCTGGCCGTGCTGATGGGGTTGAATCTGCGTTTTGGACCGTCATCGGGCGAAAAGTCGGGCGAGGATGAGAACACACCACTCGTGGAGCGAAGTGATCCACCTGAAAAGTTGATTGATGGTATGGTATGGATTGAGGGCGGGCCATACTGGCGAGGGACTGACGATGCGCACTTTTCCGACGACCATCCGCGTCGAAAAATCGCGGTGTCGGGGTTCTGGATGGACGCGACGGAAGTGACGAATGCGCAATTCTCTGCGTTCGTGAAGGCGACCGGATATCGCACGATTGCGGAGAAGCCGGTCAAACTTTCGGACTATCGAATCGGGACCGATCCGAAGGCGGAAGGGCCGCCGTTCTCCGCCGTGTTCCATCTCGTCGGCCCCGATGTGTCGTTGCAGGGGCCGTGGCAGACGGGGCATCCGCCATGGTGGACCGCTGTCGAAGGAGCCGACTGGCAGCACCCCGAAGGGCCGAATTCGTTGATCGTCGGACGCGAAAAGCATCCGGTCGTCCACATCGCATGGGATGATGCGGTCGAATACGCAAAATGGGCTAAAAAGCGACTGCCGACCGAAGCGGAATGGGAGTTCGCGGCGCGCGGCGGACTCGACCGCAACGAATTCTGCTGGGGCAACGAATCGCCGGGTGCGGACGGCAAATGGCGAGCGAACATCTGGCAGGGACAATTCCCTGTGAAGAACACCGCCAAGGATGGTTACGAACGGACCTCGCCCGTCGGGAGTTTTCCGGCGAACGGGTACGGGTTGTACGACACCAGCGGTAATGCGTGGGAGTGGTGTTCCGACTGGTACGACGATCGCTATTATCGCGAATCGCCTCGGAACAATCCGAAGGGGCCGGAGATCGGTACGGAGCGGGTGCGACGCGGCGGATCGTTTTTGTGCTGCGATCAGTATTGTCGTCGGTATGTGCCGTCGGCCCGTGACAAGAACCCGCCGGACAGCGGAGCGAGTCATACGGGTTTTCGGTGCGTGAAGGATCGGTGATCGGCGGTTGATCCGAACCCCGAGCATCAGCGAAGCCGGGGTGTCTTTTGCGTCTTCTGATCCGAACCCCGAGCGTTAGCGAAGCGGGGTTCTTCTTCGCCACCACGCGGGTATGCAACCCCGCTTCGCTGACGCTCGGGGTTCGGATTTCCGGAGTTTCCGATGTGTGAAGCATTCATCGCAAAGATCCGCGAAGACTTCGACGACGATTTAGGGCTTCTTGCCGGTCGGCCAACGAGAAGCGTCCTTTTAACGCTTCGGTTTGCGTTTCGATACAGTTCTGCACCGCGAGAACGTTCTCCTCCGCTTCAGAGAGACGCTCATGCCCATGTTCGCTTGCCCCAAATGCGGAACCCTGCTTGAGGGAACACTGTCGCCCACCCTCAGGATTCGTTGTCACAACTGCAATGTCGAACTGGCAGGCGGTGCGATTCCAGGGACGGCGTTCCTGGCTCGCGACTTCGATTGACTTGGGGCGTACTACCGTCAGCGTCAGGCGGAAGGAAAGGTCGGCATCAACGGCTTCATGCCGCTGGTCTATGTGGCGTTCCCGATGGTAAACTGGCTCCTTCTGCCCAAAACCATCCCGCTCTGCGCCCTGATCGTTCTCCTCGACATCCCGCTGGACCTTCTGGTGAACGTCGTAACGAATTTCATCTTCACGATTCGGCGTTGGGGGCTGGCACCCGAAATGAACTTCCTGGAGGGATTCCTGATTCAGATGCTCGCCAGCTTCTCCGCGATGCCGTCGATGGTGATGTGCGTCCTCCACCTCCGCGGGATGAGGGGGTGAGCGAGAATACGTTACTCGAACCCGAACCGACTCTACTTCACCGCGAATTTCTGGGCCTGATATTTCGGCAATTCATCCTTGCCGACGGCGAATGCGTACACCCGGAACGGAACCGTCGTGACGAAATCGTTATCCGCCGTCACGAGCAGCAAATGCCGTCCGTCCGGCAGATCGGGGCCGAACGCCAGGCCCTCCAGCTTTTCCGGCATGTCATCGCCGACCAATTTAAACTTTGAATCGAGCATGTCCAGGAACAGCGACTTTTTGACCGGTATCACCTTCGACGGCAATGCGCTGGAGGGGAGTTCCGCCACCCCGCTCACGTCCGTCGCGCCGACCAGGTCGATCAGGAACAATTTCTTAAATCCCGCATCCTTGCCCTTTTTGCTGTCTCGTTCGAGGACGAGGAATTCGTGGTCGTTCACGGCCAGAATTTCACTCACCCCGTTCGCGGGATCGGCCAGCGGGTACACGAACTCGCGTGTCCGACCACTCGCACGATCGATTTCCAGGATTCGACAGTTAAACCCAATCCGCTTGTTCTCTTTGTCCAACGCTCCATCCTGAATGAGCGGACTCTGCATCATCCCGATCAGTTTTCCACCATCCGGGGAGATCGCCAGTGCCTCCATCCCGCGGTTCGGCTGCCGACCCGAAGTCGTCTTCGGCGGCAACTCATCCACCGGATTTTTACTCGCTCGGGAGATGAGGAAGCGGGACGGGATCGCGAACGATCGGAGCCGTTTCCCTTTGCGGTCGAACTCGAACAGAGATGGTCCGTACTCGTCGGAGATGAACACGGTCCCCTTCGGACCGACTCGCACGCCTTCGGGATCGAACCGCATCGGCTTGTCCAGCGCACCGACGAGCGGAGTCCCGTTCTCGGTGCTCAGGAGCGTGGTGGCAGCGAGTTTTAATTCGACGGATTGCCGATCGGGATTCACCGCGATGTCGATGGTGTGGAATCGGCACAGGCAATCGGTCCCGCCGTCGATCGGTCCGCGGTCGGAGGCGAGGATGTAGGCGTTTCCATTCCCGGTGTACGCGATGGCGGAGCCGTGACCGCCGAGGCGGTTGTTTGGCGTGCCGTCGCTCTGCTTCCCGGTCAGACCGGAGAGGTCAGACTGATCACCGGGGATCGTCCCCACCCCCACCAAATCGATCTCGGCGTGCGAGAAGCTCGCGAAACCAATCGTTAGTACACAAGCGAAGAGCGGGTGAAGGCGTGACATGGTTCGTCCGGGGTGGAGAAATGCGAAGCCGCCCGGACAAGCCGGGCGGCGTGGCGGGATCCGTTTTTGATCAATAGTCGCCGACGATGTCGCCCGCGTTCGCGGTGACGATCGCGGCGAGCACCGTGGGAGAGATGCTGTCGCGGACGAACCGCACAGAGCCATCGGCGATAGACACGTTGATGCCGCCGGTGTGAAATGCGTAGAACTCGCTGTCGTTGGTGCAGTTCATGACGCAGGTGCCGCCCGTGGTCACGAGATTGGCCTGCACGCCGTCCACACTGAATCCGCAGTCCGGGTCGGCCCAGCCGTGTCCGTCAGCGGTGATGGTCCCGATGTCTTGCCCCTTACGGAACAGGCTCGGGCGACCGGCGTCCTCGGCGATCAGCATCGAATTGCTCAACCCATCGGTCACCGCCAGAAGCGGGGTGTCGAACCCTTTCTGGAGGACCCCGAGGGCCTCGTCGCCAGCCGCACTACCGGGGGTCGGGAAGTTCAGGACGCCGTTCGCGGTGTAGAACCGACGACGGATGGCGTTCACCGAACCGTAGTCGCCCGCTCCGAGGATGAGATTACCGTTCGCCGGACTGGGCTTCCGGGTGTCCGGGGCCGATGGGCACTTGAACAATTTAAAGTTCGTCTGCGAGGTCGTCAGGTTCGTTCCGGTGTTCCACTTGATGGTTTGGTTCCACAGTTTGCCGACGTTGTCCTGTTCGACGTAGGCGAGAGCGACCGGCGTCCACGAACGGAACTTGTTATCACCACTGACGGTGACGCGACTGGCCGGGAATTTGTCGTTGTTGGAACCGGCGTAGTTATGCAGTGCCAACCCGAACTGTTTCAAATTGTTCTGACACTGCATGCGGGCAGCGGCTTCTCGCACCTTCTGAACAGCGGGCAGGAGCAGTCCGATCAGGATCGCGATGATCGCGATCACGACCAACAGTTCGATCAGAGTGAAGGCGCGGCGAAGATTCGGTCGTTGCGGCATATCCGTGGTTCCTGAGCGATGGAGGCTCGAAGAGTATCGAGGATCACCTGATTCAGGATAGAGATGAAGATGAGGCTCCATTGAAGTTATGATGAAGAATCGAAGTGGATCCGATTTTCTCCTCACGACAACCGGAGCCGATCCCTTCGGCGGCGGAATCGGCAACATGCACGGGAATGGATACAGCCAGGCGTTACTCAGTTGGACGATTTGGATTGGAACCCCGCCCCGTCGTCCCCTGTTTGAGACGACTCTCTGAACGGTGGCATAACGTAGCCTGGGGTGTGAAACCCAGGATTCGACTGGCGTGCGGGTCGGATAACCAAAAACACAGACGCCCCGGCGATAAATCGTCGGGGCGTCTGCGAATGATTCGATCAGTGATCAATAGCGGGGACCGCGTCCACCGCCACCACCACCACCACCGCCACTGCGGGGGCCGCCACCACCACCACCGCCACCGCCACCGCCACCCGAACGGGGACGATCTTCACGGGGCTTGGCTTCGTTCACCGTCAACGTGCGTCCGTCGAGTTGCTTGCCGTTGAGGCCTGCAATCGCTTCGTCGCCGCCGTCGGCCATTTCCACGAAGCCGAATCCGCGTGAACGGCCGGTTTCGCGATCCGTCGTGACCTGCGCACGGCTGACCGTGCCGAACTCAGCGAACCATTCGCGGAGATCGTATGAGGTGGTACTGAATGGGAGGTTTCCCACATAGATATTCTTGCTCATCGTCTTCCTTCCGGGCCTGTGGCCCTGATGCACGCGGCCGGCAACACGCCGACTGCGTGCGGCGGTCTGCGTCAAGGCCTGGCGTTCTCGGGGGGCTGCGGAGCAGAAGTGCGGAGCAGTAGTCCATGAGATGCAAGGGTCAAGTAAGCAGTCTCGTCCGTCATCGTTTGGACGGGCACGTGCCCGTCACTCTCCACAGTATACGCACCTTTTGGAAATTTGAACCCCCAATTGTTCGAGAATCCGAAAAAAAAGAAGCAGGCACACTGCCAGTGTGCCTGCTTCTTTATCAATCGTTCCGGTTCAGGGCTGCTTCTGAATGGGAGGGTTGGACCGAAGAATGTTCCCCAGATCGTCGGCGGTGACGAAATAACTGTGCGGAATCCGAAGCGAGGAGACGTCTTCGCCCGTCACCACGTTCACGCGGAAGTAGTTGTGCCAAAGGGGAATAACGGCGATACGAAACAATCCGGCAGGACGACCGAGGTCTTTCAGAACGCTCGCCCGAATGGCGGCTTCTCGTTCGCGACCTGCGGACGGGTTTCCGACCGCATCGGGTTCACCCTTCGAGGAGAGTTGGGACGATTTTGCCATGATTGGCTCCTGTTTGGATGATTACTCTTCGTCATTATAGCATTCTACGGCAAGTCGTGCCGAATGGGTGTCCGCGTACGCGAATATCACTCGCCCCGCGTCAACGACCACGCGATCAGTCCCACGGCGATCAGCAAGAGAACCGCTCCGATCGGCACCAGCAGCACACCCATCGACGGATCGACTTCCGTATGACCGATGCCACCGAGGAAGAATCCGACTGGAAGCAACACGAGTCCGTCGATCAGCAGGAATGACACCAGTTTCAATCGTCGTTCCGTCCAGCGTCCGAGTGATCCGACAGTGAACGCGAACGTGATCTGCACGAGGGCGAGCAAAGTGCCATGAGCATGGGCCAGTGTCCATAGCAATCGACGCAACCGGTGTTCGGGATCGAGGTAGAACCCCATTTTGAATCCGTGCAGCGTCTCCAGCGCGAAGCCGAGCGCGAGGAACACGAATAGTCCCCACCAGCCCACGATCTGATGTCGTCGCGCGATGCGTTGCCGGAGTTCATTCATTGACGGTCAGATCCGGGTCGGTTCGTTGTTGTTTCAATCGTTTCCATATCGCATCGTCGATCCGCTGAGGATTCGCGAATTGTGATCGCAATTTCGCGAGTTGCGTCATTCGGACATTCGGTTTCCCGAGGTAATCATATCCCGCGAACGGTGATTCACCGTGGATCGTCCGCAGACTGCGAAGGGCGAGATAGCGAACGGCGGGATAGCGTTCGTCCTCGATTTCGCGGAGCAGAAACGGCGCGACCCAATCGACCCCGGACGCCTGCTGTGCGGCCGGATTGGAGAATGCCCCCGCGACGATCACTCGCGTTCGCGCATCGCCTTGTGCCATCATCAGCACGGCGGACGGAATATTCTGCTCGTCGTCCGTGAGCGGCCGCGGCACCTTCGCGGCCCGTGGCGACCACGTCGCGAGTTGCTCTTTCGTCCATCCGAGCGAACGATCGAGGTGGCACAAATTGCACGCATTCGGCTTGCCGGTGTCGATCGAATCGGCGAGGTCGGGATTCTGAATCCGGTGCGAACGGTGCGTCGTCATCAGCGAATAGACCTGATGCGGCATGTGACAGTTGGAACACAAACTGCCGGCGGAGTTCGCGGAGTGGTGCGTGTGTTCCG
>Ga0105044_10016042_pt1 | contig 10116 bp, 3 predicted proteins | sample MAT01_FD_78092 | JGI IMG/M metagenome (GOLD analysis project Ga0105044, IMG submission 78092) | Freshwater microbial communities from Lake Fryxell liftoff mats and glacier meltwater in Antarctica - MAT-01 | ecosystem: Environmental > Aquatic > Freshwater > Ice > Liftoff microbial mat | place...
AGCATGGCGTGGGCTTGGTTCGGTGGCAAGAGCGGGGCCAACCAGATACGAATCTGGGCTGATGGAAAGCGCAGCTTGAGCGCTTCGGTCTTTTCCAGCGCCGTGGCAAGCAACTGACGGGCGCGCGCCTGATCGCCGCGCCCCTGAGCAACTAAACCCAAATTGGCGGTGAGCCCAGCTACTCGTTCGGCTGCAGCAAATTGTTCGGCCAGCGTCAAGCCTTCCTGAAACGATTGTTCAGCGCTGTCCCAAGCTTGTTGTGCCAGCGCAATCTCACCCAGGGTTGAGTAGAGATAGGGTAAGGCGGAGAGCGCACCCTTTTCTTGGGCCAAGGCCAATCCACGGTTGGCATAATCGACCGCGGCAGGATCACCAAGGAGATGCAGATGATAGGCTAGATTATTACAGGCCAAAATATGCACCCGCAATTCACGGTCCGATTTCATGGGTTCGCTGACCGCAAACGAGGCGCGAAAATAGTCAATCGCAGCCGGCAGATTACCGCGCCGCGCGGCAATGTTGCCCAGTTCAAACTTAATATCGCCGAGGGTCATTACACCTTTGGTCAACCCAGTAGCCAGTTGCGGTTGGCTGAGTAACGCTTCGGCGCTTTGCAAATGACGCACGGCATCATCCAAATCACCCCCCATCTGCGCCAGCGCAATCCCGCGGAAATATTCGGCAAAGCTCGCCGTTTCACGGCGCGCATTACCGGTAAGCTGTTCCACCAATGCCAACAGTTCCACATAGCGTGTGCCCAGCATCAGCGCTTCAACCAAGTTGGTGTAGAGCAATTCTTCATCAACTGGCTGTGTACTCTGCGGCGTCAGGCGGAGGGCCAAGGAGAGTACGTCGGCCGCGCGGCCAGACTGTCCGGCATGCAGACAAGCTTCGCCCAGCGCGGCCAAGATCAGTTGGTGCTGTGATTGATCCGTAAAGCCGGCGACGGCAGCCGCCGCTTGATCGTAAAACGCAATCGCTTCGCGCCAGGCGGCCAATTTGGCGGCTTGTTGGCCAGCACGAAAAGCATAGTGTGCCACTTGTTCCGGCAGATGACCTTCAGCAAAATGATAGGCCAGCAAACCCGCCACGGCATCTAGCGAATGGTGATGCAATTCCTCCAACACCTCGGCCACGCGCCGGTGCAACAAGCGATGGCGCGGCTCGCCCATCTCTTGATAGGCAACCTCCAACGTCAATTGATGATCAAAACGATAGCGCATGCCGGTCAACGGCTGGATCAAGCCGGTTGTCTGGAGTTCATCCAGGCTATTTAAGACCGCCGCGTCCGAAAGCCCCGCCGAGCGCGCGACTGTTTCGATCTCGAACTCGCGCCCAATCACTGACGCCGCATTCAATACTTGGCGGCTCGCCTCGGACAGTCGCGCCAAGCGCGCCCGAATCAACGCGTAGACGGTTTGTGGCACAACTTGGGTTGCCGACAACGCCACCAGATCGGCGCGCCCGTCGGCCAGTAACAGGTCATGGTCGCGCGCATAGTGCAGTAGCTCGATCAGAATAAAGGGATTGCCTTCGGAAAGGTGGGTCAGCCATGCCGCAACAGCATCGGCATTGGACAGGGTGAGTTGCGCGGTTAACGCCCGAATGTCAGCCGGGGCCAAGCGTTGCAATGGCAAGCGCGAGAGACGGCCTTCGCGCAGCAGCGTCTCGACCAGCAATGCCAGTGGAGCCGGGGCCGTGACAGGGCGTGCCGTGGCAATAAAGGTAATCGCGGCCTGTTGCTGGGCCGTCTTGCGCAACAGATAGCCCAACAGCCCAATGGTCGAGGAATCGGCCCAGTGTAGATCTTCAAACGCGAAAAGCAATGGTGATTGGCGCGCCAGGGCCAGCAAAAATTGGCTAATGCCTTCCCACAAGCGCAATTCATCGACACCCAGCGATAGCGGTGCCCCGGCATCGCCATCGGCAAACTCGGGCAAGAGGCGTGCCACCTCGGCGCGCCACAGTGGACTTAGTTGCAGATCGCGCACGAGTTTGGACCAATTCGGGTGCAGAAAGAGCGTGCGAAATGCTTCTAGCAGCGGTTGATAAGGGAGCGTAGCTTCCAGCTCGCGCGCCTGGCCCAGCAAGACAAGTTGTGTCACGCCGCTTTGTTGGCGGCTATAGATAAATTCTTCTAACAGGCGCGATTTACCAATGCCGGTTTCGCCTTCGATTAATAACAAGTGATGTGAGGGCAACAGTTCGGTTAATTTCTGCAATTCGCGTTGGCGGCCCACAAACGGCAACGGTTGCACGCCCTGGCGAATTAACGAAATAGCAACCGGCATCGTGCGCGCCGATGCGTTGCCAGGTTCGTTTGCTACTAGGCGTGGAGCAGATACCTGTTTGGGCGCCAGGGGCAAGGCATCGGTAATGAGGGCGTCATACAGCGCCTGGGTTTCCTCCATGGGCGGCACACCCATCTCGTCAATTAACCGTTCGCGTAAGCCTTCATAGCGGCGGATTGCACCGGCGCGGTCGCCCACCCAATATTGCAGCCGCAGCGCATCGCGCTGGAGATCCTCTTGCAAAGGCTCAAAGGTTAGCGCTCGATCCAATGCCGCCAGGGCATCGCGATAGGCTGGTTGCGCTTCATAGGCGTGACTTAGCCGCCTAAACCCCGTCACAGCCAGACGCCGATAGCGTTCGCGCTCGACCGCCGCCCAGTCCTCAAATTCGGGCAGATCAAGCAGGGTGAAACCATCTAGGAAATCACCTTGGTAGAGGGCGAGTACTTGTTGCAACGCGGCCAGATCAGCACCCGGTTGTGCTAATTGCAGCGCAAAGCTACGCGCATCTACCTGGGTTTCCGCTGCCAGCCCAATATTGTCATCTTCTACCTGTAATAAATCACCCAAGATTTTGCGTAGACCATAAAGCGTGGCACGCAGATTTTGCTGGGCAGATTGGCGATCGGCGTCGGGCCAAAAGAAGGGCAACAGGTGATCGCGCGACAAGGGGGTCGCGTGGGCCGCCACATAGTAGAGCAAGGCGCGACTTTTGCGGCGGGAAATGGCAACAGGTTGATCAGCGTAGGTGATGTGGGGCGCGCCCAGCAAACAAATCGATAGCATAGACTAAATATTATAGCCGATGGGCAAGATAGAAAGAAAACGGGCAGGAACTTTGTCGTTTGTCATTGATCATTAGCAATTAGCCGTTGACCATTGACCATTTTCTTGCGCCTGCGCCACCACCAAAAGCCAATCACCCCCGTGCATATCCCCAGCCCGCCCAGCCCCATCACCATAAGCCAGAAGGGTTTGGTCCAGCGATGCCAGCGGGATAGCGGTGGCAGATCGAGTGCGGCTCCTGGCTTGATCACGGCGGCGGCGGGTTTGAAGGTGCCATCATGGCGCAGCAAGCCCATGTTGGCTTGGGTGGCGCGCTGCCAGGGCGTGTTAAATTCAGAGAGACCAATGCTATCAAAATCGTGTAGAGTCCAGACCATATAGCCAGCGGTGTCATAGGCGCGATGCTGGCGCAACAGATCGGCATAGTAGAGGGCCTGCTCCTGCTCGGTGTGACCATGCGGCCAGAAGGAATTCCAGGTAGACATGACAAATTCTTGTAGCAGCACCGGCTTTCCATCAGCGGCGGCGATCAGTTGTTCCAAACGTGGGCTATAATCTGCTAACTCTTCAAAGTAGTGAAAGGAGACAAAGTCTACAATGTCGGTCAATGCCGCCGCCGCTTCAGGTTGCGACCAGCCAATCGTGATCAGGTGGTTGGGATCATAGCGGCGCACGGTGCGCGCAATGTGGCGCAGCCACGCATCGACCAGGGCTTGGGTATTATAGGCGTAATCACGGTTGGGTTCATTCTTAATATCCCAGGCCAAAATGGCTGGATGCTCGGCAAACGGTGGGATCAGCCCCGCCAGATGGCGATCATCTGCCGCCCAGGTGCTGACATGATGATCGGTGTGATGATCAAAGATCGTGACGATCACCTTGAGTTGGCGTGCCTGGGCCTGATCGAGGAAATGGGTCAACTTGGCGATCTCGGTGGGCGGCACATTGTCGGCCCCAAAATCGGCGTAGGAGACAAAAATGCGGATGGTGTTGAGCCCAAGCTGCTGAATCAGATCCAGATCGGCAATGGTTTGGGTAGTTTTATATGACGGCCAGAACATGGTCCAGGGCGAGGCTTGGGGGTAATAATTAATGCCAGCGATAGCAAAGGGCGCGCCGTCCACCCATAATTGATTTCCGTTCACCTGCACAAAGTCGGCGGATGGCACGGCCGGTTGCAAGGCAGTGAGCGGTGGCCCATCGCCCGTGCGCACCAAGTCGCGGACGCGCCACGTCCCATCCTGCAACCACATGACCACCTGATAGACATTGGTTGTCTCGCGCACGTCCACAAACGTCGCATCGTCTGCGCCATCGGAGCGCAGCAATTGTTGCACCAGATGGGCATTGCGGTCGGTAAAGGCGACTATCCCGCCATCATCCGCATAAAAAGCCAGTTCTAGGGTGTGGTGTAAATTACTTTGGTGGAGCTGCCAGCCAGCGGCCACCGTGGAGGTTACGGCAATGCTGACGGCATCCAGCGCCGGCGCCGAAAAATAAGTTTTCAAGCCATAGGGCTGCTGCAGTTCGTAGGAGATGCCCCACTGTGCCCAGGCATAGAGATAGGCGCTCGCAATCTGTTGGCGCGTATACGGGTCCAGCGCCCGTCCTTCGGCAGTTGCAGGCAGATCAGCCAGCCAAGTGACGCGATCTTGCAGATCAACCGGCACGCTGGGAATAGATTGAAAAATGGTGGCAGGATCGGCTCCGCTGCCAACGTAGGCGACCAACCGGCCTAAGCCAGCCACGAGCGCCAAGATCATGATCAGTACCGAACTCAGACAGGCCAGCGCAATCGCCAGTTTCAACTGGGTTTTGGGCATGATCACTCCGCTGCAGCGGGCACGTCAAACGAGACTGTGCCGCGCCCGGTACCTGTCGTCACGGTGACGTGGTAAACACCCGCCAGAAGCGCTCGTTGCCGCAGCGCAATTTCGGCATAGCCATAGTCGGCTGACGCGTGGAAGGTTTCAACACTGCCATCCGGCGCGCGCAGGGCAAAGGTAACTGCAGCACCGTTGGGAATAAATTGCCCCAACTGACCGACCAAAGGACCGGCCCGCAGGACAACGCCGTTTGCTGCTTTTTGGCTCGTCACAAGAATTGGCTGCACCGCGGGCCCCGGCGTAAATTCAAGTTGCAGCGGTTGGCTGGCGACACCCGCAATCCAGGCCTGCACAGTCATCGTCCCAGGTTGGCTGGGTGCTTGGAGCGCCGTATAGATACGCCCATCAATGGTGGTTGCAGGTAACGAGCGCTGCTCATCCGGCAGCATTGTCGCCAGTACCATCACACTCGTGCCATCCAGCAGGACATTGCCAAAGCGATCCGTAATTTGATCGCTCTGTAGCCGCACCAGTTGGCGACCATCCGCCGGTACACTGAAACGGTCGGCAGTCAACCGGAAAGACACGGGAATGCCCGGAACGGCCAGCACACTGCGCTCTGGGCTGTGCCCATAATCCGCAGTAGCTGCGATCAACATCTGGCCGGCGCGGGTGCGGCTGTAGATACGCGCCCAGGAAAGCAAATTCCGCGTGCGCGTTTCAATGCGTGCGATGCCTTCCCCCAAACTTTGTACGGTGGTAATGGGGTGTTGAATTTGCAGCGTCACCAGCGTATCTTCCGCCACAGGATTATCCAATGCATCGCGCGGCGTGGTGACGGCCATGGTCCAATGGTTGCCATCGGCGACAATCGAGCGCGGGCCCACCAACGGCAGTACCGGATCAACCGCCGGGCCAGGGGCGATGGTTACGGAGCTGCTGACTTCCACTCCCGCAACACTGGCGCGCAATTGGACCGTGCCCGCAAATTGTGTGTGGATTTGTACAAAGGTAAAGGTAGCCTGGCCAGCGACCAATGGCTGCTGCTGGGGTAACAACCCAAAGGTGCCCTGGGCTGTCAACAAAATTGAACCGATGGCCGCGGCGGGTGTTGCCTGGACCACGACGGTCAGCGGAACACCCGCAGGAATGCGCGCAGGTACGCTCATTGACAAGGCGCGTACAGCCAAGGTTGGTGGCAGCAGGGTGGATGATGCAGCGGGAGAACAGGCCACCAGAGCCATGAGCAGACAGCATACATAGCGGCACAACGCGTTCAATTGCCCCCTGTAAAATAGTGCACACTCACCCGCAGATAGGCAAAGCCCGCGCGGGAAGGCAGGGGAATCCAATCGGCGCGTGGCCCGGCCAAACCGGGCATTGCGACCAAGGCATTGGCATAGCTATCTCCCGCGACATCTAGCGGCGTAATCGACTGACGCCCTGTGAGATTGACGGAAAAGTCCAGCGCGCGTTGTGGGCGCAGCGATTGGGGTAGAAAAAAGTGATCCACCCACTGCACCTGGCCGGCTGCATCATACAGGGTAACCAGCAGATGCGGAATCACCGCTTCGGTGACACCGGCGTTGAAGAGCGACCCGTTGAGCAGGTAGCCACTGTCGCCTTCGACCACCCTGACTTGTTGCACGCCCACATCGCGCGCCAGGTCGCGCTGCGTCACCATGGCGCGCGCAAAAACTTCAAAACGTCCAATGTGCGCGCGGGCTGGCAACGCATAATCCCAAACCGCACCGGGCACAAATTCAAGCGGCGGGTGGTGGACAGGGCCTGTGCTGGTTGACGCGGGCAGATTTGCCTCGGCTAAGGCCAGGCCAGCGACCCCTTCAAAGTCGATGCGAAACGGGGTGATCTCCAGCGGAAAGAGCTTATGCATCATCGCTGCGCCGGCATTGTACCAAGTGAGCAATTGATCTTTGTCATCATAGATATAGCCGCCAACCGTGACATCGGCAGGATCCACATCGGTGTTGATCAGTTCGCCCACCAAACTATAGCGCCCACCCTCGCGCAGAATCATGCGGGCCGACAGAATCTGCAATTCAGGGCGATCCAGAATGTCGGCGAAATCGGTAACGGTACTATTGGCACGCCGCCCCAGCGAAAGCCACTCGATGCTTGGATGGCGCAAAAATTCATCGGGCGGCACGCGAATGTCTGGGGCGGTTGGCTCAATCCGCCAACCTTCGACCGGGTGATTGGTCAGGATCAAGGTCTGGGTGTTGGTGTAATAGGAGAAGGCCGTGATATAGCGCGCAGCCACCTGCACCTGCATCTGCTCATCATCAGCTTGCAACACGGTGGTGGTCAAGTTGTCGAGCTTGCTATAGGAAGCGACGAGCCCCCCTTGTAGCGAGAGGTTGAGCATGTATTGATCAAAAGAGGGACGCGTGTCAGGGTTGAGCTGGCCATAGACCGCCTCGAAGCGCCGAAAATCAATGTCATCATAGTAGGTTGTGATCAGATAGAGCGGATCGCGAAAGTAAGTCGTGATTCGCCAACCGCCAACCGCCAACACGACAAGAATGAGGGTCAGCAAGAGCGTGGTACGCACCTGGCGCGCCGATGGCGAGGGTGGCTTGCTCCAACGGCGAAACCGGCGCACGTATAGGTGAACCCAGAGTTGCCAGCGCGGGGCACGGCTGTGTCCGTTACTGGGCAGGTGGGCCGCCGCCAACATACGCCGATCGAGCAGTTGCCAGAAAAGGCGAAAGGGTCGGGAAAGCCGATCATAGATGCGCTCAAAGTGTGGCCGCATCCCCAGCGCTTCGCCGAGCAACAAAAAGGGAATGCGCCAGTAGGATGCGCTGACCGCAAGCAGCGAAAGGACAAGCGCGGTGGGCGGCAAAATGCCAAACATCAGGCGTTGGTAGAGTGGGATTTCTTTACGCGGCAGCACAGCGGGCAAGATTGGAATATCTTCGCGCTCCCAAACGGCAATGCCATTCTCTAACAGCTGAATTCTGTGCCAGCCATAAAAAAAGAGTAGCGGATCATAGAATTGGTCGTTGGAGAAAATATATTTCAGATTATATTTATCGGGCACATTGAGAAACTGTTGTAGCGAACCCAGGCCCGGCACTCCACTAAATTTGGCCCCTTCCAACCGTTCCACCGGTGTTGTCGTCATTTCGGGCAAGCGGCGTGCCGAATGATAGTTGCCATCGATTTGGGCAGCAGTGGTCTGGGCCGAGAGCCAGGCCATCTGATCGCCAAAGCCCAGCGTCATATAGCGCCAACGCCAATGTTCGTCTTTTTGCAGAAAGTTGACAATTGGTTGCACATCGATTGGCGCAGGCTGAAAGCGGCGAAACTGCGTCAAATTGGCGACAAAAATCGAACAGAGCAGCAGGCCCAAAATGGTAAAGGCGACCATGCCCCGCTGCACCAGCACGCCAAATTGATCCTGCAACCAGCGCGCCAAGTTACCATGCAACAGGCTCACCACATATTCGCCCACCAGCGGCAACATGAGGATCGAGGCCCACAACGTGAAGCGATCCAATGTCAGAATATCAAATGCGCCCCCCAGCAACAATTTGGGAAATGGCGTCGTGCCGCCTGTGCCCAGAAAAGCCAACAGCGCAATCGAGCTCGCCAGCGGCCAGGCTTTGGTCGTGAAGCCTTTATAAATGGCATAGGGCATGGCAAAGAGCAACATGCCATAGGGAATCAGCCAGAAGACCAAGCCCGCGTTGAGATTGACCAGAAAATTGTCGCGGCTGGCGTGGGGAATTGAGACTTGGGTGATGGGATCGGAACGGCTCCAGATCCAGTAGGGCAAGACGACGATCAGCAGCAAAGCAATCGTGCCCACACCAAAGACGCCACAGCGGATTACCGGCCCGAGTACCCGCCGCAACCGGCGCATGACCAAGGCCCACCAGTTCGCCCGCGTGACAAAGCGCGGATGTGCGCCTGATTCATCTGCTTGCTCGGTGCGAAAGCGCTCGACCAGCGCCAGCACCAAGACGGGTGCCGTAATAAAGACCGAGCCAAAGAGCGTGGTGACATGATGCGCGCCCGTTGTCGCCGCCACCAAGGCCCAGCACTTGGCCAGATCCGAAGGTTTGCCGCGCACAATCCAACGATAGGTAAAGGGCAGTGCATTGAGCAGCATCGCCAGCGAATAGGTTGTCGGCAGTTGACCGAACACATGAATTGTCTCGGCCATGGCCGTCGAAAAGACCAACCAAATGGCCGCCCAGCCCGCGGCTTCTTTGCTCACCCAAAGCTGGGCAAAGCGATACATGCCAATCGTCATGATCACAATTGCGCAAGTCTGGACAATGGCAAACGAGAGCCGCAGATCGCCCGTAAGAAAGGAGAGCGCTGCCACCGACTGTTGCGAAAGCGGCGGATAACTCGTTAGTGTAAAGCCGGTGTACCAGCGCGGGTCCCAGTGATCGAACCAGCCGCGCCGCCAGTGATCGGCAAAAAAGATGTGAACATAGGCATCATAGGTGTTACGATAGCTGCCGTTAATGCTCAGCACACCATGGTAGAGCAGCGCGCCCAACACCGCAACCAAAAGTCGCAAGTCCACCGACCACGGCAGTTGTGCGGATAAGCGCCGTGGCGGATTGACTTGCGGCGGGCTCGTGTCATGCTCTTGGGGCTGAAGGGACAAATCTAGCATTGAGCTACAATATTTCGCCGTACACTAAAGATAAACTTACGGGTTATCATATACCGAAGATGAACCTTTGACAAAGAAGTAGGCGCGAGCTTGATCAATTTTCCCAGCAGCAAAAATGGACAGATGTGTGACCCAGCATTCGGGAAAGTCTGTACAGATGGTCAGTAACCACGCCTCAGCCAACAAAACCCCTGTTACCAATCTGTAAGTCAACAACGTAGAAAGTCCAGGTAGAATCAACCCAACACGCACCCGGCGCGGCACACAGGGGGTGGCGTCGCAAAGAATTTTGCGCAAGCCATTGCGATTTATCAAACTGAATCTGGGAATGTATGATGTCTGGAATTACGCTATACAAAAATTATCCGATGGCCCTGATTACACCTAGAGCGCGCATGGATGTCTTGGCCGCAGCAACGTTGCGCCAGGAATGCAACACACTTTTCGAGCAGGGCTTTATGCATTTCGTGCTCGATTTGTCCCAGATACCGGTGATTGATAGCGCAGGTATTGCGACGTTGGTGCATATTTTTAAGCGTTGTCGTCAGCTAGGCGG
>Ga0105044_10016044_pt1 | contig 10115 bp, 5 predicted proteins | sample MAT01_FD_78092 | JGI IMG/M metagenome (GOLD analysis project Ga0105044, IMG submission 78092) | Freshwater microbial communities from Lake Fryxell liftoff mats and glacier meltwater in Antarctica - MAT-01 | ecosystem: Environmental > Aquatic > Freshwater > Ice > Liftoff microbial mat | place...
CCATGGAGGTTTACAGTTTTGAAAAAATTGTGTACGAAAACATCTATCCGAACATTGATTGGGTGATTTACAAAAATGAGCGTGGCGTCAAGTATGACTTCGTGGTAAAACCCAACGGAGATCCAAACCAAATACAATTCAAAGCAAAATGGGTGGAAAAAATGAGCATCGATGCTTCTGGGAATTTGATTCTTGAAAACAGACTTGGAAAGGTGCAAGAAAATAAACCCATTAGTTTTCAAAACGAAAAACAGGTTGAAACTTTTTTTGTATTGAAAGAAAACCTTCTAACATTTAAATTAGGTGATTACAATAAAAACGAAACTATAATCATTGACCCAGATTTAGTTTGGGGAAGCTATTATGGTGGTGCAAGTAGCGATGCTGTTTTTGATATCGCTACAGATAGCCAAGGCAATGTATATTTTTGCGGAAGCACACTAAGTACTACTGGAATTGCGCAAGGTGGATTTCTCAACAATTCACCGGTAAGTGGTGGTTTCGGTGCCGCTTTTTTGGTGAAATTTAATGCTGATGGGCAAAGGATTTGGGGAACTTATTATGGTGGAACAAGTTACACTGGAGCTTTTTCGTGCAAAATAGATTCACAAGACAATATCATAATAGCAGGAACTACAGACTGTTCAACGGGGATTTCATTCAATGGATATCAAAATCAATATGGTGGAGGTGGAGGTTTGTTTGATGGAGATGGTTTTATTGTAAAATTCAATCCAGCTGGTGAAAGAATATGGGCAACCTATTTCGGCGGTTTAGAAGGCGATAGCGGAACGGGAATGGATGTTGATAGTCAAGACAACATATACTTAACTGGTTGGGCAAAATCTTTTACTGGAATTGCGCTGAATGGACATCAAAACAACCTTAATCCAATCATCAATCTCATGAATCCACAAGAGCCGAGAGATGCCTATTTGGCTAAATTCAGTTCGAGCGGCGCCCTGCTTTGGTCAAGCTATTTTGGAGGTTCAGGTCCTGACGAAGCTAGGTCCGTAAATTGCGCCAATAATGGCGATGTATTTATTGCAGGAAGAACAAATTCATTGGATTTTCCAACTTTAAATCCATATCAATCCAGCAGCGGGAATCCAAGCACGGTTTTTAAGAGAGACGGGTATTTAGTTAAGTTTAGTGCATCTGGTTCACTGCTTTGGAGTACTTACTTTGGCGGCTCAGAAACAGATGAGATTTGGGGATGTAGTTCAGATAACTTGGGCAATGTTTTTATTTGTGGCAGAACAAATTCATCTAATAATATTTTTTTCAACGGTTTTAGAAACGGTAATGGCGGCTCATTTCTTGCGAAATTTAATAGTAGCGGAACCAGACTTTGGGGAACATATTATACTTTAGGTGATGTTGAAAGTAATGGAGAATGGGGTTTTGCGTGCGCAACAGACACAGAAAATAATGTTTATTTGGCTGGCAGAACTGGTAATAGCACGAATATTGCGTCACAAGGATTTCAAAATACGTATGGTGGGGGCGCAATTGATGGATATATTGTGAAATTTAATCCTGCTGGCGGACGAGTTTGGGGTTCTTATTATGGTGGCGCATTTCAGGATGGAATTAGAGGAATGCATGTTGATGTAGCGAATCAAATTTATGTCGGCGGAAGTACAGCATCTTCTAACAACATATTTTTTCAAGGTTTTCAAAGTACGGTACAAAATGAAACAGGGTTTATAGCAAAAATTGGATGTCCAAATCCTCAGTTGTTAAGTTTGCCTGAAGAAATTTGCGCCAATGAGAGTATTTCTATTGTATCATTTCCTGTTGGTGGGTCGCTTCAATTGATTGGTTTAGGTAGTCTTGTAAACAACACCTACACTGCACCTAATGCAATTCAAAACACGAGCGTTATCCTGCAATATACAACCCTTGCAAATAGCTCATGTCCGAGCACATCGAATAGTTTCACCATAAATGTTCTTCCCAACGTAATCGCATCTGTTAATGTAACGAGCAACAATCTCGTAATTTGTCAGGATGAAAGTGCAGCATTTGAAGCAAATGTTCAAAACGCGGGAAGTTCTCCCGAAGTTCAATGGTTTTTAAATAACCAATTGATTTTAGAGGATAGTCTAACTTTCATTTCCAATACTTTATCCAACAACGACATCATTAAATGCGTGGTAATAAGCAGTAATGTTTGCGCCACACCAAATGAAGTGCAAAGTAACCCAATCAATATCACCGTAAATCCCCTTCCAGCTGTGAGCGTGGTTTTTACTGATTTGAACGGAGGAGTTTTGGTTTCTAGTACAGGTTTTAATAGCTACCAATGGTTTTTGAACGATCAGCCCATTTCTGGCGCGAATGAATCGACATATATACCAACTGCTAATGGTAATTACAGCGTTACTGTGACCAATGAATTTGGTTGCGAAAGTTCGGCAGGTGCGCTTTTGACTATACTCTCTTTGAATGGAGTGGTCATGGAATCGATGTCTATATATCCAAACCCGAATAACGGATCGTTTACAATACAACACGATCTTACTTCGCCAAAAATAACCGTTTATAGTTTGGATGGTAAGGTGGTTTTTGAAGGGGAATTAATGAATAAGATGACGACTATGAATTTGGATTTGATGGCCGGAACTTATTTAGTAGAATTAGAAGAAAATGGTCTCCGTGGTGTAAAAAGAATTGTTTTAAAATGAGCTTTTAAACCTATATGCTTTGGGTTTATGTTTTGAATACAGTTTTGTTTTATACTTTTAGAAGATAGTGTTAATTAGATTATCAGGTATTTTGTTAAAGTACAATAAATGAGAAATAGAATTTGCTTTGAATAACCTCCTGTTACAAGTGATTACTGCTGCCGCGCTAGCGATAGAAGCAAGTAGCGCCCGTAGGGACTACTGCGTATAGCGCGGCCCTTGGGAAGCGCCCAAAGACACTATATTTTACTGAAGTATTTATTTGTTGAGATTTCTGCACCTTTGTGGCATGCGAATATTGAATGCTGAACAATTGCGGGCTGCCGACCTATTTACGATAAAAACAGAAGGTATTTTATCGGTTGAGTTGATGGAGCGTGCTGCAAAAGAATGTTATAAGTGGATAGAAAAACAGTTGCCACACGATGTGCACTTTGCGGTGTTATGCGGTCTTGGAAATAATGGTGGTGATGGTTGGGCAATTGCCGGCTTGTTGAAAGAAGCTGGAAAAACTGTTCACGTTTATGCATTGGCGGGCGAACAATTGAGTGCTGATAATGCCTTGAAGAAGAAGGAATACGTTGAAATAAAAGGCGATTTTACTTATTTAAGTGATGCTTGTATTTCAGCAATTTCAGAAGCTGATGTTTTAGTAGATGCATTGTTTGGAACAGGGTTGAATAGACCCTTAGAAAAGGATATTTCGAGTATCATAACAGAAATAAATAGACTCTCTATTTTTAAAGTAGCCATTGATACACCGAGTGGATTTTTTGCAGATGCACCAATGCCAGACAAGGCAATAGCGTTGCAAGCGAATGTTACTTTATGTTTTCATGCGCCAAGATTGATGTATCTGTTTGAAGAATCAGAAAAATGGGTAGGTGATTGGCAAGTGCTCGATATTGGATTAAAGGTCAATGAATTGGCTTTGGCACAAACCGCAGGATTAGGAACTTACCAGTATACGTTGCGCAGCGATCTAAACGGCGCGTTGCCTAGAAATAGCGTTTTTGCGCACAAAGGGACAAATGGGCACTCTTTGTTGGTTGGAGGAATGAAAGGAAAAATGGGCGCTATGGTTTTGGCAGCAAGGGCTTGTTTGCGCAGTGGAACGGGCTTGTGCAGTGTGTATGTTCCTAGTGCCGCTCTCGGTATTTTACAAACTGCGGTTCCTGAGGCTATGGTTTTTGAGTCGGAAGAGGAATGGCAAGTGAGTGGAAGTTTTAATGCAGAGTACTTTTCGGCGATTGGTTTTGGGCCAGGAGCGGGCAAGCACGAGGCAACGGGAAAGTTACTGAAATACTTAATACAAACTGTGAATGGAAATTTGTTGATAGATGCAGATGGCTTAAATTTGTTGGCGGAGAATCCTACATGGCTTTCTTTTTTGCCTCCAAATACGGTTCTTACACCACATCCGGGAGAATTAGACAGGTTGTGCGGAAAAGCAGCGAGTGGTTATGAAAGATTAGAAAATGCTATAAAATTGAGTTTAAAAACTGGAGCTGTTGTAGTGTTGAAAGGAGCATATACTGCGGTTTGTAGTCCTTCGGGTGCAGTGTATTTTAACAGTACCGGAAACAATGGAATGGCCAAAGGTGGAAGTGGAGATGTGTTGAGCGGAATAATAACGGCATTGTTAGCACAAGGAACATCGGCATTAACTGCAGCAAGACTGGGTGTATTTGTACATGGAGTTGCAGGCGATGTTGCAGCAAGAGAAGTTGGTAAAATTGCCATGCATGCTAGCGACATTATTCAATTTTTGCCAGCAGCTTGGAAAAGTATTTCTGCACAAACGAATGAATAATGGTTTTTAAGTGTTGCTGTTTTCTAAAAACAACAAAACCTACCAATGAAGCATTTCAATAGTAGGTTTTGTTGAAAAAAGAAAAAATTAAATTACATGATTATTAGTTTCTGAACACCACTTATTTTGTCATTTTTTAATACAATAAAGTAAGTTCCTTTTGCCAAATCACCAGTCGCAATATTAAAAGTTGAAGTGCTTGTTATGTTAGAAATGCTTTTCACCAATTTTCCAGTTACAGAATAGATTTCAGCATTAAGATTGGCTTTCAAATCTTGTGGAAATTGAATGCTGAAATCTTCATTTGCTGGATTTGGAAAAATTGAAAATGGAAGTGTTTGAGTTTCTTCAATTCTCAAGGCTGGTTCGGAGCTTAAAGTACCAAAGATAGTTGGGGCAGCGTTATCTATGCTAATGGAAGATATGCTCATTAACGGAATGCCTTTGCTTGCAGCACTTATCCAAGAATAAATTTCAATTTCATAGTTGGAAACTATTGAACCACCATCAAACGAAAGGCTATCAGAATACAGTTGAATAGTTTTAATTCTCAGTACATTTTGGAAAGTGCCGAGAGTAGTGGTAAGTGTTCCAAAACCGTCGCAGGTAGATGTTTGAGAACCTTCTCTGTAGTAGGTAAATACGTCTACAGTTGTTGTTCCACCAATTGGTTGTGTAAATGCTGAGTTCAGTGTTAAAGGAAATCTATAAATGTCCATATTCGGATTAAATTGAGACACTGTTGGACCTGCCGCGGTAGTACTAAAAATTCCATCAAATGAAAACAAAGTCGAAGATTTTACATAAAAAGAGTAACCTATATTTCCTTGTGTAGAGGTGCTCTGTTGGCATAGAGTTGATGCTGGGAAATTGCTAGCACCTGGTTTTCCAATTGGCGAAACATAGGAAAATACCGTAGTTGTTCCTGCATTAATGTTTGAATAATTCCAAACACTATTTGCGCCTGTAGCAGTAACGTTGGCTGTAGAAGCATTTGTAATTTCTTTGCTGGAATAACTGAAACCAACATCAATCATATCGTTGCTTGTAAATGTTGGTTGAGCAATTAATTTGCCTCCAAATAAAAGTGTAAAAAGTATTATTTTTTTCATGTATAGGTTTTTTTGCAAAAGTAGATAATTCTTTATAGAACAGAATTAAATATATTGGAATAATAGAATTTATTTATATATATATGTTGAAGGAATTGTAGCTTAGGATAAAGCCATCTATTATTTACATTTGCAGCATATTTAAGTTTATATGAAAAAATTAATTCTAGCGCTGTTTTGTTTCGCTTGCTATTCCCAGTCAATGTCACAAATACCATTTCAGGATTTAGTATTAGGATTGCAATTTGGAGGAAATTTTTTAGATGTATCAGCTACACAAGCGATACTTTCAGAAAATACGGCACTATTGACCACTGATAGGAATGGGTTGGGGAATAATGCAGGTTTATTGGAAGGAAATCAGAAAATTAATTTTGATTTTAGTAATAATGTAAGCTTGCTCGCAGGAGCTGAAAATGGACAAATCACACTTTCCTGCAGAATTCAATTGGATTCAAACTGGCTTAACAACTTGGCATTGAACACAGAAATTAATTTATTAAACAATGGAAAGTCTTACCTGAGAATGGAAAAAGGAGCTTTGAATAATGTATTGATTTTAAAAGGAGGTGTATTTAATAACAATTCTATACAAGGCACAAATGGTTTTTTGGAAACGAGTATAATTTTAAGAAACACCGCAAATGGAAATTTGCCTGATTGGAATGCAAATGCGGCCGATTGGAACAATTTTACACTTTCTTATGATGCTAATTTTGGAGAACCTGTTATTGGATTATTTGTGAATGGAAATTTAAAAGCCAGCAGCAGCGTAACTTATAACACTACAAATTTGACGTATAACACTGCTTCTGAAAAATTTGAAATTGGAAGTTCAACTTTCTTACCTCAAGGATTTAAAGGGAAAATTGATGATGTTTATTTATACAACAGATCATTGACGTTAAATGAAATAACAGCGCTGGACACTGTAAATATTTCAACAGGAATTGATAATGCAACTGAAAGTACATTTATTCAATTGTATCCAAATCCTGTAAGAGAGGTACTAAATATTTCGGCTCAAACTGAACTAGGTGAAATTGAAGTTTACGGATTTTATGGCAATTTACTTTTTAAACAGAATGTTGCTGGTCGGCAATTTAGTATGAATTTGGCTGGTTGTGGAAGTGGAGTTTATTATGTTAAAATTGGGAAGAATTATTTTAAAACAATAAAACTTTAAAGATCATCTAGAGAAATTGAGTTTAAAGCAAGGATGAATTCTTACGGATTTACTTTAATGCGGTTCCTGGAGGAATTGCCTTTACAGGATAAGAAGTAAAAACGAAAGGTTGATTTTTCTTTTGATCGTATCCTAAAACAATACAAATAAAATTACAGTCTTTGTTGTCGGTTGATTTACCAATTACTTTCCCAAGGTCTTTGTATACTTTTACGGATGATTCACCTTTTGCATTTACTCCACCATCTAAATAAGTTCTCGTACCGCTGGTAACACCGTTGTACATTGCAAGAGCCATGTCATTTCCCGCAGGCATAAGACCTTTTGGTATTGTAAAATAAGATTTTCCTGTATCCGGCTGTGTGTTGGGGTTATTGCTATCGTAATGACCTTTTGTAGCATGTTTCCAAGAACCTAACATGATGGCGACTGACATTTTTTCAATGATATTTTTTTTCGTAAAATCTAGTGTGTAAGCCATAATTCTGAATTTAGGGTGAATTTTAAAAAGAATTGATTTAAGGTTGATTTTCGCAACTCAATATTAAAAACTTTATTTGGGAATGACCGAAAATAGAAGATGCGTTTATTTGAAATTATTAACAACAACTACTTTTGTAAGATTAGAATGTTGTTTCGATGCGGTATTAATTTAAATACCTATTTTGATTTAATGCAAAATTGAAAACTTTAATTTTCATATTTACCTCCACTTAAAAGAAATAATTCTTCTGTCTTTGGGGTGTTATTGTTTTAAAAATGTTTTTAGATTTACCGACTTAGATTTTAGGAATGAAAGTTTTACATGTTAGTGCAGAATGTTATCCAGCAGCTAAAGCAGGCGGTCTTGGAGATGTAGCGGGAGCTTTACCAAAATATTTAAATCAAGCAGGAATAGAAACTGCTGTGATAATGCCTAAATACAAGCAAAAATGGATTTTGCAACAACCTTGGGAGCATATTTACAGCGGAATGGTGCGGATGGCTGGTGTTCAAGTTCCTTTTTACATCCATAAAAATGCTGGAGAAGAGTTGGGGTTTGAGTTGTTGGCTGTAGATGTTCCTGGCTTGTTTGACAGAGAAGGAATTTATGTAGATACGCAAACAGGTTATGGTTATTCTGATGAAACGGAGCGTTATTTGGTTTTTCAACAAGCTGTATTGCAATTTGTGCAGCAACTACCAGGAAATGTCGATGTTTTGCATTGTCACGACCACCATACAGGATTGATTCCTTTTATGGTGAAACATTGTCCCGAATACCGGAATTTAGCCCATATTCCTACTGTTTTTACAATTCACAATGGCACTTATCACGGAGCTTTTTCATGGTCAAAAGCATATTTATTACCGTGGTATGATGCCAATACAAGTGGATTGTTAGAATGGGGAAATACGATAAATCCTTTGGCTTGTGGAATAAAATGTTGCTGGCAACTTACCACTGTTTCGCCTGGTTATTTAATGGAGTTATTACAATCGGCCAATGGACTTGAGTGGCTTATTCGCAATGAAATGGGAAAAGCAACAGGTATCATAAATGGAATTGATACGGATGTTTGGAATGCAGAAACAGACCCATTGATTTCTTTTAGAATGCAAGAGGACATCAATGAATTTAAGCGGGAGAATAAGAATGTTTTGATGCAACGTTTTGATGTGCGTCAAGATTTACCCCTGATTACCTTTATTGGAAGGTTGGTAAATGAGAAAGGTGCCGATTTGATTCCTGAGGCAATTTCCAAATTTTTGCACGATGGAGGTAGAGCTTCCTTTGTTGTTTTGGGAACTGGAGATCCTGCTTTGAAAGAAGCTTTTTTGAGAATGAAACAGCAGTTTGTGTCGTTTTTTGATACATCAATAGAGTACAATGAAGCATTATCGCATCAATTATATGCGGGAAGTGATTTTTTAATGATGCCATCACGTGTGGAGCCTTGTGGTTTGAATCAGCTTTATGCATTTAGATACGGAACAATACCAATTGTTAGAAGCACAGGAGGACTCGCAGATACGGTGATAGATATTAGTTCAGGAAACGGCACTGGGTTAAGGTTTGACGATTTTTCGATAGATGCATTAGTTGGTGGTTTTAAAAGAGCAGCGTTATTATTTGAGCGGAAAGAGTTGCTTTGGGAATTAAGAGAGAAAATTACAGATTTAGATTACAGTTGGGCACAATCGGCTCAGAAGTATATAGATATTTACCTTAAAATTACACACTAAAAAATAAATTGTTATGGCTGGAATGATTAAAATGGTTTGTTTGATTTTGGGCGGAGGACAAGGAAGTCGCTTGTATCCATTAACCTTGAGCCGCTCTAAACCTGCAGTTCCAATTGGAGGAAAGTACCGATTGATAGATATTCCGATTTCAAATTGCATAAATTCTGGGGTAAAAAGAATGTTTGTTTTAACTCAGTTTAACTCAGCATCACTTAATAGACATATTAAAAACACCTATAGTTTTGATAGTTTCGGAAGTGGTTTTGTAGATATTCTTGCAGCGGAACAAACACCTAACAGCGATAAGTGGTTTCAAGGAACGGCCGATGCTGTGCGTCAAAGCATGCACCATTTGGCGCCACATGATTTTGATTACGTACTTGTATTGAGTGGTGATCAATTGTATCAAATGGATTTTAAGATCATGGCAGATTTCCATATTGATCAAAAGGCAGATTTAACTATTGCAACTATTCCTGTTGATGACCGCGATGCTCCGGAGTTTGGTATCATGAAGGTGAATAAGAAATCGTACATTGAATCATTCATTGAAAAACCGGCAAAAGAAATATTACCACAATGGACTTCGCCCGTTCCTGCAGCTTTAAAGAAAAAAGGGAAAGAGTATTTGGCTTCTATGGGAATTTACATCTTTAAAAAGGAAGCATTAAAGAAATTATTTGCTGAAAATCCGGATGCTACTGATTTTGGAAAAGGAATTATACCGGCAGCAATCAAAGGTGGCTATAGTGTAGCTTCTTATCAGTTCGACGATTATTGGACTGACATTGGAAACATTCGCTCTTTTTATGAAGCCAATTTGGAGTTATGCGATAATTTGCCACGATTCAACCTATTTGACAATCAAAGAAGAGTGTATTCAAGAGCACGTGCATTGGCGCCTTCTAAGTTTTTTGGAACAAAACTAAGTAAATCAATTGTTGCAGAAGGCTGCATCATTCATGCGAAAAGTATTGATAAATCTGTAATTGGAGTAAGGTCAAGAATTGGAGAGAAGACAGTTATTAAAAATTCCATTTTGATGGGAAATGATTTTTATCAAACCTTAGAAGAAATTATTCTAAGTA
>Ga0105044_10016045_pt1 | contig 10115 bp, 5 predicted proteins | sample MAT01_FD_78092 | JGI IMG/M metagenome (GOLD analysis project Ga0105044, IMG submission 78092) | Freshwater microbial communities from Lake Fryxell liftoff mats and glacier meltwater in Antarctica - MAT-01 | ecosystem: Environmental > Aquatic > Freshwater > Ice > Liftoff microbial mat | place...
GGGCCGGTGTTGCCCGTATCGCCGGTATCCCCCTTCATGCCCTGCAGCCCGCTAGGACCAATCGCGCCATCCGGGCCCGTGGCCCCCTGGACGCCTTGGAAGCCTTGGATGCCTTGATTTCCCTGCGGCCCGATGTCGCCCGTGTTACCCGTCCCGCCCTGCGGACCAGTCGGACCAGCGGCACCAACCGCACCCGTGTTGCCCGTGGCACCCTGCGGGCCCGTGAGCCCCTGGGAACCAGTCGCACCCATGTTCCCTTGCAAGCCCTGCACACCCTGCGGCCCGCGAATGTTCGCCTGCTGCGTGTACACGCCGACCACCCGGCGGAACACATCGCCCGAGGTCGTGTTCAGATAGAAGTCGCCGTCAACCCCGGGCGTCATCCCGTCCGGATCCGCAGCACCCGAAAACCACGTCTTGCCGTCGGCACCGGTCGCTCCAGTCGCGCCCGGCAGCCCGATCGGTCCAATATCACCCGTGTCACCCTTCAGTCCCTGCAGCCCCTGAAGGCCCTCCGGCCCGATCGGCCCAGTCAGGCCAATGGGCCCCTGAGAACCCGTCGCGCCCGTCAAGCCCGTCGTCCCGGTCAGACCAGTCGGCCCGGTCAGACCAATCGGCCCTTGAGAACCCGTCAGACCCGTCGGCCCGATCGGACCAACCGCACCCACCGGACCCGCCACGCCCTGCGGCCCCGTCGCCCCCTGCGGCCCAACGGGCCCCTGGGAGCCCGTCGGACCCGACGCGCCCTGACCCGCGATCAACTGCCAGTTCCCGCTGAAGAACGTCGGGATCACGCCCTGCGTGTTCGCCACTACGCACCGCCAAGACGCCCCGTTAAAGGCCACCGCGTCGTTGATCTGATACACCTGTACGAAAATGAACTCACCCCGCCAGATCAGCCCCGCCGCTCCCTGAGGACCCGCAGGACCCACCGGCCCGGTCGGCCCTGTCGGCCCGGCCACGCCCTGAGCCCCGCCTGGTCCCGTCAGCCCGTTCGCACCAGCCGGACCCACCGGTCCGATCGCGCCCTGACCACCGGTCGGTCCAGCCGCCCCGGGCGCGCCAGCCGGCCCGACCGAGCCCGCCGGACCCACAGGCCCGATCGGTCCCACCGGGCCGGGCGTCCCGCCGTTGAGCGCGTAGAGCGCATATGGAACCGAGGTCAACCGCTGACGAGGAGTCAGCGTCGAGTAGCTCCCCATCCCGGCAGGGTTCCGCACCGAGATCTCGATCCAGCGGGCGTCGCCCGTGAAGGCCGAAACCCCGAAGTCCAGATTGGTCGTGAACCGCCCCTGATTCAGCGTCACCGCGCTGGCCGTCAGCAGCGAGCCGATCGGCGACCCGCCCACGTCGGCGTCAAACAGCCGGAACTGCAAGTCCACCGTCCCCGCAACAGGCGTCCCGTTGTTGGACACCAGCCCCTGATACGTGAAGGCCGACCCAACCGCCGTTTGCGCGCTCACGCTCTGCCCCGCGGCAAGCAGCAACGCGGCGACCAGACCAAAACGGACGACGCGATTCGACCTTTGCATGGAAACACTCCCAAAAGGGCCTGACGAGATACGGGTTTCTACCGATGAACAGGAACCTACACGATGATGAACCCGGACGCAAGCAGAAAACGAACATCGATCAACATTTTTTCTCACGCCTCCCGCAGACGGCCATCACCCGAGCAATCGACCGCTGGCCGCCGAACACGTGGAGCGTTCGGCAAACGCTCAGATCTGTCCGCCTAAATCGCCCCCACAAACAACAGGCCGCCCCGGGAAATCCGGAGCGGCCCAGGTTCAATACAAGCAGTCAATCGTCGGCGGCGTAGCGTCTCGCCGCAGCACGGCCATCTCAGCGACGACGACGCCGCAGCGCCGCCAGACCCGCCAAGCCCAGCAGCCCACCGGCCGCCGGCGCCGGAATCAGCTGGGCGTTGGCGCCCAGCGGCACCGCCGAGTTCGGGTCCGTGCCGTTGAAGCCCCAGTCGCCGATCTGGTTGAACGACGCGCCGAAGCCGCCGGGCACGAAGTTGAGCGTGACGATCGAGCCGTTGAACACGCCGGCACCGACCTGCGTCCAGTCAAACGAACCGCCGTTGGGCCCGGTCCAGAGCGTGTCCGTCCCGCCCGGACGCTGCACGAACTGCACGTTCTGCAGGAAGCCCTGGTAGATCAGCGTGCTGAACACCTGGTTCCAGCCGAGCCCGTCCACCGTCGCGCCGACGATGCTGCCCGTCAGGCGATCCCCGTCCGGATCGGTGATCGTGAATGTGCCAAAGCCGTTGGCCTTCAGGCCGCCGGCGTTGATTGCACCGGAGAAGCCGGATGCCGTCAGGTCAAGACCAAAGTTGCTCGACCCGGCACCGAGGAATCCGGTCGCCGGGTTGCCGCCGGTGGCGGGCGTGCCGAAGTTGGTCGTTGCATTGCCCAGCAGGTTGGCCGCCACGCCGCCGAAGCTGGCCAGAGTGCTCGGCGCGTTCTGCGCCGAAACGTTGAAGTTCCCGCTCGCCGCAAGGTAGCGAGCGCTCAGGTTTTGGAAGTTGAAAGTGAGGAGCGTCGTCTGAGCCAGGGCAGAGCCCGAAGCAGCAGCGAGCGCCAAAACCCCCACACCGATCATCGCTGAACGCATATCTCTCTCTCCTTTATGTCATGCAGGCTTCTCGGGCCTGCAAGATCTGTGAACTGTCGCCAGCACGGTTCAACCGCACCGGTTTGCCGAGTCCCATCCGAACCCAACCGCCTTAATCTACCGGACTCTTGAACCTCTTGCAAGGGGCTAGCGACAAAAATCGGCTGTTTTCCCTCGATAGCCTAAAACCTTGACGGGCTGTTCACATTCCTCACCTCCCAAGCACTGCAATTTCAAGATCTTGGGATGTCGATTCCCCTAAAGTGGTAGGTAGCCCGGGCTTCAACCACGGATCAGCGTCGCTTCCGACGCCGCTTCGTGCCCGTTGCGTGACCCGTTGGATAATGCGGCCGGCCTGTCGAGTTCCAAATTTCCCACCCCGTGCCCCACCGGCGCCTTCTTCGCCGCAATCAGCGTGTACATCGTCGGCACCACAAACAGCGTGAACAGCGTTCCGATCGTCATCCCAGTCACCAGCACGATGCCGATCGAGTTCCGCGCCTCCGCACCCGGCCCCGACACAAACACCAGCGGCAGGTGCCCGAACACCGTCGCCGCCGACGTCATCAGCACCGGCCGAAACCGCGTCAGGGCCGCCTCTTTGGCCGCCTCAAACTTGCTCAGCCCCCGCTCCTGCAGGTGGTTGGCCCACTCCACGATCAGAATCCCGTTCTTCGCCACCAGCCCCACCAGCGTAATCAGCCCCACCTGCGAGTAGATGTTGATCGTCGTGAGCCCGAGGAACGTGAAGATCAGCGCCCCGCTGATCGCCAGCGGCACCGACCCAAGCAGAACGATCAGCGGATCACGGAAGCTCGAGAACTGCGCCGCCAGCACCAGATAAATCAGCACCAGCGCAAAGCCCAGCGTCACAGCGAGCTTCGACCCCTCCGCACGGATCTGCCGGCTCTCGCCCGCATAGTCAATCGTGTACCCCGGCGGCAGGATCTTCCGCGCCTCGCTCTCGAGCGCGTCCAGCGCCTGCCCCTTGGTCACCCCTGGCGGAACGCCGCCGTAGATCTTCACCGCGTTCTTCTGCTGGAACCGGTTCAGTGTCCGCGGCCCGACCTCGCTCCTCAAACTGGCGAACGTGCTCACGGGAATCATCTCGCCGTTCCGCGCCGCCACCTTCAAGTCCAGCAGCCGCTCGGGCCCGCCCGGCAGCCGCTCGTCGATCTGCGGTATCACCTTGTACGACCGCCCCTCATAGTTGAAACGGTTCGTGTACCCGCCCGCCAAGTAGACCGCCATCTCCCCGCCCGCCTGGGCAAGGTCGAGCCCCAGGTCCGCCGCCTTGTTCCGGTCCACCATCACCCGCATCTGCGGCATGTCCAGCTTCAAGTCGCTGTCGGCGTACATGAACATCCCGCTCGCAAACGCCTTGCCCACCAGCTCCTGCGCCACCTTCTCCATCTGCTCGGGCGGATCAAACGAGCTGACGATCATCTCGACATCAAACTGCCCCGCACCCGGCAGCGGCGCCGGCGTAATCGGGAACGCCTGAACGCCGCCGATGACCGCCATCTTCGGGAACGCCTCCCCTTGCAGCTCTATCGTGGTCTTGTCCCGGCTCTTCCAGTCCTTGGTGATCATGCCCCCGAAGCCGCCCGACGGATTTAGAATCTGGAACATGTACGCGTGCTCGGGAAACGTCGCGAACGCGTCTGCGACCTGGGCCCCGTACTTCTCGACATACCCGAGCGACGAGTCGGGCGCCGTCTGGATCGCCACGAACACGAAGTTCTGGTCCTCCACCGGCGCAAGCTCGTCGGCACTGAACATGTATAGCGGCACCCCGATCGCGCACACCAAAAGCGACCCGGCCACCATCGACCATCGCGCCTCGAGCACCGCGTCAAGCAGCCACGAATACCCGCGCTTGACCGTCTCGAACCGCGCGTTGACAAACCGCGTGAACCGCCCCTGCTTCCCGTGCTCCCGCACCAGCCACTTGCTCATGATCGGCGAGAGCGTCAGCGCCACCACGCCCGAGACGACCACCGCCGCCGCCAGCGTGAACGCGAACTCCTTGAACAGCACCCCCGTCAGCCCCGACTGGATCCCGATGGGCGCATACACCGTCGCCAGTGTGATCGTCATCGCGATCACCGGCGTCTTCAGCTCCCGCGCCCCGATCAGCGCCGCGTCCAGCCGGCTCTTGCCCTCCCGGACGTGCCGCTCGATGTTCTCCACCACCACGATCGCGTCGTCCACCACCAGCCCCACCGCCAGCACGATCGCCAGGAGCGTCAGCAGGTTCAGGCTGAACCCCGCAAGCATCATGAAGATCGCCGCCCCCACCAGCGAAACCGGCATCGCGATCAGCGGCACAAGCGCCGTCCGCAGCGACCCCATGAACAGGAACACGACCAGCCCCACGATCAGGACCGTCTCCCCGAGCGTCTTGGAGATCTCCTTGATCGAGTTCCGCATGTACATCGTCGCGTCGAACGCCATCTCCATCTTCACGCCCGCCGGCAACTGTGGCCTCAGCCGCTCCATCGCCGCCGTCAGACGGTCCGCCACATCGATCTCGTTCACCCCCGGCAGCGGCCAGATCGACACGAACACACAGTCGTCCTTGTTCCGCTTCGCCGTCGCATCCGCCTCCTCGCTCCCGAGCTCGATCCGCGCGATGTCCCCGAGCCGCGTGATCGAGCCGTTCTGCTCCTTCACGATCAACTGTTCGAACTCTTCGACATTCCGCAGGTCCGTGTCCGCCAGGAGATCAAGCTGCGTGTTGCGCCCCTTGATCCGCCCCACCGCGGCCAGAAAGTTGTTCCGCCGCATCGCCTCCTGAACCTCGCCCGGATTGATGTTCAGCGCCGCCATCCGGTCCGGGTTCAGCCACACCCGCATCGCGAGTAAGCGAGCACCCTCGATCCCCGCCCGCTGCACACCCGGCAGCGTCCCGAGCTCCGGCTGGATCACCCGCGACAGATACTCCGTCAGCTGAGCCCGATTCAGCGTGTCCGACACGAAACTCAGATAGAAGCTCGCGTACGGCCGGTCCGCACGCTGGATCTCGATCACCGGGCTCTCCGCCTCCCGCGGCAGCTCCGTCCGAACCTCCCCCAGCCGGGCGCTGATCTCCGCCAGCGCATCCGTCGAGCGATGATTCAGCCGCAGCCGCACCGTCACCCGGCTCAGTCCCGGCAGCGACTGGCTCTCCACATAGTCGATCCCCTGGATCGCCGACACCGCCCGCTCGATGGGCGTGGTGATGAACCCGCGGATGCTCTCGGCGCTCGCGCCGATATACGCCGTCGTCACCACGATCGACGAGCTCTCGATCTTCGGATACTGCTGCACCGGCAGGCCCACGAGCGCACGCCAGCCCACCAGCACGATGATCAGGTTCACCACGATCGCGATGACCGGCTTCTTGATGAATAGATCAGTGAACGACTTCATGCCTGAGCCCCTGGTCTTCCGTCTTCCGTGGGACGGTCGTCCCGCCCGCCCCCCTCTTCAACCTTCGCCCCGACCCCGCCTCACTGCCCCGCCCGCGGCCGCTCCCCGCCGGCCCCCCCGCCCGCGACCCCGCCCGGCGGCGCCTCCATCACCTCCGCCCCGTCTCTCAGCTTGAACGACCCGTCACCCGCCAGCCGCTCCCCCGCCTTCAAGCCCGCCGTAATGATGACTCTTCCCTCCACCGAGCCCGCCGGCGTCACGAACCGCTGCTTGGCCCGCAGCACCTTCGCGTCCTTATCGTCGGCCACAATCACAAACACAAAATCGCCAAACGGGGCCCGCCGCAGCGCCGTCGCCGGCACCAGCACGACCTCCTGCTTCTCCCCCAGCGGGATCACCACATCGACAAACGCCCCGGGCACCAATCGCCCGTCCAGCCCGCTCGTCGTCGCCCGCACCCGCGCGTTCCGCGTCGCCTGATCGATCAGCGAATCCACCGCCGACACCACCGCCGGTAGACGCTGCCCGAGCACCGAAACCGTCACCGCTGCACCCACCGGCACCGCCGCCGCCTGCATCTGCGGCACGCTGAAATCCACGTACACATTCTCCTCCACCCCCTGCAGCGTCGTCACCATCTGCCCCTCGCCGAGAAACTGCCCCGGGTGAACGTTCCGAAGCCCCATCCGCCCCCGGAAGCCCGCCACAACCCGCTTCTTGTCGATCATCGAGCGGAACTGCTCCACCCGCGCCACCGACGAGTCAAACTCGGCCCTGGCCCGGTCGATCTCCTGCCGGCTCACGGCGTTCGCGTTCGCCGCCTGCGTCACCCGCTCAAGCGTCACCCGCGCAAGCTCCCGCTGCGCCTCCGCCGCACGCCTGTCCGCCTCCTCCGTCGAGGCGTCCAGCCGCAGAAGAACCGTCCCCTCCTCGACCACCTGCCCCGACTCGAATCCCACCTCGACCACTTTCCCCGCCACCTCGCTGGCCACGGTCACGTGCCGCATCGCCTGCACCGTGCCCACCGCCGTCACCGTTCGCTGGAACGGCCCGGTCTGCGCCTCGACCACGCTCACCGCCGTCGGTGGTTCGGGCCGGTTCTCGCCCGCTGCAATGCCCTCCCGGATCTGCCGGTACTTGTACAGCCCCAGCCCCGCGGCCAGCGCCAGAACCCCGCCGATCACCACCACCCCGACCGCCACGCTTCGCAGTTTCATACACGCCTCAAATCGCCCGCCCATCCCCGAGCCGCGATGCACCCGAGCCGTCCCTACTCGTCCCCTTGCCCCGCCCGCTCGATCCCACGAGCGATTGTGTCCTCGAGTGCCCGCTTGAGCCCCTCCACCCGCTCCCCCGCAAGGTCCTGCAGCCCGAAGATCCACGCAAGCCACAGCCCATCGAGCGCCGCCAGCACCGCCTCCCCATACCCCGGCGCCAGCCCATCGGCCTTCACCAGCCCCTGCATCTCGACATACGACTCTCGCAAAGGCTTGACGAGCTCCGGGTTGCTCACCAAGGCCGCCAGAAGCACCATCGACGTCCGCCGCATGGACTCCTGCCACTCCGCCGGCTTGTCATGACACATCCGCAAGAGCCCCCGCGGCACCCTCCCCGGCCCCGGCTCCGCCATCTGGATCGCCTCAAGATGGTCCCGCCGACACTGCTCGTTGATCCGCCGCACCATCGCCTCGATCAGCCGGTCCTTGCTCGCAAAGTGATAGGTCAGCCCACCCTTGCTCACCCCCGCCTCCTCGGCCACGGCATCCAGCGTCATCCGCCCGATCCCGTCCCGCAACACCACCCCCTCGGCGGCGTCGAGCAACTGATCCACGGATATCAAAGTGCCCTTGATTCGCATAGTCGGAGTCATACCGACCGGTCGGACGGAAGTCCAACCGACCGGTCGGATTGTCGCTCATCGGTCCCAGCCGAACCAAACATACACCATTCAATATCCGCCGTCTCGATCGCCCGAGATTCAGGCGATCCTGCTCCAGAATCGTCCAACCCCATTCCTGAAGTCCCCGCCCGCCCAGGGTCGATAACCCCGATTATGAACCCCGATCCAGCCCTAGTCATCAACGACGGCCGCTTCGCGGGCCTGATCGCCACCTGGGCCGAAGCCCGCAGCGGCACCGCCCAAACCGGTGACCCCGCGGCCTCAATCTCCATGCTCTGGATCCCCGACGACGATCGACCGCAGCGCGACCGCCGGACCGCCGCCGTTGGCCGCCAAGCCGAGCTCTGCCACCTCCCGGCACCCCTCGACCGTTCGTCCATCGCCTTCACGCCCGGCCGGGCCGGCACCACCGCCGGCTCGCTCTCCGAAGACCTCATTACCCACACCCGAACGACCATCATGCTCGCCAGCGCCTGCCTCCAGGCCGCCGCCTGGGGTCTGAGCCGCGTCGTCTGGCCCATCCACATCGGCGGAACGTCCAGCACCGAGATCGACCTCGACGAGCTGACCGACGTCTGCGACCGGGCCCTGCTGGTCTCGCAGTTGGTCTCTCTCGACCTGCCCCGATCCGCGGCCCGGGCCGTCGGCCGCATGGGCGTTCGGATCACCACGCCGTTCGTCGACCTCACCGACGCTCAGATGATGGACCTGGCCCTGGACATGGACGTCCCGCTGGGGGCCTGCTGGTGGTGCCTCAACGACCAGCCCGAGCCCTGCGGCCAGTGTGGCCAGTGCCTCCGTTGGCGCCAGGCCCTGTCCGCCGTCGACCCGGCCCAGGCCCTGCGCCTGGACGAGCTCGCTCGCCAATCGCACGCCGGCGTCTGAATCCCGAGCCCTCCGAGCACCCCATGGTTGTCAACGCCAAAGCCCAACCAGCGGCCCGAACGATCGTCCAGAAGTACGGCGGCTCGAGCGTCGCGACGCCGGCCAAGGTGCTCGCCTGCGCCCAGCGTGTCGCCGCGGCGGTCACTGGCGGCTCGCGCGTGGTGGTCGTGGTCAGCGCCATGGGGGACACGACCGACGAGCTCCTGGCGCTGGCGCAGGCGGTCGGCGGGCTGGACAACAAGCGCGAGGTCGACCAGCTTCTGGCGACCGGGGAGCAGGTGTCGATCGCGCTTCTGGCCATGGCGCTCAAGACGCTGAACATCCCGGCCGTGAGCCTGACGGGGCGGCAGGCCGGGATCGGGACCGAGCTGCGGCACGGGCGGGCCCGGATCACCGACGTCGAGGCCGGTCGGCTTGAGGCCGAGCTGGACGCCGGGCGAGTGCCGGTGGTCGCGGGCTTCCAAGGCACCGCGGCGACGGGAGACACGACGACGCTCGGGCGGGGCGGAAGCGATACCACCGCGGTGGCGCTGGCGGCGGCGATCAAGGCCCGGGAGTGCGAGATCTATACGGACGTTGACGGGATCTTTACGGCCGATCCGCGGCTGGTGCCCGGGGCCCGCCTGCTGGCCCGGATTTCGTACGAGGAGATGCTCGAGGCCGCGAGCCAAGGGGCGCAGGTGATGCACCTACGATCAGTCGAGCTTGGCATGAAGGCCGGGGTACGGATCCGGGTGCTGCATGCGCAGCGGGCTGGGATGCAAGCGGGGGTGGGCGGAACGCTGATCTGCGATCTGGCGACCGCGAACCAATCCATGGAACACCGCAAGGCCGTCACGACTGTTGCGCTCAAGACCGACATCGGGCGGGTGTCGCTCGAGGACCTGCCGAGCCGTCCGGGCGTGCAGAGCGAGGTGTTCAAGCGGGTCGCGCAGGCCGGGATCAGCGTTGACGACATCATCCAGCACGAGGTCGAGCCCATCGGCGCTGGCACGGGCGGGGAGCGGACGTGCAACCTGGTGTTCACGGTCGATAGGGGCGACCTTCCGGAGATCGGGCCGATTGTCGAAGCGGTGCTTGGGGTTCTGGGTTCGGGGCGGTCGCGGGTGGACCTCGGGCTTGCGAAGGTGTCGGCGGTCGGGGCGGGGATGCAGAGCCAGCCCGGAGTGGCGTCGACGATGTTCGGGGCCTTGGCGGACGCCGGCGTGACGATCGCGAACATCACCACCAGCGAGATCAAGGTGAGCTGCATTGTGCCGGAGGCGGACGGGCCGCGGGCCCTTCGGGCGGTGCA
>Ga0105044_10016046_pt1 | contig 10114 bp, 1 predicted proteins | sample MAT01_FD_78092 | JGI IMG/M metagenome (GOLD analysis project Ga0105044, IMG submission 78092) | Freshwater microbial communities from Lake Fryxell liftoff mats and glacier meltwater in Antarctica - MAT-01 | ecosystem: Environmental > Aquatic > Freshwater > Ice > Liftoff microbial mat | place...
CGACGGGTTCGGCGGATGCATCAGCGGCAGTGGCGCTAGATGCCACTTATATGGTGGTTGCGGATGATGAAGGCCAGGTTCTGCGCGTTTATGACCGCAATGCCTCCCTCACGCCTGTGACGCGTACCGATATCACCAGCTCGCTGGCCCTCACGGATTTGTCTTCCGGGCTTGCACGCGAGGTTGACTTTGAAAGCCTGGAGCTTGTGGGGACTCGCCTGTACGGGATCGGCTCACTCAGCAACAGCAGCAGTGGCAGCCTCCGTGCCAACCGCAACCGTATCTTCGGGGCCGATGTGACGAATACGGGTGCTGCCACCACGTTTACAAACATCGGATATTACGACACCCTGCGTGACCAACTGCTCACCTGGGATGCAGGCAATGCCAATGCTTACGGCTTTGCCACCAGCGCGGCCTCTGGCAAAGCCCCCGAAGCCGTCACGAATGATGGCTTCAATATGGAAGGCTTCACCTTCGCGCCGGGCAGCACCACCACCGCTTACCTGGGCTTCCGCGCACCGTTGGTTCCCATCAGCGGCGGCGGCGCACGCACCAAAGCGCTCATTGTGCCTGTGACCAACATGTCCAGTCTGGTCGATATTGCTGACGACCAAACAGTTGCCACCTTTGGCACCCCGATTGAACTCGATCTGGCTGGACGCGGTATTCGTGACATCAAATGCAAGAGCGATGGTTGCATCATTGTGGCCGGCCCTGCGTCCAGCACAGGCACGTTTGCCATGTACGCCTGGTCAGGCAGTACAGGGGATGCCCCGATTCTACTGATCGATGCCAATACCATTCTGGCGACGCTGCAAGCCAACATCTCCCCCGAAGTGATTGTGGCGATGCCGACAGCCGCCTTTCCTTACAATAACGCGACCTTCCAGATCCTCAGTGACAGCGGCGATGCTCTGTGGTACACGAGCACAACGGCCATTGCCAAAAGCCTGCGCCCGGTTGAGCTGGCAAAATTCCGCAGCGATATCTTCACCACACCTGCTGATACCACCGCTCCCGCCGTGATAACGGCAAACGTTGTCCCGGCCAACACTGCGATCAACGTAGTGGGAAGCACGAACATCACCATTCCGTTCAGCGAAAACGTGACGGCACTCGCCTCCGCGTTCACACTCACCTGCGGCACGGCGCAGACCTTTGTGCTGACGGGCAGCGGCTCCAACACCCTGACCCTCAACCCGGACAGCAACCTGCCCTCCGGCACAAGCTGCACCGTTGTCGGCACGGCGGCCAGCATCGTCGATCTGGCGAGCAATCCGCTGGCGAGCAACTTCAACCTCACCTTCACCACAGCCGATATCGTTGCGCCCACCGTCATCACAGCCAACGTTGTCCCGGCCAACAACGCCACCGATGTGGCCCTAAACGCTAACATCATCATTCCGTTCAGCGAAAACGTGACAGCCCAGGCCTCCGCGTTTACACTCACCTGCGGCACGGCTCAGACCTTCACGCTGACGGGCAGCGGCACCAGCACCCTGACGCTCAATCCAACCAACGACTTTGCCTATTCGACCGCCTGCACAGTCGTCGGCACAGCCGCGAGCATCACTGATCTTGCGAGCACACCCAATGCCTTGGCGAGTGACTTCAATCTCACCTTCACCAGTGCCGCGGATATCACTCCTCCCACTGTGACAACCGCTAACGTTGTTCCGGCCAACAATACGATCAACGTACCCTTGAACACCAACATCATCATCCCGTTCAGCGAAAACGTGTCAGCAGCAGGATCGGCCTTCACGATCACCTGCGGCACCGATCAAACCTTTACACTGACGGGCAGCGGCACCAATACCCTGACGCTGAACCCGGACAGCAACCTGCCTGTGAGCACCGCCTGCACGATTGTGGGGACTGCCGCGAGCATCACCGATCTGGCGCTCACGCCCAACCCTCTGGCGAGCGACTTCAACCTCACCTTCACCACTGCCGCGACCGCAGACATCACCCCGCCGACTGTGACAACCGCCAATGTTGTTCCGGCCAACAATGCGATCAACATAGCTGTCACCACCAACATCCTCATTCCTTTCAGCGAAATCGTGACAGCCCCCGCATCCGCTTTTACGATCACCTGCGGCACGCTCCAGACCTTTGCGCTCACGGGCAGCGGCACCAACACCCTGACGCTGAACCCGGACAACAGCCTGCCTTCCAGCACCGCCTGCACGGTCGTCGGGACAGCGGCAAATATCACGGATACGTCAGTCAATCCGATGGTGAGCAATTTTACGCTCACCTTCACCACAGCGGACGTCATCGCTCCGACCGTGACAACCGCCAATGTTGTTCCGGCCAGTAATGCGACCAACGTGGCCGTCACCACCAATATCATCATTCCGTTCAGCGAAAATGTCACAGCAGCAGGTTCAGCCTTCACCATCACCTGCGGCACGCTCCAGACCTTTGCGCTCACGGGCAGCGGCACCAACACCCTGACGCTCAACCCCAACGCAAACCTGCCTTCCAACACATCCTGCACGGTTGTGGGGACAGCGACAGGCATCAAAGATCTGGCAAGCACGCCTAATGCCCTGGCGAGCAACTTCACGCTCAGCTTCACCACAGCAGACATCATTGCCCCGACCGTGACCAGCACGACACCCGCTGCAAATGCGACGAATGTGGTCCTGGACAGTAATATCCTCCTCAATTTCAGCGAACCTGTCTCGGTGGTCGCAATCCCCCGCGCCCTGTCCTTGAACTGCGGCACGGGCGATGTTCCCTTCGTCCTCTCAGGCGAAGGCACCAACCAGTTCACCCTGAACCCCAATGGTAGCCTGACCCCTGGTGTCGTCTGTAGCGTGGCCGTCTCGGCTGGCGGTGTGGTAGATCCCACAGGGAACATACTGGCAGCGCAGTTCACACGTAGCTTTACGATGGCCGCAGGCACGCGCATTCGTGACATCCAGGGATCGGCCCACATCAGCCCGCTGCTCCTGCCGACCACCGAACGCGGCGTCCAGAATGTGCCCGGCATCGTGACAGCCCTGCGCAGCAATGGCTTCTACATGCAGGACCCCACCCCCGATACCAACGTCAACACCTCAGAAGGCATTTTTGTCTTCACAAGCTCCGCCCCGACGGTGACATTGAATCAAGCCGTCCTCGTCAGCGCCACCATCACCGAATTCCGTCCTGGTTATCCGTCTGGTACACCTGTTTGCTTTGTGAATAAGCGCAGCGACCTGACTGCCTGCGCTGGCCCCGGCTTGAGCATCACCGAACTCACCAACCGTACAGTGCAGCCGCTGACCATCACCGACTGGGCCTGCGGAAGCGTATGTGCGATCACGCCAATCGTGATTGGCACAGGTGGACGTGTGCCGCCAACAGCTATCTTGAGCACAGGCAATGCGGAAACGGCGGCCTTCAACGCCACTACCGAAGGCATTGACTTCTTTGAAAGCCTGGAAGGAATGCGCGTCGTCATCAACACAGCGCACGTCATTGGCCCGGTTGCCTCATTCGGCAGCGGCAAAGAAGTGTGGGTTGTGACCACCACCAATAACGTGTTTAATCCACGCGGTGGCATCACCCTCTCCGCAGCCGATTTCTTCAATCCGGAACGAATCCGCATCAGCACCAAGACGGGTACCAATGCGCTGGGCGGCATTCTGCCGGATCTGAACGTTGGGGCCACAATCAATGCGCCCGTGCAGGGTGTTGTGGATTATAGCTTCGACAACTTTGAAGTGATCAGCCTCAACACCAGCTACACAACAACGCAAAGCACGATCACCAAAGAAGTGACGCCTCTCGTGAGCAGTGGGACCCTTCAGCTGACAGTGGCGACCTTCAACGTGGAGAACCTGCCCGGCAATGCAGTCACCGATGAGTTTAACGAGCGTGCACAGGTCATCGTCAACAACCTTAACTCGCCAGACATCCTTGTGATTCAGGAAATCCAGGATAACAATGGCACGGGATCGGGCGTGACAGCGGCGGACCAGACCTTCAACAATCTGATTACCGCCATCGATGCGATTGGGCCGACATACACCTACCGTGAGATCGATCCGGCGGATGGCACAGACGGCGGCGCACCGGGCGGCAACATCCGCGTGGGCTTCCTGTTTCGTACAGATCGGCCTATCACCTTCGTCACGCGCCCAGCGGGCGACTTTGATGATCCCATCGCCATCACCTGCCCCATCGTCAATGGTGTTAAGACGCCCACGCCAAACCTGAATCCGGGCCGTATCGCCCCGACCAACGCGGCCTTCAACACCAGCCGCAAACCGATTGTGGGTGAGTTCGTGTTTGCTGGCGAGACGATCTTCATCATCGGCAGCCACTGGAACTCCAAAGGTGGCGATAACTCCGTCATGGGGCCTGTTCAGCCGCCCGTGCAGTCGTCACAAATCCAACGCACGCAGCAGGCCACACTCGTCAAAGCGTTTGTGCAATCGATTTTGACCTGCAATCCCACCGCCAACGTGATTGTGGCGGGCGATCTGAACGACTACCAGTTCTCGACCCCGGTCATTACCCTGACGCAAACCACACCTGCGCTGACCGTGATGAACACAACGCTGCCCGAATTAGAACGCTACAGCTATGTGTATCAGGGCAACTCACAAACACTGGACAGCATTGTCGTCAGCCCCAACGTGAAGACAGGCTGGAACGCCCAGTACGATGCAGTGCATCTGAACGCTGAGTTCTTTGATCAGGTCAGCGATCACGATCCGAGCCTGGTTCTGTTGACGAACCTCAATGTTCTGAATCAAGCACCGACGTTGAACGTCTTCAGCGATACGACGCCGACTCTCACCTGGACCCGTCTTTCATGGGCCACCAGCTATGACGTAGAAATCGATACCGATGCTGGCTTCGCCGCACCGCGTCCCGCCAACTACCTCACGCCGTTGAGCACCAGCACCAACAGCATTGATCTGCCGACGGCGCTGCCTGCGGGAACGTACTACTTCCGCGTCCGGGGCAAAACCGCGACCGGAGCACCAGGAGCCTACAGCGCAGCAGAACCGTTCACCATCCTTCCTTAACGATGAAGGTCTCGCAAGCAGTGTCATAAACGATACTGCTTGCGAGACCTCTTAAGGATGTTTCTAGGGCATCGACTCCGGTTGGACCGATGCACAGCGTAAATGCAACATCGATGATATCGTCATTGGAAACAAAGGACGTAACTGTTTATGGCTAAAAATCAACTCAGGCTGATGCGCCTGCTTGCGCTGCTGATGTGTGTCCTGGTGATCACACCGATACTGGCGCAGGGTATTACTGCCGAACCCCCCACCGACCTAGTGGTGGAGACCGTAACCGAAACGGCAACGGACGTGCCGACAGATGTCCCGACGGCGCTGCCAACAATCGAAGTGACGGCGGCCCCGACTGAGCTGCCTACCGAAATCCCCACCGCTGTGGAGACAGCGACCCCCGACGTCACCCCAACCGGAGATGTGACTGTCGCCCCGGTGGAAACTGTCGTCGTCCCCACCGCCGCCCTCACGCTGCCCGCAGAGCCAGCGCTGGATCTGGTCATTCGTGATCTGTTCCAGGATGCCCAGAATGCGGGTGTGCTGTCCAGCACCTGGACGGTTCCGTCAGGCTGGTCGCTGGTGCCCGTCGCAGATGGGTTTGCAGTGCAGATCGATGCGGCCGCCGCAGGTCTGGCAAGCCGCGCCGCCTATCAGGATGCCTATAACAATGTGGCCGTCATGGGGTATTTCACCTTCGTGAATGCGTCTGGCGCAGCACAGTTCATCGTGCGCGAAAGCAGCGCGGGCGCTTATATCGCCTCTCTGGATGCCAGCGGTCTGGTGACGCTGGTCAAGCAGGATGCCAGCGGCACAGTGACCTCTGTTCTGGGCACGGCCTCGGTGACGGCCACAGATGCGGCGCGTGGTCTGCGCGTCTCCGTCATGGGCGATGTACTGCGTGTCGCGGTGGATAATGTCGAAGTCATCGCCGTCCAGGATGCGCTGGCGCTTCCGGCGGGTGCGTTGCGCGTCGGCGTGACCTTCCCGGCCCCGGTTGAAGGCCAGAGCGTGAGTGGGATTGTGCAGTTCGACAACTTCTTCCTGTGGCTGCCCACAGGTGAGGCCCCCATCGTGACGCCCACCGTTGTGGTGAGCGAAGCGACGGCGGAACTGACCGCGACGCCCCCCGCGCCAATCGTGACCGCGACGGCTGTGACTCCTACGGTCACCGCTGTGAGCACAGCGACTGTTGGGCCAACGGGTAAATCGCTGATCCCGCGCCGCCCTGCACCCGTCTTTGGTGTCCTGTCGACGACGAATGATAATTTTGCCAACCGCCTGACTGCCGCCACCCTTCTCTACGGTTTCACGGGCGATTCTCTCGGCAATACGAAGGAAATCGGTGAGCCAAGCCCCACCTGCGGCTTCAATATCACCAATACCGCCTGGTTTCAGTACACGCCAGCCGTTAATGAAACAGTGATTTTCAGCACGTTTGGCAGTGCCTTTGACACCGTGTTTCAGGTGTATACGGGCAGCACGCTCGCCAATCTGACACCTGTTGCGGGTGGCTGCGGCGACGATACCGCGACGACCCTCCAGGGCCAAATCTCCCTGTCTCTGATCGGTGGCACTGCCTACACGATTCAAGTGGGCGGCTACAATGGCAGTGTGGGCGTGTTCTCGTTCTACATTGTCCGTCCGGCCAATGTGACACTGCCGTCTGCGCCCGTGATCAGCACCGCCAACAACGGCCTTGCAAACGCTGGCATCACCAATCAGGTGCAGCCGAATCTGGCCTGGAATGCGGCTGGCACAGTGGTACCCTATGCCTATGATGTGGAAGTCGCCACAACCTCAACGTTTCTCCCCGCCTCGATTGTCGCCACGAACACCGTTCTTGAGCCAGTGCGCTTCTCGCAAGTGACTCCGGCGCTGCTCTCCACACCGGGCACGACGTACTACTGGCATGTGCGGGCCAAGAATTTCCTCGGTCAGGCGGGCGCATGGTCAGTCGTCTACAATTTCAAGCTGGATACCGATGTGCCCCCGCCGCTCGCCTCGTTGAGCACGCCCGCCGACAATGCGATCACAGCCCTGACGCGCCCCACCTTCACATGGCCGGCGGCCCCCGCCGCTTCTGGCGCGAGCGGTTATGTCTTCCAGATCAGCCAGGATAACTTTGCCACGCTCGTGATGCTGGAGCAGCTTCCGACAACCACGACGTTCACCATCCCCGCAACGCTGCCCTACCTTCAGCAAGGCATGTACAAATGGCGCGTCCTGGTGCGGGATGCGGCGGGCAACCGCAGCGATGCCCCCACCAGCCCGGTGCGTACCCTGATTGTCAACTATGCCACCGCGCCCGCCAACAATGGGGTCATTTTCACACCTGTCACAGGCCCAACCGCCAACACCGCCGCTGTGAACTTCCAATGGTCGTCTATCCCGACCACCAACCCAAGCCATACGGGTATCAAGATTGAAGTGGCAACCGACGCCTCCTTCACCACCATCGTCAAGACCTCGCCTCCGTTGGCCGCAACCGCTATCAGCTACACGACATCGCTGGTTGGCTCACTGCCCAACATCAACCCGCTGCCGCTCGGTCAATACTTCTGGCGTATTGTGGTCACAGGCCACACATCGCCTCTGTCCGCGCCGAGCACCTTCATCGTCTCCACGCCTGCGCCCGCTGCACCGACGCTGGCCGTTGTGCCGTTGTTTATCAGTGACACCACCCCCACCTTCAGCTGGAACGCCGTTGCCACCGCCACCAGCTATGACGTGGAACTCTCCACAACAGCCACCTTTACCCCGGCGACCACCACTCTGGCGACGGTGACGGGCCTCACCACCGACTGGTCTCCCGCCCTCACGACCAATCAGCTCTACTATGTGCGCGTGCGCGGCGTCAACAACCTCGGCGTCAAAGGCGCAGTCAGCGCGGTTCGCACCTTCACGCTCGACACAGTTGCGCCCGCCATTCTGACATCGCTTACGGCCCCCGCCGACAATGCGATCACAGCCCTGCCGCGTCCCACCTTCACCTGGCCGGCGGCCCCCGCCGCCCCCGTCGGGTTTGGCGTGAACAGCTATGTCTTCCAGATCAGCCAGGATAACTTTGCCACATTCGCGATCCCGGAGCAGTTTGCGACGACACCGACGTTCACCATCCCTGCACCGTTCTATTTGCAGCAGGGCACGTACAAATGGCGCGTCCTCGTGCGTGATGCGGCGCTCAACCGCAGCGATGCCCCCACCAGCCCGGTGCATACCCTGATCGTCAACTATGCCACCGCGCCCGCCAACGATGGGGTCATTTTCACACCTGTTGCCAGCCCGACTGCGGCTCACGTCACCTTCACCTGGACGGGCATCCCCATTGTTGCGCCCAACACTATCAAGATTGAAGTAGCAACCGACGCCTCCTTCACCACCATCGTCAAGACCTCGCCGAATCTGCTCTTCAACGCGACCACCTATACGACCTCGCTGGCTGGCTCACTGCCCAACATCAACCCGCTGCCGCTCGGTCAATACTTCTGGCGTATTGTGGTCACAGGCCACACATCGCCTCTGCCCGCGCCGCGCACCTTCATCGTCTCCACAACCGCGCCGGTTGCACCGACGCTGGCCGTTGTGCCGCCATTTATCAATGACACCACCCCCACCTTCAGCTGGAGCGCCGTTGCCACTGCTACCAGCTATGACATGGAACTCTCCACCACAGCAACCTTTACCCCGGCGACCAGCACCTTGGTGACTGTGACGGGCCTCACCACCGACTGGTCTCCCGCCCTCACGACCAATCAGGTCTACTATGTGCGCGTACGCGGCATCAACAGCCTCGGCGTCAAAGGCACAGTCAGCGCCGTTCGTACCTTCACCCTCGACACAGTGGCTCCCACGACAGCGCCCACTCTCAGCGCCCCGGCCAACAACAGCATTGCGCTGACGCAGAAGCCCACCTTTACATGGGTCGCCGTCTCAGGGGCAGCCCGCTATGAGATTCGTTATGGCACAGATGTCGATCTGTCCAGTGTGACGCCGATCAGCGTTGCAGCCGTCTCCTACACCCCAACAACCAACCTGCTCAACACCACTTACTTCTGGCAGGTTCGGGCGCTCGATGCAGCAGGCAATCCAGGCCCCTGGAGCGTGTCGCCGCGTATTGTCAAGATCACCTCAGTGGCCGGGGCGGCCCCCTTGCCCTGGAACTACGTCACGGCGACCCCGAATTTAACCTGGTCATCGCTGTTCTGGGCCAGTGCCTATGATATTCAGGTGAGCCGCACACTTGCGTTTGCCCTCGCCGATATTGTCTGGTCTAGCAGCACGGTGCCCGTCTCGGCGACACCCAATGTGACCGTAGGGGTCAGTTTGCCCAATGGCTCGTACTACTGGCGTGTTCGCGGAGTTGCAAACGCAAACCAGTTTGGCAAGTATAGCCCGGTGAGATCCTTCACCGTAGAAGTGCCGAACTAAGTCTGTCATGGAGAGCGGCCTGCTCTCCTGATCTCAAATACAACAAAAAGACACCTCCAGAGCATTAGAAACGCTCTGGAGGTGTCTTTTTTGAGGAGATCGCTTGGAGTCAGGTTGAGAGTTTTGATTTCCCCTGCGTATCATGATGATCGCCGTGCAAATAGGGGTGTGTTTAAGGCTTTTCCAGATTAAAACAGAGACCAAGACGATGTAGAATAAAAGGACAAGCCACAAGATAATCACGGACGATGATCTAAAAATGGTTTGTTCGTATTGCCCCTCTCTGAATGGGAACGGCTATTTCTTTGGAAAAGCCTAACAAACGTGTAACGAGCCGCCAACTGATGAACAAAAATAAGCAGACAAGCTAAATTCGATCTAGCGGAATGTCTTGTGGGCATGAATACTGTTTCGACGATGAAAAAATCCCAGTCGGAGTAAATGCGATGAAAAAGAGTTGGTCACAGGATGAAATCATAGAGCATTTCACCCTTCTTGCGGATGAACAACACTTTCTAGGCAGTAAAGAGCCGCATAATCGGTCAAGTCATAGCAGGCGGACGAAACGCAGCGGTAGAATACTGCACAGAAAATTTCTACCGTGAAGTAATTTGAAAATATCTTCTCTGACCACCAGAATGAACAACCTCAAG
>Ga0105044_10016050_pt1 | contig 10114 bp, 11 predicted proteins | sample MAT01_FD_78092 | JGI IMG/M metagenome (GOLD analysis project Ga0105044, IMG submission 78092) | Freshwater microbial communities from Lake Fryxell liftoff mats and glacier meltwater in Antarctica - MAT-01 | ecosystem: Environmental > Aquatic > Freshwater > Ice > Liftoff microbial mat | place...
GACGCCAAAGCTGCCGAACTCTGGGCTGGTGGAGCAGGTTGTTCACACTGGAGCGCCTGCTAGTTCCCACGCATCTCCTTGCGACGACGACGCCCCCGGCTTTATCAGCCGGGGGCGTCGTCGTCGCTAACCCGAAGTCACCAGCACCGAGTTCTGCCCGCTGTCAACAGCCGTCGCAAATAGCGGAGCAATCAGCCGCAACTGCCGAACGAGTAGATCAACACCGGTCGCTGCGTCTGCGGTCAGAATAACAATCGTTAGTTGTTGAGCTTCTACCGCAGTAGCGGTGTCTTCGGGTAGCGGCGGCATTAAGAAACAGTTCCGCCCAAATCACCCGTAATCTTGATGTTCATGTATGTGCTGTTCGGGAACGTCTCCACCCCACCACCACCGAAGGTGACCTCCCACTCCGCACGGTAACCACCAGCGATGTCAGTATCGCCGGTAACCCAGTTATACCGAACGACGCCACCGGCTGCATTCACGACGGTCGCAGCGGCATCAACAGCAACAACAGCAGTGCTCTTGTTCGTCATGATGAACCGCACCGTGCATCCGCTCAGATTGACCACTGTATCCGTTGCGTCCGTGAGGATCGCCTGGATAGCAGGCAGGGTGTCAGAATCTTTGATGTAGAAGTCAGTAGCCACGGACCTTCTATCGGCAGCAAGAGGGAAGAGTTCAACCTGGAATCACGTCCACAAGGACACGGCTGTCTTCGACAACCGTAGCGTGGTTTTCACTACCACTCACCGCCACAAAATTCAGTCCATTGTTAGAGGCAACCGCCCAGAGCGGAGAGATCAGTCGAACATCTCCGACGTTAACCGTGGCACCATCAAGCCCCGTCCCTGTATCAGCCACTGAAACAGTGACAGTCCCGACGTTGACCGACTCGGCATCAACCCCGGTGCCGATATCCGTAGCCGAAAGGATCGCGGCCACCGCTGCGATTTCAACCCCGGCAGCATCCTCGGTAACCGAAAAGGTGACAACGATCGTGGCTGCGTCCACCACGGACGCGGTTTCGGCGGACTGCTCCGACGCCGTAGCAGTTTCGCCCTCGGTTCCGCTCCCAGTCTCAGATCCGGGGAGCGCAGCAGCGACAGTCTGAGCATCAATCGCCGACCCAGTGTCAGAGGACGCAATCGAAGTAACGATCGTTGCTTCGTCGGTGGCGGACCCAAGCTCAGCCTGGCTGAACGTCGCAACGATCGACTCGGCGTCCACCACGGACGCGGTTTCGGCGGACTGCTCCGACGCCGCAACACCCTGCCCGTCGTCACCTGTCGCGCTTTCGGTGGAGCCGAGCACTACCGCGAGAGACTCGACCTCAACGCCGCTGGCGTCATCCGCGACCGTGAAAGTAACGACAATCGAGACAGCTTCGGTGCCTGTCCCGTAATCAGCTTGGTTGACTACAGAAGGATCGAGATCGAGGAGGCCGTAACCATCGGTGACCAGAACACCGGCACCCTGGCCGAGTCCTCTGGTGACAATGGGCATTACGTGAACCTATCTCTACGCTCCGCTCCTTGACCGTCGTAAGCACCAGCAGCAGCGGCGTCTTCCCACAAATCTGCCGTGAACAACGGTGTCACATCATCGTCGTCGTAAACGGTGAACTTCCCCGTCGCTGGGTTAGTGATCACCTTGTTGTGACCCAACGCGTACAAGAAGCGGGCAGCGTCACCGAAACTACCGGGTGTTGTGTACTCGGCAGCCACAGCATTCCAGACCGCTGCGGCCATGTTCGCTGGCGACAACTCCGTGAATGGAGTGATGTCGGCTTCCATATCGCCAGTCGCCCTTGATGTGACGGTGAGCGCGCCAGTACCCGTCAACGTGGCGACAACTGAGGCGAGAGCCTGCAAACTTCCGGTAAACGCTCCAGCACCCGTCAAGGTTGCAGCGGCATTCAGAACACCAACAAGTGGGCCTGTCACTGCACCACTACCCGTCAGCGCAGCGGTAGCCGACACGATCAACTGGAGGCCCGCTGTGAACGAACTTGTACCAGCAAGAGCAGCGACGCCGTTCAGACCACCAGCGAGATTCGCTGCACTCACCACACCCGAACCCGAGATGATCGTGTATGACGCCATCCCGCCAGATACTTGTGCAATCACCCAAGAATACGGAGGGGTGTAACCATTCGGCGTTGCGTTCTGCTCATCGAACGCGAGGTCTTCGACGCCGTAGAACCGACCGCGTGCTGGCCCGGACTTACCGAAATTCGGACGCGTATCCGCGACCGTCGAACCGCCGAACGAACGACCTGGGTTCTTGTTGAGGACAGAGTAGTTGCCAAGCAACATGACTCAACCCACTATCCCCATGCGAAATCGAGATGCCCGAAAAACGCGGAGTTGACGGGAGTAGCTGCACCCGCGTACATCAACCAAGTGAGGTTCGCACCGTCGTAGACGCGAGGCAGAGAGGGGACTTGGTTCAACAAGTCACGTTCGGCTGCCACACCAATAGTGGTCATCGGCAGGGTGAGCAGGGGTCGGCAGATCACAAGGTTCAAGTTCCCTGACGTGTACGTCGCAGAGATCTGGAAGTTCTGTGCCGACTCGATACCGTTATCCGCTGCCTGGAACGGCATGAACGGACCGTATCTACCTACTCCGGTTCCGCTGTACGGGATGGTGCCTTTCGGTGCGGCAGTCAACCCAACTGGAAGCACAACTGGGGTGACACGACCAGTGTCGGTACCACCAGTATCGGGACGCGTGTACGTGAAGCTGATGTTCGGAGTACCTGCACCCATCGCGGTGACAGCGGCACCCGACGAAACCACTACATACGCCTTCAGTCCAGCACCAAGAACGCTGGTCTGTCGGTCGTAGAACGCCGTGATGGTATGAGTACCCACACCGGTATCCGTGATGTCAATGATAGGTACACCGGCAATAGCGTTCGCGAGTGAAGCGGCAAGAGTCGACGTAGTACCCGACGTCCGGATCGTCCAATAGTCGGTAGCCAAAGAAAGACCAGCAGGCAGCGTTGTTGTTGTCGTTAGCTGCACACGCGTCAGCGACGCGATGTCGTAACCAGTTGTTGTGATGACATCAGTACCAGCGTTAGCTGTGAAAGTAATTGAGTTAATCAACACCTGGTTAGTGGTCAACGTCGTCGTGGTCATCCCGTAGTAACCGATACGGTCCACCAACATGAACACAGCAGGCATCGACGTAGCTGCCGCCGAGAACGCCGAGGCATTCACGATGTGCTTCGTGTCCGGCGAGACATTCCCGCCATGCTGGATACCAGGGCTAAGCGTTGACTGATCCGTCAACGATTGGAAGCTGAGGTTCGTGCCCGAACCTGCGCCGTAGCCCGTATCAGAAGATGGGTTACCCGCACCCGTCGAAAGGTCATGCCACATGCCCGCAACCTGAGCGGTTGTCGGCAAGACGTTTTTGTTCCAGTCACTTCGCGAGAACTTTCCATTCACTGTCGTCTCGTTGATGAAGTCGTCCATCGAGCTAAACCCGGCCATCAGTCCTCAGTTCCACACGACTTCAAGAGAGCCATGTATCGCGGTCGCCGCGAGCGAACCAGCCGGGCAACACAAAAAATTCAAATAAGCATCATCGACAATCACGGGAGCCTGGCTGAAATCCATGAAGTAATCCACTTCAACGGGAGCGTCAATCCCGCGGATCTGCATCTGCGCAAGAGGCTTCACCAGAACCAGAGTGAACAACCCCACATCGGTACCAGACATCGTGACTGACTGAATCGACCTGACCCCAGTATCACCAGTCTGGAGTGGGATGAAAGGGCCTCGCGCTGCCGCAACCGCCCGGTCTGACGTGACGATCGAACCGTTCAACGACACCGAATTCTGGATCACTGTCTGTGTCGTACGACCCGCCGTGCCATCTTGGTTTGTATAACCGACCGTGAAGGACTGACCACCGGTACGACTGGCAACTGACACCGCCATCATCTGCACGCCTTTCCCGTCCGTGTAACGAGGAAGCGGTACCGAATTTGTGAGGGGCTGTACGTCCGTGGTCCCCTCATCAATGAAGGGGTAGTACAGGAGATAGTCGCACAACAGCATCGGCATCGGAAGACCAGTCGATGTGACGGTCAACGCCAGCACCTGACGGAGATGCTTGGTGTACGGCGTCACATTCTTCCCGTGGTACAAACCACCATTTGTCGAAGCAGCAAACGCAGCAGCAACCAACGGGGACGCCGCGTAATACTGCGGCACCGGGTTCCCCGGCGACATGCTCAGATCGAACCAGATACCAATCGTCGTGACCTGAGTGGGAGATTTCCGCCACGTAGCAAACCACGTCTGACCAGATTCCTCAGCGTTAACAAGTTCCTGAACGTTCGCGAACCCAGCCACTAGCCGGATACCCCACCCTGGCCGTTCACCGTTGCCGACAATTCCACGATGATCGTTGCTTCGCACTTGCAGGCACGAATCGGACCATCATTCGTCAAGATCACAGCAAGACCACACGACGCACAACGGTACATATCAGTCCTCAGTGATAGTGAGTGCCGAGATCGCGAACTGCGGCTGAATACCGTTGGAGACAGCTAGCGTTGCGTTCAAAGCCCCTGAGTACAAGATCTGCGTTTCTCCATCACAAGAGATGGAAACATGACTAATCGTATTCGACCCACCCGTGCATTGCGGAAACTGAATCAGGCCATCGTTTGCACAACTGTTGCCAGTAACCGTCCAACCAGCGGCAGAGCGGGCGACAATTACCAGCGCATAAGACGTGTACGTCGCTGGAGAAGTCGCAATCGTTCCAGCTTCACCGGGATCACCTACGTGGAGGTGAATGTTGAGATTTGTCTCTCCATCCCACGGCAATGCCGTCGCCGTGAAAATCTTCGCCAAAATGTCTGTTTCGGTCGCGTTGCTCTTGCTCATAGCCCTTTACTCCTCCAAGTCCAGATCATCAGATTAGTCGGCATCCTCTACTCCAGAATCAAGGTACCGAGTCGTAAACCGCATGAGTGATACCGCTCATGACCATCTCCGAAGAGTTCTGGCCGTCATGGGTCAGCACCGAGGAATTCGCTCCATCATCCACAGCCGTGGCGAAGAAGGGCGTCAACAGATCCTGGTATTTCACCCAAGCGAAATCGGTCCCGTCACTGGTGTCAGCCGTCGAGAAGATGGCCTCCAGGACCGCCATCTCAGCAGCGAGAACGGTGTCATCGACGAAGACGGCAACCGCGTAGCTTTCCGTCTCGACCCCGGTCGCAGTCTCGGCATTCGACTGCGCGATGGAAGCACTATCAACCCCGGAAGCCGTGTCAGCCTCGGAGAAACTCAGCCCGCCAATGAAGACCGATTCGTTGTCGGTTCCGGTCGCGGTGTCATCTTGGCTAAAGGTGGCTGTGGAGGTAGCTGCTTCGGCCGCCGTCGATGTGTCTGTAGCGGTAAGCGCAGCAGCAGTCGTAGCTGCATCCGTGCCACTGGCTGCCTCGGTGACAGCCTCAGAAATGGCTGCCGAATCTCCACCCGAGGCAGAGTCAGTCGCAGTAGTGAAGGTCGCCGCAATGGTCTGTGCGTCAACGCCCGCAGCGGTCTCTGTCGTAGTGAACGAAGCAACGATTGTTGCGGCATCAACAACAGAGGCTGTCTCTACCTGTGTGAGCGCGGCCGTCGTGGTAGCAGCGTCAGACCCGGATGCGGTCTCTGCGTTCTGGTCGGCGGCCGCGGGGGATTCACCCTCCGCTCCACTACCTGTCTCGACACCAGCGAGGCTGATCGCCGCCGCATCCGCACCACTCGTCGTCTCGGTCGCCGTAACGGCTGCCGTAGTCGTAGCAACGTCGTTGCCGGAAGCTGTCTCTACCTGAGTCGCGGCGATGGTTTGTGCGTCCGCGCCTGTCCCGGTATCAGCAGCGTCGATGTCTTCGTTGACAAGTTCGGTGGCGAACATGACATCGACGTAGTAGTTGGTCTGACCGAACTGCGCATCGGGACGAGTAATCGACCCGGCGTAGTTGTACAAACCGTTCACGTAAACCGCTGTCGCAGCGATCTCCAGTTCGTTCTCGGTGATCTTCGAACCGAAATACGAACCATCAGCGGCGTAACGTCCATTGGGCATGAACACGCCGACTTCCCAGTCGTCGTACGGCGTGACCGCTACAGGCGTAGAGAAGAGATGCTCCTGCCAACCGCTGGACGTTTCTCCGGTGAAGTTCTCGGAGATCAGTGGTGTGCCGTTCCACGTACCAGCCCACGAGTCGCGTTGCCACACTCCGGCGACATGAGTACCGGTGTTATTGACGCTCTTGTAGAACCGAACTCCGAGGATGTAGCCGTCTTGGCGGACTTGGAAGTTCAGACCAAGAGTCAGTGGTCCCGCGTCGACAATGTCGGGATTCGTAGGTACAACAGTCCCGAAGAAGTTTTGTGTCCCACGAGAGATCGTTGCTACGTCTTCGGCGTAAGCGTCTTCACCGGTGGTATTGGCTTTGAAAGTCGCAATAATACCGACGAAGTTACTGGCATTCCACGCTTTGGGACTTGTCGTGACAGCAGCCGTCGAGTTCGTGACCTTGTGTGCGACTGACATCGACACGTGATCACTAGTGGTACCGCTATTGTTGTCGCTGTCTTCAACGAAACTGTTCGTCCAGTTCGACCACTCACGGCCATGTCCAACAGCACCGACCAGCGAACCGACTGCCGCTAGGACGAACTCGTCAGGTTGTGCCAGTACGCCTGTTGTACCAGGGCTGAAGTTATCTTCCGTATTGGGAGCAACTGTCACCACCGTCTGGTCGAGTGGTGCCGCAGCAAGACCAGCGACTTCGTACACGACGACGATCGCCCCAACAGGTGCCGGGCTGTACACGGGAGTGAAAGATGTCTCTCCACCCGTCGCGATCTTGTACCAGACGTACATTTCGGCATCATCAGTTGCATGATCAGCTTGTGTGTACCCGGTTGGTGTGGTCTGTGAAGACTGACTGATCACCGACACGATCAGCGTGTTACCGGCAGTAGCCGCAGCAATAGTCGCTGAACCCGTACCTACATACGTGACGGTCTGGACAATCCGGATCGGGCTTCCGGTTCCGGTACTAACCCCAGGAGTCGGCGAAGAATCAACACCCGACCCGGTTTCCGTAGCCGTCTGACTGATTGTCGCAACATCAGCACCCGACCCGGTTTCGGTGCCAGTGAACGCGGCCGTCGTCGTCGCTGCATCAGCACCGGTCGCGGTCTCCGACGCCGTGAGTTCAACGACAATTGCCTGAGAGTCAGTGCCGGTCGCGGTCTCCGACGCCGTGAGTTCAACTACCTGAGAGCCAGACGAGCCACCGTACGTCGGTTGTGCGTAGGTGACTGCGCCGTACATAGCTCTTAGACGACCGGATCTACGTCAACCGGGCCAATAAACTTGAGAGGCGCAAGTTCGTCAGCTTCTTCAGGTGTGATGGTTCCGTTTTTCTTCAGCACGCCCAGGAGTGCGTCGAAGGCGTTGAAGGTGTCGGATGTTGATACCGGCATCGAGCCAGTCATTTCGGGCGTGTACACATCCGACGCATCCCGTTCCAGCTCTAGCGTCACAGGATCGAGACGGCCACCGACCTCCACAAACACGTCAGGGTCAGTCACGTCTACCCATGATGCAGCGCCTTCGGGTGGCTGCCACGTCTCGGTGTCGCCATCCCACTTGACGATCATCATAACGATGTTGTTCGTGTCGAGAATTGCGTAGTCGCTCATCGGTACGTCACCACCAGAATGATTCCAGCCGACCCATTGCCACCACGACCTCCGGTGGCACCATTGGTACCGCCACCAGTTCCGCCACCGCCTGCGCCATAGAGCCCTCCATCGCCACCACGCTTCGACCCGATGGAGTTCGACGCACCCGAACCGCCACCGCCACCACCGCCACGACGGCGAGACGAAGCAGCACCATCCTGACCAATGACGTCCGGTAGAGCGAACGCCCCGCCAGCAACAGCACCATTAGAGCCGACGCCGCCCGGTTGGCCGGACTGTGAAACACCGGGGGTCGCAGCAGTGACACCACCTCCGCCACCGCCCGCACCACCTGCGTTAGCACCAAGGCCACCTATGCTGCCAGCGAGTGTTCCGTCTCCACCGACGCCACCGGAAGTAGAGATGTCTGTCCCGCCCAGCGCCGCCGCCGCACCAGCCCCGCCGCCGGTTGTGCGACCGGCGTCGTAAGCCACCCCGGTACCTGCGCTTCCCCCGCCGACAGTGAAGAAGTTCGAGACGGACACCAGCGTACCGAACGACGTGCCAGTCGGCATCGTCGCTCCGGCGTTGCCGTTCGTGTTATCTGCCGTCGGAGCAGCGCCGCCAGCACTACCAGCCGGGATCGTGACGGTGACCGTGTCGTCAATGTCAGCAGCGAGAAACGTCACGTCAGAGAAGCCACCGCCTGTACCGCCACCAGCGCCACCACGAATGGCACCAGCCGCTCCTCGTCTTCCGGTCCCGCCTCCACACCCCGCCGAGAAGACCATGGCTCGAACGAGCGTTGCGCCAGCAGGCCGGTGCCATGCACTTGACGAAGTGAAGATTTGAACGTCAATTGCTCTGAGCGGCGCTTTGATGTCAAGGCGACTAGCAACGATGTCCGCCATCGCCCGGCTACCCGCAGCGTTCGGATGGAGAGACGACACCGCGTTCACCAGCGACGCAGCCGGGGTGCCGAGACCGTCGTAGATGTTCACGAACGCTGCACCCGCCGCTGCGGCCGCATCACGGATCGCGAGGACGTACGGCTCGAACGGCACGACCGGCGCATCAGAGTCTGCATCGGGGTATTCCCACATCGCTACGAACACGAACGATGGAGTGCCCGGGATCGCACCGTCATAGGCGGCGGCGGCATCAATGAATCGTTGTTTCGTCTGATCGACAGTGAGCCCGAAGTCCGGGTCGTTGACGCCGGTACAGATGAACACGACGTCCGGGTTGACGAGCGTCACATGCCCGAGTTCGGGAGCAAGGGGAACCCACGTTGGCATCGTTGAGCGCCCCGCTGCCCACAGTTGCACGCCCGTCGTGTAGTTCCCGAGGAACGGCATCATCCCCGCGATGTTCTGCGAGAACGTCGGCGCCGGTTTCGCTGAACCGGTATTGATGGTCGTGACTCGCACCACCTTTGCACCTTGGGTGAGCGCACCCGAATCCCACACCGTTGCGGTCGGCCCTGCCGCCGCCTGGTACGCATCGACCGTCGCCACCAGTGTGCCGTCGATACGAACCTCGAACGCCCCGACACCTGAACCCCGGTTGTAGAAGATATTCACCCGGTCACAGACCGTCGAAGGCCACTCCCGGAAGTTCGTTGAACCCGACGCCGACAGCCACGAACGTCGCCCCAGCCCGTCATCGCCGAAGGTGCCGTTATCGCCGGTCATCCCGAACGAGTTCGCAGTTGCGGTGTAACGGCCAGGATGGGAACCACCGTTACCGGCCGACACCCCAGCGGCAAGAGCGATGTCGTCCTTCACCTTGTGGATGAACCTGTCAGCGAGGACAGTCAGCCCGAGACCTTCGACGATCGAATCCCCGACGAACATCATCCTCAACGGTGCCGTCTCTGCGATAGCGAGACGTTCCCTGAAGTACCGGAGCTGAATGTCGTTGGCTGTCTCTACGTCCGCCAACGTCTTGCGTGTGATCGTCATAGCAATCTGATCGCCGACGACGATCGTGCGTGCAGTCGTACCCTCCTGCGCTCGGGCAATGGTGAGGGTATCCGTCGAACGTGCCGACACCCGGACGATCTCACTATTCAACGGAGTGGGGATCGTACCTACCGGCCACACCGTTGCGTTGAACGAGAACAACGAACCGAACCGGACACCTTCACCAGCCGCAACGATCAGCGACGTCCCCGATGTCGCAGGAGACGGTGCAGTCGCCACTGTAGAGATTGCAAAGTTTACGTGCGGGTCAACCGGCATCAGCGTGCTCCACCTTCTCCGACGCTGCTTTCTCCAGCGTCAGTTCGAAAGAGGCGATCCCGTTGTTGTAGCGAGAGAGCCCAACGTGGCGATGGAGCGGGAGACGGCAAACCGTCCCCGTAAACGCATCGTACAAGACGTTCATTGTCAATCC
>Ga0105044_10016052_pt1 | contig 10113 bp, 9 predicted proteins | sample MAT01_FD_78092 | JGI IMG/M metagenome (GOLD analysis project Ga0105044, IMG submission 78092) | Freshwater microbial communities from Lake Fryxell liftoff mats and glacier meltwater in Antarctica - MAT-01 | ecosystem: Environmental > Aquatic > Freshwater > Ice > Liftoff microbial mat | place...
AACCGCTCTCAGTCCTTTGTTAAGGTGCTAACAAGAGTTTAACAAATTACCAGAAAAGCGCAACCCTTACGCCTTATATCCCCATGTCTAAAGCCAGGGGTCTTACGGCGTTTCTCTGATAACCTCATCTATCTCTGTGGCGGGGTACTACCGACCCACTTGTTCATGCTGTCCGATGGCGACCTGTGCGGCCTGCACCGCCACCGCCGACTCCAGAATGCGCAGCGTCCAACCGAATGTGCGCCCGTCCCCAGCGTTCACCATGTCTAAGCGATCCGCCCGACGTGCGGCGTTCTTGCCTTCCGGGATGCAGTTACCTGGCTCAATTCCACTCACGTAAATCCCTTGCCGCGTATTTTTCCATTGGGTGAAGCAAGGGAGATGGCGGGTATCCCATTGCAGGGCGACCCCGAAATCGTCCTGCGTGAGAGCGATGTCTGTCAGGAAATCGGTGTGGCGCAAATGATGAAAAAACACCTGTTCCTGCATGTTTGGGGCAGCGCGGGCATAGTCGGCCCAGGATGCAATCCCCTGTTCAGCGGCGGCATCGCGGGGCAAAACCTGGGCGGAGGCAGTGGTCAGTTTCGCCCCATCCCGCACCAAGGGATACCCGACATTGATGTGATACAACAGCATCAAGGGCGCGGGTTGGTCGCTGATGTTGACGACCAGATCTTGAATGTCCAAGCGTGCCTGATCGAAGGCCAGATGAAAACGACGTTCCACCCGCCACTGCGTCCCAAACAACTGCCCTTCAAATAATGTTCCGGTTAAGGCTGCCCCCTCCCATGTAACACTGATATTCACGTCATGGGCGCTCAAACGGGTAAAATTACCGTGAATATCCTGACGTTCGCCGCTGAGATCATCGGTTTCCGGCGGCCCCACGTTCGAGAGTCCACAGGTGGTGAGCAGGCCCCCATTAAATTGCCCCAACCAGGACTGCCCATAATCTGCCTTGTGGGGAGAGCCAGCACTCAGCCAGGTAAGGGGGATGCCGCGATAGTGTGCCTGCCAGATGTCTAAGCCGCGATCGGGCAGGAATGACAAACTCAAACCTGCCGCGTTATGGGCGTGGATGATCCGCTGCCCGTCGGGCAAGGTACTCAAGCGCATATCGCAGAATTGGCGAACATCCAGGCTGTGGCGAGCACGTTCGTCCGGGGCAGTCCAAGCCCGCATGATTGATTGTCCTGTTGATTGAGACCCATTGAGCGTATTATAAAGAATGGATGCATCCCATAAATATTTCTGGATGTGTAGGGGCGACCCACTGGGTCGCCCAATGCGTATTCCCATCCATTTTCTTGAGGATGACCCAGCAGGTCGCCCCTACGAACCATCATTTGAATTCTGGCTTTATTTGTAGGATACAACACTTATGGAAAAAGCGATTAGACATCAGATGAATCAACATCATTCTGGAGAGACGTGGGCGCAGTGTGCTGCGCCCCTAGACTTTGGCTCTTTGAGCCTGCCATACTCATAGGAGAGCCAAGCAGTACTCAATGACCTGGCTCGATCAGCGGAAATGGAATTGGCCCTGAGACATCGTACATCTGAGCTAAAAGACTCTCAAAACCTATCAGCCTTTTCCCGCATCCGCTGACTTTAATGCCAATTGCTCGGTAACACCGGACAACATGGCAAAAATCACCCTAAAAAAGCATCTGAACGGGTGAAACCGTCAGTCTCGGTCTAAAAAAGGGCCAAAGTCCAGGGGCCTGCCCTGTCCGAAGGTTCGGACGCGGCAGGCCGCGTCCCTACAATCACCTCATCTATCTCTGTGGCGAGGTACTACGAACAACTGTTCATGCAGAGTACGCGATAGCGGCCTATCAGAACGTCTTAATCGTCGTTGAGAGGCCCGCAATAGCGGCGGTGGGGCCATGCAGTTCGTGTCGCCAGGGCTGAAAAGATGGGAAAAATCCATAACAAGCAGTATAGTCTCTCTCACTGAGAACAAATCTGATATGGCTGTCGGCCCGCATTGACAAGGCCAAAAGTCTGTGCTATTGTCTGCTAGATGAGTTATGGAACTAACGGCCAGAGAGAGTTATTGAACAGTGCATCTCTCAGGAAAAAGATTTGTTATATGCATCTGTTTTCAGTGGATATTTTTGCATCGTTGCCCCGCGTGACAACGTTGGGCCAGGTAAAATCAAATCATCTAACCATCAACCAAAAAGTGACTATCCTTATGAGCATTACGGCCCGCTTGAATCGTCTCTTCGCGCCTGATGGCAACTGTTTCGATGTCGCTGTCGATCATGGTTTTTTCGGCGAACGCAGCTTCCTGAACAGCATCGAAGATATGAATGCCGTCGTCGCCACGCTGATTGATGCGGCCCCCGACGCTATCCAACTCAGCCCCGGCAACGCACCCATTTTGCAAAACGTTCGCGGCAAGACTAAGCCCGCCCTCGTCTTGCGCACCGATATTGCCAATATCTACGCCAGCAAACTGCCGCGCGTCCTGTTCAGCCATTTGATCGAACATCCGCTGGAACAGGCCCTGCGCCTGGATGCGTCCTGCGTCGTCGTCAATTTGCTCATGCTGCCCGATCAACCAGAGGTCTATCACCAATGCATTGCCAATGTCTGCAAGCTCAAGCCGGAGTGCGAGCGTTATGGAATGCCGCTGATGGTTGAGCCGTTGGTCATGCAGGACAACGCCAAAGCGGGTGGTTACATGGTGGATGGCGATATTGACAAGATTTTGCCGTTGGTACGGCAGGCGGTGGAACTCGGGGCCGATATTATCAAGGCCGATCCGACCGATGATGTCGCAGAGTATCATCAGGTGATTCGTGTGGCGGGCGGCAAACCCGTCCTGGTACGCGGCGGCGGCAAGGCCCCGGAAGCTGAAATTCTGGCGCGGACGCATCAATTGATGACACAGGGCGCACGCGGCATCGTGTACGGGCGCAACGTGATTCAACACGCCAATCCTGCCGGGATCACCCGCGCTCTGATGGCGATTGTCCACGAAGGCGCAAGCCCAGAGGCCGCGATGCACGCTCTCGCCGCCGCCAAAAACGCCTGAGCGGAGGTCACATGGCACGCAAAGAGATTCGCTTCGGCATTATTGGGTTGGGATTGATGGGGCGCGAGTTCGCCAGCGCTGCGGCGCGGTGGGCACATCTGCTCAATCTGGATTTTGTGCCGCGGATCAGCGCCATCTGCGACACCAACGCGGCGCTGTACGACTGGTATACAGACAATTTTGACAGTATCAAGCTGGTGACAGCCGATTATCACGATCTGCTTAACAGCGATCAGGTGGACGCGATTTACTGCGCTGTGCCGCATAATCTGCATCAGCAGTTCTATACTGATATTATTCGTGCGGGCAAGCATCTGCTGGGCGAAAAACCGTTCGGCATCGATCAAGCGGCCAACCGCGCGATTTTAGAGGTGATTGGTCAGCATCCGAACGTGGTGGTCGCGTGTTCGTCGGAGTTTCCCTTCTTCCCGGTGGCGCAAAAAATCATGAGGTTCATCGAGCAAGGCCGCTTTGGGACGATCATCGAGGCGCATTCGGGCCTACTTCACAGCAGCGACCTTGACCCGACCAAGAAAATCAATTGGAAGCGCATCGTCGAGGTCAATGGCGAATACGGCTGCATGGGCGATCTGGGGATGCACGCGCTGCATATCCCGCTGAGGTCGGGATGGATGCCGCGAAACGTGCGGGCGATGCTCAGTAAAATCGTCACCGAACGCCCGGATGCCAGCGGCACGATGGTCCCCTGCAAGACCTGGGATAATGCGACGCTGGCCTGCGAGGTCGAGACGCCGGATCAGCAATTTCCGCTGTATCTCCAGACCTATCGGATTTCTCCCGGCGATGCCAACAGCTGGTTCATTCGCATTTATGGCACGCAGTTCAGCGCCGAATATACGACCAAATACCCCAAGACGCTGCGCACGATGGCGTATACGGCGGGCGGGGAACAAGCCTGGAAAACGATCGATATTGGCTATGACACGGTGTATCCGTCGATCACAGGCGGGATTTTCGAGTTTGGCTTCCCGGATGCGATGCTGCAAATGTGGGCGGCATTTTGCGACGAGCTGACGCATGGGCGTGATCACATGCGTCAGTCCTTCTACTGCGCGACGCCCCAGGAGACGGCCCTCCATCATCATGTGTTGACCGCCGCCCTGCGTTCGGGTGAGCAAAAACAGGTGATGACGTTATAGAGTCCTTTTAGCGCCTCACCCCCGCCCCTCTCCTGCAAGGGTGCGAGGGGTGCAGGACAAAGCGCAAATGCCCCACCTCCCTCTTCCGCCAGGGTTGAGAGGCTAAAATTGAAATTGATGACTTTATGAGGAGCGCAATAATGCCGATAACGAAAAGCCAATTGGAAACATGGCAGCAGCAGGCCAGCGCCCAGCTTGATCGTGCGGGCATTGTCCTGTCGCCCACCGAACACACGCAGATCGAAATCGCGGACTTTGGGCTTGGGGCGTTTGAGCAAAGCGGGCTGGCGCTGGTGGTCTACATCAATACGGATCGGGTCTGTGCCAAAGAATTGATCATGTTCCCCGGCCAGACCTGCCCGGAACATCTGCACCCCACGATCAACGGGGAAGCGGGCAAGGAGGAAACCTTTCGCTGTCGGGTGGGGGTGGTGTATCTGTATGTGTCGGGGGAACCCACGCCTCAACCCGTTGCCACAGTGCCCGCTGGACACGAAGCGGACTATACCGTGTTCCATGAAATCGTCTTGCATCCGGGCCAACAGTACACAATTTACCCGGACACCTGGCATTGGTTTCAAGCGGGGCCAGAGGGCGCGATTGTCTCCGAGTTCAGCACGCGCAGCACAGATGAAAATGACCTGTTCCGCTCGCCGCAAATTCGGCGGCTGCCGGACGTGACCGACTAAACGGCCTGGAGTTTTGATGATGGTCGATCCGTTTGAGATCGTCGTAAGCGGTCATTTGTGTATTGACCTGCATCCGCACATGTCCAATGTCGCGCCCGCTGATCTGGTGCGGGCAGGCAAGCTCTTTGAAGTGGGCGCAATGGGCATGTCGGTGGGCGGATGTGTCGCCAATACCGGGCTGTCGCTGCATCGCTTGGGCGTGCGCACCGGGTTAATGGCAGTGGTGGGCGATGACCTGCTAGGACAGGCGACCCAATCGCTGCTGGCCGAATACGATACGGCGCTGTGCCGCTTGATCAGCGTACAATCCGGGCAACCCAGTTCGTACTCGGTGGTCCTCACGCCCGGCGGCACTGATCGGACGTTCTTGCATTGTACGGGCACAAACAGCACGTTCAATGCCGACAGCATCGCGTATGCGCTGCTTGATGGCGTGAAGATGTTCCATCTGGGCTATCCGCCGCTGCTGCCCGGTCTGATCGCCCATCAGGGCGAAGGCTTGCGGACGATCTTTGAGCGCGTGAAAGCGTCAGGGGTCGTGACCTCGATGGATATGGTCGTCGTCGATCCCTCCAGCGACCCCGGACGCGCCGATTGGCGGGCCATCTTGCGGGCGACACTGCCGTTTGTCGATGTGTTTTTGCCGAGTATCGATGAAATCCGCTTCATGCTGCGCCCGACCGAGACGCTGGCGGAGGGGGCGTGGTTATCTGCGCGTTATCTGCGCGAGCTGGCGGATGAACTGCTGGAGATGGGGGTGGCGGTGGCGGGCTTCAAACTCGGCGCACACGGCCTCTACCTTAAGACGGCATCATCGGCCCGCTTTGCAGCGCTGCAAACGCTGGGGCTGGACGTCACCCAATGGGCGAACATCGAACGGTGGCAGCCCGCCTTTCAAGTTGAGGTGCGCGGCACGACGGGCGCGGGCGACGCGGCCTATGCCGGATTTCTGACCGCCCTCTTGCACAAACAAGGTCCCCTTGACGCCCTGCGCTGGGCGTGCGCCGTCGGCGCGTGCAATGTCGAAGCCGCCGACTCCAACAGCGGGGTTCAATCCTTGGAGGCAACGCTCGCCCGTTTGCACGTGGGCTGGCTCGAACACATAGATCTGCTGCGCCTTCGCTGAAGAACAAGCGTGTCGGCGCGAGACAAAACGTTTGCCTCAATACGGACAACCAAAAGGCTGTCCCTACAGGCCCGTTATGAATTGTAGGGATGCGCTTCTGCGCGTCCGTTTGGCTGAAATTGGACAAGCATCTGCGTTTTATCAACACAAGAAAGGTTTTTTGTGAAAGTTATTCAGGTGGGGATTGGCGGTATGGGGGGTGTGTGGCTCGAGACGGTTTTAGCCTCTCAGACTGTGGAGTTTGCCGGGTTTGTCGAAGTCAATCCGAGTATTGCAGACGCCCAGGCCGCGAAGTACGGGCTGGATCGGTCACTTATGTTTCCCTCGTTGGATCAAGCCCTGGCGTCTGTCTCCGCGGACGCCGTGATTGACGTGACGCCGCCGCGCTTTCATAAGTCGATCTCCCTCGCGGCAATGGACGCAGGGATGCCGGTGCTGTCCGAAAAGCCGCTGGCTGACACGCTGGCCGATGCACAGGCCATCGTTGATAAGGCCAATGCAACGGGCGTCCTGCACATGGTCGCACAGAACTATCGTCACTCACAGAGCGCCAAGACGTTAAAACACACGCTTCAAACGGGTGACATGGGCGCGATTGATTCGGTCACGGTCGAATTCTTCAAGGGGCCGCACTTCGGCGGCTTCCGCGAAGAGATGCCCTATCCGCTCATCATTGATATGTCCATTCATCACTTTGACATGATGCGCTATTTTCTGGACAGTGACCCGACCTTCGTCTTTGGGCGCAGCTGGAATCCATCACACAGTTGGTACAAGGGCGATGCGTCGGCGGCGGTGCTGTTCGATTTTGGCAATGGCGCGGTGATCGCCTACAATGGCTCATGGTGTTCAGCGGCTCAGGAAACAGCCTGGAGTGGGACATGGCGTTTTGAGTGTGAAAAGGCGGCGGTGATCATGCGGGAGGATCAAGTGTACGTACAGCGCAAGGACACCTCTCAGGCTGAACTCGTACGCATGGAACCGCTGGCCCTTCAGAATGTCGCTCAAGCGTATTTGTTGAACGAGTTTTATGAGGCCGTCACATCAGGCAAAGCCCCTGAGACGTCTTGCCAGCATAATATCCACTCGCTGGCGATGGTGTTTCATGCGGTTGAGTCGTTCCAGTCGGGAACGCGCATCGCGTTTTAATGGAAAAGCGATGAAACGTCAGATGAATCAATATCGTTATTGAGAGGTCTGGGTGCAGCGTGCTGCGCCCTACAGGTCTCCATGAACGGGTGTAGGGGTCGCCGCTACACTTGCCGTAATTGGCCCAAAAACAACCCGTAATCCTTAACCCAATGCGCATAACTTGTAAGGTCGCCCCTATGACTCTTGAGTTGCGATGGGAACGCCGTAGAAAGGACACCTTATGATTGAACCTTGTTTTCTTTTTGGCTATCAAGACGCGCAAGACATCCGCCTGGGTTTTCAAAAAGGCTCGCATTTGTATGCCCTCGATGCGCAGGCCATCCCCTCATTTGATTGGCTGATGGCCCATCTCCCAGCGTCAGATCTGATCGGCACACTGGAAGCAGCATCAGCATCACCCCTTCCGGCAGATATGCACACCACGCTTAAGGGAGTGGTCAATAGGCAGCCCATATGGGCCGCCGGGGTCACGTATAAAACGAGCGAAGAAGCGCGTGAACGCGAATCCGCTGGCAGCACCGTCTACACGCGGGTCTACTCGGCGGCGCGTCCTGAAATATTCTGGAAGGCGATGGCGTATGAAGCCGTCAGTAGCGGCGATAACGTGGGCATTCGCTCTGATGCCCGCTGGTCAGTGCCAGAACCGGAATTGACGCTTGTCGTGAATGGGCAGCAAGAGCTGATCGGCTTTACTATCGCGAATGATATGAGTTCGCGCGATATTGAGGGCGAAAATCCGCTCTATCTGCCCCAAGCTAAAGTCTACGATGATGCCTGTTCAATCGGCCCGCGCATCTGGTTGCAGCCCAACGCCCAGGAATGGCCGCAGCTCGATATTCATATTGAGATCGAGCGTGAGGGAGCGGTATGTTTCTCAGGATCAACGAGCACCCGTAAACTCCATCGCAGTCTGACCGAATTGGTCGAGTATCTGTTGCGCTGCAAGACATTTTCACAGGGGGTTTTTCTGATGACAGGAACGGGCGTCGTACCATCGGATGATTTCACGCTCCAGGTGGCCGATCAGATTCGCATCAAAATCGACCCGATTGGCGAACTGGTCAATCAGGTGCATGTGGTCGGAAAGCGATGATGAGGGTCGCCCTGTTTGCCTCCTCGCAAATGCCTTTTCTGGGCGAATGCCGCTATAATCATGATTTTGAATTGGGATTTAGTTGAGGGTCATGAGCATAAAACTGACGTTGACTTCGTTCATTAAGGGATTCGCACTGTGACAACGACGGGAAACCATCTCATTGCGGGCCAATGGCAGCGGGCCAGTACGCCTCACTTCTCCAGCGTGAATCCACGCACCAGAGGCCAGGGAGAGGTTATTTTTGCGGATGCCAACACCGAAGAAATCAACACGGCTGTTGAGAAAGCCGCCCTCGCCTTTGCTGAAACGCGTCTGTATTCAGCGGAACGATTGGCGGAATTTTTGGACGCTGCGGCCCGCGAAATTGAAGCACTCGGCGATGAGCTTCTCACCACCTGTGATGCTGAAACGGCGTTGGGGCTGCCACGACTGACGGGAGAACGCGGGCGCACAACCAACCAACTGTGGGCCTTTGCGAGTCACCTGCGGGAAGGCTCCTACGTGGAGGCCATTATTGATACGGCCTTGCCGGATCGTCAGCCTGCGCCCCGCCCTGATATTCGGCGGATGCTCATTCCGATTGGTCCCGTCGCGGTGTTTGCCCCCAATAACTTCCCATTGGCGTTTGGGGTGGCCGGGGGCGATGCCTCATCTGCGTTTGCAGCGGGCTGCCCTGTCATCGCCAAAGGTCACCCAAGCCATCCCGCCACCTCAGAACTGGTGGCACGCGCAATTCAGAAGGCGGTTGACACATGCGGCTTTCCAGCAGGATTTTTCTCGTTGTTGCAGGGCAAGAGTATTCATGTGGGGCAAAGCCTGGTCAAACATCCCCAACTGGCCGCCGTCGGTTTTACGGGGTCATTTCGCGGGGGACGGGCGATAGTTGAGACCGCTGCGGCGCGTCCCCGCCCGATTCCGGTCTATGCCGAGATGGGCAGCATCAATCCCGTGATCATTTTGCCCGATGCGGCTGCTAGTCGGCATCAAGCCCTGGTGAAAGGCGTTGTCGATTCAGTGACATTGGGATCAGGGCAGTTTTGCACCAATCCAGGTTTGTTCCTGATGATCGAGAGCCCGGAGACGGCGCAGTTTATCCACAACGTCGCCGATGCCATGCAAGCTCAGGCCCCGCATATCCTTCTCAATGAAGATGTCGAACGTCAATTGCAAAAAGGCATGGAAAAGATCGCACAAAAAGACACCGTGACGGTGCTCACGAGAGCGCAAAGCGGGCATGAGGACAGCTTTTGTTTTGCCAGCAGCGTGATACAAACCACTGCCGAAAACTTCCTGGCTGACCCGGATTTACGCGAAGAGCATTTTGGCCCTGTCACACTCTTTGTGCTGTGTGCCAATCTGGATGAGATGCAGCATCTCATTCAACAGCTTGATGGAACACTCACCGCCACAATTCATGCCAGCGACAGCGAGTTAGACACGGTGGGACATTTGCTGCTGCTGCTGCGTGAAAAAGCCGGACGCCTGCTCTTGAATGGGTTTCCAACAGGCGTAGAAGTCGTTCATGCGATGGTTCATGGCGGCCCCTATCCCGTGACAAGCATCCCAAATTCGACATCTGTTGGTGTGACCGCCATCCAGAGGTTTTTGCGCCCGGTTGCGTTTCAAAATATGCCAGATGCCCTGCTGGCCGCCGCGCTCAAAAATGCCAATCCGCTCGGCATCTGGCGCGTTGTCAATAATAAACACACAGCGGACTCTGTGAAATAAGTCTATAAGGGTCTGTAAACCTCCGAAAGGGCGCAGCGGACTGCGTCCTCAAAAGCGCTTTTCCCATGCGGCTATTTTGACAACCGAAATAGGTTTACAGAGGTTCTTAGAAGCCA
>Ga0105044_10016053_pt1 | contig 10113 bp, 5 predicted proteins | sample MAT01_FD_78092 | JGI IMG/M metagenome (GOLD analysis project Ga0105044, IMG submission 78092) | Freshwater microbial communities from Lake Fryxell liftoff mats and glacier meltwater in Antarctica - MAT-01 | ecosystem: Environmental > Aquatic > Freshwater > Ice > Liftoff microbial mat | place...
GGTGCTGTGCCAATCGGAGGCTCGACCACATTCGGCGGATTTGGTATAACGATCGGAGGCTCGACCACATTCGGCGGATTTGGTATAACGATCGGAGGCTCGACCACATTCGGTGGATTTGGTATAACGATCGGAGGCTCGACCACATTCGGTGGATTTGATATAACGATCGGCTGGCTTCGGCTAGGATTATTCAGACTTTCGCGGGCCTCATTTAACTCGTTCCTTGGCAGACTCAATGTTGGATCGGAAGAAATCCCAGGCGTAGATGTAGTTGCAACTTGAGCGGGTAATGTTCCGATCGCGGCCACTTGAGTGACAACAGCATCAGCCATTTCCTGACGTACCGCTTTCAAGTCAGGGTCCGTGAGATCGATGTCTCGATACATAGGACTCGTTCGTAAAAATGTCGTTAAATCGAAGGTCTCAATGCGATCGATGCGGTCTTTAATTGCAACGACCATTTGACCCGCATACAAATCCTGCTTCTTACCGCCTACCGTAATATCCATCGGACCAAGGGGATTATTCGTTAGCGCCCCCATGATAGTCGTGTCACTTTCTTCAATGTAGCGAATAAAAAGTGCGGATCCTTTGACACCTGCCTTAGCATTAGGGGTATTAAATTCAGTATTGCCTCGACCGGGAGGAACTAAAAATAAATAAGTCCCATTACCTAATTCAAAGCGGCGAGTGTTGGGTGTGAATCGAAAATTGGCTAATTCCCCGACTTTGGCTAATGTTCCATCATTAAATTTTAGTTCTGTGCGGGATGCTCGTTGCGTTTTGACTGCATCGCCAGAGTTGCTCAGCCGATCGTTGACTTGAGCGCTGCGAACGGATTGACTGCGCAGGAGTATGTCAACACGATTTACGACTTTCCGTAACGTGGCTTGGGTTAGGGGAATGGGTTCGGCAAATACTGAAGTGCTACTTAGAATCAAACCTCCATTGAAGGTCATTAAAATGACGAGTTCTAGCCATTTACGAGAAAATTTGATTTGAGTGTACATAGGACAACTCCGGTAACTTATTAACAAGTGATCAATGAGTTTCTGAAATTAACACCTAGAATCCCTAAAACTTAGGGTAGAACAACGAAACATAATCTATTTCGAGTATTTGGCAATATCTAGACTGTAAAACTATGTATAGATTTTGCAGTAATAGTAAATTACCCGCATGACAGAAAACGTCAGATATGACGCGTCAAATTTCTAAGTTGCGGGAAAATATTGTGTTAGACAACTGCAATCAATTATTTTTGCGCATAAGATTTTATTTACCCATTTTTTACGTATAATTACTTATATGTCTCCTTCAGTATAAGTACAGAGATGAGAAATGACTAGCTTGACCTCACAAGAATGATTACGAAGGCTGACAATGGGGCTGAGAAATCGTCGTAGAAGCGGATGTGGCGATATGACGAAATATTCGAGTTTGAGCGAGTGGTCCAAATTTCCCAGACAGGTCCAACTGTTACTCTGGTGTTTGCGAGGTGTGGGGACGATAGCCTTTGGTCGGTCTCTGGCCATCGCGGTTGGGCCAATGGTCTTGGTGATGGCTACACCGTTGGTAACATTCGCGAACAATTCGGTGATTCCGCCTAATGCAACCATTAATACGCCTATCGCAGATCAGCCTCAGATCCCCGATCGTCCGCAACAACTGCTGAAGACTGAATTGCCTAAGTTAGATCTTCGTGTCGAGCCAAAAGTTGAGTTTAAACTGGATCCAAAAGTTAATCCCACCAATAATTTAATTAAGCCCAAAGTTCCAGTTGTCTCAGATCCCGAACTGGGGATTTTACGATCGCCGTCCGTTACGCCTCAGACTGTTCCCATTTCTCCGTCTGAGATTGCCCCGACGATCGACGATCCCCTCGAACCTGGCTCTGATCCAGAACTGGGAATCATCAAAATTCGTGAAACTCCACCGTCTAGTCCGCCCCCTGCGCCGCGCCGTGCAACATCATTATATCTGTTGGGACATTTTGGTTATTTTCAGACCAACAATGTCTTTTCTTCAATTCCATTACACACAGACGGTGCACTGCGGACAGGGTTATCGTTGTATTATTTGCCGCCCCTTGGCCCAAAAAGCTATCTGTTGGTGTTGGCGGAATCTAGTATTCTTCGTTACGGGACATCTTCTCGGCTTAGCTATGACGAGTTACGACTGAAGGTGGGACTCTATCAGCAGTTGACCCCTCGGTTGAGTGGTGAAATTGGTTGGAGCCATCAACAATTGACAGCGGCCAAGGAAGAGGTGAAAAACCTGTTTCAGGGTGTGCGATTTTTTAACGAACATTCTCTGCGATTTGATCTAACGCGCCAAGATCCTCTTAGCCCTTCTCTGAAGCTCATCACAGGCTATCAATTTCGCTGGAATTTGACGGGCGATATTGAAAAATACGATCGGTTGGTGAATACGGGGCAGATTTCTCTCAATTACAAACTTTCACCTCGTATGGAGGCTGGACTTAACTATCAAGCATCTTGGACCCACTTTACTCAACAATCGCGGGATGATGTTTCTCATTATTTAGGGGCGCACTTGAACTATGAGTTGAACGATCGGATGTCATTCAATGGCTTTGGTGGTCGAAGTATGGGGATATCGAGCGAACAGAGGATCGCACCCAATAGCTGGTTCTTTGGTGTGGGGTTTAATTTTAATATTGCAATCTTTTAAAAAAATATTTTAAAGGTAAGAACACCAGTCGCTCCAGCCGCCGACGTAGAGCTTGGCGTGATGTCCTGCTAGCGATAGGGACAGCAGATTGACGCAAGCGGTAACACCCGACCCGCAATAGACAATGATTTCGGTTTTGCCATTGTCTTCTAGGCTGTCTTTTAAGCTGGCCCATCGATCGGCTTGGAGTTCGGCATTGATAAATCCGCGTTCGTCTGTGACCTGTTGCCAGGGATAGTTGATGGCTCCTGAAATATGGCCAGCGATCGGATCAATGGGTTCGCGATCGCCCCGGTACCTGACGGTTTCCCGCGAATCTATCAGCACGCTGCCGGGAGTATTCATGGCCGCTTTAACGTCATTAATATCAACGGTCCAATCGGATTGAACGATCGGGGTAAAATTGCCGGATGTCGCCTCTGGTAAATCTTTTGTGATGGGGTAATGCATTCCGGTCCAGGCTTGCCACCCGCCATTCAAAAGCAAGGTCCGATCGTGGCCGAGATACCGTAATAGCCACCAAGCCCTAGCAGCATAGGACAGACGGGCGGAGTCGTACAGAACTATCCAAGTATCGTCATTAATTCCCATGGCCCGCAGTTTTGAGCTGAAGGTCTGGACATCGGGCAAGGGATGGCGACCGCCGTGGGCTTGGACTCTTTCCGATAAGTCTTGGTTGAGGTCGAGGTAATGTGCGCCCGGAATGTGACTTATATCGTATTGTTTACGGCCAGCGGCAGGTTCCATCAGAGAAAAGCGACAATCGACTATGACAACAGTGGGATCTTCTAGGTGAAGCCTCAGCCAGTCTGCCGAGACGATCGGATGAACAGCACCATTGGCGATTGAGCTTTGTAAATTAATTGAGTCGTGTGGATTAGGCGTTGGGTCGATCGGTTGATCTAGGTTCTGCATTGTCTGAGGCTCCCATCTATTGCGAGAATCCGTTACAATGACGTTTCAGCAATGGGTAGTTTTCTAATAAAAGGCTGCCATTTGCCGATCGCCGGACTTCATGAAATCTATCATTTCATGGTATGTGGGGAATAGCGTCCCTTTTTTTTGTGCAAATTGTGATTTTGAACCTATGACTCATCCGATCGTTCCACACATCCTCGAATTGGCCGCCCCGGTTGCTCACAACCTAGGATTAGAAGTCGTATCGGCGGTGTTTCGGACTAACCAAAATCCTCCGGTACTGCGAGTTGATATTCGTAATCTCACTCAAGACACTGGAATGGAGGACTGTACTCGGATGAGTCGTGCGCTCGAAGCTTATTTGGATGATGAGGAAAATCCGAATCCGGTCGGGATGCCTGACAATTACGTGTTGGAGGTGTCTAGTCCGGGAGCCGATCGTGCCCTTAGTACCGATCGGGAATATATCTCGTTTCGAGGCTTTCTGGTTTGGGTCACTGCGACCGAAATTTTTGAAGGGCATCGCGAATGGGTCGGAACCTTAATTGGCCGAGATGAAGAGTTCATTCGTCTGAGCCAAAAGGGGCGCACCGTTCAATTACCACGATCGATTGTTGAGCGCGTTCAGCTTGACGATCGTAAAAAAACCTCCGACAAAGATTAGTTCCGACAAAAATAGCAATGTTCGACCTCAGCTCCTAGCTTTGCGTCCCAAGCTTTTCAGACAATTCAATATCCTTAAACTCAATAAAACGGAGACATCCAATGTCTAGCATTTCTCTTCCCGGACTCAAGGAAATGATCGAGAGCATTAGCCGCGATCGTAACTTACCTAAAAGTGCCGTCCAAGAAGCTCTCAGAGAAGCCCTAATGAAAGGGTACGAGCGTTTCCGTCGTACGCAGCACCTAGAAACCGCTTCCTTTGATGAAGATTATTTCAATCATTTTGAAGTAGAACTCGACATCGAAGAAGAAGGCTTCCGTGTCCTGGCTACCAAAACAATCGTAGAGGAAGTCACCAGCACCGATCACGAAATTGATCTCAAAGAAGTCCAAGAAGTGGCAGTCGAAGCCCAAGCCGGGGACGCGGTCGTTGTAGATGTAACGCCAGAGCAAAGTGAATTTGGTCGGATGGCCGCGATTCAGACCAAGCAAGTATTGGCTCAAAAATTGCGAGATCAGCAGCGCAAACTGGTCCAAGAAGAATTCCAAGAACTCGAAGGCGCGATTCTTCAGGCGCGCATCCTGCGTTTCGAGCGTCAATCTGTGATTATGGCCGTTACCAGTGGATTTGGGCAGCCTGAAGTCGAGGCAGAATTGCTCAAGCGGGATCAGCTTCCAAATGACAACTATCGGGCCAACGCGACCCTTAAGGTCTATCTGAAAAAAGTCAGCGAAGGCGCACACCGTGGCCCCCAGCTCTTGGTGTCTCGTGCGGATGCGGGCTTGGTGGTGTATCTGTTTGAAAATGAAGTGCCCGAAATCCAAGACGACGTGGTGCGCATCGTCGCCGTTGCTCGTGAAGCAAATCCGCCCTCGCGTTTTGTGGGACCACGTACGAAAATAGCTGTGGATACGTTAGAGCGCGATGTGGATCCCGTTGGAGCTTGTATTGGTGCGCGGGGATCGCGGATTCAGTCGGTGGTCAACGAGCTGAAGGGCGAAAAAATCGACGTGATTCGTTGGTCGCCTGATCCCTCGACTTACATTTCCAATGCACTGAGTCCGGCTCGGGTTATGGAAGTCCGGTTGATGGATCCAGAAGGCCGTCAGGCTCATGTTTTGGTCAATGATGATCAATTGAGTTTGGCGATCGGTAAAGAAGGCCAAAACGTACGACTTGCCGCCAGGTTGACGGGCTGGAAAATCGACATTAAGGACATTAATAAGTATGACTATGCTGCTGAGGACGAAAGTATTCGGTATGTCCTAGATGCCCGTGCCGCCGAGCAAGCGTCTCGTCAGCAGTATGATGAGTATGACGATGAAGACGAGTATGACGATGAGCTTGAACCAGAGACGATCGCAGCCGACTTGGACTTGGATTCGGATTATGTTGATGCGTTAGAGCCAGATGCGTTAGAGCCGGATACATCAGGGTTAGATGGTGGTGCGCCAGCGGATAATGTGTCCGCTGATGCAGCTCAAGATGAGGCGGACACATTAACTTATGGGTCTGATGAATCGATGGTCTAAGACCGACCGGAGGTCATTGACGGCAAACCCAACTAATCCTCGCGACTAATTTCCGATCGACCGTCAAGAGCGTGGCCCGAATTGGATTGCGCTCTTGGCCCTTACGTAAAAAATACTGTTATGACTATCAAGCTATGACTATCAAGCTATGACTATCAATCAACGTTGCTGTATTAGCTGCCGCCGCCTTGCTGACAAATCAGAGTTCTGGCGCGTGGTGCGATTAAATAATCGAGAAATTTCCATCAATCACGGCATGGGCCGATCGGCTTATATTTGCCAAACTGAGAAATGTCTACTCACTGCCGAAAAAAAAGACCGTTTCAGTCGTGCCCTTAAGACGGCTGTCCCAAAAGATTTGTATCAAACCCTCAAAAAAACCTTATCGACTCGCCCATCCGAGATCTAGGTTTCAGTTCATGATTGCCATCGATCCCGAATGTTATGGATCGGTTACAGATTCAGTCTCGCCTCCTCAATCTACACGTCACATCATGGTCGGGGGTAAATCAGCCAAGACTCAGCCAAGACAATGTGTTGTATACTGCTCGATACAGGCGAAGAATCTACGGATTTCTCGTCCGTCTCACCGACCAATCTTTTGCTTGATGACCTGAAGTGCTCTTTTCGAGAGCCTCAGTGCAGATAGATACGATCGATCTCACCCGAGATTAATCCTGTCGAAAAAGAATCATAAATGTGATCTCTCTTTTACTTGCACGTCGTTTTAGTCAAAACAACAGAAGGCGAAATAACTTATGTAACACCATCTCACTTGCTAAGAGGACTTAATCAGCATGAATAATGGGAAGCTTAGAATCTATGAATTGTCCAAGGAGTTAGACCTGGAAAATCGCGATCTTCTGGCTATTTGCGACCAAATTAAAATCGTCGTAAAAAGCCACAGCAGCAGCATTACCGAAGAAGAAGCCACGGCAATTCGGAATGCCGCTAAAACCTATTCGGCTCCAAAGCCAGCAACACAACCCCGTAAGACGGCTCCACCCACTGATGACGCGAGGAATGACGCAACTTTGAGTAACCAGAAGAAACAGCAAATATTAGAAATTCGCCGTCCTGTTCAACGGGCAGAAGAAAATCTGGAACGGCCTGAATTGTCAAGCCCGCCGACGATCGCTGCGGTGTCGCCTCCAGTTTCTGCCTCTGGTCCTAAGTCAAGTGAACCTACCAAGCCCAGTGAATCGAGCAAGCCCAAGGAATCGAGCAAGCCCAAGGAATCGAGTAAGCCAGCCCAGCCCAGCAAGCCACCGCGCATTAGCAAGCCCTCGGAAGGAATCCCCAATCCCAAAGCTGGTTCTGAGACGGTTGTTTCTGTTGTGAGTGTTCCAGCGGAAGGCCGTCCTGCCCGTACCCCCCGTGAAGCTAAACCCGCTATGGTTCCGGCTGCAACAAAGCCTCAAGCTCGTCCTGAATCTGCCCGAACTCAAGAAGTTCGGTCTGTTGTACCTCGTGAAGGTGGTGCCCCTCGTGAAGGTGGTGCTCCCCGTGAAGGTGGCGATCGGCAAGCGCCGCCTCGTCCGAGCGCTCCTGGCGTTAAACCCGTATTGAAAACTGAGCGGCCTGTTGGGGCTGAAGGTGCTGCACCTGTTGCGAGTGGCGCACCTCGTAAGTCTGCCGCTCCTGGTGCCCCGAGTCGAAAGCCGCCCGGTGAACGTCGGTTAGATGGTCGTCCCAGCGAAAGTTCCCAGGGTAATCGCCCTCAAATTGTCGAGCTTCGCCGTCCCAAGGCTGTTGACGACAGCGACATGGATGATGATGTGATCTCGGCAGATAGTTCTGCACCCATCGGGTTGAAAAGTCGCCCAAGTCGCCCCGTTGCCCCGTCTGCGGCAGTCGAGTTGATTGCGAAACCCACTCCGCCGAAAGCCCGTAAAAAGGTTTGGGAAGACGAAGAGACTAGTGAATTTCCTGAGAAAGCAAAAGCGGCAGCAGCCAAAGGCAAACGCCGAACCGTTAAGGTTGAAGACGACGACGACGATGATGTTGATATCTCTGATGATGATGACGCGATCGTGTCGGCAGAGCAGGTCACTATTTCCTTGGCCCGTCCTGCTAAACCGAAAAGCACATCCACTACAACCAGTGCCCCAACCCCCACTAGCAAAGTGGTGCCATCAGGCGGACGTGGACGGAGCAATCGCTTTACCCGTAACCGCGATCGGCGTGAACAGAATGCGGTCAAGTTGGAGAAGCCGGAAATCATTACCCTTACAGGTAGCGTGACGGTGCAAGAACTGTCGCAAATGATGTCTGTTTCTGATACCGAAATTATCCGTAATCTCTTCATGAAGGGAATTGCGGCTACTGTGACTCAGACCCTAGATGTCAAGACCGCGACTCAAGTTTGCGAAGACATGGGAATATTGGTTGATAAGGCTGAGAAGAAATCTGAAGCCATCAAAGTCACCGAGATGGTGGAACTCAGCGATGCCGACAGCCTCATCCGCCGTCCGCCCGTCATCACCATCATGGGACACGTTGACCATGGTAAGACCTCACTTCTTGATGCCATCCGTAAGACCAAGGTCGCAGCGGGTGAAGCGGGTGGGATTACTCAGCATATTGGTGCATACCACGTTGATGTCATGCACAACGATGTAATGCAACAAGTGGTCTTCCTGGACACTCCTGGTCACGAAGCCTTCACAGCAATGCGGGCACGGGGCGCACGGGTGACGGATATTGCGATTTTGGTTGTTGCTGCCGATGACGGTGTGCAGCCCCAAACTATTGAGGCCATTAGCCATGCGAAAGCGGCAGGTGTTCCACTTGTGGTCGCCATCAATAAAGTTGATAAAGAAGCCGCTCAACCCGATCGCGTTAAGCAAGAGCTGACTCAATACGATTTGTTGGCAGAAGACTGGGGCGGTCAAACCGTCATGGTTCCGGTCAGTGCAACCACTGGATTCAACCTTGATAAGTTGTTGGAAATGCTGCTGCTAGTGGCTGAAGTGGAAGACTTGACCGCTAACCCCGATCGTCCAGCTCGTGGAACGGTCATCGAAGCCCATTTGGATAAAGGAAAAGGCTCCGTGGCGACCCTCTTGGTCCAGAACGGAACGCTTCGAGTTGGTGACATTATTGTCGCGGGTTCGTCCTTGGGTAAGGTTCGGGCGATGGTAGACGATCGGGGTCAGCGCGTAAAAGCTGCGACTCCATCGTTTGCGGTCGAAGTCTTAGGTTTGGGCGAAGTTCCAGCAGCCGGAGACGAGTTCCAAATCTATCAAGACGAAAAAGAAGCGCGGGCTGTTGCCGATAGTCGTGCTGATGAGAAACGTCAATCTCGTTTGATGGCCGCGATGTCGTCACGTCGGGTTAGCTTGAACACTATTTCTGGACGTGCGCAAGAAGGCGATCTGAAGGAATTGAATATCGTGCTTAAAGCCGACGTTCAAGGGTCTGTCGAAGCAATTTTGGGTTCCCTGAAGCAATTGCCTCAAGGTGAAGTCCAAGTGCGGGTCTTGTTTGCAGCACCGGGTGAAATTTCCGAAACGGATGTGGATCTCGCAGCAGCTTCCGAAGCCGTCTTGATTGGCTTCAATACGACCTTAGCGACTGGTGCGCGTCAGGCAGCCGATCGGGCTAGTGTAGATGTGCGAGAGTACAACATTATTTACGGACTCTTGGATGATATCCAAGCGGCAATGGAAGGTCTGCTTGAACCCGAACTGGTTGAAGAACCGTTGGGTCAAATGGAAGTTCGAGTTGTGTTCTCCGTGGGCAAGGGTGCCGTTGCGGGTTGTTATGTGCAGAACGGTAAGGCGATTCGGAACTGTAAGGTTCGCGTTCATCGTGGCAATAACAAGGTCTTTGAAGGTAATCTGGATTCGCTGAAGCGGATGAAGGAAGATGCTAAGGAAGTCAATGCTGGATATGAATGTGGTGTGGGCATCGATAACTTCAACTCTTGGGCTGAAGGTGACATCATTGAGACTTATCGCATGATTACGAAGCGTCGTACGTTGGCGAATAAGTCGTCAGACTAATCTGTTCAACTAATTCGTTACGTTGATTTGATTCCATAAAAAGACGATCGTTTTAAGTAGCGATCGTCTTTTTTATTGTTCTAATTTTGGTTGTAACCGACATTCCGCTAGTTGGGGAGGAATAAAAATAAGGTAGTGTTCTAGACCTGTTGATCGGTTAAGATGATAAAACGGTGGCGTTCTAGACCTGTTGAAAACGATTAAATGTCCAATCCGAACTCAAACCGATTGATGAACAGTCCAATGACCGTATCGTGCATCACTATCGTCTTTGAAAAGCAAATTGTTTTGCGTA
>Ga0105044_10016055_pt1 | contig 10113 bp, 13 predicted proteins | sample MAT01_FD_78092 | JGI IMG/M metagenome (GOLD analysis project Ga0105044, IMG submission 78092) | Freshwater microbial communities from Lake Fryxell liftoff mats and glacier meltwater in Antarctica - MAT-01 | ecosystem: Environmental > Aquatic > Freshwater > Ice > Liftoff microbial mat | place...
AAATTATGCCAATAATTATAAATCTTACAGTGGTTTATGCCGATTGGAAAGAAGTTTGGTGCAATGCAGAGAAACGGAATTGGACCATTACTTATTTCACATCGGTATTAAACTTAAAAGACATGATGAAGATCGTTAATATTATTTTATTTAATATGGTAACATCTCATAAAGTGTATAAGCTAGTAAAGTTGTTCTGATTTTTTTGACATTTAGAAAGGAATTTCCACCTAATTAAAGAGCAAGGCTATTTTAGGTCAGGTATATTATGTTTTATGTCTTCTTTAATCTGGTTTGAAATATCTCCTCTGTGAGTCACAAAACATAAGGGTAAGCCATTCAGACAAGCGTATTATACCATTACTTATTTCAATTAGTCCAAAGGATAATTTGGGCTTAGTAATGTAAATGCCCATACCTGTCTGACTGCTGTGCAGAGCAGGCAGGGAGTAGCTGTTTGAGTTCAATATCTATTTTGATATTGGACTAATACAGATATCGTACGGTATTAAAAGTCGCTCAACTATTTTTCAACTCTATAATATGATAAAATGTTGTTTATTATCAACATTTTAGCTACATTTGTGGATATTAATTAACAGTTTAATGAAGTCTAAAAAGCAAATCCTTTTTCCAAAACATCAAAAAATGTTGCAGGTATTAGGAGAAAATATTAAACTCGCACGAAAAAGGAGAAAGCTTACGACCATCCAAGTTTCTGAGCGCGCGGGAATCAATAGAACAACTTTGTATCAAATTGAAAAAGGAATGCCAAGCGTATCAATGGGTGCTTATTTTAATGTAATTCGTGTTTTAGGTTTGCACGATGACTTTTTGAAACTAGCAGCTGATGATAAACAAGGAAGAGATATTCAAGATTTAGAACTTTTGGGCGGTAAATAAAAATGGCACCAGATAAAATTGACATATTGGTTTATGCTGATTGGCTTGAGTTAAAGCAACCAAAACTAATTGGTGTATTATCCGCACATCAAGCCAAAGGTAGAAAGACGTTTAGTTTTAAATATGATAGTGCGTGGATAGAAAAAGAAAAGTCGTTTTTATTTGATCCAGATATTTCATGGAACAAAGGGCTACAATTTCCGATTGGTAAATCTAATTTTGGAGTTTTTAACGACGCAATGCCTGACACATGGGGTAGAACCTTAATGAAACGACGAGAAGCCCAAGTAGCAAAGGACGAAAAAAGAGGTGCTAAAAACTTACACGATCTTGACTTTTTAGTAGGAGTAAATGATGAAAGTAGAATGGGCGCACTGAGATTTAAATTGAAAGAAAACGGTCCTTTTTTAAATAATGATACAGACCGTCCAACCCCACCATGGTCTTCTATACGCGAGTTGCAGCATGGCATTGCGTTACTTGAATCTGATAAAGAAAATAAAGAAGTGCGAAAATGGCTAAGTATTTTGTTATCACCAGGATCATCGCTTGGTGGTGCAAGACCAAAAGCAAATATCCTTGATGAAAAAGGCAATTTATGGATTGCAAAATTTCCTTCAAAGGGAGATACAATTGATAAAGCGGCTTGGGAATATCTTGCTTACAAACTCGCTATTAAATCAGGTATTGAAATGTCAGAATGTAAAACAGAAAAAATAGCAGGCAAGCATCACACGATTTTCACTAAACGATTTGATCGGCAAAAAAATAAAAGAATTCACTTTGCATCCGCGATGACGATGACTGGTAAAAATGAAGAAACAATTAAACATAATCACCCAAGCTATTTAGACATCGCAGAATTTATTCAATTTAACGTATCAAATAATGAAAAAGAATTGCATCAATTATGGCGCAGAATGGTTTTCAATATAGCCATATCAAATACGGATGATCATTTAAGAAATCATGGATTTATTTTACATAAAGGTGGATGGAAATTATCTCCGGCTTACGACATAAATCCGTCAATCGATAAAGATGGATTGTCATTAAATATTGATTCAACTAATAATGAATTAGATTTTAATTTAGCAAAAAGTGTTGGTAAATATTTTCAACTAAATGAACAACAAATGGATGCTATTTTGAAGGAGATAATGAGCGCCGTAAAAAATTGGAAAACATTGGCAGTAAAAATTGGAATTTCAAAATCTGAAATAGCACTAATGAATTCTGCATTTAGATTTTGAATTAATTAAACTGATTTAATGCGGGGGGTTGACTCAAGTAAAATTAATTGAGGTTATTTTTTGTTAGAGTTTAGTCAAAACATAATTCATAAAAAAAATAGTTTGCTCCGTTAATTTTTTCATTTTTAGTTTTATAGAAAAAAAATCATTCAAAAAATTCTCAAAAAAATTCTCGTAATAAAAAAAATCTTTATAAAAATCCAATCGAAAATAAAAAAACGGGAGACAAGTTAAAAAACTGACTCCCGTTTAGATTAGGAACGACGTTGTTATAAACCAAATGCCATTCCAATTTTCAACCCTAGGTTGTTGTTATAATGATCTGCGCGAATTGCTGTAAAGCCCGTATAATAATTCAAATCGGCGTTGAGCCAAACGTTGTTTTGTATTTTCCAATTTAAACCTGCAGAGGCATTCAAACCGATATCAAACATTTCGTACATAGAAGTAACATCTGTTGTTCCAAAACCTTCCACGTAGCTGTCTGCATTAAGTAAAAAACCCATAGATGGACCTATGGTTAATTTCGGTCGGAAATCATCTTCGAACGAACCGAAATAATACACAAATTTTAAAGGAATACGTATGTATTCCAAATCAAGATCGCTTTCTGTGCCGATATAATCTGTAAGTCCACCTTCAAATGACCAAAGCACATCTGCTGAAATACCAATGTGTTGACTCGAACTATAATTGAAAATCAATCCAGCACTCCAAGCCGGTTTAAACATTGCTGTTCCGACAGTATTCCGAACACCTGTATGACCAACGCCGACAGAAGGTCCCATTGAAAATGTGTTATTACCACCCCTAGAATCTTCCTGAGAAAATGCCGTTGCATTAGTAAATAGTGCAGCAGCTATAATTAATATTCTTTTCATATAATTTTCTTTATTAGTTAAGACAAAGGTGACTTTATTAAAAAAGTTTTCTGTTATATCCAATTAAGTTAAGCTTACATAAATTACGGGTTCAATTATTTTTAAAAAAATGAAAGTAAGAGACATTGATTGAGCTGACATAACAAAATTCGTACTCCAAAAAACTCTTCAGTGAAATTCATACAGCAAACTGTCGATATTAAATTTGATTGAATATTCTAATTGCGATTTTATTCACTTAAGTTGCAATTTCGTAATGTTCTACTTTTTGTCCTGCAGAAATAATACCTGGATCACGCACAACTCCTTTTTCCGTGTGTTTCATTATTTCTTCAGCTTCTTTAGTAAGTCCAGCCATTGCTTCACATTTTTTTTGCAACTGCCTTTCCACCGATTGCAGAAAAAACATCTTCCAATCGCGTAACTTGATTTTTAGTTTCTTCCAAATGATCTGTAAGTGCTCCTACTAATTCTTCAGTACTTGCATTTTTAATCATTTTAGGAATTGCTTTTGTCAATTCTTTTTCTGCCCAGTAGATGTCTTTTAATCCATCTACAAATAAATCACGAAGCCCTAAAGCTGCATCTGATTTTGCTTTTACTCTTTTTGATGCCTTTACATTTTTAGCGGATTAAGTCCCTTTTTTCGCTTGGGCTGACAGTTTTGATTTTGAATTTTTTTTTAATTTTTTGTATTTATTTAAAAATTGATTTCTAACGTTTTTATGTGTTTTGATGTAGAATAGAAATTAAGAACGACTTTTTGGTGTTTTCTTTTTTGGTGTTTCTTTGATTTCGCTGTTGCTATAATTACTCCAATTCATTACCCGATTTTTAGTAGAAGTGGCGGAGTCAATTTTAGATTTTCTCTCTGCGCTTAAAGCGCGATTATCTTTTTGTACAGATTTTTCTGTTCGTTTTGTTCCTTTTGCTTTTTCATCTAACAAACCATTTGTTTCAATCACGTGCTCCAGCGGTTCTTCAATCATTTGCCATTCTTCTCCTAATTCGGGGCTTTTGCCTTTGTTCCATGCACCAATGAAATCATCACCTTTAGACATGTTGAAATATTTATTGCTATACTTCGGGTCGCTCTGCAAAATTCCTGGAGGAAAGTTTGGTTGAATGCTTTCTAATGCTGCCTGAAACATTTGAAAGTGTGCAACTTCTCTCGTCATTAAATAACGTAATGATTCTTTTACATATACATCATCCGTAAACTTCATCAAGTTTTCGTAAACCAATTTAGCTGTTGATTCTGCTGCCATGTTGGAACGCATATCAACTGTTAAATCTCCCATACCCATAATGTAATTTGCAGACCATGGATTGCCGTTACTATCAGTTAACATAGGTGTACCGCCACTTACCAAAAAGAAATGTGGGTTTACCAGCGCTTCGTGAATATAATTTTCTTTTGTAGCTTTTCCATCTAACGTTTTCATTAAATCGGATTCATCAGCTGCATTTTTTAATTCACCATTAACTCCGGTTAAAAGCATTTGAATAGTTGCACCAACAATTTCAAGATGACTAAATTCTTCAGTAGCAATGTCCATCAGCATATCATATTTATCAGGGTGCGGTTTTCTACAACCAAAGGCCTGAACAAAATATTGCATTGCTGCTTTAAGTTCTCCATTTGGTCCGCCAAATTGTTCTAATAATAATTTCGCAAAGCGAGGATCAGGCTTAGAAACTCGTGCGTTAAATTGTAATTCTTTTACATGATGGAACATACGTTTTTGTTTTTAAAGTGTTGTAAAAAAGTGATAGTACAAAGAAACAGTTACCGACGACAAATTGTTTTACATAATTTTTAGAAGATTTTGTAAAATTTACACCTGTTAGGAAAAAAAAAATAAAAGACGCTCTTTAAAAATGTAGATTAAACTGTTGCGCGTTCAATATCCCAGCGGTACTTGCTGTGTTATTAAAAAATACATACGCATTTTTTATTTTTTTATTTTGAGCTAGGATACTATGCAAGTTTGATAAATATTCTTCTGAATACGATGAATAAAATACGTGAGGATTACCGTGCAGTCGAACATAAACGGTAGAAGTAGTTACAATAATATCTTCTGGCAATTGCGGATGATTTACTGTACAAAAAATTATACTATTTGCTCTAAGCGCATCATAAACTTTTTTATTCCACCAACTTGAATTTCGAAACTCAACCACATTTTTGAATTGAGGCTTCATACTTATTAAGATTATCTCCAGTGCTTCTTTACTGTACTTAAACGAGGGCGGAAATTGAAACAACACGCATCCCAATTTATCTTTTAATCCCAGATCACAGGCGTTATAAAATTCATCTATCTCTTCCGAACAATCTTTAAGTTTTTTGTAATGCGTAATTAATCGCGGAGCTTTTACAGCAAATAAAAAACCTACTGGACTTTTTTTATACCAAGCTTCAAGCATTTTGACCGTAGGAAATTTATAAAAGGTAACATTGAGTTCGAGCGTATGAAAATGCTCGCAATAAAAAGTAAACCATTTGCTTTGCTGCAATTCTTCCGGATAAAAAACTCCCTTCCACTGCCTGTTATAAAAACCTGAACAACCTGCATTTAATTTCATTATTAATTGTATAAAATTTGGCAATTTGTGCAGCTAAAACTTCTCCGTTTTAGTACACCGGTATATTCTTTTATTAATGGTAAGTTGCACGGTAAACAACTCTTTTTTGAATGGGCAAGCCATTTTTTTTTAGAACATAATCTCGTTTCCATTTTAAAAAATCGAAACTATAGTTGCGGGCTTCCTTAATGAGTTTATTAAGTTTTAACATTTGTATTTTTCCTACCTTACTCTTAGGATGAATTTTCACTCTATACAATACTTCATTTTTTATGATGTTACCTACACCAGCAAATATATTTTGATTGAGTAGTGCATCACAAATTAATGTTTCAGGTATCAACACTAATTTCTTTTTTGCTGCTTTTGCATCCCAATCATCATTCATCACATCGCTTGTAAAATCGTAGACATCATTAATGTCACCTTCAATGATTTTCACCGAGCACGCGTAAAAATTTAACTCACCATTTTTTAATGTTAAACTTAAACGTGCTGGTGTTTCTTTTTTTTCATTTATCCTATATGAGCCAAACATGAGCAGGTGAATACGAACAGTAAATCCTTTAAAACATATCAGAAAATGTTTGCCCCAACTTTTAACTGCAATAACTTTTTTATTGAGTAACGGAGCCTTGTCAATTTTGGTGTTACCACTTACAGCACTAATTTTTTTACCTTCAAACTGTGTTGCGGCTTCCTTCATTAAAAATATTGATGGTCCTTCTGGCATAAAGGTTACTTTATTCTAAAAAAAAGAGTGCAGTAAACTTTGTTTATTACACTCTTATTCTACTAAAAAATATTATTTTTATTCTTCTTCGCTTGCTTGAACGTTTACTGCAGATACAGCAACTTCCGTTAGCTTTTCATCTGCAGCTTTTTCTTCGTCAAGAGTTGCCTGCAATAATTCAACAGCATCATCCAAACCAAGTGTTTCTGCAAACTGACGTAGCGTGCCATAAGATGCAATTTCGTAATGCTCTACTTTTTGTCCCGCTGCAATTATTCCCGCATCACGCATTGAGCCTTCTTCACATTCTTCCATTATTTCTTCCGCTTCTTTAATTAAGCCAGCCATTGCTTCGCATTTTTTTGCAGTAGCTTTTTTGCCGATTAATTCAAAAACCTCCTCCACTCTTTTTACTTGTTCTTCAGTTTCTGCCAAATGATTTTCCAATGCTTCAATCAGTTCTTCTGATGTCGCTTTTTTAATCATTTTAGGGATAGCTTTTGTCAAGGCTTTTTCTGCCCAATAAATATCTTTCAACTCTACTTCAAATAATTTCATGAGTTGAGAGGATTGCATTCCCGTTGAGGAATTTTCATTTGAGGTTCGGTTGGAACCACTTTTACTTTTACTGCCGTTGCTTGTTGCACGACCTTTCGTATTTGATTTTAACTTTGCCATTTTTTCTTGATTTTTAATTGTTTGTTTGAATTTTTTTTGACTTTTATTTCAGGTGTATTTGCTTATGTAAGCTAATTTTATTTTGTCTTATAAAATCTGAAAGGGAACTTAATCCTCTATGCAATGCAATTTCAAAATTTTGCATAACTGATTTATTTATTAATGTTTTGGATTTTGAATATGTTAAAAAAAAGGAAGCCTTATAGTACGGCTTCCTTTTTTTTAACTGATCTAATTTATTTTACAGTTTTTGTTTCCTTTGAATTGCTAACCGGAATTGTTGACATGTATTTTCCGTCTTTATCAAACCAAATAGTATTCTCTTTTCCTTTTGAGTAGTACGTTGTATTACCACTTTCATCATCGCTCGACCATACCGTATAAATTTCTTTTGGATAATTTGTAGTATAGTAGTCGCCAATAACAACTGGATATTTGCCAGCACCGATTTCATTGTGAGTACTTACTCTGTTTCCGTTCATGTCGTAAATGATACGTGTTCCAAGATTTGTATTCATGTTTTTGTATTCCGCTGCGTAATTATCGCCATCCATTACCCAAGTAGCATTAGTATTTGGATAATCGTTTTGAAACTTTGTTGATACAGATAAAGGCGGTTTAACTGAATCAGAATTTGTTGTTGTAGAAGTGGTTGATTGAGCCATACCTGCGTTTAGTCCAAATGCGCTAAGCAACATTAAAATTGATTTTTTCATTTTGTTTTTTTTTTGTTTATATTATAATACAAATGTCATCGCATTTCACTGTCTTTGTGTTACACTATTACAAAATATATTTATATAATATCTACTGATCGCAACTATTAATTTCAGAAGTTTAAATAATAATAGAGAGTCTGGTTTATTTTTTTTCAACTTAAAACTGAAAGGTTTAAACGAATATCAGTACCCTTAAATGCAGGAACAGCTGGGCTAAAAGTTGGAGATTTTAAAAACGATTACACTTCTGATCTGTCCATTAATTCGTTTCTATACATTTCTACCAACTTGTTAATAGAAATTCTATACGCAGCTCTTGGTGATGTTGAATATAAAATGACTAACTGAATTTGTTTATCCTTGTAATGTAAAACACTTCTTATCGGCTTTTTATCATTTGGGAATTTATGATTGATATTTTGCTGTTTCAGAAAGTTATTGAACCATTTTGCAGCATTTACTTTTCCTGAACTGCTTGTAAAAATGATTTTATTAATTGTTGGGTTCTCGTCAAGAATTTGTAATATGTTCATGAATTCAAGAGGAACAAGTTTTTCATCTAATGAACTTTTGTCGTATCTAACTATTTTGTAACCCATGTCTGTAACGGTTACTTTTAATTTTCGCACTATGTTTTGTCGCTCTGCTACTGCCTCTTCTCCAGAAAAAAACTTCAAATCTTCTCCTGAAACCCTCGACATAACAGTCCAAAACAAATTTGCAATGTTAGGATAAAAAAAATCATAATGCCAATTTTTCTTAGCAGTAGGAAATGTTCCTACGATTAATGTTTTACTATTATCTGGCCCAAACCATTTCCAAGGATGTATTTCTTCTTCATTCATTTTGGGTTTAGTTAGTTATAATTATATAAACGATTTTTTATAAAAAATAGCTGTAACTAATCAAAAAAAAGTGTGTGAATTTTGATAATAGAGGCCTCAACAAGTAAAATAATTAACTTACAAAATTAGGGGATACACACTTTTGCCAATACTCAACTATCGTTTTTATGAGCTCCTTTAAATCTTCAAAATTATGAGGCTTTACAAAAAAACCTTGAATTGATTTTGAGTAAGCCTCAATAACAGCGTCTTGTGTAGCACTAGTTGTAAAAAATAAATAAGGAATAGTTTTTAATCGTATGTTTTCGTTCTCATGAATTTGCTTTCTTAATTCCATACCATTTAACTTTGGCATATTGATATCAGAAAAAACTATAAAAGGCTCGTTGCTATCTGAGATAAGAAATGCAAGTGCTTCTTGACCGTCTTTAAAAAAGATAATTTCATTTTTGAAATTGAGTTCTTTAAAAACAACACTAAAAAGTTCTTGATCATCTATATCATCCTCAATGATTATAATAGCTCCATTCTGGTTCATAATAGTATAATTAATGCGGTGTAATGATTTTTTTATAGTTGTTTTGTTTAAAATTTTATGAATATTAATTGTTAAACAAATTGAACTATTTCGTCTGTGCCCTTTATTTTCAGTACCGCCAATTATTAGCGAGTTACCTTTAAATTTTATATAGAGCTATTAATTATTTATCATTTGTATCTCATGATTACCGGTTTCAACATCCAGTAAATTTTGTATAAAATCAAGTGAAACACGTATTTTGTCACTGCACACAAATATAAAGGCACCTGCCTTTGCATTAGTAACTGCGTATTGGATAGCTTCTGTTTCATCTGAAATAATTTGTACTGCAATATTCTCGTTGGATTCATGAATTCCTTGAACCAAAAGGTGAGTAATTTCTTCGTTTGTTCTTCCTCTGCCGTTTTTATCATGTCTAATAATTATCTCATCAAACATTTGTGCAGCATATACGCCTATCATCTTAATGTCTTCATCCCTTCTGTCGCCTGTTGCTGCAATTATTCCTACTTTAACAGTGGCTTCTTCGCTTGAAATATATTTTTTTAACTGTAAAAAACCGTCAGTGTTATGAGCGTAGTCAAGCATAACGCGGAAATTTTTAAACTGAAATACATTCATTCTTCCCGGTGTGGTTTTCGGAGAAGGATAAAAAGATTTTAATGCGTTCCTTATCTGCTCTATTGAAAATTTACTTATTACTGCACAAAGTAGAGCTGGTAGTATATTTTTAATCATACACTCTGCATTTCCGTTAAAAGTGAGCGGAATGTCTTTAACTTTTGCTATACGAATTTTATATTCACCATTACACAGTACAAAATAGTCTTTCTCTACTATGGCTGCTAGTCCGCCCATTTTACAATGTTCTGTTACATATGGATTTTCTGGGTGCATACTGAACAAGGCAATATTGCAATCAAGATTGCTTTTCATGGAGTAAACGCGTTCATCATCGGCATTTAAAA
>Ga0105044_10016056_pt1 | contig 10113 bp, 10 predicted proteins | sample MAT01_FD_78092 | JGI IMG/M metagenome (GOLD analysis project Ga0105044, IMG submission 78092) | Freshwater microbial communities from Lake Fryxell liftoff mats and glacier meltwater in Antarctica - MAT-01 | ecosystem: Environmental > Aquatic > Freshwater > Ice > Liftoff microbial mat | place...
ATCCTCGCCGACATAGCCGGCCTCGGTCAGCGTGGTGGCATCCGCCATGGTGAACGGCACGTCGATAATGCGCGCCAGCGTCTGCGCCAGCAGCGTCTTGCCCGTTCCGGTGGGGCCGAGCAGAAGAATATTCGACTTGGCGATCTCAACGTCGTTGTTCTTGGCGCCATGCGCCAGGCGTTTGTAGTGGTTGTGCACCGCCACCGACAGCACCCGCTTGGCATGGGCCTGGCCGACCACGTAGTCGTCCAGGACCTTGCAAATTTCCTTGGGCGTCGGCACCCCGTCGCGCGATTTCACAAGATGCGTCTTGTGCTCCTCGCGGATGATGTCCATGCACAGCTCAACGCATTCGTCGCAGATGAACACCGTCGGGCCCGCGATGAGCTTGCGCACCTCGTGCTGCGACTTGCCGCAGAACGAGCAATAGAGGGTGTTCTTCGAGTCGCCGGCCTTGCTCACACGCCCTCCTGTCCCGCCCGTGCGGGAACACTCAGCCCCAAGTCTAGCCCCCGGCCCGTCAGCGGGACAAGAACCCGCCCAGCGCCGGCAGCGATCGGGGCATCAGCTGTCAAAAATACGATGCACGTGCCATGCCAGGGGCGCCCCATGGCACGACCGCGTCCGCTATGCGCCCCACCGTTCAGGGCTTGGCGTCCGGATCGACCGCAGGCGGCCGGTTCTCCACCACGTGGTCCACCAGCCCGAAATCGCGCGCCTCCTCGGCCGACATGTAGGTGTCGCGCTCCAGCTTGCGCTCGATTGCCTCGATCGGCTGGCCGGTATGGCGCACATAGATGCCGTTCAGCAGCGCCCGGGTCTTGAGGATCTCGCGCGCCTGGATCTCGATGTCGGTCGCCTGGCCCTGCGCCCCGCCCGAGGGCTGGTGCACCATGATGCGCGCATAGGGCAGCGAGAATCGCTTGCCCGCCGCGCCAGCCGCCAACAGCAGGCTGCCGGCCGAGGCGGCCTGGCCGATGCACACCGTTGAAACCGGGCATCGAATGTACTGCATCGTGTCGTACATCGCCAACGCCGCAGTCACCACGCCGCCCGGCGAGTTGATATAGAACGAAATCTCCTTGCTGGGATTCTCGCTCTCCAGGAACAGCAGCTGGGCACAAATCAGGCTCGCGACCTGGTCATAGACCGGGCCGGTCAGAAAAATGATCCGCTCCTTCAACAGGCGCGAATAGATGTCGTAGCTGCGCTCCCCGCGCGCGGTCTGCTCCACCACCATGGGAACCAGGTTGTTGTTGTAGACCTCGACGGGATCACGATCCCACATGCTCTCGAACCTTCCGAACCCGTCGCCCACCAGGGCGAGCCTTACGATACCGACACCCGGGCGGGCGACAGCGGCAACACAACCACGATATAGCCATCCCGTTAAGTAGGGACGAACACGCAACCCGCCAGCCGGTGGCGCGGCCCACGTCTGGGGCGCGCCTGTCGCGTGGCTGCTCCCCTTGACCCGGCGCCTTGATCCTCCTCAGGCAGCCGGCGTCGCCTCGGGCTCCTTGGCCAGTTCCTCGGGCGTCACCTCGGTGATGGCGACCTTGGCGAGCTCCAGGATGAAATCGACCACCTTCTCCTCGAAGATCGGCCCGCGCAGCGACTCCGCCACGTTCGGGTTCTTGCGGAACAGGTCCATGATCTGCTGCTCCTGCCCCGGATAGCGCCCCGCCTCGGTGCGCATCGCGCGCATCATCTCGTCCGGCGACACGGTGATGTCCTTGGCCCGGCCGATCTCGGCGAGCAGCAAGCCCAGCCGCACCCGCCGATCAGCGATCGCCTTGTATTCGGCCTTCAGCGTGTCGTCGTCCTTGGCCTTGTCTTCCGCGTCGATCTGGCCCGACTTGCGGTCCTGCTCCAGGCGCTGCCAGATCGCATCGAACTCGCCGACGGCCATCGACTCGGGGATTGGGAAATCCGCCGTGGCGGCCAGCGCGTCCAGCAGCTGGCGCTTGATGCGCATGCGCGAGATCTGGTCGTACTCGCGCTGGATCTGGCCGCGGATCAGGTCCTTCATCTCGTCCAGCGCCTCGAAGCCGAACTTCTTGGCCAGCTCGTCGTCGACCGCCGGCAGCACCGAGCGCTTCAGCGCCTTGGCGGTGATGTCGAAAGTCGCCTCCTTGCCGGCCAGCTCGGCGGCACCGTACTCGGCCGGAAAATTCACCGTGATGGTCTTGGCTTCACCGGGGCTCATGCCCTCCAGTTGCTCGGTGAAGCCCGGGATGAACCCGTCGCCGCCAACCTCGATGTCCATGTCGCTGGCAGCGCCCCCGGTGAACGGCTCGCCGTCCAGCTTGCCCAGAAAGTCGCACACCAGCACTTCGCCCTTGGCCGCCGGGCGCGCCTCGGGCACCTCGACCATTTCCTTGGCGCGCGCCGCCATCTGTTCCAGTGCCTTGGCCACCGCATCGTCGCTCGGCGTCGCCTTCAGCCGGGTCAGCGCGATGGCGCCGAAATCGGGCAGCGTGATGTCGGGCAGAAGCTCCAGTTCGACCTTGAATTCCAGGTCCTTTGCCTCGTCCAGCGTCACCACCTCCACCTTGGGCTGGGTGGCCGCACGCAGCCCGCGCTCGTTCAGCACGCGGCGGGTGGCGTCATTGACGCTCTCCTCCAGCACCTCGGCCATCACCGCGCTGCCGAAGCGGGTGCGTACCACGGCCATCGGCACCTTGCCGGGGCGAAAGCCGGGCAGCTTGGCGGTGCGGCTCAGCTCGGCCAGCCGGGTCGTGCGCTTGCCCTCGATATCGGCCACCGGCACGACGATGGTGAAGGCGCGCTTGAGCCCTTCGGAAAGCGTCTGGGTGACCTGCATCTGTCGGGAAATCCTCGTCCATCCAGCCGCTTTCGCGGCGGTCCTCATTTCTCAGCGAGCACGGCGTGGTGCGGGCGAAGGGATTTGAACCCCCACGGCTTGCGCCACCAGAACCTAAATCTGGCGTGTCTACCAGTTTCACCACGCCCGCAGCCGCGACCGTGAGCGCGCGGCTTTAGCGCACCCGCGGCATGCTCACAAGTCACGCCTCATCCCCGCGGCGGGGCAAGCGGCGAACATGCCACCGCCGTCACCCGCGCCAGCCGATACAGCCGCACTGCCGCCAACGTCGCGCCCGGCACCGCGGCGGCCAGATGGCGCACCCCCGGCAGGTGCTGCAACAGGTGGTCAGCCAGCCCTTGCGCGATCAAATCCACCCCCGCCGTGCCCACCGCCGCCGTCGCCACCCGCCGTCCCAGCGCCAGCGTCGCCAGCCCACCGGGCCGCAAGCCATGCAGTCCGGCCACCTCGCGCACCAGCCGCAGCCCGCACAACCCGGCCAGCAACCCGTCAAGCGCCGGGTGCGGACACAGCGCCACCAGCGCCGCCGCCTGCACCGCCGCACGTTGCCCGGCCAGGCCGGCCGCCGCATCCAGCGGCCCCGCCACGTGGTGCCGCAACGTGGCACGCAGTTCGGCCAGGCTGCCCGCGCCCGCCACTGCCGCGCGCGCCGCTTCCGCCGCAGGCAGATGGCGCGTCACCGCCGCCACCCACCCCAGCGCCGCCGTCCGAGCCTGCTCGACCTCACCGTCCCCAGCCAGCAGCACGCGCAGCCGGTCAACCCGTGCCAACGTCCGCCAGGCCCGCCATTCCCGCCACCCGGCCGCCACGATCATCGCCGCCGCCGCGCCCAGCACGCTCGCCGCTGCCCAGCCATAGGCCGGCGCCCGGTCGAACGCGGCCAGCACCAACGCCGCCGCCGACAACCCTACCCAGCCCAGCAGCAGCAACGCGACCCCGCCCAGCAGCAATGCCAGCGACGAGGCCCGCGCCGGCACGCCCAGCAGTGCCGGCTGCCAATCCGGCTCGATCACCGCCGGCGCGCCCGGCAGCGCCGCCATCAGCACCGGCCGTGCCGGCGGTTCGGCCGCGGGCGCCGCCCCGGGCACCACATCGACGAAGCCTGGTCCGTGTCCGCTCACAGCAAGTCCCCCAATACTGCCACCAGGATCTCGTCCAACCCGATATGGGGGATGCCGATGCCAGATGCCGCCTCGAAGCGCGGCGGGCGGAACACCGGCAGCTCGAAATAGGCGCCTGACCAGAACGCCTCGGGCGGCCAGCCTGCCGGCACGTCACCGACGAAGTACGGGCGCGCGCGATCCTCGCCCAGCGGCGTCCCCAGCACCACCTCCACGTCGCGCCCGCCCAGCCGAACCCGGTCGTCGCGCGTGGCGTGCACGGCTGCGGCAACATGCAGGCTGACCGGCCCTGCCCCGCCCGCTGCCCCACCCCCTGCCAGCGCCGGGGTCGCCAGAGCCGCCAGCAGGTGGCGCAATGCCGCGCGCCGCAGCGCCGGCACATGGTCGGCCTTGGTCGCCACCACGGCGACGCGGGCAATCGGCGGCCGGGTCAATCCGAACCAGCCCGGCGTTCCGCGCAGCAGGCGGCATAGATCGGCGATCGCCTCGGCGGTATCCTCGAACGCAGCCCTCCCCGCATGCAGCGCGCCCAGCACGTCGACCAGCAGGATCTGCCGGTCGAAGGCGTGGAAATGCGCCTCAAAAAAACCCTCGCGCATGTCGCGGCAATAGGCATCGAACCGTGCCGCCAGCAGCGCCCCGCCCGAGCCGGCCGGCCAGGCGCCCGGTGCGGCAGGAAAGAACCACATGAACGGCACCTCGGCGCGCGGCCCCGGGTTGAGGAACCGCCCGGGCTGGAGGTAGCGCAATCCGCGCGCCCGGCACGCCTCCAACGCCGCACAATACAGCACGTGGCCATGCCGCAGCAGCGCCTCGTCGGCCGGCGCCGCCGGATCGAAAGCCTGCACGAACCCGAGGAAATCCGCACACAACGTCGCCCGCGGCGCGGTCCGCAGCCGCGCCAGTGTCGCCGCCGACCATGCCGTGTACGCCATATCAAGCATCGGCAAGTCCAGCAGCCACTCGCCAGGATAGTCGAGAATGTCCAGCCGCAGGCGGCGCAGACCCAGGCCACGCCCCGGCGCCGAGCGCCGCTCCAGCATGATCTCCAGCGACAGCTGCGCCACATCGCCGGTGCGGGCCGGCCAGAACGGAAGCTGCGCCGCCAGGGCCGCAACATGGGCGGCGTGGTTGAAGTGCTGCACCGTCCCGGCCCCCGCTGGCAGCAGCCGCACGCCGCGCAGCCGATTGGCCCCACCATGTTCCAGCCGCGCCCGCAGCGCCGGCAACGTGTCGCGCCCGCCGGCCAGCGCCAACAGGTTCTCGACCAGCGCGGTGATGAACACCGTCTTGCCTGCCCGGCTGAGCCCGGTGACGGCGAGGTGGATGCGCTGCTCGTTGACCAGCCGCTCAGCCGCCTGCCACACCGACGCCCCAGCGCGGCGCATCATAGCCGGCAGCAGCGCCGCCATCGCCCTGCCCTAGCGGGCGCGGTTGACGGTGTAGTCGGCCACGTCCATCAGCCGGGCGCGCATCACCGAGGGCGGGAACACGCCCAGCGCCCGCTTGGCCTCGGCCACGAAATCGGCGGCGCGCGCCAACGTGGCCGCAATGGCGCCATGCCGGTGCATCAGCCGCATCGCCTGCGCCAGATCGGTCACGGTCTGGTCCAGTTCGCCCACCGTGCGCCGCCAGAACGCCTGTTCCTCGGCGTCGCCAGCGTGATAGGCGTGCAGCACCGGCAGGGTGATCTTGCCCTCGCGAAAATCGTCACCCACCGTCTTGCCCAGTGTCGCCTGGTCGGCGGCATAGTCCAGCGCGTCGTCGACCAGCTGGAAGGCGATGCCCAGGTTGAGGCCAAATTCGGCCAACGCCCGCTCCTCCGCCGCCGGCCGGTCGGCCACCACCGCGCCGACCTGGCAGGCGGCCACGAACAGCGCCGCGGTCTTGCCCTTGATCACGTCGAGATACTGGGTCTCGTTGGCGGCCAGGTCGTTCTGGATCACCAGTTGCAGCACCTCGCCCTCCGAGATGGTGGCCGAGGCGCGGCACAGGATGTCGAGCACCTTGAGCGAGCCGTCCTCGACCATCAGCTGGAAGGCGCGGGTGAACAGGAAATCGCCCACCAGCACCGAGGCCTTGTTGCCGAAGACCGCGTTGGCGCTGGCCAAGCCACGGCGCAGCAGGCTTTCGTCCACCACGTCGTCGTGCAGCAGGGTTGCGGTGTGGATGAACTCGACGCAGGCGGCCAGCTGCACATGGCGCTGCCCCGCGTCGCCGGGCGGGGGATAGCCGCACAACCGGGAGGCCGCCAGGGTGAGCAACGGCCGCAATCGCTTCCCGCCGGCGGCCACGATATGGGCGGCGAGCTGCGGGATCAGCGCCACCTGGCTGTCCATGCGCGCCACGATCGCCCGGTTCGTGGCCGCAATGTCGTCGTGCAGCATCGCCATCAGCGCGGACAGCGCATCACCCGCCGGTGCGGCCTGGTCCACTGCCGGGGGCGGCGTGGCGGCTGACAATATCGCGGCGACGCCCAATTGGCTCTCCCGAAGGTGCTGGAGCAGGAATGACACGCGAAGGCGCTTGGTCCACCATATCGGCGCGCCCGAAGCAGGGTCAAGGCAACGCGGCCGTCATGGCAGGCAGGCCCGGCGCCGGCGAAGAAGGTGCTCAATCATGCAGACCGTCATGCTGACCAACGACCCGGTGCGCATCAGTTTTTTGCGCGTTCTGCTGCGCGATGCCGGGATCGAGTGCCTGGTGTTCGACGAATTCGCCAGCGGGGTCGAGGGCAGCATCGGGGCGATCCCGCGGCGGCTGGTGGTGGCGGACGAGGATTTTGACCGGGCCCGCGCGGTGCTGGCCGAGGCCGGCGAGGCGTGATGGAGCTTGCGACCACCGCGGGCACGTTGCTCGGCGGGCGGGTGCGCCATGCCCAGCCGTGTCGGGGCCATCGTAGCGGACTGGAGCCGGTGCTGCTGGCCGCGGCCATTCCGGCGCGGCCGGGGGCGCGGGTGCTGGAGGGCGGCACCGGGGCGGGCAGCGCGCTGTTGTGCCTGGCGGCGCGGGTGGCGGGGATCAGCGGCGTGGGGATCGAGCGTGATCCGGCGATGGCGGAGCTGGCGCGGCGCAACCTGGCGGAGAATGGTTGCGTGGGGCTGGAGATTGCAACCGGCGATCTGACAAGTTGGCGCGGGGCGGGCGGGTTCGACCATGCGTTTGCCAATCCGCCGTGGCATGCCGAGGCGGCGACAGCTTCGCCCGATGTGCGGCGGGATGCGGCGCGGCGGGCGAACCCGGCGCTGTTGGAGGCGTGGGCGCGGGCGTTGGCGGGGGCGCTGCGGCGTCGTGGCACGCTGACGCTGATCCTGGGGGCGGATCATCTGGCCGTTGGGATGGCGGCGGTGGCGGCGGCGGGGTGTGGCAGCCCGGCGATCTTGCCGCTGTGGCCGAAGCTGGGGCGGCCGGCGCGGCTGGTGGTGGTGCAGGCGATTCGGGGTGGGAGGGGGCCGAGCCGGGTGATGCCGGGGTTGGTGCTGCATGAAGCCGATGGCCGGTTTACCGCGGCGGCGGAGGCGATATTGCGCGATGGACAGGCGCTGACGGTTTAGTCCACCACTTCCTGCGGGTGGCGCAGCATCCAGAGGCGTTCATGGGCGGCGACCAGGCTGTCCATGCTGCGGCGGCGGTTGAGGTCGGGGCTGAGGACGCGGCGGCGCAGCATCATTTCCAGCACGTGCAGCAACTGGTCGGCGACCTCGTGGTCGCCCTGGTCGCAGGCGTGGTGGAAGGCGATCAGGATTTTGTCGGACAGGCGGCGGCTGTAGCGCGGCGCCGCCGCGGGTGCGGGGTCGCGCAAGGGCTGTTCCTCGGTCCGGTCCTCCGTGGTCTGCTGCATGCTCATTCTCCTGCGCCTCTCTGCCGGGCGCGTGCCCGACGGTAAGGGGAAACTGTTACTGATGTGTCTCAACCCCCGGCGGAGAGCCGGGTTTTAAGCGCGTCGGCCATTTCCTGGGGTGCCATGCCTTGGCGAAACAGGGCGCGGAACGTGCCGTCGGGGCCGACGAGGTAGACGAAGGACGAGTGGTCCATCAGGTAGCCGGTGGCGTCTTTGCTGTTCGCCCTGGCGTGGTAGACGCGAAAGGCGCGGGCGGCTGCGGTTATCTGGTCCTGGGTGCCGGTGAGGCCGATCAGGCGTTGGTCGAACAGCTTCACGTATTCGGCCAGTGCGGCAGGAGTGTCACGTTCGGGGTCAATGGTGATGAAGATCGGCGCGATCTTGGTAGCCAGCGGGCCGAGCCGGTCGAGCGCAGTGGAGACGGTTTGCAGTTCGGTCGGGCAGACGTCGGGACAATAGGTGAAGCCGAAATAGATCAGCATCCAGCTGCCGCGGTAGGTGGCGTCAGTGACGGTGGCGCCCGTGGTATCGACCAGGGTGAACGGGCCGCCCAGCGTGACGCCGCCCGGCATCGACAGGCCGATGTTGTCGAGCCCGAGTTGGGCCACGCCGCCGCCGCGCAGCCAGACCACTCCCCAGCCGGCGGCGATGACGGCGATGAGAGCGAACGCAGCATAACGGATGGTCTTCAGCATCGAGGTTCCCTGGCGATCCGACCCAGCGTCGTAAACCACCTGGCAACCATATGGAACGCGACGCGGAACTTAAACGAGACGGGCGCGTCAAACCCGCGTGATCTTGTTCACGCGGCGGGAAGAATTGCACCATCTGGCTGCGGTGTGTCGAAGACGTGATCGGCGAAGGCGTCTTCCCACGTGCCGGTGGTGGAGGCCTTGCTGTACTCGGTGGAGCGGCTTTCGAAGAAATTGGCGTGTTCCGGGGCGTTCAGCATGTCGTCGAGCCAGGGCAGCGGGTTGGCGTCGACGTGGTACAGCGGGTCGAGGCCGAGCTGGGTGAGGCGGCGATCGGCGATGAAGCGGATGTATTGCTTCACCTCGGGGGCGGTGAGGCCGTCGACGGCGCCGAGTTCGAAGGCGAGGTCGATGAAGGCATCCTCGTGGTCGACGATGGTGGCGCAGGTGAGGTAGAGCTCGCGGCGCAGTTCCTCGGTCCAGATTTCGGGATTTTCCTGCACGAAGGTGCGGAACAGGCGGATCATCGACAGGCAGTGCAGGGTTTCGTCGCGCACCGACCAGGAGATGATCTGGCCCATGCCCTTCATTTTGCCGAAGCGGGGGAAGTTCAGCAGGATGGCGAAAGAGGCGAAGAGTTGCAGGCCCTCGGTGAAGGCCCCGAAGGCGGCCATGGTCTTGGCGATTTCGTGCTTGCTGTCGATGCGGAACGTTTGCATGTAGTCGAACTTGTCCTTCATCTCCTTGTATCGGAGGAAGGCGGTGTATTCGATTTCAGGCATGCCGACGGTGTCGAGCAGATGCGAGTAGGCGGCGATGTGGACGGTTTCGATGTTGGAGAAGGCGGACAGCATCATCAGGACTTCGGTGGGTTTGAAGACCTGGGAATAGTGCTTCATGTAGCAGTTGTTCACCTCGACATCCGCCTGGGTGAAGAAGCGGAAGATCTGGCTGAGCAGGTTGCGCTCGGCGGCGGTGAGGTTGCGGTGCCAGTCTTTCACATCGTCGGCCAACGGCACCTCCTCGGGCAGCCAGTGGACGCGCTGTTGGGTGAGCCAGGCCTCGTAGGCCCAGGGGTAGCGGAAGGGCTTGTAGACCGGGTTGGCGGTGAGCAGGTCGAAGCGGACCGGGGTTTCGTCGGGGGAATGGGTGGTGCTGGACATGGCGCGCCGTTCTTGCTGCTGGGAGAGAGATGGGGGTGGGAGCCGAATGGTAAAGCGTGGCCGGGTGGGGGTGGCATCACGACTCGGGGGGTGGGATCGCTTGGCGCCACCATATATCGTGGGTGGGGCGGGGGACAGCTACTGTATGTAGCTTTCGGGTGATATATTTGTTCCGATATCGTAACATTTAGGTCATGAAGGGGCGGAACAGGCTGGGGTGCAAAAAACGCGGGACGATCCGGGGCGGGTGCGATCCGACAGGGAAAGCGGCGGAATTGGTGCGGAAGATGGCGCGCGGGAATGGGGGCGCGCGGGGTGGCGATGGGGAGGCGGCGGGTTGATGCCGTGCGTGCGCGGGCGTGGGTGGGAAGTGGCGATGGGGTTCGGGTGCCTGGGCTTGGGGCGGGCGGATTTCCGGCGCCTGGGTGGGGTGGCGGGCGGCCTGGTG
>Ga0105044_10016058_pt1 | contig 10112 bp, 11 predicted proteins | sample MAT01_FD_78092 | JGI IMG/M metagenome (GOLD analysis project Ga0105044, IMG submission 78092) | Freshwater microbial communities from Lake Fryxell liftoff mats and glacier meltwater in Antarctica - MAT-01 | ecosystem: Environmental > Aquatic > Freshwater > Ice > Liftoff microbial mat | place...
TATACCGACTCAGTTCAGCTGACAATGTGATCATTGAAAAATTCATGATCTTACGCTAGACCCTCCAAGTGTTAGCATGTAACCCTGCTCCTTTCAAAAGGAGCGGGGTTACTTTTTTTAGGGCGATATATATCACTGGGATTAGCTGCGCATATTATTGGAACGAATTCGTTGAATCATTAAGCTTATCTTTCATCAGGCAAGTTGTCCAGTGAAAAGGAAGGATTTTACAAATACATTAAATACTGAATTACATGAAACGCCTGGCAGCCATTGTAGGAATTATTCTACCCACCATATTTCTGCTCAATTTTACCTTTGGCATTTTTGAGGTGCCGGATTATCTGCCCGTGATTGGAAATCTCGATGAAGTGGCCGCTTCCATATGGTTGATGGCATCACTCAAACATTTCGGTATCGACATTACGGATTTTTTACTTTCGTCAAAAACCAAAAAAAACTACGGCAGCTCTTCGAAATTTTCGGCAAAAACATTCAACGACAAATGATAGTGCTTATCTTTCACGCATGAAAGAAGCAACAGCCAAGAAACCTCTAATTGAGTTTTCAGATTTTGAGAAAGTGGACATTCGAACGGGAATGATCGTGGATGCGATTGAGTTTGAGAATGCAAAAAAACCAGCTTTTAAACTATATATCGATTTTGGAGATTTGGGTATTCTCAAAACCAGTGCACAGATTACTGATCACTATTCGATAGAAGATCTCATAGGCAACCAAATCATCGCTGTTGTCAATTTTCCACCCAAACAGATCGCAGACTTTATGAGTGAGTGCCTGGTGCTCGGTGTTTTGGGGAAAAAAGGCATCGTACTGCTCAGCACGGAGCAGAAAACGCCTAACGGTTTGAAAATAGGATAAGATCCGATCAGGTATTCAACATCACCGGCATCACCAACATCAGCACATCTTCGGCTGTGTTTTCATTGCCGACAGGAACCAGAATTCCAGCGCGATTGGGTGCACTCAATGAGAGCTCCACATCTTCTGAGTCGAGGTTGTTCAACATTTCAATCAGGAAACGGGAATTGAAACCGATTTCCATGTCATCCCCTTCATAACTGCAGGTGAGACGTTCATTTGCTTCGTTCGAAAAATCGAGATCTTCTGCCGAAATTGACAATTCGCTACCATTGATGCGCAGACGCACCTGATGGGTGGTTTTATTGGAAAATATAGAAACCCGACGCACCGAACCGAGCAAAGCCGTTCGGCTCACCAACATTTTATTTGGATTATTTTTTGGAATAACCGCTTCGTAATTCGGGTATTTACCATCGATCAAGCGGGCAATCACGGTATGATCGTCGAAACTCAATCGCACGTTCGTGCCATCAAACTCCATGAATAATTCGGCGTTGGTGCTTGCCAAAATTCCTTTCATCAGATTCAAAGGCTTTTTGGGCACAATGAAAGAAGCTGTCCGGTCCGATCTGGTATCGGTTCTGGTATATCTCACCAGCTTGTGGGCATCTGTGCCGACAAATCGAATACCTTCCGCAGTGAATTCGCAAAAAACGCCTGACATTACAGGTCGAAGATCATCATTTCCAGTGGCAAAAATTGTTTTCTGAATGGCCTCTGAAAGTACTTCAGCCGCCAATCTGATTCCGGAAGGATCTTCCATTTCGGGATTTTTTGGAAATTCATCTGCGGGAAATCCAGCCAGTTTGCTTTTTCCGTAACTACTGGAAATTTCGACTCCCAATGTTTTTTCATCCACCGTAAATGTCAGCGGTTGGTCAGGAAGCGTTTTTAAATAGTCGAGCAATAGTCGCGCAGGAACTGCAATTGCACCTTTTTCTTCCGCTTTTACCGAAAGGCGGGTAATGATGGTTGTCTCCAAATCACTGGCAGAAACTGTCAGTTTTTCTTTATCGATTTCGAATAGAAAATTATCGAGAATTGGCAGGGTATTGTTGCTGGCAAGAACACCACTGGCAGTTTGTAAGTGTTTGAGGAGGTCAGAACTTGTGACAATAAACTTCATGGGGCTAGCGAATTTCGGCTTGGCCGATTTGGCGACAAATATAAGTCAATTACTACCAAAGGATGCCACAACTTTTTAACAGGTTCTACAAATCGGCTTCTGGCAAAAAGGCCTGAATGGGCGCTTTGAAATTGTCCCATGTGAGTCGCTGGGCAAAAGCGAGTTCGCCCATGTTCACGCTCGCATAAATGCGCTCGCGATCAAGCGTGGCAGGAATGGTTCTGTCAATTTCTGTTTGCCCTTCAGGTGCAGGCCGCGACCACAGACGAATTTCCCGCGTTTGATTGGCATCTGTCACTTTGATAATCTGGTACGGCACAAGGTTTTTCACGGAATCTTCCTGCGCTTCTGTCAGAAGGGTGTTGTAATTTTCGAAAGACGCCAATTTAAAATTGAGCATATAATCTTTGACCTTCGCCGTATCAAAACGGGTTATGGGCTCTTCGGATTTGGGATGAAACAATTGAATATCATTTCCACCTCCGAATTTTATTTTGAAAGAAGTTTCGGGTTGTGAAGGGTAGCTCACGTCAACCTCCTTTAGCTGCATATCGCCGTATTCCAAGATCCGGGTGCTTCGCCATTCCGAAAGATTGGTAAAAAAACGGGTATCCAGCATGCCCAAAAATCCGCGCATATCCAGAATGTATGGCGCGGCAGACCTGCCGAATTCTGGCGTTTCCAATAGCATATATGTTCCTTTTTTGTCCATGGTCCCGTGGCCAACATACCACGTTTTTATCCATTTGCCGTCAAGGTCGTAGATCTCTACTTTCTTGGCGCTCCCGGCCATGACGCGGTTTACCTGTTCCTGGGCTTCCTTCGCCACGGGCCGCTGAATATAAACGTTGTGAAAAGTGTGGAGCAACAGCCAGGCAGCGTCCTCGCGCGCTTTGTACATTCCATTGACCATCCAACCGCCGGGCTCTCTTGTCAGGGTAATTTCACGCCCTTTGTTGTCGGCAATAAATATCTTGCCCACATTGGCGGTGTCTTTCACGACGAAATCGGTTTGGTCTTGCCTGGCCGTTGTGTTCGGTGATTTATTGTAGCTAAAATAAATTGCTACACCTACCACCACAAGAACTGCGACGAGCAGCGGAAAAATCTTTTTCATATGGTCACTATTTGTTTGCGTACCTGTTTCGACGTACCATCCATTGAATCAAACCAAATATCAGAGTCAGAGCCACTGGCAAAGCGATGTTTAAACCTTGCCAGACATGCCGCTCTGATACAATCCGCTCACTGTCGAGCTTGCGAAGCTGAATGGTTCTTGACCGTACATTAATTAAACTTGCGTCCCCCAATAAGTAATTCATCGCGTTGATCAAAAATTCTCTGTTTCCATAGAGTTGCCTCTTGAGAACAGGATCCCATCCCAGCATGGCCGACTGTGTGCCATCCCGACTTACCTCATTTCGGGCGATGTCTCCATCTGAGACGACCAGCATCCGCGTAAAAACACTGTTTTCTTTAAACCCAAACGTGCGTTCTTCCAAAAAATTGGGAGGCAGCCTGTTGGCAAAATTCGACTTGAAATTGCCTTCCAATAAATAAGCGACTGGCTGAAAAGGGCGATTTGCATTCCCGAAATCAGGGTTGATTGATACAATATTGAGGCTTACCCGTACCGGCGATTTTAAGATTCGGGTATATTGCGAGGTGGTCAAAATCACTCTTTTGGTGACGTCGGCGCGCTCCACTGTATCGATGCTGCTAACGAAATTTGTGAGTATGGGATCCACATTGGCGGCAATCGGATGGGGTGAATTGGGCACCAGTATCGGCCGGAAGTACCAGGGAAACAATTCCGTGCGGGGATTGGCCGAAGAACCTGTTTCAAGGGCGATTGGAGCGCAAGTGCGGTCAATCAATAAATCCTTGTTCAACCGGACGCCGTAGGTAAAAAGCTGGTCGTCCAGATTGGTATACAAGGGAGTCGACATGGTCAGGTCGGTGGTGCGAAGACTGTCCATCGCGATCGCCATGGGGTCTATCATCCACAATACCTTTCCGCCATACATGACGAATTGGTCAATAATGTATTTGTCCTGTTCGGAAAATTCCTTCACAGGCTTCGCAATCACAAGGGCATCGAAGCGGTTCTCACGGTTGCCTGAGCCGGTAAGATTTCGACTGAGTGCATCTACCTCTCCTTCAATCTCAACCATATTCACATCGTAATAACGGGACAGTTCGGTGCTGAAATCTTTCATTTCAATCGGGCGAAGTTCTCCATGTCCCTGGAGTATTGCCACCTTATTTTTTCGGGTCGCCTGTACCTGATAAATGGCATTGACAAAATCGTATTCCAGGTTATTGATGGTTCTGTTTACCAATTCTGCATCGGTAACCCGTTGTTGATTCTTTAAAATCTGAAGTGGAATCTCCCTGTCTTTGTAAGAAACGAGCGCTCCGGGGAAAACAATTTTTTCAGTCATTCCATCATTTTCCCGAATCTGAAGCGAGGAATATTGCAATCCTTTCTCGATGAGCTCCCCATACATTGCCTCCCGCGATTTTTTATCCGGGGCTTCACTGGGATTGATGAATTCATACTGGATATTCTCACCTGCATAAGCACGCATTTCATCCAGTTTTTCTTTTACCGACTGTTGAAGGCGTTGAAAGTCGGCAGGGAATTCCCCGTCCAGAAACACTTTGATATACACCACATCCTCCAACCCTTCGAGCATATCTATCGTTGTTGGAGTCAGGGTATGTCGTTTTTCGGCGGTAAGGTCAAACCTTTGGAAGACAAAACCACTGATGTAGGTAAGTGCAACAAAAAAGACGACACCGAGTATGGTCTCAACGATTATTCTCCCACGTTCGCTCAGGTTTTTTTTCATGACCATTTTCGGCTTTGTAAAACGGTTTTGGTCAAAACCACAAAAATTCCCGAAAGGCTGACGAAATACATCACATCCCGGGTATCGATCACCCCACGGCTCATGGAATCGTAATGGCCAGCAATCCCCAGTTGCTGAATGAACCGGTCGAGCGTTCCAAAAAGGTCAAAAGAAGCAATTTGTTCGAGTCCGCTGTAGCAAAAGAAGCAGAGAAACAATGCGAGGATAAATGCGACGACCTGATTTTCGCTGATGGCAGAAGAAAAAATTCCAATAGAAGCAAAACCCGCGCTCAAAAAAAGCAGACCGAGATAAGAACCCCAGGTTCCCCCATGATCAATATTTCCAACAGGATTGCCTAGATAGTAAATGCTCAGATAATAAATAAGGGTAGGAATAAGGGCGAGAATTACCAGGAAAACGCTGGCGGCATATTTCGCCAGAATGATTTGCAAATCAGTGAGTGGCCGGGTAAACAAGAGTTCGATGGTCCCTGTACGCTTTTCTTCTGAGAAAGAGCGCATGGTGACTGCGGGTACTAAAAACATAAATACCCAGGGAGCCACATAAAATAGGGTGCTGAGCGTGGCGTAACCCTGATCAAGTACGTGGAGGTTTCCATGGAAACCCCACATAAACAGCCCTGTCAATAAAAGAAAAACGGCTATTACCACATAACCGATTACCGAACTCAAAAAACCACGTACTTCTTTTCTGATTAAAGCCCACATTGGCTGCAAAGCTACTTATTTGGCAACAAAAGAGACACACGAAATCTCCCCGAGGCAAATTTGGACATTTGGAGGATTATAAAAAAATATGATGAGAAAATCTTATAACTGAAATTGACAGATCCACTATGGGAATATCATTTCTTGATAGGTTGATCTGGCTATGGCTTCTTTCTCTAAAAGTGGGCGCATATTGGACCAAAAATTAACAAAAAATTCTGATTTTCTATACTTATTCAATGCGGCTAAACTTTCCCATTGACTGAGCGTAAAGACTTTACCGGAATGATGCACATCAAATAAAATTTGTAGATGTGAACAACCTTCTGTCTCCCGGACTCTGGAAGCTACATTTTTCAGGAGTTGTTTTCCTGTTTCAGCATTTGCTGCCTCAAATTGCAGCGAAACAATACGAACTATCATAAGTCAAATAATGGCCACGTGCCAAAGATAGGTAAATGACTATGATCGAGCAATAGCCCGTACAATCAAAATAACAATGCATAAGAGAAATACGAAAATGGAAATACGGTTTATACCGTGCATCATTCGCAGATTCACATTGTTTTCGCTTTTGCGAAACATGTTGCGTGGGTCGAGATAATGAATAATCTTTTTGAAAAGCATTTGGTGGAATCTTAGATGTAACAGTCGAAATAAGTTTGTGACCTCTATTACCGATGTAAAGTTATGTCTTTAAAACAACCTAATTCCTTAGAATGTTCGAGCTTTGGCTTCGTTTTTGTTCCCAAATTGGTCTCACGCAAAATTCCATGTATTTTCAGATTTTCACTTATATGAAGTCGAGCTTTACCTACGCGATGATCCTGGTTACAGGATTTTTCCTTTATGGATGTAACAACAATTCTATCAACCTCTTTCAGCCGAAAACAGAGAGGGAAATATACACAGACCGCTTAACAGCGTCTGGCATCGTAAATACAAAAGTCGGAAAAAACTGGCTGAAAATGAGCGTTGAAGTGGTGAACTATCCGACAGAAATTACCACACCCGTGCAACTTAAGGGAAGTTTTAAATCCAAATCAATCCACGCACTGGCCTGGGCCGTAGAACTACAAAAAGGGACGACAATTGAAATCACTGTGAATTGGATACCGGCAGACAGCAGCAAACTTTTTATCGAGCTGATAAAAAGTTCCGAACTGAACAAAATTGCCGCATCTTTTTCCCCCACAGAATCTCCTTACAAATTTGAGGCGGATGAATCAATACGGCTGGTAATACGAATCCAACCAGAATTATTTGGCGAGGGCAATTTCACTTTCAATGTGCAGGGTACGGCGACCTACGGTGTGTTTCCCGTTGAGGGAAAAAACAATGCTGCCATCATGAGTTTTTGGGGGGTGGCCCGTGATGGTGGCGCGAGAAAACATGAAGGAATTGACATTTTTGCGCCGCGGGGCACACCAGTTGTGGCACCCGTCGACGGATTTGTGACATCTGTACGCGATGGCGGTCTTGGTGGGCGGCAGGTGTGGATGAGAGATACCAAAAGGGGTCATAATCTTTATTTCGCGCACCTCGACACACAGGCTGTGGTTGCAGGCAGAAGGGTTACAGTGGGTGATATACTCGGCTTTGTTGGAAATACCGGAAACGCACGATTTACAAAGCCACACCTGCATTTTGGGGTTTATGAAAGAGGTGCATTCGACCCATTTCCCTTGGTAAACACAGTTCATCCATTACCAGATTCGGTCAATTTAAATACCGGGGAAACTTACCTGACTGTCATGACTCAGAAGGCAAATGTTCGGAAAGGTCCAGGCACACAGTATCCGGTTATTTTTTCCCTTTCGGAAAACAATCCTGTGCAAATCGAAGCTGCCGTTAAGGACTGGTACCAGATTAAAGCGCTGGATGGATCGCAGGGTTTTATATTTCACAACCTGCTCGGCGATCCCAATCACCAAAATGCCGGAGATTCGGAAAACATGGTATTCGTTTTCACAAAAATCAGCTCTACTGATTCTCTTCTAATTGATCTGAAGGATTTTAACGAAATTGGATACTATCAGAATAAGGGAGTTTTGAAGGATTCTGATGGAAATATTTTTTTTCGCTAGTATCCGCTATCAAAACCTATCCGGTGTGGAAACCCAACTCAAAATGCGATATTTGAATCCTTGATTCTAAAAATCTATTACATGGCTTCATTCGATATTGTATCAGAAGTCGACATGCAGACGGTCGACAATGCGGTGAACTCCGCAAAAAAGGAAATCGAAACCCGTTATGACTTCAAAGGCACCGGAAGTGAAATCTCCCTCGATAAAAAGAACCTTGTGATATCTCTGACAACGGAAAATGATTTTCGGATTGACCAAATGGAAACCGTTTTGATTGGCCGTTTCGTCAAAGCCAAAATAGATCCTCAAAGCCTCGACCTTACCAAAGAACCCTATGCTTCGGGCAAGGTTGTGAAAAAAGAAATCCCTGTTTCTCAGGGCATAGACAGGGAGACTTCTAAAAAGATCGTGAAAGCCATTAAGGATGCCAAAATCAAGGTGGAGACTGCCATTATGGATGATCAGGTGCGCATCACCTCCAAGTCTATCGATAATTTGCAACAAGTCATTGCCCTTTGCCGGCGTGGAGATTTCGGATTGCCGCTTCAGTTTGTCAATATGAAATAGATTGCGTAATAGATATAAACGAAAGTCCTGGCCTCCTTCACACATTTTCCGCACACCCATTTTACCAATTCACACCTGGACCTCTGGGATCAGCAACTATCTGAAGGCTCTGGCAGACGCAATTTAAAGAACTGATTCTACAAAAACTATTTAAATGGATAGCGAAACCTCAATAACCGCATCAACATCACAAGCCTTAAACTTTGAACTTTGCCAACTTGAGGCCCTTGTTGCCCACCGGGTGGGAAACAAAAACAACGAGCAGGATTTTATTGCCGGCACAGAACTACTCAGCACGAAAGATGGAAAGCTGAATAAGTTGCTTCTCACCTATTTCCTGAAATCGTTCGTAGCTCCGGAACTGTATCAGTTTACTTTTTCTAACGGGGATTTCAGGATGAATCCGCTTTATGCATTTGCCTGCGATATGTTTGATAAGACTGAACTCTTCCTGCCCCGCTCTGTGCACATGGCGCGACTTCTATACGATCTGTCCACCCATCCGCAGATTCGATCCGGAGATTTATTTGTTGCCGCTTTTTCAAATGTGGTGGTGGGTGCGCAATCCACAAGGGCGATTGGGCTTTTCAAATCTGAGCGAAAGGCAGATTTTCTCAAATTGGACCACGATCAGGATGGATTTTATCTGTTTTCCGAAAAGGGCATTCAAATCAACAAGCTCGACAAGGGCTGTTTGATATTCGACCTTGAACGGGAAAACGGATTCCGGATAGCCATGATTGACCGCGTGAATAAAGGCAACGATGCGCAATACTGGAAGGATCAGTTTCTTCAGATTTCACCCTGCAATGACAGCTTTCATCAGACCCGGGAGTTTATGCAATGCACCCGCGACTTTCTGATGAAAGAAGTGGCTCATGATGTACCTATGTCTAAAGCTGAACAGATCGATCTGCTCAACCGAACAGCGGAATATTTTAAGGAGCACGAACAATTCAATAAAGCGGAGTTTGAAAGCGATGTTTTTCAGGAACCCGCTGTTATTGAATCATTCCGACACTATACTGCAGATAATTTGAGAGAACTGCCCATGGAAGCGGATGGTGGATTTGATATTTCTTCTCACGCAGTAAAAAAGTACGCCAGGAATTACAAAAGCGTTCTTAAACTCGATAAAAATTTTCACGTTTACATCCACGGTGACCGGGAGTTGATCAAACAAGGACAGGAGGAAGACGGAAGAAAATATTACAAGATATATTATCAGGAAGAACACTGATTGATAAAATATTTGCCAATTGATTTTGTTTTAATGTGTTGGATTCTTTTCAAACGCTATCTTTGAAACCACTTTAAAACCGAAAACCATGAAAGCAAACATTGCAAATATAACACCTGGAGAGGGACTTGGAGACCTCAAATTTGGCATGCAAAGAGCGGATGTCAAAGCATTGTTGGGCGAGCCAGATGAAGTAGAATCGCAATCTCACGATGATGATGATGAAGACATTACCGAATCATGGCACTATGATGAGATTGAAGTTTCTCTCAGTTTCGACAAAGTGGAAGACTGGAAACTATGCACCATCGCGGTAAGCAATCCGGAAGTGAAAATGCATGACAAAAAGGTTATCGGTCTTTCGAAAGATGGCCTTGTTGAAGCCCTCAAAAAAATGAAAATCACCAACCTCAGCTACGACGATTGGTCTTCGGCCGAAATGCCAGACTCCATGACCATCACAGCCGATGATGACGAAATCGTATTCTGGATTGAAGACGGAACTGTCATGGATGTGCAATGGGGTCCTTTATTTATAGATGAAGACACGATAAAATGGCCCATAAACGGGCATTTGTCGAAAAATTAGTTTTACCTTTTCTTACATTATATATGTGA
>Ga0105044_10016059_pt1 | contig 10112 bp, 4 predicted proteins | sample MAT01_FD_78092 | JGI IMG/M metagenome (GOLD analysis project Ga0105044, IMG submission 78092) | Freshwater microbial communities from Lake Fryxell liftoff mats and glacier meltwater in Antarctica - MAT-01 | ecosystem: Environmental > Aquatic > Freshwater > Ice > Liftoff microbial mat | place...
GAACGGTTACCACAAATCTTGTCAAATCGGAAACGTCGATGAAAACGCACTTTCCTTGTTGCATCGAACTCCAGAGCCGAGATTTCCAGTCGACTCCCGCCTCCAAGTCCATGAACTTGGGCGTGCAATACCGCATTGCGAAAATCACCGGCATCAGAACATCGACCGCAGCGGACCCACGCCGATTGGGGTCGCGAATACCAGATAGGCGGAATCGTGCGCCCAATGCTTCCTGGATCGCTACACGAATCGGCCAAGTGCCCTCATCATGTCGAAAGGAACGAAGGTAGAGGGCATTGGTGCGCCGCGCTGGGATAAATGCCGTGATGAGGACAACTTGAAGACACCACCAAATCGTCAACAGCACTGCAACAAACAATATTGGGATCAACGGCCCTGTGTTGAGGACGCGCTCAGACACGGATGTCAAAGCCACAAGCACTGTAAGGAATGTGAGGCCAAAGAGCGCAAACGCCGACCATCGCAGGAATAATCGCAAGGAGAAGAGTGGGTCCTCCAAGGTTGGAGTGCCAGGGGGGGGCATAATCATTCTCCGAAAATGGTCAAGGCATCTGCGGAAATTCCAACGCGCGCTGGCGACGGTTCAACACTTTTTTGCTCATTTCCGCATCTTTGCCAAACGTGCAGGGCGATCGCACCACAACTTTGCTCCGTCGCAGAGAATTATCGCGTGCGAAGCAGAAGAGCGGCCGCTCATTGCGCCAAGAAGCCCGAAAGAGCCGAAAGCGATGTAGTACGCATCACGGAAACCTCTTGCAGGTACCTGACGGGTAATCATTCCCGTCTGGTGGAGCCTGGCGAGCAACCGGAAGCGGGTGGTGCGTCGTGAACCGCACTGCGAAGCAAAGACAGCGAGTGCCAATGCCGTGTGATTGAGCCCCGAAATTACCTTTCATTGCGAGCCCTCGCGGTTGAAGATGCTGGAACTCCCATCTCTTCAAGTCCGCCTTCGTCAGGGCCTTACTCATCGCCACCGACCCCTCCGGGCTCTCCGCCTATTTTCCCTCCCAGTCCCCCTTCGACCACGTTATACTACCCCCACTGCACCCCCATGACGGCGGCGTCGTGATTCGTGGAAACTACCGATGCAACGATTCTCGATTGATTGTTCCCTTTCGATCCGATTACTGGTGTTGGCCGGGTTCGGCGTGTTGGTCGGCGGCATTGCCATGGCCGCGCCAAAACCCGCGAAGCCGGACTCCGCGTCGATCGAGTTCTTCGAGAAGAAGATCCGCCCGATTCTGACAACGCATTGCTACGAGTGTCATGCGGGCAGTTCGTCCAAGGGTGGGCTGGCGCTCGACAGCAAGGCGGGGCTGTTCACCGGCGGGCAGCATGGGCCGGCGGTCATTGCCGGGAAGCCGGCGGAGAGTCTGTTGCTGAAGGCCATCGCGCACGATGGCCGGCAGATGCCGCTGAAGAAGGACAAACTGCCCGACCAGGCAATTGCGGACATCACTGAGTGGATCACGCGCGGGGCCGTCATGCCGGATGCCCCGGCCAAAGTGGTGCTCGGTAAATCGGTCGACATTGATGCGGGGCGTGCGTTCCGATCGTTTCAACCGCTCGGCAAGTTCGACCCGCCGGCAGTGAAGAACGTCGCGGTGGTTCGCAACCCGATCGATCGGTTCGTGCAGGCGAAGCTGGAAGCGAACGGGCTGGCACCGGCCCCGATGGCGACACGCGAACAACTCGTCCGCCGCGCGTACTTCGATGTCGTCGGCCTGCCGCCGACGCCGGCGCAGATCGATGAGTTCCTGAATGACGCCTCGGCCGACGCCTGGGAGAAACTGATCGACCGGTTGCTCGCCAGCGAGCAGTTCGGCGAACGCTGGGCCCGGCACTGGCTCGACGTGGCACGCTACGCGGAAAGCGGCGGCTACGAGTTCGACAAGGAACGCCCGGGTTCTTACCACTACCGCGATTTCGTGATTCGCGCGTTCAACCGCGATATGCCGTACACCGATTTCGTGAAGCTGCAATTGGCCGGCGATGTCATCCGGCACGAAGACCCGGACGCACTGGCCGCAACCGGCTTTCTGGCCTCCGCGGCGTTCCCGGGTCAGACGACGGCGAAGACGATCGAGATCATCCGCTACGATCATCTCGATGACCTGATCTCGACGACCTCGAGCGCGTTCCTGGGCCTCACGCTTGCCTGCGCCCGCTGCCATGAACACAAGTACGACCCGATCCCGCAGACCGATTACTATCGCCTGGCTGCCGCGCTCAAGAACCTGAAGGTCGGCCCCGTGAAGGCGATGGGACCGGACGGCAAAGAAACGACGATTCACAGTGTCAGCAGCAAGTCGGGCGATGCCTCGGCCACGAACCAGACCGGGGCGACCATCTCGACGACGGCCGAAGTTCACTTCCTGATCCGTGGCGAGATCGGCCGCAAGAACGGCGTGGCCGCGCCCGGCTACATGCAGGTGCTGTCGACCGGGCCGGACGATCGCTGGCTGACCGGCAACGTCGATCCGCGCGTCGCGCTGGGCAACTGGCTGACGGACGTTGATCACGGGGCAGGGCGGTTGCTGGCCCGCGTGATCATCAACCGCCTCTGGCAGCATCACTTCGGGGAAGGCCTTGTCGGCACGCCGAACGACTTTGGTTCGCAGGGCGATGTGCCAAGCCACCCGGAACTGCTCGACTTCCTCGCCGGGGAGTTGATCAAGGGCGGCTGGAAGCTGAAGCCGATCCACAAACTGATGATGGCCAGTGCCGTCTACCAGCGCAGCGGCGCTTCGACGGAAGCGAACCTGAAGGCCGACCCCGAGAACAAGCTGCTGTGGCGGCGTGCCCCGGAACGGCTCGAAGCGGAGGTAATGCGCGACGCGCTGCTGGCAGTGGGCGGCAACATCGATCTGGCCATGTTCGGCCCCAGCGTTCCTGTTCCCGGCTCGTCAGCCGTGCCGATGAAGAAGAAGGACACGCCGGCGGAAGTGAAGAGTTCGCCCAATCGCCGCGGCATTTATCTGCAAGTAAAGCGAAGCAAGCAAGACGCGTTGCTGGCCCTCTTCGATGCTCCCGATGCCTCGCAGAGCCTGGGTGAACGGCCCGAGACCACCGTCGCCTCGCAGGCGTTGGCGTTCATGAACTCGCCGTTCGTGCGCGGGCAGGCGGGGCTACTGGCCCAGCGTGTGGCCGGGGCCGACCTGAACCAGTCGATTGAAGCGGCGTACCGCACGGCCCTGGGCCGTCGGCCGACCGCGGAGGAAGCGTCGCGGGCTGTACGCTTCATCGAAAAGAGCGCTGCCAGCCGGCCCGGTGACAAGACGGCCGCTTCCACCGCCCTTGCTGATTTCTGCCTCGTTCTGCTCTGTTCCAATGAGTTCCTGTACATCGATTGAGGTCGACCGATGCGACTGCATTCCCGCCGACAGTTTCTTGATGCCGGGTTGGGCTTCGGCTCCCTGGCACTGGCGACCATGCTGCACCAGGAGCGGGCCGTGGCCGCGCCGGCGAGCCCGCTGACGCCGAAGTTGCCGCACTTTGCCGCGAAGGCGAAGTCGGTCATCTGGCTGTTCATGACCGGCAGTCCGTCGCAGGTTGATACCTTCGACTATAAACCGGAGCTGCAGAAGCGCGATGGCCAGGCGCTGGCCGGGGCCGACCCGAAGACCGGCTTCTTCACCACCAGCGGCAAGTGCCTGAAGTCGCCGTTCGGCTGGAAGCAGCATGGCCAGTCGGGGGCGTGGGTCTCCGACCTGTTCCCAAATGTCGCCAACCATGTTGACGACATGGCGTTCATTCATTCGTGCTATTCCACAGCCAATAATCATGCACCGGCCAGCTTCCTGCTATCGGGCGGGCTGGCCCGACCCGGCTTCCCGTGCCTGGGGGCGTGGGTGACGTATGGGCTGGGGACGGTCAATCAGAACTTGCCCGCGTACGTCGTCATGCATGGCCCGAAGCCGCGCGGCGACGACGGAATCTGGGCCCCGGGCTTTCTGCCCAAGAGCTACCAGGCACTGGCGATCGGCACCAGTGCGAAGGAGCCGATCCCCAACCTTTCGCGTGCGTTGTCGCTGACCGACGAACAGCAGCGCAGCCAGCTTGACCTGATGCGGCTGATGAACCAGGAGCACCAGGCCCGGCGCCCGCTCGACGGCGATCTGTCCGCCCGCATCGAGTCGTTTGAACTCGCCTACCGGATGCAGATGGCCGCCCCCGAGGCGTTCGACATCACGAAAGAAACAGTTGAGACGCAACGGCTGTACGGCGTCGACCAGAAGGAAACGCAGATGTTCGGCCGGCAGTGCCTGACCGCCCGCCGTCTGGTCGAACGCGGCGTGCGCTTCGTGCAACTGTTCTGCGATTCGCCCGGCGGCACCGGCGAACCGGCCGACGTGCCCTGGGATTGCCACAAGGATCTGAAGGGCAACCATACCGTCAACGCGAAAGCGACCGACCAGCCGATCGCGGGGCTATTGGCCGACCTGAAGGCGAAAGGCCTGCTTGATTCAACGCTCGTCATCTGGAGCGGCGAGTTCGGCCGCACATCGGACAGCCAGGGAGCCGGCGGCCGCGACCATAACCCGCATGCATTCACAATCTGGATGGCCGGCGGCGGCACCAGGGGCGGTGTCCACCACGGCCAGACCGACGAGTTCGGCTACAAGTCGATTGAAGACAAAGTCCATCCCAACGACCTGCACGCCACCATCCTGCACCTGCTGGGCCTCGACCACGAAAAGCTGACCTACCGCCACAACGGCCGCGACTATCGGCTGACCGACGTGGCAGGAGAGTTGATCACGCCGATCATGGCGTAAGGAATCTCGCAATCATAGGTTGCCGAATTCGACGTGAACAGCCGCCAGCGGAAGAAACATGATCCGAGCCTGAAGCGTAAGCGAAGGCTTAACGCTGCGCAAATACTAAGCCACCTGCGACTTCGCCCATGTTGATCGACGGGGCAATGACCTCAGCTTGTCACGCAATAATCCCCTTTACCACTTCCCCATGCACATCGGTCAGCCGGAAATCGCGGCCCGCGTGGCGGTACGTCAGCTTCAGGTGGTCGAGGCCCAGCAGGTGCAGGATGGTAGCGTGGAGATCGTGGATGTGGACTTTGTCTTCGACTGAGTAGTAGCCGTAATCGTCGGTCGCACCGTGGGAGATGCCGGGTTTGATGCCGCCGCCGGCCATGAACATGGTGAAGGCGTGCGGGTTGTGGTCGCGGCCGTCCTTACCCTGGGCGACGGGGGTGCGGCCGAACTCGCCGCCCCACACCACCAGCGTATCCTTGAGCAAGTCGCGGCGTTTCAGGTCCTCGAGCAGCCCGGCGATCGGCTTATCCACTTCCAGCGCGTTGCGGGCGTGGTCCTTCTTCAGGTTGCCGTGCTGGTCCCACTTGTAGCTGTGCGAGCATTGCACGAAGCGCACGCCGGCCTCCGCGAAACGGCGGGCCATCAGGCATTGCCGGCCGAAGTTCTCTGTGGACTTGTCGTCGATGCCGTACAGTTTCAATGTTTCGGGCGATTCACGCGTCAGGTCCTGCACTGTGGGGGCGGCGTTCTGCATGCGGAAAGCCATTTCAAATGACTGGATCCGGCTTTCGGTCACGCTGTCCGAAGGGGTGCGTCGCTCACGTTCCAGGTCCGCCAGCAGATCGAGTTCAAGCCGCTGTTGATCCGGCGGCGTCGTACCGCGCACGAACGGCACGGCCACCTGCGTGGCCGGCGTCGTGGCGCTGCCGAGTGGCGTGGCCTGATAGATGGCCGGCAGAAACGCGGACGAGTAGTTGTTCGCCCCGCCGTGCGACAGCGTCGGGCAGATGGTGACGAAGCCGGGCAGGTCGCGGTTCTCGGTCCCCAATCCGTAGGTCACCCATGAGCCCATCGCGGGACGAACAAACGTATCCGACCCGGTATGCAGTTCCAGCAGGGCCCCGCCATGGCGCGAGTTTGAACCGTGCATCGACTTGATGAAACAGATGTCATCGACCTTGCGGGCGATGTTCGGGAACAAGTCGGAGACCCAGGCCCCGCTCTGGCCGTACTGCTTGAACTCGAACGGCGACTTGAGCAGGTTGCCGGTCGCCCCGGAGACGACACGCGGCTTGGGGAACGGCAACGGCTTGCCATCATCAATCGCCAGTTTCGGCTTATAGTCGAAGGTGTCCACCTGCGACGGTCCGCCGTGCATGAACAGGAAGATCACGCGTTTTGCCTTGGGCGTAAAGTGCGGCATCCTCGGCCGCAGCGGATCGGGCGCGACGACATCCGCGGCCTGCAGCAGATCCTGCAAGGCGAGCATGCCGAAGCCGAGCGCGGTCGATTTCAACAGGTCGCGACGGGAAGGGGTGTGCATCGCCTTACTCCACAAAGATGTACTCGTTGGAAGCCAGCAACACCCGGCACAGGCCCCGCCAGGCGAGCAAGCGCCGCTGGTCGGCATTGGCCTTCGGGTCGCGGGTTGCATCGGACTTCGTGAGGTAGGCGATAACCTTCGTCGTCTCGGCACTCGTCGGCAATCGGCCCAGTATCCGGCGATAAGCGTCGTCGATGCGGGCCGGGTCATCGCTGTTGCCCGCAAGAATTGCCGTTGCCAATGCTTCGGACGACTTGTCGGCCAGCGAACTGTTCAACAGCAACAGCGCCTGCGTGGGAATGGTCGACGTGTTGCGCTGGCCGTTGGGGACCGACGGATCGGGGAAGTCGAGCGTCTGCAGCACGTCGTAGACACCGCTGCGGATGATCGGCAGATAGACCGATCGCCTCGCGTTCTCGTAACCGTCGAAGCGCTTGCTGCCGGTGCTGTTGACATACTGTCGCGGGTTCACCTTCAACAGCGTGCCTCCCATCGTGCGGTCAAGAAGCCCGGCTGTGGCCAGGATGCCGTCGCGGACTTCCTCCGCCCCGAGCCGACGGCGGTTGAAGTAAGAATAGAGCATGTTTTCCGGGTCCTTCTCGGCCACCGCTGCGGCCCCTTCGGAACTCATGCGATAGGCCGTGGAGGTGACGATGAGCCGATGCATCTGCTTCAGCGACCAGTTCGATTTCACGAACTCGGCCGCCAGCCAGTCGAGCAGTTCCGGATGCGTGGGCCGTTCGCCGAGCTTGCCGAAGTTGTCGGGCGAGCGCACCAGCCCGGTGCCGAAATGCCCGGCCCAGATGCGGTTGGCCATCACGCGCGCCGTGAGCGGATGCTCGGGTCGCGTCAGCCATGCGGCGAACTCGAGGCGACCGCTGCGGTCACCTTTGATGGGCGGGTTAACGGCCCCCGCCATGATCTTCGGGAATCGCCGGGGCGACTCGTCGCCCAGCGTGAGGTGATTGCCGCGCAGGTGGATCTTCAGGTTCTCGGGTTTGTTATCTTCGACGGCCATCACTTCATCGACGGCGGGCCGAGCCTTCTGCGCCGCGGCCAGTTGGTCGCGCAGCTTTTGAACTTCGGGCTTCGCGGCGGCCTGCTCTTCAGGGGTGCCGGCCTTCTGTTTCTTTTCGGCGGTAGACAGGGCGCTCTTGGCGGCAGCCACTTTCTTATCATGTACCGCCAGTGCCGCGTTCGATTGCGGCGTGCCGAGCCCGCGTTCATTCCAGGTGGCCACCACGTTGAACGTCTTCATCGTTTTCGTGGAGTAGAAGATGCCGGCCAGGCTGTAGTAGTCGGCGGCTGTCAGCGGATCGAACTTGTGATCGTGGCAGCGGGCGCAGCCGAGCGTCAGACCCATGACCGCCTGACCGAGCGTGTCGAGTTGTTCGTCGATGATGTCCATACGCATCTTCATCGGGTCGTCTTCCGCGAGCATCTTCGGCCCGATGACGAGGAAGCCGGTAGCCGTCAGGCGGTCGGCGCGTTCGCTGTCACTGCCGCCGGGAATCAGGTCGCCGGCAATCTGTTCGCGGATGAACTGGTCGTACGGCTTATCGTCGTTGACGCTCTTGATCACCCAATCGCGGTAACGCCAGGCGTTCACGTAGGCGAGGTTTTCATCCATGCCGTTGCTGTCCGCGTAGCGGGCGACGTCGAGCCAGCGCCGGCCCCACTTCTCGCCGTAGCCGGGCGACGCAAGCAAGCGCTCGACAAGTTTGTCGTAGGCGTCGGGGGCGTCATCCTTCATGAACGCATCGACCTCGGCGGTCGTCGGCGGCAGCCCCGTGAGGTCGAACGTGATACGGCGGATGAGCGTGCGCCGGTCCGCGGCCGGCGCGAACGACAGGCCCTTTTCATGCAGCTTTGCAAGCAGGAAACGGTCGATATCGTTGCGAAGCGGGACCTTGGAATCGCTGATGACGGGAGCAGTCGGCCGTTTCACGGGCTGAAAGGCCCAGTAGTTCTGTTCCTCGCGGGTGAACTCGCGCGGGCCGGCCTTGGGTGCGACGGGCATCGGTGCCGTCGCTTCCGAGTTCGGCCATGGGGCACCCGCCTGTACCCACTCCGTGACGGCGGCGATCTCCGCGGGCGACAGCTTATTCTTCGGCGGCATCTTCACTTCGCCGTCGTGGGCGAGAGTGCGCAGCAGCAGGCTTTCCTTCGGCTTGCCGACAACAATGGCCGTGCCGCGATCTCCGCCCAGCAGCAGTGCCGAGCGCGAATCGACGCGCAGGCCGCCCTTCTGCTTGTCCGGCCCGTGGCAGGCGAAGCACTTCTCGACCAGCAGCGGGCGTACCTTCTTCTCGAAGTGATCAATCGCCGACTGTGCCGGTGCCCATGCGGCGCCCGCAACAAGGCTCAACATCGTGAACAGTGCTCGCGCACCCAGTCGATTCGCATCACGCATGCCGGGTCTTCCTTCACCGAGAATCGTGTCAGGCCTCGACAGGGAATGCCGCAGGGGAGAGATTTAAGGCGGGTAGCAGGCAAGAAACACATTCTATATCCGAAGCGGTTGTGATGAAAGCGGGAATTTGCTTCGCGACGCAATCTGACAGAATTCTGAAGTTGTATCGGCAGGTTGAATCCAGCGATACCGCCCCGGCGACATCCGTCGCCAGGCGGCGTTCATTTTGTTCCACGCTGCCTGCCAGAAGCGATTGAAAGTGTAGCCACCCGCGCGCAGCGCACGCCGATGGCCGAGCCAGATGGCGAGGGTGATCCCTGTGAACAGGAACCGGTGAATCAACATCGTGAAGGCGAGAAGCGGCCGCGAACGGTTGCGGTGCAGGATCGCCAGGCGTTCGCACTGGAAACGGATGTGCGGCACTTCATCCGCTAGGATCTGCTCGCAGATGCGCCGCAGCACGGGCGAGCCGGTCGCCCGGCGTAGGGCGTTGTAGTAGATCAGGGCATGCACCTCGACGACGATTACGATGGTCGCCCAGATCTCGATGCGAGGCAGGGCGTGCCGGAAGACGCGGAAGATGTTGTCGCCCCAGTCAGAGCGGGCGCGCTCGACGCCGGCCAGATCGAGGAAGAGGCCGAGGGTCTCGCCGTGCCGTTGTTCTTCCTTAATGAACAGATCGATCGCCTCGTTGAATTCCGGGTCGCCCATGGTATCGGCATAGCGGCGTGCGACAGCGCGCAGTTGTCGGCCATCCGACGTTTCGCCGAGTTGCCAACCGCGCAGCGATGACGCGATGGCCGACAGTTGATCGGGCGTGATGCACGCGCCCTGTTCCCACGGGATTGGTCGAAGATTGACCGCGTTCTGTTTGAAGTAGCGAACCCATTCCGCCGACGACTGAACGCGCGGCAGTCGCGTCGGCTGATGGTGATATAGCCAGTCGCGTACCTCGCGGATTGTTTCGTCCAGCGTTGACGTGCCGGCCGTCAGGCCGACGCAGTCGATGTCGCGGAACCAATCACTCTGCAGCTCACTTGCATCACGGACCTGCCAGGTCTTTCGACCGTTGCGCCGGCAGAGTTCCACCAGTTCGCGGGTGTTGTTCGAGTTGCTGCCGCCGACGACGACCATCGCCTGGACCAGCGGAATCAGCTTCTCCACGGAGTGCTGTCGCAATCGCGTCGGCTGGCAGGTGGTATCGACGAAGCGGATCTCCGCTTGCGGATTGGCTGCCACCAGTGCGGCATGAACCTCGGCCACGGTGCGCGGCGCGATCGTCGTCTGGCACACGATGGCCAGCCGGTCCGACATCAATTGTCGCACGTCCGTGGTGCGTTCAACGACATCGTAAGCCTGA
>Ga0105044_10016061_pt1 | contig 10111 bp, 9 predicted proteins | sample MAT01_FD_78092 | JGI IMG/M metagenome (GOLD analysis project Ga0105044, IMG submission 78092) | Freshwater microbial communities from Lake Fryxell liftoff mats and glacier meltwater in Antarctica - MAT-01 | ecosystem: Environmental > Aquatic > Freshwater > Ice > Liftoff microbial mat | place...
GGACCTCGCGGTCGCGGCCGGGGACACCACCACCGCCGCCCAGCACTACCGCACCAGCCTGACGATCCGGGAGCGGTTGGCCGCCGCCGACCCCGGCAACGCCGGATACCAGCGCGACCTGTCGATCAGCCGCAACAAGCTCGGGGACCTCGCGGTCGCGGCCGGGGACACCACCACCGCCGCCCAGCACTACCGCACCAGCCTGGCCATCGCCGAGCGGTTGGCCGCCGCCGACCCCGGCAACGCCGAATACCAGCGCGACCTGGCCTGGGTCCAGCAACGCCTGGTCGAGCTTCCCGACTCCGACCAGACACCTTGACCCAGCTATCCGCCGCAGGATCGGCAGGGAGGCCACTCCGACGCCGCCTGAGCGGCGGAACCCGCCGGATGGAGACCACGGCCAGATTCGGGCCCGGCAGCCCTGAGATCAACAGTGCTGTGAGCTGCACAAACGGAGTCGCCTTGGGCGGGAGTCACACCTCAAGACCTACGCATTACGAGAGCGTCGTTCGTTGGGTACGCCATGCGCACGTGGTCTATCTGTGCACGTCAGGCGGTTCACGGTGCCCATCGCCGAACACCGTGCGCCGCAGTTTGAGGCCCCGAAGAGGCCACGAGCCTGCTCAGTCGGCACGACGGACGGCGCCAGCCCTGTGCCGGCTGACCCTCGCGCACACCAGAGCTGTCGATGCCGTGCACCAGACTGCGGCCGTGACCACATCCGCTGCCAAGCCCGACGTCGTCATAGCCGATCTGCTCGCGGATCCGATCAGCGCGGCCGACGTCCGAACGCGCCTGCCAGCCGCCGCTGGCCTCTACGCCTGGTGGGCGAATCCTGCTGTGTTGTCTGCACTGCCCGGACCCGAGCATCCGTCGGTTCCCGCGCTGCGGCTGCTGTACATCGGCATCGCAACCAAGCTCCGAAGCCGGCTCGCGTCCAACCACCTCGGCCGAACCGGAAGCTCGACCCTGCGCCGCACCCTGGCGGGGCTCCTGCTCCACGACGAGCAGTACCGCACTCGATGGACCGACCGCGTGGTCCTGGTCAACGACGACGAGCGGCGACTGACGAGCTGGATGGTCACACACCTCCACGTGTCGTGGTGCGAGCACCCGACACCACGCGACGTCGAGGAATCGATCATCCACGCCCTACGGCCACCGCTGAACGTCGACCATGCCTCAGGTCCCGCTCTCGAACTCGTCAAGGAAGCCCGGTGGCACTACTACGCCAGCGCCGGACCTCGCCGAGGAGAGCATCCTGGACTGGTCGGGGCGTGACAGCAGGTTGGGAACCAGGTTGTCACGGTGGGCCAGAGGGTCTGACCTGCGCGCGGGCCCGGTCAGACTGGGCCGTCATTGACCGCTGTCGACCGGCCGGAATGGCCCGTGAATGGCCCGTCGTGGCCTGCTGCTTGACGTACGCCGGCTGCGTTCCAACTGCCATCCCGTCGACCTGGCGCAGCCCGACCACGTGGACGCTCGTGGGCAGCCCTCGACGCACACCGCACTCGACCTCCCGGGGCTCTGCCCACGAGTGGCCGCGTGGTAGCCCTCCGGGAGGTCGTCGGGATGGCACGGCCCCATCCCGGAGACCTGTGCAGCACGCCGCACGTGACCGTCTGGAACGGCAGGTGGCATGGCTGGCGAGCAACGACTGCGCCGACATCCTGGTCCTCAGCGAAGTCGGCGGCGGCGACCGCTGCCGTCACCTCCTGCACCTACTCGAGGCAGCAGGCTACCTCGCCGGCAGCCCCACCCCCTGGATGGTCCGGCATTGCGTACGACGCCGCCCGCGTCGAGCACGACCAGTCTGACCACCTTGCCGCTGCCCGCAGGAACGCTCGGCCCGCCTGCTGCCCCATCGTCGGGCGGCGGGGTGTGGACTCGACCATCGGTCATCCCCGATCGTCGACGCCAAATTTCAGCTCAGGATCCCATCCGGTACCGACAGCCTGGCGCCCGTTCACCGCATCCGATCGCCTATTCGACTCGTTAACCGTCCAAGTCCATCCTCGCAACCCGGGTCGACGTGCTGGGCGCGTAACGTCCGAAGCGGCCGCTCGCCCAACCGGACCCAACCGATGCAGCAGGAGGTCATCGCCATGACGGCACGTCAGGATGCTGTGCGCCGAGCGTTTCTCCTCTGGCTCGACAACCACAACTCCGAGCAGCCAAATCCGCAGCAGTTCCTCTCGGACCCTGCATCCTCAGTCGACGGCGTGCAGGTCGACGAGCCTGAGCTGGAACGATCTGTACGTGTGCTAGTTGCCCGCAACTTGATCAAGGGGACCAAAGCATGGAACGGTTCCGAACTGCCTATTCGAGCTAGCCTCACCACCGTCGGCACGCTAGTCATCGACGAGCACGATGGCGATTTTCTCGCCTGGCGGAGAGCGACCGGCGAAGCGGTGGTCGACGAGCGGCAGCGCCCGGCGAAGATCGAGACATTGTTCCTCCGGTGGCTCAGTCGGCAACGAGAACTCTCCCCGCCACCCGGCAACTTCCGGAACGATCCGACGGTCGTCATTGACGGTGAGCCCGTGGACGATGGCGAGCTTCGAGCGGCGCTCGCCGCACTGCATACCCGAGGACTCATCAGTGACGAGGGACGCTTGGCTGGACGCCTCAACCGGGTGAACCTCACCCGTGACGGCCGGCTCTGTCTCCTCGACCACGACGGCGACGTACGTGCATGGCGCGAGTCCGCCTCGGGCGGAGCTTCGATGACCGTTAATACCACTGGACCGACGCAGGCAGTGATGGGCAGTAGCAACGTCACGCAGGTGATGCACGCAATGCAAGCCGGAACGAGGCCAGTAGATCGCGCGAAGTACGGTCGAGCTGCTTCGACCTTGCTCGCAGAGGTCGACAACTTCGATTTTCCGCCGAAGGATGCGGCGAAGTGCCGCGAGGCCGCTCAGGAGATCATCGCAGAGCTTGACCAGCCTGATCCCGACGACGGGAAACTCCGCCGGTCGGCGTCCGTGGTCCTCCAGGTGCTAGCCGCGGTCACCGTCGCCACCGGTGGCAGCGTTGCCGCCACCTACATCGTCCAACTGCTGACGAGCGTCCTCTGAGGGATGCCGGCCAACCTCCAGAGGCTGACGGATAGCAAGATTCCACAGGTGGCTGAAGACGTAGCTGGTCGGTCGTATGCGCGGGTGTACCGGCTGTCCGGTCGACGTGCCGGCCTTCACGAGCGGCTCCTTGCTGCGGTCGAAGGTTCTGGTGGCCGTCTGCTGTTCGCGAGTGGAGCGGACCGCGCTCCTGTGTACCTTGGGATCGAGACCCCGAGCGGCGAGCGCGTTGGGGTGCTGGTCTACCCGTTCACGGCGAACCATCTGCTGATCAAGAACCGGCCGGCTGACGAGCACCGCGTGATGATCCGCTACGGCGGGGAGAGGTCCTGGGTGGAGAACGAGCACCCCGTCGGCCGGGACGTCGCGAACGTCGACACCACGCTCGTCCTTGGGGTGCACCTCGACGAGGACCTGTTCGTCGGCCTCGACCCAAACCTGTACGACCCGTTCCCGATGGGGATCTCGGTCGAGTTCAAGCAGAACCATGTCGACGCGGCGCTCACCAGCGCGGACGGCTGGCACGTATTCGAGCGCGACAACATCGGCGGCACCCGCCGCGGTGCCCCGCGCGCTCGGGACGGGCTGGAGACGGTGGTCCTGTTCCAGCCGCACCGGCTGCTCGACTATGTCCGGCTGGAGCGGACAGCAAGTGACCTCGACCTCGACCCTGCTCTGCGGTTCACCACGGCGATCAACGCCGCCGTCCGCGGCACCGCTCAGACCCGGATCGTCGCCTCGCTGCACGACCTGGAAACGCAGTTCGCCATGACGAGCACCGAGATCCTGGAGATGATCAGCCAGCGCAACCGGCTCACCGTCGCCGTCCGAGGAGGTGTCGCCGAGCATCACCTCGCTCGCATCCTCGCCGGCGAACCGGGGGTGGCGATCGTGTCGTCGTTGGACAAGGACGGGCAGCACGACTTCGACGTCACCATGGACGACGGCCGGCTCGTGCGGGTCGAGTGCAAGAACTGCTCACCGGAGTTCTACGCCAACAGCGACATGAAGGTCGAAGTCCAGAAGACCCGCGCCACCCAGGGCGACCCGGCCGGGCGCTTCTACCGCCCGGACCAGTTCGACGTGCTCGCCGCCTGCCTCTACGGACCGACCCGCGAGTGGCGCTTCGCCTACCGCCTCACCGACCGGATGGAGCGCCACCCCAAGCACCCCGACAGACTGGCACCGCTGCACCACGTCACCACCGACTGGGCGCAAACCCTGCGGGAGGCGCTATGAGCATCGGCAACTCCGATCGGAAGCCTGTGACCTGGCCTGACAGCGTGTCAACCGGGGATCGTCAGGGGAGCATGGCATCGTCTGGAGGCGTGACACCTGAGCGCGGCGTGGCCATCTCCCTGTTCTCCGGGGCCGGCGGGCTCGACCTCGGCGCGGAAGCTGCCGGCTTCACCGTCCGCGCGGCTGTTGAGCACAACAACGACGCCGCGGACACGATGGAGAAGAACTTTCCGCACCTGCGGTCGCCGGTGATCCGCCGCTCCATCCTCGACGTCCCGTCAGCCGAGATCCTCGACGCCGCCGGCCTGGGCCAGGACGGGCGGCCCGAGCTGCTCGTCGGCGGACCACCGTGCACCCCGTTCTCCAAGTCCGGGTTCTGGCTGGAGTGGAAGCGCGCGGGCCTGGACCCCGACGCCTCCCTGCTCCAGGCCTACACCCGGGTCCTCGAAGAGACCCGGCCGCGGTACTTCGTGCTGGAGAACGTGTACGCGCTGACCTACAACAACAGCGCCAGCCGGCCCTCGTTCGAGCGCCTCAAACGAGAGATCGACGCGGCCGGCTACCACTTCAGCCTCGACGTCCTCAACGCCGCGAACTATGGCGTCCCCCAAGCCCGGCCACGCCTGTTCATCGTCGGCGCCCCGAAAGACGAACCACTCCCCTTGCTGCCCGAACCCAGCCACGGCGGGAGCTGGGAACGGCGCCACAGCGGCCACGCCGACCGGCCCCACATCACCACTGGGGAAGCGCTCGCCGGCCTCGTCACCGAACCCGAGCCGAGTGAGACGGTCGGCGGCAAGTACGGACACCTGCTGCCCGACATCCCACCGGGAGAGAACTACCTGCATTACACCGCCGAGCGCGGCCACCCCGACCCGCTGTTCAGATGGCGTAGCCGTTACTGGTCATTCCTCCTCAAACTGTCGCCACACAAGCCATCGCCGACTATCCAGGCTCAGCCGGGGCCGTACGTCGGGCCGTTCCACTGGGAGAACCGCCGCCTACGGGTTCCCGAGCTCAAGAGGCTGTTCACCTTTCCGGCCGACTTCGAGCTGGTCGGGTCACGGTCCTCGATACAGGCTCAGCTCGGCAACTCAGTACCGGCTCTACTTGGTGAGAAGGTCATGAAGGCCATGGTCGGTGAGCACGAGTAGCTGATGAGCGAGAACGAGCGCTTCGCGATTAATGGACGCGAAGCGTTCTGGCGTTACCGTTCGCGTCTGTAACAATCCACCGTTACGAACGACATCCTTATAAGATGCTCAGCCGACCTTGACAAACAGGACGAATGTGACTCAACCCGCCCCAAACCCGCTGCCCCAACCATCACCGGCCGATACCAATCGCCGATGGACGATAGCCGAAAAGACTCTTAGTGTACTGGCCAGCATCTTGACCGTTGTCGCTGCAGGCTTAGCTGTGCAATCGGCACAAATCTCTAGCGCCAGAGACCAAGCGCAGCAGGCGCAAGAGTCTACGAACGAAAATTTGACATCGCTACAGCAACAGTTCAGTAAAGCTAAAGATGAGAACGCAGTACTTCAGTCCGAGAATACGAGCCTGCGAGAGCAACTCGACCTTCCAGAGGGTTCGACTTCATTGCCACTTCCGACCGATACAATCACTGTACGCCATAGCGGCCCCTTGTCGCTGGCCTATCGTGGGAACGTGGCGGACTTGGATTCGCCGGCATCGGATCCACAGTGGCAAACTTCCCGAAGTGACGTCGACTACGGCCCTTCAAACTCGAAACCGAGTCTGCGCTTTAGCTATCCGGCCCTTGCTACTGGCACAACAGTGGCAGACTACGAGGTTTGCCGGAACATGACCGGATACAACGTTGAAGCGTTCGATGCATCGAGTTTCACGATTGGTGGCCACTTCTGCGTCAAGACATCTGAAGACCGATACTCCGTACTTGAAGTTACAGAAATATCAGATCGACGGCTATCTCTCGAAGTCACCACCTATGATCCTCCGGGTACTTGATAGAGGCCAAGAAATAGTTCGGCTTGCCTCGTCTCTGGTCGATCCTCCACGCCGCGCAGGCGGAGTGCAGGGCGCCAGCGGGGTCGCTTCGCGATGGCTGCGCCACCCTGGACACCACCACGACGAGCAAGGCGGCCAGGACGAGGTAGCCGGCAAGGTCTGGGCCGAACCCCAGCGGTGGTCGGTCCAACGTTTACCTACCGGGGAATGGCCAAGAACGACGCCAGTCGCCAGGCAGCCGTCAGACCCGGATCGGCGAGTAGGGCCGCGACACGGGCCGTGAGATGGCGATAGGTGCCCGCTTGACCTGCGATGATGGCAGTTGCGAAGCCACTATCATCGAGGTTGAGAGGACACCCATCAGGTGGGGATGGTACGTGAGATGCGCCGGTTGCGGCGGCGTGTGCGGGTCGGCGTGCCGGACCCGTCGTTGACCCGGTTCTCCGGGATGGTGGTGGTGACCGAACTGGTCGACCGCCTGAACATGATCACGCTGTTGGATCGGGCGATCGGGCCGATCAAGACTCGGGACCGTGGCTTTCTCCGGCGGGCAGGTGTTGGTCGGGATGGCCTCGGCGCAGCTGGCCGGGGAGGACTTCCTCGTCGGGCTGGACCGCCAACGCGCCGACGCCGCCGGGCAGGTGCTCCCCCCGGTGGCGGGTTTGTGCTCGACGACCGCGGCCGGGCTCGCGCGCAGGTTCACCGACGGTCAGTGGCATGCGGTGGAGACCGGGATCGGCGACATCGGTGCCGCGATGCTCGCCGCGCTCCCCGCCGGTCGAGTCCGGCACCGCACGCCTCGCACCGGTTGTCGGCGCGGCCGTAGACCATCCGCGCGAGCCGTTCCCAATCCTTGGGAGTGACGCAGGTGCGGACGTTGGTGAACCAGCACGAGCGCGGGATCATGTCCACGAACAGCCCGGACCCGAACGTCCGGTCCTCCCCCGGGAGCAGATCCGGCACGTCGGGCAGCCCCGTCCAGGGGTCGAGCCCGCTTGTGGGTGGGCGGGGGTCGTACCAGCGGCGCGCCGGTCGGGTCCCAGCGGGCGCCGAGGGCTTTGGCCTGGTCCTTCCAGGCGTAGGACACATCGAGGTAGGTCCGCGCGGACGGGGCGGTCGGGCGGTGGTGGGATGACGAAGGACCGGTCATGGTTGATCTTCGGGTGTCTCACGTGCCGCAGCGGTCAGGCCGGGAGGGTGAGCTGCTCGGTTCCTGAAGCGGTGATCGCCGTTGCCTGCCTGGTCGGAGCGCGTGTGTGGCCACCTGCGGTGCTGACCTCGTTACGGGCGAGTAGCTCGCCGAGCGCGCCAGCGGTGTCCTTCTTCCGGTACAGGGTGTGTTCGAAGGTGAAGGCGCGCAGCTCGGCAACCGTCGCCGTGGCCCCGGGCCGGCCGCGGAGGTAGTCCAGAAGCAGACGACGTAACGGCGCAACGGCGGGTTCGTCGACGAGGTCGAGCAGCATCTGGTCGGGATCGCTCGGGTCGCGGAACCGGGCACCTCCGATCGGGTCGGCCCGCCACAGGCTGTCCTTGAACCGCTCCAGGCCTCGTTCGTGGTTCGACGCGAACTGGAGCAGCAACTCGTTACCGTTGCTCGACTCCAGGCCGAACGCCACGACGTAACGGAAGCCTGCCGCCTGGATGGCGTCGGCGAGCTTGCCGGCGATGTAGCGGCGCTTGGCATCGGCCGGGAGTTCGTTCACGTCGCGCCATTCGGGGCCGCCGAAGACCTTGTCAGCGCGGTTGGGGTCGAGGTTGCGGACGAAGTGCTGGGGCTCGACTGTGATCACCACTTCCCCCGCCTTCTGTCTGGCGAACCGTTCGATAAGGGCCTGGGTGCTGCCGCCGCCGAAGCTGTCGAGCATGCCGAGCACCGGTGCCTGAGCCGCGCCGACCCGGCGGAGAAGGCCAGGCAGCGTGTCTTCACACGTGCCTTGGCACACCAGCACATGCAGAGTCGGGTCGCGGTACTCGCCGTCGGGCATCGGATGGTCGAGCTCGCGACGGAACTCGGTGAGCAGCTGCTCGACGCGGTCGCGTCGCTTCTCCACGAGCACGAACCGCACCGGACGATTTCGTAGTTCCGGGAAGGACTTTCGCATCTCGCGCAGTCGGTGCAGTGCCCGGACAGGTGACCCGGGCTGCCCACCGGTGTAGACGCCGGGCCCGGCAAAACCTTCGGCGTAGGTGCTGGATCCGAACGTTCGCAAGATGATCGGGAACCAGGCGTCGAAGTACCCGTCGTAGATGTCGTGCTTGACCTCGGTGTGCGGCTCCAACGGCCAGATCGTGTCCTCGGGTACCACCCAGTCCCCCTCCGCCACACCATCGCGCGATCAACGCCACTGACAGTGTGCGTGATCTCGCGCTGCGTTGTCACCCGTCCCGGGGTGAGAAACGCGGAGGACAGCGATCACACGACTGGTGCCGTCGTCTCCCGCACGGGCATGTCGTCCCAGGTACGGCCGTCGAGGTGTCGACCTCCAGCCTTGGGTGACGGGCCGCCCCATTGCTTGAAGAAGTACGGCACCCCCGCTGCCGCGCAGGCGTCACGCAGCTCAGCGGGCCACACCGGATTCATCGGACGAGCGCCCGGCCCGGACTCCCCACCCGCGATCACCCACCCGACCCGGTCGAGGTCCAGCGCGGCCAAGGACCCGAGTAATGGCTCACACGACAGGAACCGCACCGCGGCCGGCACCTGACGCAGCTCGTCCACGCGGCCGGCCACGGCCAGGTTCTCGACCGAGACGCCCATCCACACATTCCCCGGCCACGGCAGGTCCGGCGCGAGGCGGCGCAGCCTGGTCGCCCGTTTGGTCAGCACCTGGTAGGTGTGCTGCGGGGTCGCGGCCATCACCGCGAACACCCTGGCGACGAATGCGGTGGGCACGCGGGCGTGGAACAGGTCGGACATGGAGTTGACGAACACCACCCGCGGTTCCCGCCACCGCAACGGCGCCGTCAGAGCGGTCTCGTGGGTGGTGACGCCGAACCCAGGCCCGCTGGTCCGCGGGTCCCCGTCGTGCTGGTACTTCGCCGAGCCCATCGCTTTGAGCCGCTTGGCCAGGGTCAGGGCGTAGCAGTGATCGCACCCGGTCGAGACCCGGTCGCACCCGGTTGTCGGGTTCCACGTGACCTCGGTCCACTCGATTCGTGACCGACCGCTCATCGCTGTCACTCTCCGTTTCCTTCGAAGGCACCGTAGGCGATCACACCGACGGTTTCGCGCTGCCTCGCCCTGTCGATCTGGGTCGTTGCTTGTTCGTGCCGTCCACCAGCGATCACCGGTCGTGCTCACCGTCGTCAGCCATGAGCACGGCCTGGTAGAGCAGCTCCTCGACCCACCGGTCGGTGCTACGCCGCCGCGCGAGGGGGCCGCGTCCCGCCGCGGCGGGTACCGGCTCGGGCCCGTCCGCTGAGGTGGCGACCAGCCCGATCCCGTACACGGCGTGCTCCAGCCGGTGCACCACGTCGTTCACCACCTCGGCGCAGGCGTGGACCGCGGCTGGGCCGAACCCGCGCACGCTCCGGGCCGTGCTCAACGCGCTGCGCCATCCCCGCGCCGTGCTACTGCTTGCGGGAACCAGGAACCCGACAGCGACACCACCGACACCGGCGCGTGCCCCCTGGACTGCGGCCACTCCCACACCGCGAGCGTGTCCGGGTCGAGCTGCGGCCCGTCCCCGCTCGCCTGCCGGGCCCGGTGCGCGGCCTCATCCAGCACGACCACCGGCCACACCCGGCACCCGAACACCGTCACCGGCGCCAGCGCCACACCGGGCCACCCGAGCAACCACGCC
>Ga0105044_10016064_pt1 | contig 10110 bp, 6 predicted proteins | sample MAT01_FD_78092 | JGI IMG/M metagenome (GOLD analysis project Ga0105044, IMG submission 78092) | Freshwater microbial communities from Lake Fryxell liftoff mats and glacier meltwater in Antarctica - MAT-01 | ecosystem: Environmental > Aquatic > Freshwater > Ice > Liftoff microbial mat | place...
CCAGCTCCCGAGGCACATCGACAGCTCCACGATCTCGGCCTGGGAGTAGTGCTCGGTCATCCGCTCCCAGAAGGCATCGTCGATCTCGTGGTGGTCGAGGGCGAACCGCTCGGCGTACTCGGCGGCCAGGCGGGTGCGGTGGTCGAAAGCATCGGTGGTGGACCACGCGGCCACGGCGACATCGAAGCCTTCCTCGACCTTCTGGCCGTCTCGCTCGGTGCGCCAGTCCTGGCAGAACAGGCACCCGTTGATCTGGGCGATGCGCAGGCGGGCCGCCTCGAACTCCCGTAGCCCCAGGGTGGAGTGCTCGTAGACGCTCTGGGCGAACTTCGATGCGGCCACGCCGATGCCGGGCACCATCTCGCCCCACACGTAGAAGATCGGATCCTTGCCCTCGGGGATGGTGATGCCGGCCGGGTCGATCTTCACGTCCCATCTCCTGTCGCACGGATCTTGCCGACTCCCGGCAACAGCGGCACGTCGAGGGCGTCGTACACCCCCGGTTCCGCGGCGAGCAGCCAGGGGAGGGCGTTGACCAGCCGACCGGCAGCGGTGGCGTTGCCGCCCGCCGCTCGGTTGTCGCCTTCGGTGGTGGCCTCGAGGTTGAGCTCGATGCGGGGGTCGCCCTCGATGATCACCTTGTGGGCGCCGGCACCGCCATCGGGTGGGACGGGCCAGTCGGGGGCGACGCTGGGGTGGATGCGGGTGACGTGTTCCAGGATGATCCGGGGTACGCCGCCGACGATGCCCTGCACCTCGAAGCGCAGCCCACCCTGTGTGCCCTCGGCGAAGGTCCCCATGACGTTCTCGACCGTGGACTCGAGCGGTCGACGCAACACCGTCTCGCGGATCTCGTCGAGTTCCACGCCCAGCGCCCGGGCAATGAGGCGGATCTGGCCGCCCCACACCATGGTGGGGATGGTGGCCGCCACCATGGGGGGTTCGTAGTCCATCGGCTCGCCCATGCCGACGAGGAAGCGGACCGAGTCGGGCTGGTCGTAGGTGGAGTAGTCGAAGATCTCCTGGCAGCGGACCTCGTCGATGGTGCCGGCGATGCCGGTGAGCAGCACCGGGAGGATGTCGTTGCCCCAGCCCGGGTCGATGCCCGACACGAACAGGGCGCTGGACCCGGCGGCCGTTGCGTGGGCAACCGCATCGCGGAGTTCGTGGGGCGCGTTGCGGGGGTCGTACAGGGGATAGATGGCCGGGGTCACCACGGTGGCGCCGGCGGCGAGCGCACGGCACACGTCGGCCACCGCGTCGTCAGGGCGGATGTCACCCGAGGCGGTGTAGGCAACGGCGTGGTGACCGGCAGCGAGCACGCGGTCGACATCGTTGGTGGCAGCAACGCCGAGTGATCGGTCGATCCCCGCGAGGTCGCCGGCGTCGCGGCCCACCTTGTCGGGGTTGGACACCAGCACGGCGGCCAGTTCCAGTTGCGGGTGGGCGTCGATGGCTCGGATGGCGGCGCGGCCCATGTTGCCCGTGCCCCACACAACCGTCTTGATGATCCCCTGATCGGTCATCTGCCGACGATACCGATGCCGGCCGCCCATTGCTGACGGGTCGTCAGATCTGGGTCAGCAGCCCGACAGCACCTGCACCAGCGTCACCTTCTCGGCGGCGGTCACGCTCAGCTCCCAGCGGGCCTTCACCTGCACCCATGCCGTGGCGTATCGGCACCACGAGGTGCGGTCGGGCGGGAGCCACTGGTCGGGGGTCGAGTCGCCCTTGGACTGGTTGGTCCTTCCGGTGACGCCGATGAGGGTCTCGGGCATCGTCAGGTCGTTGGCGAGTGAGCGGCGGCGCTCGTCGGTCCACGACGCTGCGCCCGACCGCCACGCGTCGGCCAGCGGGATGAAGTGGTCGATCTGGAGGTCGGCGGGGTCGGTGGTCTCTACGTCGTCGTACAACGACCGCCATCGACCGTCCGTGGACCGGCACCGGTCGTCGACCTGTGGCGGTGTGAGGGACTCCTCGATCAACACCCGCTCTCGCGTGTTGCACCCCGACGCTGGGTCGTAGTCCCAGTCGCCGCCGAACCGATCCCGTTCGTAGGTGGGCCACGTTGCATCGCCAGGCCGGATGGCGAGCGTGTCCACCAGCGCGGATGGTGAGCCGATCGCCTCGGTGGTTGCCGTCGTTGCCGTCGTGGGTGTGGCGGCGGTGGTGGTCGTGGGTGTGGCGGTGGTGGTGGTCGCGGGTGTGGTGGTCGTGGGTGTGGTGGCGGTGGTCGTGGGTGTGGGTGTGGTGGTCGTGGAGCTGCTCATGCTGCCCGCACCGATGTCGCTCGTGCACCCGGCCACGACGACGCTGGCGACGAGGAGCGCGCTCACAACGGCACGCCGGCCCTTCTTCCTCATCGGCTGCCCCTCGTTTCGATCCGCGTCCAACACGGTAGGGGACGGCCGTGACCGCAGCGCAGGCGCCGATCGATCGACCGACGACACCTCCGATGTCCGCCACGGCTTGGCGCACCACCGGTACCGTTCCCCCATGGGCGTAGACGGGTTCGAACTGGCCGGCACGGACGTGCAGATCCCGGCGTTGGGTGTGGGCACCTGGGCGTGGGGCGACACCAAGACGTGGGGCATGGGGACCTATGACACGGCGATGTCCGAGGACACGATCCGCGATGCGTGGGATGCGTCCATCGACGCCGGCGCCACGTTCTTCGACACGGCCGAGGTCTACGGGTCGGGCGAGAGCGAGCGCATCATCGGCGTATTGCTCGCCAGCGATCCAGAGCGGGCGGCAAAGGTCCAGATCGCCACCAAGTTCATGCCCTCGCCGTGGAAGCTGAACGTGCGCACCGCACTGTTGTCGTCGCTGCGCGCGTCGCTCGGACGGCTGGGTCTCGAGCGGGTCGACCTCTACCAGATCCACGGGCCCATCAGCCTCCGAGGCCACGGCGCGCTGGCCGACGCGCTGGCTGAGGCCCACCAAGAGGGCCTCGTGCGCGCGGTGGGCGTGTCCAACTACTCCGTGAAGGAGACGGTGGCTTTCTCGGCGCAGTTGCGCAAGCGCGGCTTGCGGTTGGCCAGCAACCAGATCGAGTTCTCGTTGCTGCGCCGTTCGCCCGAGACGAGTGGGCTGTTGCAGACGTGTGTTGATCTTGGCGTGGTGCCGTTGGCGTACTCGCCGCTCGGCCAGGGCCGCCTCACTGGCAAGTACTCGGCGAGCAACCCGCTTCCGGCCAACCGCAACTTCTCGAACCACCCCATCGAGACCGTCGACGCGGTGGTAGCCGAGCTTCGGCGCATCGGCGACGCCAATGGCGCCAAGACGCCGGGGCAAGTGGCGCTCAACTGGATCATCGCCAAGGGCGCGGTGCCGATTCCGGGCGCCAAGAACCGCAACCAGGCCACGGAGAACGCCGGAGCGCTGGGCTGGTCGATGAGCGACGACGACGTAGCGGCGCTCGATGCTGCTGCATTGCCCGGCGTGCGCAGCCTGGCCAACCGCTTCTGGCAACACGGCTAGTTCTCTGCCCGGCCACGTTCGGGGTGACCCCAAGGGCCTCACCTTCTGGGTGCTCCGGCCTGTGCCCGATGCTGTCATCGCCGACCGTGTGCAGGAGTGTGGGCCCACCGCACTTTTCTGCACACGGCCCGGACCCCCCGGCCGACCACTGCCGCAACGGGCGGGCTCAGAACGCGCCGGGAATCGATGGTGTGGGCTTGTTCGGTCGGTTCGACTGACGCGCGAACACGCTGGCTGCGGAGCGCCACGCGGCAACCGCCAACGTGCGTAGCACCACGCTGGTGACCACGATGGCCAAGAAGATGGCGAGAAAGGCAAAGGGCGCACCACGCCAGGTGAGGGTGTCCCAGGTGCTCTGCACGGTCCAGCGTGGGTTGGCCACGGTGTCCCAGCTGTTGAGCCGGGTGATCCGGCCGAGAATGACCCCGATGGCGCAGACGATGTGGACGGCGAGTTCGATGGGCCAACGCGCAGCCCGGGGGTGGTCTCGTCGCACCTCGCGCACGACCATTTCGATCGCGAGCAGGTAGCAAGCGAAGCCCGCAGCGATGAAGAGCGCGTAGATGGGCAGGACGCCCACGAGGACCACGCTGTTGGCGGGGGCTCGGCTGATGTCGGTCTCGAGGTGGACCAGATCGGTGATCACGTAGGGCGCGTTCGGCAGGAAGAGGACGAACACCCCGACGCCCATCCACCAGCCGAGGGTGCGACGGAGGGGCCGAGCGAACAAGGCGACCGAGAGGACCGCTGGGATGAACGCCAAGAGCAGGTTCCAGGTCATCCAGTTCCGGTTGAACCAGAGGAAGTCGCGGATGTGAAACGCGACCCAGCGGAGATCCTCCATGACCGCCAGTCTTCCACCAGCGATGCACTCAGCGTCCGGCACCCGCTCGATGGCGACCGGCGGACCCCTCGTGCAATACCCTCACTGCGTTGCAAGGGACCATCTCTGGGGGTTGATGTGCGGGTTCATCGGGTCATAGCGGTCGCGTTTGTTGTCACCTCGTTGGTGGCCGTTGGGTGCACATCAGAAGAGGACGGGTCGTCAGGCGCGGATCGCCGCGATGCGCCGCCCACCCTCGAGGCCTTCGGGGGGACCGAGCAGATCTGGCTCCTCGACGAGCCCGATGCCGAGTACGAACTGATCGACGCGGATGGCGAACCGGTCATCACCGAGTCGGTCGACGCCAAGGGCGACCTCAAGGAGAATCCGACCACGACTGCCGATGAGCAAGGCGCGCTGGTGCTGCGCTACGTACCACCGGGCGAGGGCTACGTGGTCCGTCGTGTCGATGGCACCGAGCAGTCCAAGCCGATCGCCGTGACCGCGTTCGACGAGCATCCCGATGCGAGCTTCTACGCCGAACAAGAGGTGACCGAGGGATACCAATACCTCACCACTCGCGACGGGACGAAGCTGGCCGCCAACGTCACCCTTCCGGGTCCGATCGAAGACGGGCCCTACCCCACGGTCATCGAGTATTCGGGTTACGACCCCGGCAGCCCCACGGCCTCGCTGGTCACGATCTCCAAGACGCTGGCCGGTCAGCTCGGCTTTGCCACGGTGGGCGTGAACATCCGAGGTTCGGGGTGCTCCGGCGGTTCCATGCAGCTCTGGGAGGACGCCCAGGCCATCGACGGGTACGACATCGTCGAGACGGTGGCCGCCCAGGACTGGGTGCTCGACAACCAGGTCGGAATGGTGGGGATCTCCTACCCCGCCAGTGCCATGCTCTACACCGCGGCCACCCAGCCCCCGAGCCTGGCGGCGATCGCGCCGATGGCGGCCTACGACGACGGATTCCGCGCCCTGCTGTGGCCGGGCGGCATCCAGAACAAGGGGTTTGCCAGGAAGTGGGTCGAGGAGCGCTACCGCAACGCAGAGAACCCGAGCCCCGAGGACTGGGTGAAGAAGCAGATCACCGAGGGCGATGAGGTGTGCGAGCGCAACCTCGAGCTGCGCGGTCAAAACGTCGACCTGGCGGCACTGATCGATGAGCTCCCGTTCTTCCCGACCATCAAGAACCTGGGCGACCGGTTCGCGCCCGAGACCTTCGTCGACCAGATCGACGTTCCGACCTACCTCGTCGCAACGTGGCAAGACGAGCAGGTCGGTGGCCATGCTCCCACCATGATCCCGGGGTTCGAGGCCAACGACAAGGCGTGGTTCACCCTGCTGAACGGCTACCACACCGAGGGGCTGGCCGAGCCGACGGTGCTGCAGCGCTGGCTCGAGTTCCTCCAGCTGTACGTGGCCAAGGAGGTGCCGGACACGACGGGCCTGCAGTCGCTCTACGGCCTCGTCGCCGGCCAGATCATCCAAGACGGCGAGGCGGCCAAGGCCATGCCGATCCCCGCGGAGCGCTTCGCGGCCATGACCTACGACGAGGCGTTGGCCGCCTACGAGGCGCAGGATCGCGTGCGCGTGCTGTTCGACGAGGGCGGCAACGATCTGGTCCCGCCCGGCACGCCCACCGCCGGTTGGGAGGCCGGTTTCGATGCGTACCCGGCCGAGGGCACCGTGGCCACCACCTGGTATCTGGGCCCCGAGGGCACGCTCACTACCGATGTCTCGACCGCGGACGATGACGCCGCTGGCACCATCGACACCTACACCTCTGACCCCGCGGCCCGCGCCGAGGTCAGCCTGGCCGAGGGCGAGGACTCGTGGGAGCGCCTGCCCACCTACGACTGGCAGCCGCCCGTTGCCGGCAAGGCGCTGGTGTATACCTCGCCAGCCCTGGGGGCGGACACGGTGATGCTTGGTTCGGGTTCGGCGGACCTGTGGGTGCGCTCGTCCGAAGCCGACACGGACCTGCAGGTGACGCTCACCGAGGTGCGGGCCGACGGCCAGGAACTGAACGTCCAGAGCGGGTGGCTTCGGGCATCGAAGCGCACGCTCGACGAGGATCGGTCGACCGAGTTGCAGCCGCTGATCACCCAGCTAAAAGAGGATTCAGAGGCCCTCCCCGAGGGCGAGTTCGTACCTGTGCGAGTGGAGATCTACCCGTTTGGCCATGCCTTCCGGGCCGGGTCGAAGGTGCGCATCACGATCTCGGCGCCGGGGGGCGATCGCCCGGTGTGGAGCTTCGTCACGCTCGACGGCACGCAGGACAACGAGATCGCACGGTCAGCCGGGCGCCCATCCGCCGTGGTGCTGCCCGTGGTGCCTGGCATCGAGGTCCCCACCGACCTTCCCGCCTGTCCGAGTCTGCGCGGCAACCCGTGCCGTCCCGACCAGTCCTTCACGAATCCGACGAACGGGTAGCGAAGGCGGGGCCGATCCGGGCGGCCGTCCCGGATCGGCCCCAAGCCGTCAGCCCGCCGAACGCCGTCGCCGGCGGACGGTCATGGCCGCCGTGCCTGACCCGATGAGCGCCAGCCCGGCGACCGCAACGGCGGTCAGGTCTCGACCGGTCCGAGGCAGCGGTGAACCTCCGGTTGTACGGGGTGCCGGTGACGTTGGCGCGGGCGAGGTGACCGGCACCGTGGTCGGTGTGTCGAGCACCACCGTGGGCACCCACGGCGTTTGCTCCTCATCGGTGTTGCACAAGGCGTCGGGGGTGAGCTCACCGCAGTCTGGATCGGGTTCGGCTGCCGTGACCACCGCCACGTTCGGGATCTCCCCGCCCTCGGCAGGCAGCTTCACCACTTCGACGACGAGTTGTACCGTGGCCGTCTGATCGGCAGCCAGATCACCGATGGCGCAGGTCACCGTCTGACCATCAGCCGCACACGCCTCGGAGCTCACGAAGGCGAGCATCGGGTCGAGCTCGTCGGTGATGGTCACCGCGGTCGCGTCGTCTGGCCCAGCGTTGATCACCTCGAGCTCGTAGGTGTAGGTGTCGCCTACCTGCTCCACCACGGCGTCGCCGTCGGACTTGACGATGCCCAGGTCGATGCTCGGTTGCGGCGTCTCCTCGTCGTCGGTGTTGCAAAGGGCGTCGGGGGTGAGGTCGACACAGTCTGGATTGGGTTGATCGCCATCGATGCTGGCGACGTTCGGAATCACCTCGCCTGGTCCCGGAAGCTCGACGACCTCCACCACGAACGATCGAATGGCGGCTTCGCCAGCAGCGAGATCACCGACGGGGCACGTCACATCTTGACCGACAGCCGCGCAGCTGTCGCTGGAGTCGACGAAGCGAACCCCTGGATCGAGAGCGTCGGAGATGATTACGCCGGTGGCAGCCGATGGCCCGGCGTTCGTGGCTTCCAAGCCATAGGTGAATCGATCGCCGAGGCGGCGGACGATGGCATCGCCGTCGGTCTTGGTGATGCCCAGATCAGCGACGGGGACGGTCGCAACCTCGGCCGAGTCCTCGTCGGCTGTGGTCAGGGGGCCGAATGGGTCATCGAGCTCTCGCCCCTCGCCAGTCGCGGTGGCCACGTTCTCCACGAGCGCCTCGGGTGGGGCGTCCACGGTCGTCCGGAACGTGATCACGATCTGGTCCGATCCATCGTCGGCGGGCGCAATGCCCATGGTGCCGCCCTGGGCGGCCGTGGCACCGGCGCCGATGCGCAAGGTGAGCAACCGGTTGCCGTTGTCCCAGTCGAACTGATCGTCGCCGGGTGCGTCGGTCTTGGTGCCGAGCAGGTCAGCAGGCCCGCCCGAGTAGTAGCGAACCGATCCGGGCACCAGGGTGAGTCCCGCGGGCAGTGGATCGGTGACCACGGCACGACGGATGGGATCGATGCCGACGTTGCGGACGTCCAACCGCCAGGTGACCTCGCTGCCTGCCTCCACTGGCCCGGCCGCGTCGACGGTCTTGTCGATGGCGATCTCCGGTTCGTAGAGGTCTACCGCGCTGTGCACGACCTGGCTGTAGAGGCTCTCGGTACCGGCGGTCTTGATGCGGAAGCTGAAAGCGGTGTCGTCGTTGCCGATGACCTGGTTCTCCTCGACCAGCGCGATGTCATGGTTGAGGTTGGCGAGCAGGTTGGGGTTGGCGGCCGAGGCGGGTCGTCGCTGGCCGAACGAGTTGACCGTGGAGTTGAACCAGTCGCCCTCCGACGCGTTCAGGGGACGGTCGACGGTGGTGAAGGGCGTCCATGAGGGTGACGAGGGCGACGAGATGTCGAGCGAATCTGGCCCCAGGCCGCGGTCGCCGTCGGCCTGCACCACGCCGATGCGGGCGTTGACCGGCCCACTCGGTGGTGGTGCGATGCCGTTCGCGGTGAACTCCTGGGCGCCGCCGTTGACGGTGGGCGTGGTGAGCTGCCAGCCGTGCCAGACGTTGAGGTTGCGGGGCGGCTCGGCTTCATCGGCGAAGGCGACCGTGAGCGACCACGAACCGAAGCACCCGCCGAAGCCCGTGCATGCCTGCACGTTTGCCACGCGGTAATCGCCGCTGCCGCCAACGCTCACGAGATCGGTCACATCGACGAACCCGCCGTAGGAGACGGTGCCTCCGGGGTTGACGTCGTCCCAGGTGTCGCGGGTCGTGCCGTTCGCCGGCTGGGCATCGAGGCTCACGTAGCCACCGCTCGCGGGCGTGGCCATCCGGACCTGGAAGCGGTCGGCAGCATCGACCGGGGGTGCCCTGAAGGTGGAGCCATAGAGCTGGGCGGCCTCGGGCACGTCGGTGGCAGCATTCCAGTGCAGCCCGGCCCACAGCACGGTGGCTCCGGCGGGCACGGCAAGGCGAGCGCTCGACGATGCGAACGTGGTTGCGTCTTCGTCGATGTCGACGTAGCGCATCGAGAGGCGGTTGTTGATGGGGGGCATGGGCGCGCCGTCGTAGCGAACCAGGCCTACCTCGCCGGCCGTGGCCCCGAGGCAGGCGGCTGCAGACTCGGCGGCGGACCAGTTCTGGTTGCTGTAGGTCGGATCGCAGATCGTGGTGACGTTGCCGACGGTGGTGATGTCGCCGCGAGCGTCCGCGGAGAAGATCGGGTCGGAGAAATCGTGGGCCGATGCTTCTGCAGGGCGGGTGGACAATGTGGTGGCGAGCACGAGCGTCGAGCCGAGCAGCAGCACGGCGACCAAGGGCCGGAGCCGGCACGGTCGACGTCGACGGGCAGTGGGAGAGGGAGGCATAAGAGCTCCTTGTGGTGTCGGGCTGCGCAGCGGCGGCGCCGTAGGGCGAGCACGGTCGGTGGGTGAGGCCGGAGTCCGGCGAGGGGCGACGAGCGCGGCCTGAGATCAGGCGATACGGGCGACGATGTCGGTGTCGAAGTCGTTCCAGGCCCGGTAGGTGCCGCGCATCCATGCGGTGACCGAGCGCCCGGCTCCATGCACCAGAACGGGTCGCAGGTTGTCGACCGAGCTGTGCTCGGTGATGGCGCGCCACGTCCATTGGCCTTCGCCTTGTCGGCGGCCCTCGAAGAGTTCGTGGTGCACGAGTCCGTCCACCTCGGAGACGAGCGGGATGGCCGTCGCGGGGTGCACGTTGGTGGAGGCGACCACACGGGTCGGGTCTGCCGGGTCCACCACGGCCAGACCGGTGTAGTCGGGCTGGCGGTCGTAGAGTTCGCCGCCCGCCCAGGCCAAGTGCTCGACGGTCCACCGGCCGTCGCCCCGTTGGCGGGCCCAGAGATAGCGGTGTCGCCACCGGCTGATCCGGGTTGCCTCGGGCGGCCACGGGTCGCGCTGCGACAAGATCGCCGTGGGCCGGCGGTGGGCGA
>Ga0105044_10016066_pt1 | contig 10109 bp, 5 predicted proteins | sample MAT01_FD_78092 | JGI IMG/M metagenome (GOLD analysis project Ga0105044, IMG submission 78092) | Freshwater microbial communities from Lake Fryxell liftoff mats and glacier meltwater in Antarctica - MAT-01 | ecosystem: Environmental > Aquatic > Freshwater > Ice > Liftoff microbial mat | place...
GATCAGCTCCATCGCCTGCGACGTGTAGAAGCCGGACATCACCCGCTCGCTGCGGCCGACACGCCAGCCGGCGAGCGCCGGCTCGGCGGCGATACGCGCCGTGAGCTTTTTCAGAGAGGCCGGCGCGATGGCCGGGGCACGGTCAGCGCGCGGGAAGAGCTTGCCGGCGGCGTGCATCACGGTGAGCAGCGGGGTTGCGGGCGCAACCGTGAAGACGATCGAGCGGCGGACGCGCGGTGCGAGACTGGCCAGTGCGCCGGTGATATCGCCGACCTGATAGTGAATGAGCGAATCCATCGCCACGACATGGTCGAAGCTACCGAAGCTGGCGCTAAGCATGTCGCCGACATGGAAGGCAACCTTCGAGGCGTCGATTTCCTGCGGCAGACGCTCGCGGGCGATGTCGATGAGATTGCCGGCGACATCGACGCCGACAATTTCCGCGCCGCGCAGGGCGGCCTCAGCGGAGAGGGCGCCCGTGCCGCAGCCGGCATCAAGCAGGCGCGCGCCGGTCAGGTCGGCGGGCAGCCAGCCGAGCAGAAGATCGCGCATCCGGTCACGCCCGGCGCGCACGGTGGCGCGGATGCGGCTGACCGGAGCAGTGGAAGTGAGTTGCTCCCACGCGGCCACAGCCGTGCGGTCGAAATAGGTTTCGAGCCGGCCGCGCTGATCGTCGTAGGTGGACATGGCCATCAATCGAACCCCAGGAAGTCGAAGATGTCGCGGTCCTTCATCGGCACCGCGTCGTAGCTCTTGTCGCCGATGAGCAGCGTGGCGGCGAGGCGCAGATACTCGTTCAGCACCTTGTCGAGTTCGGGGCTCTGCTCCATTTCGAACAGGACCGATTTCTTGAGGCGCGATTTGCGAATGATGTCGAGCTGCGGGAAGTGGGCGACGCGCTCAATGCCGACGGCAGCGTTGAAGCGATCGATCTCGTCCGTGCCCTCGCTGCGGTTGGCGATGACGCCGCCGAGGCGCACTTCGTAATTTTTCGACTTCGCCTTGATTGCCGCGATGATGCGGTTCATGGCGAAGATGGAGTCGAAATCGTTGGCGGTGACGACAAGGGCGCGCTCGGCATGTTGCAGCGGCGCGGCAAAGCCGCCGCAGACGACATCGCCCAGGACATCGAAGATCACGACGTCGGTGTCTTCCAGAAGGTGATGCTCTTTGAGCAGCTTGACGGTCTGGCCGACGACATAACCGCCGCAGCCGGTGCCTGCGGGCGGGCCGCCGGCCTCGACGCACATGACGCCGTTATAGCCCTCATAGACGTAGTCCTCAGGGCGCACTTCCTCGGTATGGAAGTTGGCGGCCTCGAGCACGTCGATGACGGTCGGCACCAGCTTCTTGGTCAGCGTGAAGGTGCTGTCATGCTTGGGATCGCAGCCGATCTGCAGCACGCGCTTGCCGAGTTTCGAGAAGGCGGCGGAAAGGTTGGACGAGGTCGTCGACTTGCCGATGCCGCCTTTGCCGTAGATCGCAAAGACCTTCGCGCCTTCGATCTTCACGGCGGGATCGAGCTTTACCTGCACGCTGCCTTCGCCATCGGTGCGCGACGGGGCCTTGTAGGCTGCGGGCGCCCTTGGGAGATCGAGGAGTGTCATGGCGTCGTCCTTTTCATGTCATTCCGCTGCCATCGCGACGCCTTCGAGCCGGTCTTCCAGCTCGTCGCCGGCGCGCTGCAGCGCGTCGAGCGTTGCCGCATCGGGGGTCCAGTATTTGCGTTCGTGGGCTTCGATCAGGCGGTTGGCCATGCGGGCCGACGCCTTGGGATTGAGCTGAGCCATGCGTGCGCGCATGTCGGGATCGAGCACAAAGGTCTCTGAAATCTTCTGGTAGATCCACGGCTCGACCTCGCCGGTGGTGGCCGACCAGCCCATCGTGCAGGTGACCTGCGCCTCGATCTGGCGGACGCCTTCATAGCCGTGCTTGAGGAGACCCTCATACCAGCGCGGGTTCAGCGTGCGGGTGCGGGTTTCGAGCGCCACCTGTTCCGACAGGGTGCGGACCTTGCCTTCGCCCTGGGTCTGGTCGCCGACATAGACGGCGATGCTCTCGCCTTTAGCGCGGCGCACGGCGCGGCTGACGCCGCCAAGCGTATCGACATAGTGATCGATGGTGGTGACGCCGAGTTCGAGGCTGTCGAGATTCTGGTAGGCGAGATCGACGGTCTTCAGCGTTTCCGCCAGCAGCTGCGGCTGCGGCTGCGGTTTGCCGTTGCGGCCATAGGCGAAGCATTTGCGCGCCTGATAGGCATCGGCGAGTTCGTTCTCGTCGGTCCAGCAGCCGGCATCGATGAGCTGGTTGACGTTGGCGCCGTAAGCGCCGTCGGCGTTGGAATAGACGCGGAGCGAGGCGGTCTCCAGATCGCAGCCGGTCCGGGCGGCGTAGGCGCGGGCGTGCTTGGCGACGAAGTTCAGCTCGTCGGGCTCGTCGGCCGAGGCGGCGAGGAAGGCGGCTTCGGCCAGCATCTTGGTCTGCAGCGGCAGCAGGTCACGGAAGATGCCCGAGAGCGTCGTCATCACGTCGATGCGCGGCCGGCCGAGTTCGGCAAGGGGAACAAGCTCCGCGCCGCAGAGGCGGCCATAGGAGTCGAAGCGCGGGCGGGTGCCCATGAGGGCGAGCGACTGGGCGATCGGTCCGCCTTCGCTTTTCAGATTATCGGTGCCCCAGAGAACCATGGCGATGGTCTCGGGCAATGCGGCCCCATCGGCGCGGTGCTTGGCGAGCAGACGGTCGGCCTGCGCGGCGCCGTCGCGCAGGGCGAACATGCTGGGGATGCGGAAGGGGTCGAAGCCGTGAAGGTTGCGGCCGGTAGGCAAGACTTCTGGCGTGCGCATCAGATCGCCGCCGGGGGCGGGGCGCAGATAGCCGGCATCAAGCGCATGGAGGATCGCCGCGATCTCGGTGTCGCGCGACATGTGATCGGCGGTGATGGCCAGGGTACGGAAGAGGGCGACCGAAGCGTCGGATTTTTCGAGGCCGCTGATGGCGAGGGCCTTGTCGGCGGCCATGCCGCGGACGAGAGCTTCGATGGAAGCGCGGGCTGGCACCATGCGGGCCTGCGCGTCGGCGAGGGCCATCAGCGTATCGGTGCGCTCGGTTTCCGAGATCACCGCGCCGACGACATGCAGGCCTTCGGGGATCAGGGTCTGCTCGAATTCATAGAGACGTGCGGCGAGGGCGCTGGAGGCGATGTCGGGGTCCGCGGTCCAGGCGGGAATGTCGTAGGCAAGGTCGAGCGCCCCGGCCTGATCGCGGATGATGGATTTCAGATCGGCGCGGTCTTCAGCCGCATCCGGTGCGGTGGCGCGCCAGCGTTCGAGGGTCGCCTTCAGATCGAGCAGGCCCTTGTAGAGACCAGCCTGCGCAACCGGGGGCGTCGCATAGCTGATGAGCGTCGCGGCGGCGCGGCGCTTGGCGATGGCGCCTTCCGAGGGATTGTTGCCGGCATAGAGATAGAAGTTCGGCAGATTGCCGATGAGGCGTTCGGGCCAGCAGGCCTCGGTGAGGCCGACCTGCTTGCCGGGCATGAACTCGAGCGCGCCATGTGTGCCGAAATGCAGCACGGCGTGGGCATCAAAATCCTCGCGCAGATAACGATAGAAGGCCGAGAAGGCGTGGGTCGGGGCGAAGCCGCTCTCGAAGAGCAGGCGCATCGGATCGCCTTCATAGCCAAAGCCCGGCTGCAGGCCGACGAAGACGTTTCCGAACGAAGCCCCGAGCACGAAGATGTCGCGGCCATTGGAGAGCTGGCGGCCTGGTGCCGGCCCCCACTGGCCTTCGATCTGACGCAGATAGCGTTCGCGGCGGACGTGATCGTCGGCGGGAATGCGCACGGCAACATTGGCGTCGGTGCCGTAGAGTTTGGAATTGCCCTGCAAGAGAGTGTCACGGAGAACGTCGACGCTGGCGGGGACTTCAACGTCATAGCCGTCGGATTTCAGCGCGGTGAGGGTGTTGAAGAGCGAGGCATAGACCGAGAGATAGGCGGCGGAGCCCGCTGCGCCGGAATTGGGCGGGAAGTTGAAGAGCACGATGGCGAGGCGGCGCTTCGCCTTTTCGGCGCGGCGCAGATCGACCATCTGGGCGAGGCGCGCGGCCAGTGTTTCCGAGCGCTCGATGCAGCTCTGCATTTGGGGTGCGTTGCCGTGGGCGGGGAAGACGCAGTGCCGCGAGCAGCCGTGGCATTCGGCACCGGCGCCATCGGAGCGTCCGCCGAAGACCATCGGCGCGATGGCACCGTCGAGCTCCGGGATGGCGACCATGATGGTCGACTCCACCGGCATCAGGCCCATGGGCGATGCGCCCCAGCGTTCAAGCGTCTGGAATTCGACCGGCTGGGCGGCGAAATAGGGGACGTCGAGTTTCGCGAGCGTCTCTTCGGCGGCGCGGGCATCGTTGTAAGCAGGGCCGCCGACCAGGCTGAAGCCGGTGAGGGAGACGACGGCGTCGACGGTGGCGCGGCCGTTCTTCATAAAGAAGGCGTCGACCGCCGGGCGCTGGTCAAGACCGCTGGAGAAGGCGACGACAGGCCGGAGGCCGCGCGCTTCAAGCGCTGAAATCACGCCGTCATAATGGGCAGTGTCGCCGGCGAGGACGTAGGAGCGCAGCACAAGAATGCCGACCGCGCCGCGCGCGTTCGGGAGGGCGGGCAGGTCAGCCAGTTTTTCAGTGAACTTCTTGGGCAGGGCGCGGTGATAGAGGCCGACATCGGGGTATTCGACGGGCGCGGCCGGTTTGGTTTTGCCTTTGAGGGCAGCGCGCGGGCCGCTGGCGTAACGGTCCACATGCATGCGGACCATCGAGACGATGTTCGCCTCCGACCCCGACAGCCAATATTGCATGGTGAGGAAATAGGCGCGCACGTCCTGCGCCTTGCCGGGGATAAAGCGCAGCAGCTTGGGCAGGCGGCGGAGCATTGCCATCTGGCCGGCTCCGGATGAGCCGTTCTTCTCGCGCGAGCCGCGCAGCTTTTTCAACAAGGCGAGCGGGCCTTTGGCGGGGGCGTCCATGCGGAAGCCGCCGAGGCGGGTAAGCCTGACCGCTTCGCCAGCCGACATGACGACGGCCATCGCGTCGCAAGCCTCGCGGCGGGCTTCGAGGGCCGGGAGGATCGCGCGGATGTGGTCGTCAAGGAACAGCATCGTGGCGATCACGATGTCGGCAGAGGCGATGTCGGCCTTGCAGCGCTCGAGCGTCGCGGGGTTGGTTTCCCATTCGGCGGAGGCGTGAAGGGTGAGCTCAAGGCCCGGAATGTCGCGGCGCAGAATGTCGCGCGCCCGCGCCACCACCCGCGAGAGGTGGCTGTCGAGCGTGACGATGGTCACCCGCACGGCGGGGTGATCACCGCGCGAAGTGCGACTTGGCGTCATAGAGCGTTGCCAGGTTGATGACTGCGAGCCCCTGCTCGACAGCGAATTTCTCGGTGTTCCGGCGCGCTTTGCCGCGCACGAAGAACGGGATTTTTTTCAGCTCCTGCTCGGCCTCGGCGGCCCAGACAAGCGCGCCGGGTTCGGCGGCGGTGGCCATGGCGGCGGCAGGTACGAGGATCGCTTCGGGCTCGCGATGGGCGGGCTTGGCGGCGTGACCGCCCAGATGCGAGGCACCCTGGCGGTCGTTGAATTCGAAATCGTCGCGGAACATGACGAGCAGATGCTCTTCGAGGCCCATGACGAGCGGATGGACCCAGGTGTCGAAGATGACGTTGGCGCCTTCAAAGCCCATTTGCGGGGCGTAGCGGGCGGGGAAGTCCTGCACATGGACGGGCGCCGAGATCACCGCGCAGGCAATGCCGAGGCGCTTGGCGATGTGGCGCTCCATCTGGGTGCCGAGCACGAGTTCGGGCTGCAGTTCCTCGATGCGGGCTTCGACGTCGAGATAATCGTCGGTGATGAGGGCCTCGACGCCGTACTTCTCAGCGACGGCGCGGACGTCGCGGGCGAATTCGCGCGAGTAGGTGCCGAGGCCGGCGAGCTCGAAGCCCATTTCCTCGACCGCGATGCGGGCGGCGGCCATGGCGTGCGTGGCGTCGCCAAAGACGAAGACGCGCTTGCCGGTAAGATAGGTGCTGTCGACTGAGCGCGAGTACCAGGGGAGGCGCGAGCGCTCACCGCCGAGCACCGGGGCGGGATCGACGCCGGCGAGGCGCGCAACCTCGGCGATGAAATCACAGGTCGCGTTGTAGCCGATGGGGACGATTCGGGTGGCGGGCTGGCCGAAGGTTTTTTCCAGCCAGCGCGCGGCTGTGTCGGCGATCTCGGGGTAGAGCACGACGTTGAAATCGGCTTCGCCAATGCCGGCGATGTCGGCGGGTGAAGCGCCCATCGGGGCGGTCATGGCGATGTCGATGCCCATGGCGGTGAGCAGGCGCGAGATCTCGGTGATGTCGTCGCGGTGGCGATAGCCGAGGCCGGTGGGGCCGAGGATATTGCAGCGCGGGCGGCGGCCTTCGCGCGGGGCGGGGGTGCGTGTGGTGTCAGCGATCTGGCGGACAATCTGGTAGAAGGTCTCGGCGGCACCCCAGTTTTCTTTTTTGGAATAGGAGGGCAGCTCTAGCGCGATGGTCGGGACCGGCAGGTTCAGCGCTTTGGCGAGGCCGCCGGGATCGTCCTGGATCAGCTCGGCCGTGCAGGAGGCGCCGACCAGCATGGCTTCGGGCTTGAAGCGCTCGAAGGCTTCGCGGGCGGCGGTCTTGAAAATCTCAGCGGTGTCGCTGCCGAGGTCGCGGGCCTGGAAGGTTGTGTAGGTCACGGGCGGGCGATGGTCGCGCCGCTCGATCATCGTGAACAGCAAATCGGCATAGGTGTCGCCCTGCGGCGCGTGCAGGACATAGTGGACGCCCTTCATGCCGGTCGCGACGCGCATCGCGCCGACATGGGGCGGGCCTTCATATGTCCACACGGTCAGCTTCATGCGGAGAGCCGCACTTTCTGCCGCCGGGTCATCGGACGGGCGAAAAGTTCGGCGAGATCGCCCGCCTGCTCGTAGCCGTGGATCGGCGAGAAGACGAGTTCGATCGCCCATTTGGTGGCGATGCCTTCGGCCTCCAGCGGATTGGCGAGGCCGAGGCCGCAGACGACGAGATCGGGCTTGGCGGCGCGGCAGCGATCGAGCTGGCGGTCGACGTTCTGGCCTTCGCTGATCTGCGTGCCGGCGGGCAACAGCGCTAGGTCGGGCGCGAGGTGGGTGCGATGGAGATAGGGCGTGCCGACTTCAATCGGGATCATGCCGGCTTCACAGGCGAGGAAGCGGGCGAGCGGGATTTCGAGCTGCGAATCCGGGAAGAAGAAGATGCGCTTGCCTTCCAGCTTGCCGCGCACCAGTTCGATGGCGCGCTTGGCGCGGGCGCGGCCGGGGGCGACGCTGGCGCGGAAGTGAAGCTCGTCGATGCCGAAAGCGTCGGCGGCGGCTTTGAGCCAGGCGGTGGTGCCTTCGGCGCCGAAGGGGAACGGCGCGGAGAGCCGCGTGATGCCGCGCTCTTCAAGGGCGCGTGCTGTTTCACCAAGGAAGGGCTGGGCCAGCAGCATCACCGTGTTGCGGCCGATGGCCGGGAGGTCGCTCGATTTGCGCGCGGGCAAGAAATCGACGGGACCGATGCCGATCTCGGCAAACAGGCGGCGGAATTGATCCTCGACGATGTCGGGGAGGGCGCCGACGATGAGCAGTGAGCGCGGCGCGTCGGCGGCTTCGACCGGCATTTCAGGGACGAGGGCGGCGAGGCAGGCGTCTTCGCCCTGTGTGAACGTCGTCTCGATGCCGCTGCCGGAATAGTTGAGCACGCGGACGCGCGGCAGATGCTTGGCCGAGAGGCGCTGAGCGGCGCGCGAGAGGTCAAGCTTGATGACTTCCGAGGGGCAGGAGCCCACTAGGAAGAGCATCTTGATGTCGGGGCGGCGCTCAAGCAGGCGGTCGACGACGCGGTCGAGTTCTTCGTTTGCGTCGGCGAGACCGGCTAGGTCGCGCTCTTCCATAATCGCGGTGGCGAAGCGCGGCTCGGCGAAGACCATCACGCCGGCAGCCGACTGCAGAAGATGGGCGCAGGTGCGCGAGCCGACGACGAGGAAAAAGGCGTCCTGGATTTTCCGGTGCAGCCAGATGATGCCGGTGAGGCCACAGAAGACTTCGCGTTGTCCGCGTTCGGCAATGATTGCCGGCGCAAGCTTGGCCGGGGCATCGCAGCCACCGGTCAGGTCAGTGAGCGCCGGCGATGCGCCTGTCATGCGGCGTAACCCCGGGCGGGGGCGGCCTGAAGGCGCGCCATGCGCAGCTTCATGATGAACTGGGTCGCGTTGATCGCGTAGGCGACGTATGCCGCGAGCGCCAGAAGCATCTGCTCTTGCGGCGTGCCCCAGCCAAAGGCGAGCGCGGCGAGATAAGCGGTGTGCAACGCCAGCACCAGCATGCTGACCATATCTTCCCAGTAGAAGGCGGGGGCGAAGAGGTACTTGCCGAAGACCTCCTTCTCCCAGATCGAGCCGGTGACCATGATCGTGTAAAGGAGCATCGTCTTCAGGATGATCGAGGCGGTCGCAATGCCATAGCCCTCGCCGCTCATCAGATAGTTCACGACGAGCGCTGCGCTGATGATGAACACTGCGAACTGGATCGGAGCGAGGACGCCCTGCACCAGCGTCCAGCGCGTCGCATCGCGCCTAGCCCGCTCAGCCGGCGTGTAAAGCGCGCGCGGCCGGGATGTTTCGTGGAGGCCGTGCGAGGCCGACAGCGTGCCCCAGGGACATGGCGCGATGCCTTCAATGACATAGTCGAAGAGACCCGTTGCCCGTGTATGGGCCGGCTCTTTGCCGATGCGCGCGCTTGCAGAAAGCGAGTGTTGCATCCTTAAGACCTCCGTTCGCTCGCCGGGAATACCGGCATGGAGCGCTGGCAAGGCCGCCGACTCCGCGGAGGTCTTGCCAAGGGGAAGCGTAGGTCCGCGAATTCGGATGTGTCAACTCAATCAGACGTCCAAAAAATGTGACACAATGTCTGGGCCTGTGACAAATGGTCCGGGTTTACCTTGCGGCCTGTCTGGACATAGGCTGACGTTGTCAGGGACATACGCCGGTCAAATAGGCAAATCCCCGACAGGAAACGCAGGCACCTGTCAAACGCACTTGACGCGTTGACAGGCAAGATTCCGGGACAAAGCGGGCCTAAGGGCGGCGCATACGGTGGGGGCTTAGATGTCGGGACAGCAAAATGGATCTTTCGCGAATCGCAGGGCGGAGCCGGATATGGCTAACCCCGATGCATTCGGCGACGAGCGATTCGGCTGGCGTGCCAACTGGTCCGTCGATGACGGCAAGACGGCGCCGGCAGGCCGCGGATCGGAGTCGCTGCTTGTCCGGGTGATCGAAGGCGAAATCATTCCCCGCCTTCTGCTGGCCCATCGCGGTCCGCCAGACGCATCGCCGATAGATAATGGCGGAAAACATGCCTTTATGGGTGATATCGAAAGCTTCGCCCGGCTCGTCATGACAAGCGAGCCAAGCGAGATCGTCGACAGGATCCGGTATCTTGTCGATGGCGGGATCAAACTGGAACGCATCTATGTCGAGCTGATCGCACCGGTCGCCCGGCTGCTCGGCATTTACTGGATGGAAGACCGGGCGAGTTTCGCCGAAGTCACCCTTGGCCTCTCGCGCCTGCATCGCACAGTGCATGCGCTGGGCCGGCGTTATCGCGACCGTGCGGGCGAGCCGCCGCAGGGGCGAAACGTGTTCTTTGCGCCGGCTCCTGGCGAGCAGCACACGCTCGGGCTCACGATGATGGAAGAGATTTTCCAGGCTGCCGGATGGAAAACGTCCAGCGACCATTCTGCAACCTCCGCGAGCGTCATCCGCGCGGTCGGTGCTGAACTCGTCGATCTTGTAGGGTTTTCTGTAGGTTGCGATTCACTTGTCGATCCCCTAGTCCACCTCATTACGCAAACGCGTAAAAATTCTCGCAACCGCGAGATCGTTGTGGTGCTCGGAGGTCCTTACTTCTCGGACAGAGCGAAAACTCACGATCTTGGCGCCGACAGGGTTCTTTTCGGTGGAGACGACGTCGTCCAGATCGCGGAAGGTCTCGTTACTGAGGCCGCTGGCCGCTGCGGGTCAAGA
>Ga0105044_10016067_pt1 | contig 10109 bp, 11 predicted proteins | sample MAT01_FD_78092 | JGI IMG/M metagenome (GOLD analysis project Ga0105044, IMG submission 78092) | Freshwater microbial communities from Lake Fryxell liftoff mats and glacier meltwater in Antarctica - MAT-01 | ecosystem: Environmental > Aquatic > Freshwater > Ice > Liftoff microbial mat | place...
AAGCTATTGGAAAAGTCTTTAGGAATTGTAACTATTGCCGCAAAAGAAATGGGTATTGCCCGTTCAACGCATTATGAATGGATTAATAGCGATGATGAATATAAAAAAACTGTGGAAGATTTAGAAAACATAACGCTTGACTTTGCAGAAAGTCATCTGCATAAATTAATAGCGAAAGGTGACGTAGCCGCTACAATTTTTCTTTTAAAAACAAAAGGCAAGCGCCGTGGATTTATCGAAAAAGTCGAAACTGGATTTACCGATAAAGACGGCAATGATATTTCTATGGATATTCACATTGGGGCAACAAAAATCAGCCATGATTGATTAGAAAAACAACAATTGACCCGGAGGTATTTAACCCCTCATTTCTTCCGTACATCGACGCAAGGCAATCTATTCAGCTTTTCACCGGAAACAGGGGATCGGGGAAATCTCAATTTGTTTATCAGAAAGCTATCATTTTTGCTTTAACAAAAAAGTACTTTAGAATGGTATTTTGTCGGAAGGTTTCCGACACGTTAAGGGATAGTGTGTTCCAGGGGTTGAAAGATATTATTTACGATTGGGGGTTGAAGGATGAATTTAAAGTGCTTGAATCTCAGATGGATATTACGTGTATAAGAAATGGCAACATGCTAATAAGCCACGGGTTGGATAAGCCGGAAAAGTTAAAATCAATCAGCAACCCTACCCATGTTCTTGCTGAGGAAATGACAGAAATTAGCTTTAAAGACTTTGCATTTCTTCAGTCAATTCTGCGTACGGAAAAGGCAAAAACGCAATTTTGGGGCTTATTTAATCCTGAATTTAATTTTTGGGGGCGGGATTACTTTTTTAGCGATGGCGAAAATAATCGGATACCGCTAGGGGAGGTGCCCGCAAAAACCCATGACACGCTGATATTTAAATCCACTTTTGAGGATAACCCATTCATAAATGTATCCGAATATAAGGCGAAGTTAGTCGAACTTTCAGCCGGAGATCAGAACTACCTTACAGTCTGGATAGACGGGGATTGGGGCGTGGAAACGGTTGGTGATCCTTTTTGCCTGACTTTCGATAAGGCAAAACACGTGGGCAAAACCACCTGGCAGCGCAACCTAGAGACAGTTTTATCTTTTGACTTTAATGTTAACCCGATCACTTGCGGTGTGTTCCAGCATTCAGGAAATTCTATCTGGGGTATAGAATGTATAAAGCTGGCTAATAGTAACATCTATGCGATATGTGAGCAGGTGAAATTAAAGTATCCAGGTGCTTTTTTTATCGTTACTGGCGATGCCACCGGTCGGAATACCTCAGCACTGGTAAGGGATGACCTCAATTATTACACGATCATTAAATCAGAACTTAGCCTTTCAAATGCACAACTAAAGGTCGGAACCATAAACCCAATTATCAAAGAAAACAGGGTACTTGTTAACTCAGCATTTCAAAAATTAGATATAACACTGGACCCGGTAATGTGTAAAGATTTGATATTTGACCTTACTTATGTTAGTGTCGATGACATTGGAAACATAGATAAGGGGGATCGAAATAACCCTAAAAAGCGCGCCGATATGCTGGATTTATGGCGTTACTACTTAAATGCCTTCCATAAATCCATTTTAAAGTTTTAAAAATATACTACCTTTAAAATCAAAATGTCGTGCAATTCAGCATTTACTGATTTTCTCGCAAAATGCAGCACCGAAATTCAGGTGTACGCCCAGCTTGAGCCTTTAACCACCTACACGTGGATTTTAACAGATAAATTTTCTAATAAGTACGCCCGTGAATTCGATACCGATTCCACCGGCTTTTGGGTTATCGACATTGATTATATCCCTGCGGGCCTGCTAACGCAGTACGGAGGTACTTACTATTTAGAGGTGAATGATGCGAACGGGTGCAAGCCTGTTAAGTTCAAAATAGCGCAGGAATACGATAAGATCGAATTTCAGTTGCACGGCGGGACCTATGAGAAAAATAACCTGGGGTGTAATTTTACCTGCCAAGGCGTGAGCGGCGCGCTCAGCACAATTGCAAATTTTACCGGCGTTACTCAAAAAGTCATTACCTATACCGCGGCAATGCTTAGCAACTACGGCAACGCGCCAACGGTCCAGGTGTACAGCCTTGTCGCAGGTGAAACGGATGTGTATGAAATCATTTCAGCGCCTATTCAGCAATCATTCACGGATGGCGTGCTGATAAGTATAACGGTTGGCAACCTCGATACATTAACGGGATATATAATCATTAATTAATGGCGTGCTGTGAACCTGTTATTCAAAATTTCATTGACGCGACAACAACTAACATCGTTTATGGAGATTATGAGCGCGGGCTGTACGGCGTAAAACCTTTTGTAGATATTTTATATTTGATCGGTACGGAATGGGTGCGCGCGGGCGTGTTTACTGAGGTGATATATAATTTAAATACGATCACAATAAATCATGGCGGCACATTCACCGGCTATGCTAAAATAAGTTAATGGACAAGTCAAACCTTTTAAGAGTATTGAGACTTAAGATAAATAATTTAAGTAAGGATGGCGAAAAGTATAATGAGCCTTCGGAAGAGTGTACATTGTTAGTTGAAAAAATGCTGACAATCGAAATGGTTATCCGCCTTTTTCATAACATAGATTATTCTGACGAAGAAAGAGAAGCTATGTTTTTAAATGATGATATGGAATTAATAAGTTAATGATTGAACAAATTATCATAACATCCCTTATTGTTTTTGGCATTTACTGCACGATGCAAGAGGGTATGATATTTGGCAAATTTGGCATTTGGATTGAGAAAACATTAGGTGAATTTTGGGCAAAGCCGGTAGCAACATGTGCCGTATGTATGGCCATGTGGTATGGAACAGTGATCTACCTTATCCTTTACCGTGTCAGCGTGCTGGATTGGTTTGTGACGGTAGTGGCAGCAATGGGATTAAATTATGTGTTGGTAAGAATGTTCAATGATGACTGATGAAATTCTAAATGAGCATGGATTTAAATTTTCTGGTACGTGTCACTGTGATGGATTCAAAACTTTGAAGTATCGGAATGGTGACTATGAAATTAAATGGAGGATTAACAAATATCAGTTTAAATTAAAAAAGCATGGCCTGACAATTCAGGGATGGACATCAATAAAATTATTAAATGAAATTCTGGAAGAGAAAGGTAAAATCATTCTTAGTTAACGATCAGTACAAGGTCGTGGAGGCTTTCAAACTCAATGGTAAAACCTATTATGAGTTTGAAAGTGCGTTCAACATGCCTGCGGGCCGCGCGCTGTGTGCAATGACTATTTATGAAGAGTTCAGAATGCGTGTGACGCTAGAGTACTTAACCTTGCATGTGCGGGCAATGGAAAAACTGTTGAGCCCTTCTGATAAGAAATTGAACATAGGTATTATTGCCTTACTTAATCAAAATTTGAAAGACCGCATAGCTCTGGCACCATTTCCGGATCATCTTTATAAATTAGCTTCGGTTAATTATTTTGATGATTCAGAAAGTCCGTACACCTACGATTTTAAATACAACGAAAAAAAGATTGAACAGTGGAAAGCATCGGGGGGGATGCTTGATTTTTTTTCTCAGCGGCTTATGCCCGAATTAATGAAGTCTTTACAGTTATCAGGCACAAATGCAGAAACGTATTTAATGTCGATGGAAATGCTGAACCAACAACACCTGAAAAATCTACAGCAAGTATTATCCAGCAACAACTAGATGGGCAATTTGCAAATCTGTTGTGGATGGCAGGTGATGATCCGGAAAGAAAATCGGCATATGAGAAGTTGAGCGTGATCGAATATTTTATTTTGCTAGATAAAAAAATAGCTGATTCATACAAATCAGCGCGGGCGGCACACTAGCAGTGCAGCCGATACTTAAAAATTAATCAGATATAAAAGTATCGGCAACATGCCTATCGAAACAATTATTATAGAGTTCCAAAGTGATGTCTCACAGCTTACTGCCGGTGAGGCAAAGATTGCTGATTCGGTTAAGAAAGTAAGTACTGCTTTGGCTCAACAGCAAACAGAACTAGGCAGGGAGCAAGCTACAATTAGTAAGTTGACCGGTTCGTTGGATAAGTTGACGGGCGAAAGTAAAGAGGCTGTGCAGCAATTGCTGAAGCTATCTGGAAAAGAAGTTGTTGCAGGCTTTGTGCAATTAGGATTAAGTGTCGATGATTATTTGGCAGGACTGAAAGCTACCAATAGCGAAACTGAAAAAGTTACTGGTAAGACAAAGACGGCGCAACAAGAGCTGAAAAAAATGGAGAGAGAGCTGATTAACTTAGCGGCGGCAGGTAAGGAAAATACAAAACAATTTAGAGAACTACAATCGGTAGCAGGTAAGCTAAAAGATGCTATTGGTGATGTAAAAGATAGAATAAAAGTTACTGGAAGCGATACACGCGTATTTGACGGGTTGCTAAACGCGGCCCAGGGTGTGGCCGGTGGATTTGCGGTAATGCAGGGCGCAACCGCGCTATTCGGCGACGAAAGTGCTGAATTACAAGAGACACTCTTGAAGGTAAATAGTGCAATGGCTATCCTTCAGGGGCTGCAACAAGTTCAGCAGGTATTGCAAAAAGAAAGCGCAGCATCATTATTATTTTTGAACAACGCACAAAAAACAAATGCAGTAGTAACAAATCTTTCTGCGGCGGCTGAATCTAAAAACATTGTGGTAAAGACAGCGGCGGCGGTGGCAACACGTGCGTTAAGTGCAGCTATTGCATTGAGTAATCCGATTACGCTGGCAGTAGTGGCTGTGATAGTTGCTGTAACGGCTGCGTATAAGTTTTTTACCGCTGAAAGTAAAGCAGCGGCGGAGCAACAAAAATTATTAAATCTTGCCCTCGAAAACTCAATTGATATTGGTGCAGAATTAGATGATGGAATTAAAAGGGGCAACGATAAAACTATTGCAAGGTTAAAAGCACAGGGCGCAACGGAGGCAGACATAAGAAAGCAGAATTTAAAGACTACCCGCGAACTTTTAAAAGATGCGCGCGCGCGTGAAGATGCATTTAGGGAACAGGCCGACGCGGCGGAAACAAAGCGGCGGGTAAGTACAAATGTTGATGAAGTAAAAAGACTTGAAGAGGTAGGTAAAAAATTTGCTGTCATTCAGCAAAACCGGATTGATCTTGAAACTGAATTATCCATAAAAGGAAATGAAAATATTGCGGCGGTAAGAAAAGAGGATGAAGATGCTCAGAAAAAACTTGATGAAGAGGCAAAGAAAAGGATAGCAGCTAAATCTGGATTAGAAAAAGAGCGTATCGGGCAACAGATAGCGGGCATCCAACTGGCACAATTAGAACTTGACAAAGAAAGTTTTGCATACAGAAATTTACAGGTAGAAGTTATCCGGCTTACTGCCAAACTAGAAAATTTAGATCAGGTCGGTAACAAGGCATTGCTTACAACTGCCGAAAGTCAAAAGGTAATTGCCGATCTTACTAAGGCGCGCATTGCAGAGGTAACATTGTCTGAAGAAGGATTTACCGACACGATAAAAATTGAGGGGCAAAAAAGAATAGATGCTACGGATGCAATTAATAAAGCGCTTGCCACAAAAACAAAGGCAAGCATTGATGACATTACGCAAAAGCAAAAACTAAGCGATAAAGAAAGAATTGATATTGCGTTTCAAACGGCTTCTCAGATAACAGCTATTTTTGCTGAAGCATTTAAGCAGCAGACGGAAAATCAGTTAAGGGAAGTAGATGATCAGCGAAAGAGAATAAAAGAATTGGAAGAGCTTGGTGCGATCAGTGCTAAAGAATCTGAACGTAGGATGAAATTGTTAGATGAAAAAGAAAGACAAATAAAAATTAAGGCCGCGCAAAGGGATAAAGCAATAGCAATATTTCAAGCTATTATTAATACGGCTGCGGCTGTTACCAAAGTTTTAGCTTTCCCTGTATTAGCAGCTATCGCAGCAGCTTTAGGCGCGGCTCAAATTGCACTTATAGCATCCCGGCCCATTCCAAAATTTGGGCAAGGTAAGAAAAACAGATACGAAGGTATTGCCGAAGTCGGCGAAACAGGAGCGGAATTGATTGAAAGAAATGGTCACTACGAGGTAGCAAAAAATAGGCAACTAACATGGCTCGGCAAAGATGATAAAGTGTATAACCCTGCCGAAACAGCACGTATGCTGGAAGGCGCACCGGCGATGGGAATGCCACCGGTTGTGATCGCAGCAAATAGAAAACAATCACAGATCGATTACGACAAAGTAGGTAAATCTATTGCAAAACATTTGCCTCAACATAACATATCTTTCGACAAAGACGGGTTTCAGTACGCAGTCAAAGAAGGTCAAAAATTTATTAAGTACCTAGATAAAAGAAGAAAGTTTTAAATGGAATTGATATTTTACCTGGATGATATAGAGATTGAAGAACCAATAGGGTTTAAAGATATTGAATTGTCTATTATCCGAGATGATGAGTATCATGGTATCGGCTTTGAAGCATCCACGGGTACTGTTGAATTTTGGGGCGACGGCGCAGAATATTTGCGTAATAAAAAAGAAACGGAAGGGATAAAAGCAGATGTAATATTTCGCGCTGAAGTAATTTGCAATGCCTACCAGGAAGAAGAAAATATATTTACAGGCCGCGTGAATTTCGGAATATACATTGAAAAATGCGGAGATAGCTGCACTGTTTCAGTAGGATTTGAAGAAGATAGTTGTATAGTAACATTGCGTAACCGTATCGATCAGAAAGTTGACATAGATAGCCTTGTAGCTTTCGATAAGATGACTGCACTCCCTGACTATGTAATGATGGGCGAAGAGATTACGCTGCCCGCGGTGCAGATACTTGCTGAAGACTGGGCCACACTAGAAGTATCGCAGACAGAAGATTTGAGAGCACAGCCTGGGTGGTTTGATAACATTACCCCGATCGGTATGCGGGCATATATCGGCCCGGCTTTTGATACGACAAAGTACGAAGCGTTGGGACAATTTTATGTTGATCCTATTCCGGCACTATATAATGGAGGCGCAAACAACCGGCCACCTTACCTTACTATGCCTGCAACGGTTATTTTTAATCAAAATGCAGGCGTTACTTTGCCTTGTGATTATACCGAAGGTGCATTAAGTTTTAAACTTAGTGGAACAGTTCAACAGGTAGAATCTACGCCTACGGCTAATACATTTTTAACCGTAAAAATATTTCGTTTGCCTGTAGGACTTGACGGCGCTAATCTGGCAAATTGGGTTGAAGAGTACGACAATGATTTTATGACGTTAACGAATAACCAAACTGGCACATTTGATATTCAAGCTAATTTAATTTTAACTATTTCTCCAGGTGACCAGTTATGGTATGGCGTTTTTATTTTGGTAAGCGATGCCGACACTATTAGCCAATTTATATGGACGCAAAATGCTGGCGACTATTTTAGATTAACCGCTGGCGTTACGTGCGATGAGTCGGTAACCGAATCGTATTTAATTCATGAAACATTATCCAGGGCGGTTGAAAGTATTACTAACGGGTGCGCGCGCGTAAAGAGTGAATACTATGGCAGAACAGAATCACAGCCTTTTGATTTCACTTTAGATGGATGCGGAGGACTGAGAATGTTGACATCTGGATTAAAAATAAGAAGGGCCGAGCAGGGAAAAGATTATTTCTTTGCTTCTTTCAAGCAATTACTTGACGGCCTTAACGCAATTGATAACATCGGGTTTGGATTAGAAGACGATCCCGATTTGCCTAACAGAAAAGTTGTGCGGGTTGAAGATGTTGCATACTTTTATAAAGATGAAATAATTTTAACGCTTCCGTTAATTCCAGCCGCAACAAGTCAGGTAAAAGAGGATATGTATGTTTCTAAAATTAAAATAGGGTATAAAAATTGGGAGGTAGAAAAGATAAACGGGCTGGATGAAATTAATTCTACTCGTGAATACAGAACCTCTTTTGAGACAATTGATAAAACTTTAGATTTAGAAAGCGAATTAGTTTCTGGCTCATACGCGATTGAGTTGACGCGTCAGCAATCATTTGCATCAACCGGCGCGGCGGATACATCTTATGATAATGAGATATTTATAATCTGCGTTAATCGTAACGGGTATAACACATTCTCAGTTGAGGTCGGTGAGATAAGTGAATCTACAGATGTTTATAGCCCTCAAACGAAATATAACATACGCATAACGCCTGCTAGAAATATGCTGAGGTGGTACAAGTCGGTGGCAAATGGATATGTAACTATTGCCGATTCAACAAACAAAATATTCTTTTCATCGGGCACTGGAAATATATCTGCATGTATAAAATTAATCAATAACGCATACGTCGATGCTTGCATTAATGAATCGGTATTGCTTTGCGAAAATCAGGATATATTTTATACATTATTTTACGATCAGGATGACGCGCAACCCATATGGAAAAATGAAACAATAAATTTTCAATATCCGCTGAGTATCGAAAGGTATAGAGAGGTGAAAAAAAAACCTTATGGGCGCGTTAGTTATCAGTGCGACAGCGGGGAATTTGAAGAGGGGTACATAAAAGAAATTAGATATAGGCCGGTAGACGGGACAGCATCATTCACGCTAATTAAAAAATATTAGAATGAATAAAAAAAGTAAAATTGCATTTAATTTATCGCTTATTATCTACCCATTTGATTTAAGGTTCTCTTTTAATGAGACAGATAACGAGGTGTTTGATTTTATGAACAAAAACCTTAAATCAAAAATAGATATAAAAAATATTCAGTATGAATCTGATTTTAGTGATGCTTTTTTATTTATAGATGTAAGTGGTGCAGGACTTATAAGAATGAGATATATACCATCTACGCCTAAGTGTTATAATCTTTTGCAACATGAAATAACTCATTACGTTTATTTTATTTTATCAGAAAGAATAAGTATGAAGCATAATAGAAAAACAACAGAGGCTTATTCTTACTTAACTGGTTATATTACAGAGAAGGTGTACGAAAAAATATTCAAATAAATGGCTTATCAAATCATTTCACCATCTAATTCTTTTGTTCAGTTTGCTGAAGAAAATTCTACTATTCAATCATGTGAGTTTGCAGATCGTGATTTCTGCCTGCCAGTTTTCACGGCCAATGATGTCTCATTTCAGTTTGTGATTGAAGCCGATAGCGAAGCTGAAGCAGACGCGCTATGTGACCTAACCAATTCACTAACTCAAATCGGCATTGTATATAATTGTGCTGAAGTATTTGCTTTGGAATTTACAGGTAATGCAGAACGCTTTCGCATAAGTGCATTTCAAGTATTATATAATTGGGCCAACGGGTTGCCCGCATTTGATACGATAATCGATGTAGGTGAATGCTTTAAAATAAAAGTAGTGATTGACGGTTCAAATGAATTCTGCTCTAACTGCATTCAACGGATCGGCGATGACTGCCATACTTCGGTTGTGGAATTTACGAATGATGATAACTTTGCAGGATACAACTATTGCAATTCGGCACCGGTGAATGAAAGTGACAGCATTTGTGATCCTACATTTATTTCATTTACTTCGCTTTCAAATTTGTCTATAGCTTACACGGCAAGTTTGTTGGCGCAATATGGTAACATGCCATCCATTGAGGTTTGGGGATATGTAGGAACCGACTTAGTGAGGATGCCAGGTATAGAAGTGAAATTTGATTCATACCCTCCAAATGTGATCAGCATTGATTTTGGAGGTACTTTGTCAGGGGTAATTAAAATAAGAAAATAATATGCCATTTTCAAATAGAATAAGGCTGCCTTTTAAAATTACGCGTCCGCAATTTCCGACGGAGCGCGAAGTATTTCGGCTGGCAAACGGTACAAGCAAAACCATACGCGCAATAGTCCGCAAACAATACCAGGGCGAAACGGATTACCTGCCTGAAAAGATTCATCAGCGGTTAGTCATTGCAATGAACCACGACACGGTGAGCATAGAAGGGGATAAGTATTTCGGCGGCGTGTCGATGGACGGAGAATATGAAATAGCATGGCCTGACTTTCTCGACTTCCCGCTGGCTAAGGCCGCCTTTAGTGTGCAGGTCACGCCTTTCGATGCTACAAACGCGAACTG
>Ga0105044_10016069_pt1 | contig 10109 bp, 10 predicted proteins | sample MAT01_FD_78092 | JGI IMG/M metagenome (GOLD analysis project Ga0105044, IMG submission 78092) | Freshwater microbial communities from Lake Fryxell liftoff mats and glacier meltwater in Antarctica - MAT-01 | ecosystem: Environmental > Aquatic > Freshwater > Ice > Liftoff microbial mat | place...
ACTGTCGACAGCGCCGCGGCGGCGGGCGGCCCGGACCGGGCGACGCTGGCCGGGGGAGCAACAGCCACGGGCGGGGAAACTGGCGGGGTTGGCATTGTTGCCGGTGGTGCCAGCGGCACTGCGAGAGTGGGTGCTGCCAACGGCACTGCGCCAGTGGGGGCCGCCGACGGCACTGGGACAGTGGGTGCCGCCGACGGCACTGCGATTGAGGGTGCCGCCAACGGCACTGCGACAGTGGGTGCCGCCGACGGCACTGCGATTGAGGGTGCCGCCGACGGCACTGCGATTGAGGGTGCCGCTGCCAACGGCGTTCTCGGTGCGCCTTGAATCGGTGCGGCTGGCGTGGGGGCGGCAGTGCTCGGTGCAGGCGTCGTCGCGGTTGGCGTGACGGCTGCGGATGCAATCGGTGCGGCTGCGATTGGGGCCGGCGCCGTCGGCTCGCGCAGCCCGAGCCAGATGCCGGCAGCGAACACGGCGAGCCCGGCCGCGCCCAGGGCAACGCCGCGTATTGTGCCGCCGCGCCCGTCGGGTGCTGCGGGCGGGCGATCAGGCAACGGTGCGGCCATCTCCAGCGTCTCCGGGGCAACGACCCGCCCGAGGCGACACATGCCGCCGGGCGGCAGGTTCCGCACACCGCGATACGGCGCGGTCCGTCTCATAAAATGAAATCTAGCCTCCCGCCAGAGTGGCTGCAATCATACCGTCATCTTCACGGCGATCCCGCTGATGCTCTTTACAACCATCCCCGCCGGCACCTAACTCGGAGAGCGCGATAGCCAACCGCGCGTGCCGCACAGGAGAGACCGATGGCAAGCCGCCCCACGCCCCCCCCCAATGCATCCTCCCAGCACGGCATTCCAGCAAAATCCACCCTGTGGCTGCCGATGCGCGTTTGGGACGGGCCGGTGCGGCTGTTCCACTGGGCGTTGCTGGTGTTGGTCGCGGTCAGCTGGTCCAGCATCGAGATATTCAACAACATGGTCGTGCACATGCGCTCTGGCATGGCGATCCTGGCGCTGCTGTTGTTCCGCATCGTGTGGGGCTTCATCGGCAGCGAGACGGCGCGGTTCAGCCATTTCCTGGGCAATCCGTTCAACGCCGTCACCCACCTGATGCACATGACCGAGCGCGAGCCCGACACGCAGATCGGCCATAACGCCGCGGGCGGCTGGATGGTGTTGGCGATGCTGCTGGTGCTGCTGGCGCAGGTGACCACCGGCATGCTGGCCTCCGACGCGGACAGCTTCGTCGAGGGTCCGCTCAATCACCTCGTCGGCGGTGCCTGGGGGGCCTGGGCGCTGGCCCAGCACAAGCTGCTGTTCACCGTGATCCAGGTGCTGGTCGTGCTGCATATCCTGGCGCTCATCAGCTACGCCGTGCTCAAGCGGCACAACCTGGTGCGCCCGATGGTCACCGGCAAGAAGCGCCTGCCGGCCGCCACGCGCCAACCGCAGATGCGCAGCCCATTGCTGGCGTTGGCGGTGCTGGCGGGCGCGGCAATCGTGGTCTGGCTGTTGGTGACGAAGCTGTAGACGCACGAACGACCGGGCGCGTCAGCACCCGGCCGTCGTGAAGGCGTGATCGGCTATTGCGGTGCGCGGTAGGGGCGGTGGCAGGCACCGCACTGGGCAGTGGTGGCCGCGAAGGCTGCGGTGGCGCCAGCCTTGTCGTTGGCCTGGAGTGCCGCCATCAGCTTGTCGGCCTCACGGACCAGGCTACCGGCAATGGCGTCGAAATCCGCCTTGTTCTGCCAGATGGCGGGCAGGGCGCGCGTTGTGATGCCGCTTTCCGGCCCGCTGCCCACCGGGAATAATGCGGGCATCCGCTTGGCAAAGGCGCTGATTTCGCCCGCCTTGCCCGCGACCGTGGTGAGGTCGCCGCTGGCGTCGAGCACTTTCTTCACCTCGCCGGTGGCAGCCCCAATGGCCTTGAAGCCCGCCTGGCGCTGGGCAATGGCCTCTGCTGCCGTCTGCGCCCAGGCGGCGCCGGCCACACTCGCAACAAGCCCGGCCAGCAGGGTGGCCTTAACAAGGGTCCGTCGCATCGTTTTGGCACTCTCTGTTCGGTGGTTGTCGCCGTTGGCTAGAATGGTCAAAGCAACCATGTCCAACGCCTGTCGGACAAATGAAATTTACGCAACATTGCGCAGGACCTCACCGGCGGCTCCGGCGCGCCCCTACGGCCACCGCTTATCAGCAGGGGCGATCCCCGCTAAGCCATTCCTGAAGCCCAGTTTGCGCGAGCCTCGCCGCGAACGATCGGGCCGGCCAGGGGGCGCCATGTCGCAAATCCAATCCGTCGCCGTGTTCTGCGGCTCCAGCCTCGGCGCATCTCCGGAATTTCGCGCCGCGGCCGAGGCGCTGGGCCATGGCATTGCCCGGGCTGGATGGCGCCTGGTCTACGGTGGCGGGGAGATGGGGCTGATGGGGGTGGTGGCCAATGCCGCACTGGCCGCCGACGGCGTCGTGATCGGCGTGATCCCGGAATTCCTCCAGCGCCAGGAAGTGGTCCATAGCGGCGTCAGCGAACTGATTGTCACCGACAGCATGCACAGCCGCAAGACGGGCATGTTCGCCCGCGCCGACGCCTTCGTCACGCTGCCGGGCGGGCTCGGCACGTTGGACGAGACGGTGGAAATCATCACCTGGCGCCAACTGCGCCTGCACGACAAGCCCATCCTGGTGTGCGACGTGCTGGGCTCGGCCGCCCCGCTGGTGGCCGCGATCGAAGCGGCGGTGGCGTTCGGCTTCGCCCGGCCCGAGGTGCGTGGCCTGTACGAGGTCCACGCGGGCGTCCCCGCCGTCCTGGCCCGCCTCGCCGCCCTGCCTGTCCCGCCGCCGGCAATGGTCGAGCGGCTGTAACAACGCCAGCCACACGCGGCTTGCCGGCACCGCGCGAGGCGTTTATACGCCGCTCGGCCGGAGTGTAGCTCAGCCTGGTAGAGCACTGTGTTCGGGACGCAGGGGCCGGAGGTTCGAATCCTCTCACTCCGACCATTCCCTGCTAATCCCGCCGTCGGGCGGGGCCCCGTCGTTTCTTGACATTCGTGCAGCCTTGGTGACGCTTGGGCGTGTGACCAGGATGTCCGACCTGCAGGACCGCGAGGATCTGGCGCGCAAACTGCGCCTGGCGCTGCGCAGCCGTGAGTGGAACCAGTCCGATCTCGCCCGTGCCGCCGGCCTGCCGCGCGAACTGATCTCCACCTATGTCCGCGGCAGCAGCTTCCCGACCGCGCGCAGCCTGCGCCGGCTGGCCGATGCGCTGCAGATGAAAATCGAGGAACTCGCCCCGCAAGCGCCCGGCATGTTCCAATACGAACCGCCGCCCACCATGGAGATCACCGGCCTGGCCAACGGCAAGGCCCGCATAATGGTGAACACCGTGGTGCCAATCGGCGTGGCATTGGAAATCGGTCGGCTGATTGAGGGTGCCCTGGCGCGGGAAGGATAAGGCCAGGGCGTCGCCCTGGACTTGCCTTTGCTGCATCGGTCGTTGTTTCCAACAATGGGTACGACGGAGCGCTAGCCCGGCGCCAACGGCATCACGTCACGCGCAAAGCGCTCCAGGCGCCCCACGCTGTCGGCCAGGGATTCGCCTCTGAAATCGAAGATCAGTTCGTGCACGCCGATGGCCGCAAAGGCCGCGGTATCGTCGGCGATGGCAGCCGCGCTGCCGGAGAACGGCCGGCGTTGCCCGTCGGGTGCTGCGATCGCCACGTCATAGAGCGGGGCCTTGTACGAAATGGTAAGGGCATCAAAGTCGCGCCCCGCTGCCGGCTCCCAGTTCGGCCGCCAGGGCGGCCAGCGCCGGGCGGGCATGGGCGATGATCGCGATGCCGGCCTGGCGCGGCTTGTTGATCTGCGCTGCGTCGACATCGATGCGCACCACCTGCACATCGTCAGCGCGGCCCCACGACAGCGCGGGTGCCAGGAAGCGGCTGCCCACCACCAGGACGACATCGATATCGTCCCAGATTTCCTGGCCGCCGAGCATGCCCAACGCGAGCGGATGGCGGTCGGGCAGCGCGCCGCGCCCGGTGCGGCTCATCACCACCGGCGCCCCCAGCCGCTCCGCCACTGCACGCAATTCAACCTCGGCGCCGAACACGCCGCTGCCGACAAAGATGGCGGGCGCGCGGGCACTGGCCAGCAGCCGCGCGGCACGCGCGATCGCGCCGGCATCCGGCGGCAGCGGGGCCAATGCCGCGGGTGTGTGCGGCGCGATCTCGGCCGTCGCTCCCATCATGTCGGGCGCCATCTCGAACACCGCCGGCTGGTGGCGCCCCGCCAGCATGGCGTGGAAGGCTTCGCCGAGCCGCGCCGGCACATCGTTTGGCGCGTCGGCACGGCCAACCCACGGCACCACGGCGAACAACCCCACCTTGCCGCTGGCCTGCACATAGCCGAGCGCCATATAGGCAGCACCCTGTTCGTGCCGCGCGTGCAGCGTGCACACCTCCTGCCGGGCGCCGTGCAGCGCATCGAACAGATTGTCCAGCTGCACTCCGGGCAGGCCGAACACGGTATCCACGCCATGCTGGCGCAGCGTCGCGACGATCGCCGCGCCGCCGGTCATTTTCGCCATGGCCCCCCCCCGATAAACCCGCCCAGTCACCACAAAGACCCGTGACAAACGGGGTCTGGGGCGACGCCCCAGCGGGTGCAGGGCAGCGCCCTGCTGCTTACCCTTCGCCTCAGTTCCGCCGCCGCGTGGCGGCGATGGCTGCCACCAGTTCGCCGATGTCCACCGCACCCGGCAGCATCTTGTCACCTATCACGTAGGCCGGCGTGCCCTGGATATCGAGTTTGCGGCCAAGTGCGAGGTTGGCGGCCAGGCGGCTCTGGATATCCGGGTCGTTCATGTCGCGTTGCAGGCGGTCCCAGTCGAGCCCGGCGCGGATGCTGGCAGCGCGCAGCCCGTCCTGGTCGGAGACTGGCGCGCCGGTCAGCAGCACGCCGTGCAACTTCAGGTAGCCCCCCTGTTTGTGCGCCGCCAGCAGCGCACGCGCCCCCAGCGTGCTTGCTGGGCCGAGGATGGGGAAATCCTTGTAGACAATCCGCACGTTGGGGTCGCGGCGGATCAGTTCGGCGATCACTGGCACCATGCGGCGGCAATAGGGGCAGCGCAGGTCGTAGAACTCCACCACGGTCACGTCGCCGTTCGGGTTGCCGGCCACCGGATCGCCGGGGGTACGGGTCAGCGCTGCGGCGAGTTCGCCGATGGCGCCGCGGACGGCACTGGTCTTCTGGCGCTCCTCGTCTTCCTGCAGCGCGGTGATGGCGTCGCGCAGCAGGCTGGCATCGGTGCGCAGCGCGTCGCGGATGATGGCGATGATTTCCTGGCGCTGCTGGGTGGTGAAGTTGCCCAGCGGCGGCAGCGCCGCGGATGGCGGCGTTGGCGCCGGCTGGGCGTGCACCACGGCAGGGCCCGCGAGCAGCAGCACAAGGCCCAGGAGGAGGGAGGCAATGGGGGGTCGGCGCATGCTCAAAAGCCCTCGCGGTTTTCTTTCTTCACGGCGTTGCCGACATCCACCGCGCGCAGGCGCGACGGGCCAGCGGGAAGCTGCATCTCGGCGCGGCGGGCGAGCGCCCGGGCGCGGGGGATGTCCCCTACCACCATTGCCTCTTCAGCCAAAGCCAGATCGGCCTGGCCCATCTCGCCCACCCGGCCGAAGGCGATGCCCAGGCTGCGCCAGGACCAGGCATCGTCGTGCTCGCGGGCGAGCGCGGATTGCAGGTGGCCGATCGCCAGGCGCAGCTGGGCGGGATCGCCGGTTTCGATCATGGCGCGGGCCAGGGCGGCGCGGATTGGCGCGTGTTCCGGCGCCAGCCGCGCCGCCTCGCGGTATGGGCCAAGGGCGGCGGCACCACGCCCGCCCTCGAACAGGATCTGGCCCTTCAGCTCGTGCAGCCACGGGCTGCCGCGGTTTTCGGCGAGCAAGCCGTCGATCAGCTTAAGGGCCTCGTCGGTGCGGCCGAGGCGGTAGAGCGCAATGCCGCGGGCGTAACGGACGTCGGGGGCGGCGTCGTTCTCGCGCAGTCGGCGCAGGGTCGTGGAACTGGGTTCGAGGAAGCCGCGCAGCTTGGCGCGCACCATCAGGAAACCGGCGTCCAAAGCCGGCGGGAGCTTGGCATCGGAAAACGGACTGCGGGCGATGTGGGCGGTGACCGCCGCGATGCGATCCTTGGTCAACGGGTGGGTGCGCAGGTAAGGGTCCTGGAGCTCGTCGACCAGCGCGTCCTGGTCCTTGATGCGGCCGAACAGGCCCAGCATGCCGCGGGCCGACCAGCCGACCCGGTCAAGTGCGGAGAGGGCCGACTGGTCGGCGGCGTTCTCCATGCTGCGGGTGAAGCTCATCAGGCCGCGCATGGCGAGCTGTTGGCCGCCGAGAACGGCGCCCATGGCAGCGTCGGAGCTGCGCCCGGCGGTGGCGGCGGCAGCCCCGATCAGCATGGCGGCAATCGACTTGATCATCGCCTCGCGCATCATCTCGGGCAGCCTGGCGATGTGGCCGCCGCGGATGTGGCCGGCCTCGTGCGCCAGGGTGCCGATCAGCTCGGAGGCGGTATCGGCGCGGGCGATGATCCCGGTGTTGACGAACAGGCGGTTGCCGGTGCTGACGAAGGCGTTTAGAGCGTCATCGCGGATCAGGGTGATGCGGACCGAATTTGGTTCCACTCCTGAGGCGCGGAACAAGGGGTTGGCGAAATTGCGCAGCAGCGTCTCGGTTTCGGCGTCGCGGATGACCACCACGGTGGAGGCGCGACCCTGCGCCATGGCGGGGGCAGCCGTGGCAAGGGCGACTGGCGCGGCGAGTGCTGCACCAAGCAGGGTGCGGCGATGGCAGGCGCAGAAGGGCGGGTGGCGAACCATGGGGTTCATGGTAGCAGGCCGCGCGGCCTTCGTCCTGTTTGCCGTCGGTCTGCTCACCACCGGATGCTCCGCGATCGACGCGGTGACCGACCGGCTGACCGGCGTGGACCGACCGAAAGAGGGATCGGTGGGGTTCGTGCGTGGCTTCCTGGGCGCCGTGGTGGCCGATGAGCCGCAGGCGGTGCTGGCGGCGCGCGCCGTGCTGTCAGCTGGCGGGAATGCGGCCGATGCGGCGGTGGCGGCCGGGTTCACCCTGGCGGTGACCCTGCCGTCGCGGGCCGGGCTGGGCGCCGGGGGGGCGTGCCTGGCGTTCGCGCCGGAATCGCCGCTGCTGGGGGCGGAGGCGGTGATGTTCCTGCCGCAGCCCGGCGGGGGCGGGGGCGATCGGCCGGCGGCGGTGCCGATGATGGCGCGCGGGCTGTTCGCGCTGCATGCGCGCTATGGCAAGCGGCCCTTCGAATCGCTGATTGTGCCGGCGGAGCAGCTGGCGCGGTTCGGGGCACCGGTAAGCCGGGCGTTTGCGCGTGACCTGGATGTGGTGGCCGTGCCGCTGGCGGGGGACCCGGATACGGCGGACATCTTCCTGCCGCGCGGTCGCCGCCTGGCCGAGGGGGACAACTTCGTGCAGCCGGACCTCGCCGGGACGATCGGGCAGTTGCGGGTGGCGGGGATCGGCGACCTGTATCAGGGCGGGTTGGCGCGGCGCTTGGTGGAATCCAGCCAACGCGCTGGCGGCGGGTTGACGGCCGCGGCGCTGCGTGGGGCGTTGCCGCAGTACCAGCCGGCGCCGAAGCTGGCGCTGGGCCGTGGCGATTTCGCTTCGTTCCTGCCGACCGATGGCGGGGTGGCGGCGGGGGCGGCGTGGCGGGTACTCAATGCCAACCCAGCGGCGGCCGACGCGGCCGCGGCCCGGGCGGCAGGGGTGGCAGCGGCCTGGCGGCGCGGGGCCTTTGCCGGCAACGCCCAGGCGGCACTGGAAGCCACCGATGCGCTGGCCGGCGGGCTGCCGCCGCTGCCGGCCTCCACCGGGTTCATGACGATGGACCGCGAGGGCAACGCGGTCGCCTGCGTGGTGACGATGAACAACCTCTTCGGCACTGGGCGGGTGGCGCCGCAAACGGGCGTGCTACTGGCGGCCACACCGGGTGCTTCAACGCAGCCACTGCTGGCCGCGGCGATCACCTATGGCGGGCAGGCAAGGCTGGCGTTCAAAGGGGCGTTCACCGGAACCGGGCAGGAGGGGGCGGCGATGGCGGTGGCGGTGGCGATGCAACAGAGCATCGCGGCACGGCGCGCACTGCCAAATCCAGTGCCCGAGCCGGGGCGCGCCAATGCGATGGTCTGCCCGAGCGAACTGCCGGCAGCACCGGAACAGTGCAGCTGGGCCACCGATCCGCGCGGCAGCGGGCTGGCCGCCGGCGGGAACTGATGGCGCTCAAGGTCGGGCGCGGGGCCGCCGCGCCGCCGTTCATCGTGATGGACGTGATCACCGCGGCCAACGCGCGCCAGGCGGCATTGCCGGCGCATGCCCCGCACGTGATCCGCATGGAGGTTGGGCAGCCGGCGACCGGGGCACCCGCCGGCGCGGTGGCCGCGGTGGTGCGCGCGCTCTCGGCGGGGGCGCCGATGGGATATACCGAGGCGTTCGGGCTGATGTCGCTGCGAACGCGGATCGCCGCGCACGGCCGGGCCTGGTACGGCGTGGATGTGCCGGCGGCGCGGATTGCGGTGACGGTTGGGGCGTCGGGCGCGTTTCCGCTGGCGTTCCTGGCGGCGTTCGATCCCGGCGACCGGGTGGCGATGGCGACGCCGTTCTATCCGCCATACGTGAACATCCTCACCGCGTTGGGAATGACGCCGGTGATGCTGGAGACCGGCGCCGAGACGCGGTTTCAACCGACGGTGGCGATGCTGGAGGCGCTTGATCCGCTTCCCGATGGGCTGATCGTCGCCAGCCCGTGCAACCCGGCTGGGACCATGCTGGCGCCGGCGGAATTGGAGGCCATTGCACGCTGGTGCCACGCCAACGGGGTGCGGTTGATCTCGGACGAGATCTATCACGGCTTGACCTATGACCAGCCGCAGGCCACGGCCGCGGCGTTCAGCGACAGCGCGATCGTGGTGAATTCGTTCTCCAAATATTTTTCGATGACCGGATGGCGGATCGGGTGGCTGGTGCTGCCCGACGATCTGGTGCGGCCGGTGGAATGCCTGGCGCAGAACCTGTTCATCAGCGCACCGCACATCGCCCAAGTGGCGGCCGAGGCCGCCTTCGACTGCACCGCGGAATTGCAGGCCAACGTGGCCCGGTATCGGCGGTCGCGCGACTTGTTGCTGCGCTCCTTGCCCGCCGCCGGGTTTGGCCGCATCAGCCCGGCCGAGGGTGCCTTCTATCTGTATGCCGATGTGTCAGACCGCACCAACGACAGCCGCGCGTTCTGTGCGCGGATGCTGGCCGAAGCCGGCATCGCGGCCTCGCCCGGCGTCGATTTCGACCGCGCCCGAGGTCACCATTTCCTGCGCTTCAGCTATTGCGGGCCAGAAGCGGACATGGCGGCGGCGGCGGAGCGGTTGCGGGGTTGGACGTAATACCAATTACCGCGAACACTGGCTCATGATCAGGTAGGCATGGGGCTTCGCCCCAAACCCCAGCAGGGGCCAAGCCCCTGCACCTTATCCATAAGAAACCAATTTTATTTCAATGACATGAGGTCCAGGGGCTCGGCCCCTGGCGGGTCTGGGCAGAGCCCAGGCTTTCTTATCATCGTGCGTATGGGCCGCTGGAGACTGGAGGGCACCGTCGCGAGACTCAGCCCCATCCACCTGGGAGAATGGTCCAGGGGGCAAGGCCCCTGGACCATCTTTTCCTTCAGAGCGCCGCCAGTATCGCCTCGGCGCGGCTGACGTCGAAGCCACCGGCGGCTTCAACGGCCAGGTGGGTGACTTTGCCGTCGACGGCCACCAGGGCAAAGCGCTGGCTGCGCACGCCCATGCCACGGGCGATCAGGTCGAGTTCCAAGCCGAGGGCCTTGGTCAGCGCGGCGGAACCGTCGGAGAGCATGGTGATCTTGTCGCCGGTGCCTTGGTCGCGGCCCCAGGCGCCCATGACGAAGCCGTCGTTGACGGCCATGCAGACCACCTCGTCGACGCCCTTGGCCTTCAGCGCGTCATAGTTCTGCACGAAGCCCGGCAGGTGCTTGGCCGAGCAGGTGGGCGTGAACGCCCCCGGCACCGCG
>Ga0105044_10016070_pt1 | contig 10108 bp, 8 predicted proteins | sample MAT01_FD_78092 | JGI IMG/M metagenome (GOLD analysis project Ga0105044, IMG submission 78092) | Freshwater microbial communities from Lake Fryxell liftoff mats and glacier meltwater in Antarctica - MAT-01 | ecosystem: Environmental > Aquatic > Freshwater > Ice > Liftoff microbial mat | place...
CCGGCGTTGGCGTAGCCGGCGACCTTGATCCCCTGGATCACCGCTTCGAGGTCGGCATCGTCGAACACGATCACCGGCGCCTTGCCGCCCAACTCGAGGTGCACCCGCTTCAGGGTGTCGGCCGCCGCCTTGGCGATGACCTTGCCGGTGGCGACGTCGCCGGTGAGCGACACCAACGCGACGCGGGGGTCGGCGACGAGCGGCGCGCCTGCGTCTTCGCCCTGCCCGCAGATCACGTTGAAGACCCCCGGCGGGAAGATGTCGGCGGCCCACTCGGCCATCAGCAGCGAGCTGAGCGGCGTGAGCTCCGAGGGCTTGAGCACGACCGTGTTGCCCGCTGCGAGCGCCGGTCCGATCTTCCAGACCGCCATCATGAAGGGGTAGTTCCACGGGGCGATCGAGGCGACCACACCCAGCGGGTCGCGCCGGACCATCGACGTGTAGCCCTGGAGGTACTCGCCGGTCGCGCTCCCACCCATGGCGCGCACCGCGCCCCCGAAGAACCGGAGGTTGTCGGCCGCGAACCAGATCTCCTCGCCCATGGCCGAGATGGGCTTCCCCACGTTGCGCGACTCGACGGCGCCGAGCTCGTCGCCGTGCTCCTCGAGCGCGTCGGCGAACGCGATGAGCATCGTCGCCCGCTCCTGAGGTGTCGTCTGCGACCACTCTCCGAAGGCTGCTTCGGCGGCAGTGACTGCGGCGTCGACGTCGGCCGCGTCGCTGCTCGGGACCTCGGCGATCGTCCCTCCAGTCGCCGGGTCGATCACCGGATCGGTCCGACCGCTCTTGGAGGCCACGAACGTGCCGCCGATGAAGTTCTCGTTGGGGGCCATGGGTCTCGTCCTCACTCCTTCTGCGGCCTCGGGAGGCCGGTGGCGACGGGAAAGCACAGGGACTGCGCGGCTCGGAAAGCGTAGGGGGTTCCGCCCGGTGACAACGATTCTGCGTGGTTCGGCCCGATCGTCGCAAGGGATTCCGTCGAAGCCGGCCGGTTTCTCCGCGTATCGCTTGCGCATTCGCCTTCTCTTCTGAGATTCTGCCGCAGGGCAGCACGGAGGGGATTCGGAGCCGGGGGGCTGGGAGGGACGCTGAGCGCACCCATGGTCGACGCGGACCCCGCGGACGACACGGTCATCGAGATCGACCACGTCACCAAGCGGTTCGCCGCCTTCGTCGCGGTCGACGACGCCCACTTCGGGATCCGCCGGGGCGAGTTCTTCTCGATGCTGGGTCCCTCCGGCTGCGGGAAGACCACCACGCTGCGCATGATCGCCGGCTTCGAGCAGCCGACCGAGGGGGCGGTGCGCCTCGAGGGCAGCGATGTCTCGCGGGTCCCGCCGTACAAGCGAAACGTGAACACGGTCTTCCAGCAGTACGCGCTGTTCCCGCACATGAACGTGTGGGACAACGTGGCGTTCGGGCTGCGGTCGAAGAGAGTCGGGAAGTCGGAGATCGCCAAGCGGGTCGACGAGATGCTCGAGGTGGTACGCCTCGGCGACTTCGGCACGCGCAAGCCGGCGCAGCTCTCGGGCGGCCAGCAGCAGCGGATCGCGCTGGCCCGGGCCCTCGTGAACTACCCGAGTGCGCTGCTGCTCGACGAGCCGCTCGGCGCGCTCGACCTCAAGCTGCGCCAGGTCATGCAGCTCGAGCTGAAACGGATCCAACGCGAGGTGGGGATCACCTTCGTGTTCGTGACCCACGACCAGGAAGAGGCGCTCACCATGAGCGACCGGATCGCGGTCATGAGCGAGGGTCGCGTCGAACAGATCGGGACGCCGGAGGAGATCTACCAGAACCCCACGTCGGTCTTCGTCGCCGGGTTCATCGGGATGGCGAACCTCCTGCCGGTCACGGTCAACGGCCGCGAGGGCGAGCACACGATCGCGACCTTCGCGGGTGCGCACCGGCTCACCGTCCCCGAGGGGTCCGGGATCCCGCCCGGCGCGGAGGCCACGCTCATGCTGCGGCCCGAACGGATCCGGCTCGCCACGGCCCAACCCACGGACACGCGAGTGGGGGTGCCGGTCACGGTCGTCGACCTCGTGTTCCAGGGTCCGGTCGTGCGGGTCGCGCTGGCAGCGTCGGACGGGAGCCCGGTCGTTGCCCACATCGGGCCCGACGAAGAGCTCCCGATGATCCGCCCCGGCGATCCCCTGTGGATCACCTGGGAACCCGAGACCGCGGTGCTGCTGCACGCAGAGCCGCGCTACGTCGCATCACCCGAAGCGCTCGAGATCGCAGAGCTGAGCGCGGCAACCGCCGCTCCACTGAGAGGATCTGATCAATGACCGAACGTCGCCCGCCCCGCCGTTCCGCGTCGCGTCCGTTCCCCCCGATGGGGGCCATGACGTCGGGTCCGTTGACCCGGCGCCGGTTCCTCGAGCGGGCCGGCCTCGCCCTCGGCGCGGTCGCGTTCGGGCCTGCGCTCCTCGCCGCGTGTGGTTCCGACGACGACAGCAGCAGCGGTGGCAGTGGTGGTTCGGGCGGTGGAGGTGGGAGCAACGACATCGCCATCTCGAACTGGACGAGCTACATGGACAAGCCGCAGTTGAAGGTCTTCGCGCAGGCGACCGGCATCTCCGTCGACTACCGCGAAGACATCAACGACAACAACGAGTACTTCGCCAAGATCCGGCCGAACCTCAGCAAGGACCAGAGCATCGACACCGACGGCTTCGTCCTCACCGACTGGATGGCGAGCCGGATCATCAACACGTTGGAGTGGGCGCAGCCGCTCGACGAGGCGAAGTTCCCGAACAAGGCGAACATGAGTCCGGCGCTCGCGAACCCCGCCTTCGACCCGGGTCGGAGGTACAGCGCACCGTGGGCGAGCGGCGCGACCGGGATCGCCTACAACATCTCCACGACCGGCAAGGAGATCCGCTCGATCGACGACTACCTCTCGGCGCCCGGCACGAAGACGGCACTCAGCGAGATGCGCGACACCATGGGGCTGTTCATGCTCTCCGCCGGCGCCGACCCGACCACGCCGTCGTACGCGGCCGCCGGCCCGGCGTTCGACAAGCTGCAGAAGGCGGTCGACGACGGCGAGATCACCCAGTTCACCGGGAACGAGTACGTCGGCGACCTCGGCAACGGCGACATCGCCGCTGCGATCGCCTGGTCGGGCGACGTGGCGCAGATCACGGTCGACAATCCCGACGTCCGCTTCGTGATCCCCGACGAAGGCGGCATGCTCTGGTCCGACAACTTCATGATCCCGTACACGTCGGAGAAGGCGGCCGAGGCGACCGAGTTCATCAACTTCTTCTACGACCCCGCGAACGCGGCCGAGCTGATGGCCTTCATCCAGTACATCTCGCCGGTCGTCGGGGTCGCCGACCAGCTCCGAACCATCGGCGGCGAAGCCGCGGAGCTCGCCGACAACCCGTTGGTCGTCCCGACCGAGGAGTTCCTCGCCGGTCTCACGATCTTCGGTTCGCTCGACGACGAGGAGGAAGTAAAATTCGACACCCGCTTCGCCGAGATCAGCGGATCGGGCTGATCGGCGCAGCGAATGGCTGACGGCGCATGACCGACCGAGACGACGAAGGACGGAAGACCGCGCGCATCGCGCCGTGGGCGCTCCTCGGCCCCGGCATGATCTTTCTGTTCTTCTTCTTCTTCCTCCCGCTCTACACGCTCTTGCGGATGTCGTTGTCGAGTTCGGAGTCGCGCTTCTCGGATCCGAGCTTCACCTGGGAGTGGGCCAACTACACCGAAGCGTTCTCCCAGTTCGGTGAGCAGTTCTTCCGCTCGTTCCTCTATGCCGGCGCCGCGACGCTCGCGGCGCTGGTGATCGCCTACCCGTTGGCGTACGTGATCGCCTTCCGGGGTGGCCGCTGGAAGAACCTCATGCTCGGCCTGGTGGTCGTGCCGTTCTTCACCAACTTCCTCATCCGCACGTTGGCGTGGAAGACGATCCTCGGCAACGAGGGTGTGGTCGTGTCGGTGTTGCGGACCGTGGGGTTCCTGGCCGAGAACGAGGGACTGCTGCGGAGGCCGATCGCGGTGATCGGCGGTCTCACCTACAACTTCCTGCCGTTCATGGTGCTGCCCATCTACGTGGCACTCGAGAAGATCGATCCCCGCCTCGTCGACGCGTCACGCGACCTCTACACGAACACGTGGGGCGCATTCCGCCGCGTCGTCTTCCCCCTCTCACTGCCGGGCGTGTTCGCCGGCAGCCTGCTCGTGTTCATCCCGGCGGCGGGCGACTTCGTCAACTCCTATTACCTCGGGAGCACCCAGACGACGATGATCGGCAACGTCGTGCAGAACCAGTTCCTCGTGCAGGTCGACTATCCCGTCGCAGCCGCGCTGTCGTTCGTCTTCATGGCCATCGTGTTGGCGATCGTGACCATCTACGCCCGTTCGCTCGGCACCGAGGACCTGATATGAGCGAGACCAGCGGAACCGTCACTTCGCCGGGTGGGCGAGTGGGCCGCGGGCTGATCAACACCGCCGCGGTGCTCGCCCTGCTCTATCTGTTCGCCCCGATCTTCGTGATCGTGCTCTTCAGCTTCAACGAGCCGAAGGGGCGGTTCAACGCGGTGTGGCAGCAGTTCACGTTCGACAACTGGTTGCACCCGTTCGCAGACCAGGGTCTCGTCGACGCGCTGTTCCTCAGCCTCCAGATCGCGTTCCTCGCGATGGTCATCGCCACGATCCTGGGAACGTTCGTCGCGATCGCGCTCGTCCGCTACCGATTCCGCGGCGGCAACGCGATCAACTACCTGCTCGTGCTGCCGCTGACCGCGCCGGAAATCGTGCTCGGCGCGTCGTTGCTCACCTTGTTCATCGAGCCGAACCTGATCCTCTTCAACGTCCAGTTCAAGCTCGGCTTCACCACGATCCTCATCGCGAACATCATGTTCTGCGTGAGCTATGTGGCGCTCACGGTGAAGGCGCGGGTCCGGGGCTTCGACTGGACCCTCGAAGACGCCGCCATGGACCTCGGCGCACCGCCGGTCCGTACGTTCCTCCGGGTGACGCTGCCGCTCATCGTGCCGGGGATCCTCGCCGCCGGTCTCCTGTCGTTTGCCCTCTCGATCGACGACTTCATCATCACGTACTTCGTGGCCGGCCCAAGCGAGCAGACGTTCCCGATCCGGATCTTCGGGCAGTCGCGCACCGCCACGCCGCCGCAGATCAACGTGCTCGCGACGATGATCCTCGTCGCCAGCATCACCGTGCTCGCGGTGTCGACCCTGCTCGGTCAGCGGCGCCAGCGGAAGATGGCGGGCGGCTGACGTGCCCATCACGCATCGCATCGACGGCAAGGACCTCGCGAGCGGGGGCCGCACGAGTCCTGTCTTCGACCCGTCGACGGGCTCGGTGCGGGAGGAGGTCGCACTGGCCGACGCCGGTGTCGTCGACGCGGCGGTCGAGGCCGCGCAACGAGCCTTCGAGGAGTGGCGCGAGGTGCCCCTCGCCCGACGGGCGCGGATCCTGTTCGCGTTCCGTGAGCTCCTCGAGCGGCGCAAAGAGGACCTCGCCCGGGTGATCAGCGCGGAACACGGCAAGGTGGTCTCCGACGCGCTCGGTGAGGTCGCGCGCGGCCAAGAGGTGGTGGAGTTCGCGTGCGGGATCCCGCACCTCCTGAAGGGCGCGTTCTCGGAGTCGGTCTCGACGGGCACCGACGTCACGTCGATCCGTCAGCCGCTCGGTGTGGTCGCGGGGATCACGCCGTTCAACTTCCCGGCCATGGTCCCGATGTGGATGTTCCCGATCGCGATCGCGTGCGGCAACACCTTCATCCTCAAGCCGAGCGAGCGCGATCCGTCGGCTTCGCTGTTGATCGCCGATCTGTGGGCCGAAGCAGGGCTCCCGCCGGGAGTGTTCAACGTGGTCCACGGCGACGCCGAGGCGGTGAACGCGATCCTCACGCACCCAGGCATCCGCGCCGTCAGCTTCGTCGGGTCGACCCCGATCGCCCGCCACGTCTACGAGACCGCGGCCGCACACGGGAAGCGGGTCCAGGCCCTCGGTGGGGCCAAGAACCACATGGTCGTGCTCCCCGACGCAGATCTCGAGCAGGCCGCCGACGCTGCGGTGAGCGCCGGTTTCGGTTCGGCCGGTGAACGGTGCATGGCCATCTCGGTGGTGGTGGCCGTCGGCCCGGTTGCCGACGATCTCGTCGCCGCCATCGCGACGCGTACCCGCGACATCCGGGTCGGCCCGAGCCTCGACGAACAGTCGGAGATGGGTCCACTCGTCACCGGCGTCCATCGCGACCGCGTCCGCGACGCGGTCGACTCGGGAGTCGCGGCCGGCGCGGCGCTCGTCGTCGACGGTCGTGGCCTACGAGTCGCCGATCACGACGACGGCTTCTACCTCGGTCCGTGCCTCTTCGACTCGGTCACACCCGACATGGCGATCTACCGCGACGAGATCTTCGGGCCGGTCCTCGCGGTCGTCCGGGTCGACTCCTACGCCGAGGCCATCCGGTTGCTGGCCGAGAACCCCTACGCGAACGGTGCCGCCATCTTCACGCGCGACGGTGGTGCGGCTCGACGGTTCGCGCACGAGGCCGATGCGGGGATGATCGGCGTGAACGTTCCGATCCCGGTCCCGATGGCGTACTACTCGTTCGGCGGCTGGAAGCAGAGCCTGTTCGGCGACACCCACGTGCACGGCACCGAGGGCGTGCACTTCTACACGCGCGGCAAGGTCGTCACCACCCGATGGAACGACCCCGCCACCGGCCGCCCCGACCTCGGCTTCCCCACGACCTGATGGGGTTTCACACGACTGGGGCGACCGCAGTCATGAAGTGCTCGAGCGTCGCGGGCGTGCCGAAGTCGGTGAACGGGAGCACGAAGCCCTCGGCGCCCGTCGCGACGTCGGCCGCCAACACGTCGGCGACCTCCGATGCGGAACCGGCGACGAGGCCGCCCCACGCACCGAACCGGCGTCGCGACATCGCGACCACCTCGTCTCGACCCCCGTTGTCGACTGCGAGGCCGACGGGTCGCTGCACCGAGACCCGGGCGTTGCCGGCGAGCGGCCGGAGCTCTGTCAATCGGTCGACGCCGTAGGAGGGGCAGTTCCACCAGTCGGCGAAGTCGCGCACGAGCGGCATCGTCAGCTTCGGCCCCGCGCCGCCGATGTGGATCGGAACGTGGGCCTGGGCGGGGACCGGTCGACCGATGGCGCCCTCGAGTCGGAAGTGTTCGCCTTCGTAGTCGAATCGCGCTCCGGCCAGCATGAGCGCACAGACCTCGAGCGACTCCCGCAACCGGGCCGCCCGTACCCGCGCCGACCGTTCTCCGATGCCGAACGTCCGGAGCTCGTCGGGCACCGATCCCCAGCCGATGCCGAGCTCGACCCGACCGTTGCTGATCACATCGACGGTCGCGACCATCTTCGCGAGCAACGCGGGATGCCGGAACGGGTCGCACGTCACGAGGTGGCCGATGCGGATCGTCGACGTCCGGGCCGCGAGTGCCGCGGCCAGGGTCCAACCCTCGAAGGAATCCTGGTCCGGGGCGGCGGGCGGCGCGAGGTGGTCCATGAGCCACACGGAGTCGAAGCCGGCCGCCTCGGCGACGAGCGTCCGTTCGAGGATTGTGTCGAAGCTCATCCGCATCTGGGGCAGGAAGAGCCCGAACCACGGCCGGCCGGGTTCGCTCACGGCGCGGTCACCGGTGGGCCCGGTACCAACGGATGAGTCGATTGGTCGACGGGTCGTGATCGAGTTCGGTGTCGGCCTGGAGCTCGGGGACGATCTTCTTCGCGAGCACCTTGCCGAGCTCCACGCCCCACTGGTCGAACGAGTTGATGTTCCAGATCGTGCCCTGGGTGAACACCTTGTGCTCGTAGAGGGCCACGAGCGAGCCGAGCATCCGGGGCGTCAGCTCCTCGGCGAGGATCGTGTTGGTCGGCCGGTTGCCCTCGAACGTCCGGTGTGCGACCTGGAAGTCGGGAACGCCGTCGGCGATCACGTCGTCCCGGGTCTTGCCGAACGCGAGCGCCTCGGTCTGTGCGAACACGTTCGCGATGAGGAGGTCGTGGTGCTCACCGAGCGGGTTGAGGGCCTTTGCGAATCCGATGAAGTCGCACGGGACGAGCTTCGTGCCCTGGTGGATCAGTTGGTAGAACGCGTGCTGGCCGTTCGTGCCGGGTTGGCCCCAGATGATCGGACCGGTCTGATAGTCGACGCGCTCGCCGTCGAGGGTCACGTGCTTCCCGTTGCTCTCCATGTCGAGTTGCTGAAGGTACGCGCTGAAGCGTCCGAGGTACGCGTCGTACGGCAGGATCGCGACTGTCTCGGCGCCGAAGAAGTCGTCGTACCAGAGCCCGATGAGGCCGAGCAGCACCGGGAGGTTCCGCTCGAAGGGTGCGGTGCGGAAGTGCTCGTCCATCGCGTGGAAGCCCGCGAGCATCTCCTCGAACCGGTCGGTGCCGATCGAGATCATGAGTGTGAGGCCGATCGCGGAGTCGAAGGAGTATCGCCCGCCGACCCAGTCCCAGAAGCCGAACATGTTGTCGGTGTCGATCCCGAAGCTCTCGACCTCGGTCGCGTTCGTCGACACCGCGACGAAGTGCTTCGCGACAGCCGCGGTGTCGCCGCCGAGCCCGTCGAGGATCCACTTCCGGGCGCTGTGCGCGTTGGCCATCGTCTCGAGGGTGGTGAACGTCTTCGAGCAGATCACGAACAGCGTCTCGGCCGGGTCGAGGTCTCGCGTGGCTTCTACGAACTCGTTGCCGTCGACGTTCGACACGAATCGGAACGTGAGCGAGCGCTGGCTGTAGAACTCGAGCGCATCGTGGGCCATCACCGGCCCGAGGTCGGAACCACCGATGCCGACGTTGATCACGTTGCGGATGGGCTTGGCGGTGTGACCGGTCCACGCGCCCGATCGCACACGTTCGGAGAAGTCGCTCATCTTGTCGAGTACCGCGTGCACATCGGGCACGACGTTGTATCCGTCGACCTCGATCACCGCGTCGCGTGGCGCCCGGAGTGCGACGTGCAGCACCGCGCGTTGCTCGGTGACGTTGATCTTGTCGCCTCGGAACATGGCGTCGATCCGGTTCCGGAGCCCACAGTCGTCGGCGAGGGCGAGCAGGAGGCGCAGCGTCTCGTTCGTGATGCGATTCTTCGAGTAGTCGAGGTACAGGTCGACGGCTTCTGCGGTGAACCGGTCGGCGCGGTCGGGATCGGCGGCGAACAGATCACGGAGGTGGGCGTCGCGGATGTCGTCGTAGTGCGACTGAAGAGCCTGCCAGGTGGGGCGTTCCGTGAGGGTCATGGACCGAAGCTATCCCGACGACCGGTAGCCTCCGGTGCGTGGATGAGAACACGCTGACACCCGAACCGCAGGTCATGCACGGAGTCGACGGGCGTGTCGTGATCGTGACCGGAGCGGGCCGGGGAATCGGCCGGGGGATCGCGCGCCACCTGGGCCGAGGCGGTGCTTCCATCGTGGTCGCCGAGTGGAAGCGGGACACGATGCAGCGGACCGTCGACGAGCTCACAGACCTCGGCGTCCCGACTCTGGGCGTCGAGTGCGACATCAACGAGCGCGAGCAGATCGAGGCGATGGTCGCCGACACGATGGTGCGCTTCGGCCGGGTCGACGCCATCGTGAACAACGCCCAGACGTTCCGGCCGATGGCGCCGATGGCCACCATCTCCGACGACGATCTCGACGTCTTCTATCGGTCGGGCGTGAAGGGCTCCTTGTGGGCGATGCAGGCGGTCTATCCGCACATGCGGGCCCAGGGATGGGGCCGGATCGTCAACTTCGCGTCCTCGATGGGCATCACCGGTGGGCGCGGTTTCGGGGCCTACAACGCGTCGAAGGAGGCGATTCGCGCGCTGACCCGCACCGCGGCGCGTGAATGGGGCGCCGACGGCATCTGCGTGAACGCGATCGCACCCGCTGCCGCGACCCACCACGGCGACGCGGGGAAGGAGAGCGAGGGCTACCGCCAGTTCATCGAGAACTGCCCGATGGGTCGGCAGGGTGATCCCGAGCTCGACATCGCTCCGATCGCCTGGTTCCTCTGTTCCGACGCCAGCCGCTACCTCACCGGCCACACCTTCATGGCCGATGGCGGCGCGTTCATGTGGGCATGAAGGGACGCGCATGACCATGAG
>Ga0105044_10016071_pt1 | contig 10108 bp, 10 predicted proteins | sample MAT01_FD_78092 | JGI IMG/M metagenome (GOLD analysis project Ga0105044, IMG submission 78092) | Freshwater microbial communities from Lake Fryxell liftoff mats and glacier meltwater in Antarctica - MAT-01 | ecosystem: Environmental > Aquatic > Freshwater > Ice > Liftoff microbial mat | place...
ATCCGCGTGATCTCATCCAGCGCGGCACAGGGTTCATCCATCAACAGCGTCCGCGGCCGCCCGGGGGCGGCCAACAGGGCGGTTCCCCCGGCAAGCGACTTCAGGGTTGTTCTTCGGGTAATCAGCGGTGCAGGCATAGCGGGGTCACCTGACTTTTCGATTGGTTGGCGGGTGATGCTCAAGCTAGTCCAGGCCAGTGAGGTGATCGCACAAGCGCCGATTTTCGGGCGATCTGAGACCGGAAAGGCATCAGTCAACGCGCCAGAACTGATGCCCAAATGCGAACGGAGTGCGCACATTTCTGCGCTTGTCGAATGCAGCTTCGGATTGGCATGTTGCGCTGAAACGGCAAGTCCAGAAAGGCCGTATTGCCGCCGTTCACCCTGCGGGTTCGGAAACTCAGGGCATCCCCGGCGTCGATCTGGCGGGCCGGCTGGTCTGGCCCGGATTTGTCGACATGCATATGCATCTGGACAAGGGCCATGTCATCCCGCGCATCCGACCGGATGGCACGCTGCACGGCGGCTTTGCCCTGACCGTCCAGGATTGGCCGCTTTGGACGCCCGAAGACATGGCGCTTGTGTCAGCGTGGCAACCGTCGGCACCGTCGCAGCCGAGGTGATGCCCAGCGTGATTGCCGATTTCCGGACCCGGTATCCCCGCTGCACCGTCGAAGTGCGGGTGGTCGGCGACCCGGTGCAGCATGTGCAGGACGACGAGGTCGGCCTCGGGATCGGCTTTGACCTTGCGACACCGGCTGGCATCAAGATGAACTTCTAGATTCCGGTGGCTCTTGGGGCCGTCGTCGCGCCTGGCCATGACCTTGCGGGACGGGCGAGCACAACTGTTGCGGCCTGCGCCGGATATCCCCTCGTGTTGCCAAATGCGGCGATGTCGATGCGCCCGATTCTGGATCAGGCGTTTGATCGCTTTGGCGGGCCACTGTTGCCGACGATCAAGACGAATTCCATCGAGTTGATGAAAAAGGCCGTGCAACTCGGGCAGGGGGTGGCGTTTCTGACCCCCCTGAACGTCGCCGTTGAACGGGAAAGCGGGCAGTTGGTCTATGTTCCGTTGCGCGAAAGCGGGATGAAGACCCTGTTCCTGCGCTGCATCAGCAAAACGCGGCGTCCGGCCAGCCCCCTTGCGCAACCCTTGATCCGGCAATGCGAGGAGACGATAGTCTCCATCATGCGTTCGGTCGAGCTGCCTGCGTTGGAAGGTTTGGCAGTTCCAATCGAAACGTGATTTGCAACCGCGTTGCCCCCGGAGCGCGTTTAGGTTTTTCCGATTCAGGAATCGCACGAAGCTTGATTTCTGTTTCGATGTCCAGATGGCAGATATGGGGTCAGTGATGGACAGTCTACATCCTATGCCGCTTCATGTGCACGTGGTCGGGTTCGTGAAAAATGGGCATTCGCATCATCCGACTGCAGGTCAGTTCCGGGTTTCGGTGAAGTTCGTCACTGACACGGTGATCCAGAAACGCGAACAGGCGGGCTTGAAGCGCCGGCGCAGGGCAATGTTGGCGGTCATGGCCAACTCAGCGCGGTGACGAACTGCATCAAGATGCAAATGGCCGACAAGCCTGTTGCAACTGAAAACTCTCGTTTCAGATGAAATATCAGTAGCTTAGGCTTTAGTCATAGCCGACTGAGTATATGATTTTGCAGGATTTTTGGTACTGGTCGGAGTGAAAGGATTCGAACCTTCGACCCCCTGCTCCCGAAGCAGGTGCGCTACCAGGCTGCGCCACACTCCGACCGGTGAGGGGCAACTACCCGGGCAGGCGCGCATTTGCAAGGGGGCAAAGGCGGATTTGCCCTCATTCACCCGGCTGGCCCGGGACGGCGGGCGGCAGTGGCGGCGGGAAAGAGCCGTTGCGCAACCGCATCAACAGGCTGGGGCGTGGCAGGGTGGCAATCTCTGGCCGGCCCTTGGATTGCAGCACCGGCGTGGTTTCGGAAACCGAAGCCTTGCCTTCGCGGAACAGGATATATAGCCCGCTGGCAATCACGATGGCGGCACCGATGATGGTGGCGCGGTCCACCCGTTCGTCAAAGAACACATAGCCATAGATCGTGGCCCAGATGATCTGCGAAAACTGCATCGGGGCCACAACCATCGCTTCGGCCTTGCGGTAAGCGCCGATGATGAGGAATGATCCGATGGAGCCCAGCACCGCCATGGTCATGAAGGCCCCCAGATGCTCTATCGGCATCGGGCGGTAGACAAAGGGCAGCGCCAGCCCCATGGCGATGAAATTGGCCACCATCGGATAGAGCATCAGCACTGCCGACCGTTCGGCATGGCCGACTTTACGCACGATCACCGAGGCCAGTGATCCGGTGATGGCCGCCACGATTGCCGCAAGATGGCCAAGGTTGAAATCGGAATCGCCGCCCGGACGCACCACCACCATAACGCCGATCAGCCCGACCGCCACCGCCAGCCCGCGCCGCAGCCGGACCTTTTCCCCCAGCACCGGGATCGCCAGCAGGGTGATCAGCAGCGGTGTGGAAAAGAAGATGGCGAAGCACTGCGCCAAGGGCAGGTGGCTGAAGGCGTAAAAGGCGCAAAGCCCGGTGATCACCACAGCGACGGTGCGGATCAGCGTCCACCACGGGTGGCGCGGGATCAGATTGCCATCGGTCTTGTCGCGCAGCAGCGTCATCGTGATGACGGGAAACCCCATCAACACCCCGAAAAACAGCACCTGCACCGGCGAGTAATAGCCGCCGACATATTTCACCACCGCATCGTGGCTGGCATAAAGCGCAAAAGCCAGCAGGGCGAGCAGCGCCCCGCGTTTATTGTGGGTTGGAGTGGTCATGGGTGCCCGGATTCGGTGATCGAAGCGCAAATTTCGGTTGTGGTGCTGTGTCGCGCGTCAGCCCGGTGGTTTCAAGGATCATTCGCGCCAGCAAGGCCGGATTTCCCGGTTGCGCCGCGATTTGCCTGAGTCAGCAGGGCCAGACCGGCACCAATGATCACCGCGATGCCCAGCAGAGTCATCGGCTCGATCAGTTCGTCAAAAAAGATGGCACCGAGGATGCCCGCGCAGATCACCTGCGAATATTGCATCGGCGCGACAACGATTGCGGTGGCGCAGCGATAGGCGGCAATCACCAGAACCCCGCCCAGGGTTGACAGGAATCCCTGCAGCAGGCTGATCTGCCAGACGGTGCCGGACATCGGATGCCAGACGGAATGGACCACCAGTGCCGTCACCAGAACCTGCGCTACGGCCGGATAGATCAGGATCACCCCGGTGCTTTCCCTTATTCCGACCTTTCGCAGGATCAGCGAATTGACTGCCCCCAGCACGGCACCGCAGATCGCCGTCAGATGGCCGGGTTGCAACGTCACCTCGCCCGGTCTCAGCGCGATCAGAACGCCGCAGAACCCGACAAGGATGACAAGGCCGCGCACCGGGTCGACCGGTTCACCGAGGAACGGCCAGGCAAGCAGGGTGATCAACAGCGGCATGGTGAAAAAGATGGCATAGCTTTGCGCCAGCGGCAGATGGGTAAAGGTATAGGTCACAAGCCAGGAATTCACCACGGTGATCAGCACCCGCACGACCGTCCATCCCGGCAAGACCGGCCACAGGCTGATACGCCGTTCCATCACATAGGTCTGCAGCAGGATCCATGGCAGGGTACACAGAGCGGCCATGAACATGATCTGAACAGGATCGAGGCTCAGCCCCAGCGCCTTGATCGACACGTCGGCGCAGGCATAGACCGAGAAACCTGCCAGCGACAAAAGCGCGCCGCGGAAAGGGCTGGAAGAAGATTGCATATCGCGGCCATTTCAAAGGTTGGTCAGGATCGCCTGCGCGCCCCGGGCAAACCTGCGCTGGATATCGCCGATTTGCCGCCAGACCGGGTCTGACGACGAAACACAGATCAGACAAGCCCTAACGAGCGGTTCATTTGCCTGGCAGACGGCAAAACCGGTGGTCACCCGCGCCTGGCAGACCTCAGAGGCTTGCCTGCAATGCGGCGACAATCGCATCGCCCATCTGCGTCGTGCCGATCCAGTCGCCGTGGCCCTGCGGCAACAGGTCGGCGGTGCGCAGGCCCGACGCCAGCACGGTTTCGACCGCAGCTTCCACCCGCGCCGCTTCGTCGCCCAGATCGAACGAATAGCGCAGCGCCATCGCAAAGCTGAGGATGCAGGCGATGGGATTGGCCTTGCCGGTGCCCATGATGTCGGGGGCGGAGCCGTGTACCGGTTCATACAGCGCTTTCGGCCGGCCATTGGCCATCGGCGCGCCAAGGCTGGCCGATGGCAACATGCCAAGAGAGCCGGTCAGCATCGCGGCACAATCGCTCAGCACATCGCCGAACAGATTGTCGGTCACGATCACGTCGAACTGTTTGGGCCAGCGCACCAACTGCATCGCGCCGTTGTCGGCATACATGTGGGACAGCGCGACATCGGGATATTCGTTGTCGTGCACCCACTGCACCTCTTCGCGCCACAGCACACCGGACTCCATCACATTGGCCTTTTCCATCGAGCACAGCCGGTTGTCGCGCCGCCGTGCCAGCTCGAACGCCGCGCGCGCCACCCGCCGGATCTCGTTGGTGGTGTAGCGCTGGGTGTTGATGCCGACCCGCCCACCCTCATTATCGGGGAAGATCCCGCGCGGTTCGCCGAAATAGACCCCGCCGGTCAGTTCCCGCACGATCATGATATCAAGGCCCGCCACCACCTCTTTCTTCAGGCTGGAGAAATCGGCGAGGGCATCGAAACACTGCGCCGGGCGCAGGTTGGCGAACAGGTCCATTTCCTTGCGCAGCCGCAGCAGCCCGCGCTCGGGCTTCAGGCTGAAATCCAGCCCATCGTACTTTGGCCCACCCACGGCACCCAGCAGCACCGCATCGGCGGCCTGCGCCCGTGCCATGGTTTCATCGGTCAGCGGCGTGCCGTGTGCATCGTAGGAACAGCCGCCGACCAGCCCCTCGGACAGATCAAACCGGATGTCGCGGGCGGTGGCAAACCAGCCGATGACCTTGCGCACCTCGGCCATCACTTCGGGGCCGATCCCGTCGCCGGGCAGGATGAGGATCGAGGGGTTGGCCATGGCAGGTTCCTTTGCGGATCGGGTTGGCGTGGCCTAGCCAAACCCCATGGCAGGGTCAAGCATCCGCGAAGCGCCGCCACCGTTCGGGACACCACTGCGGCCACCCCTCAGGCCTCATAGATCGTGGCACCGAATTTCCTGGTATTGTTGTTATAGATGGTTGTGATGGCGTAGCGCGGGTCGCCCGGGATCCGGCGCAGCACGATCAGGCCGGAAAACTGGCCCTGAAGCAGAAACTTGTCCTCGATGGGATCATAATTGATCCGCTTGATCTGGTCTTCTTCAAACCGGCGCAGCCCGACCTGCAATGACACGATTGCCCGCAACTCATTGTCTTTGGGCAGCGTCGAGGTTGCGACGCTGTCGGTTCCGATGTTCACAACCGCGTCCGAATGGCCCGCCAACAGGTGAATCAGGCCAAAGGCCGCATCGCCGAGCTTGACCCCGATGTCAATCACGGCGGGCGCGCCGCCAAGACCACCGGGGCCAACCAGATTGACCAGGCTGAAGGAATGCCAGGTTTCCGGATTGGGATAGCGCGGCGCGGGCGAACCCAGCCACCAATCGCGCTTTTGCCCGCCCTGACCCAGGTTCAGCGTGCCATCCATCATCCGGAATTTCTTTACGCTGTTCCAGGCGTTGGCGATGAAGTCGCCGAATTTCAGCAAGATGGTCAGCTCCATCTGCGCCGCGTTGCGGTAAATCTCCCAGGTCACCTTGCCATGGCCGGGGTTGATACCCCAGCCGGCATAGATCGGCACATCGGCATTGGAAATCACCACGGGAACATAGGGTTGAGGGCCCGGGCCGGTGGGGGGAAGTGGCGGCGTGACCAGTTCGTCACCCCGGCCATAGTGCTGCATGGTTTTCCGGCAGGCCGGACACATCGGCGAGGCAAAGGCCGTGGGAACGGTTTTATTGGCCAAAGCGGCATAGGTCACGGGCGGATTGCATTTGCGGCAGACAAAATAATTATAGGCCATGTCGGCATCTCCGGGAAAAGTGATACGCGGGCACAATCAAATTTCCCCGGCAGTATGGGGGCAGCCAGTGCTTGCGTCCAGCACCGTTGGGGCATCCGGCCCGCTTTTCAGCAATCGGTTCAGGGCAGCGTGATGTCCACCCACACCAGCCGGTGGCGTGATGCGGCGATGCCGCCGGGGGCCAGCAGCGCAGCGTCGGGGTCGCCCGGTGCGGGCCAGAAGATGCCAGAGCCGGTGACGGACAGGCTGGCAGAAGGCAGCACATAATCCGCCCGCAGATTGCCGGGGCCGCCTGCCTCATCAGGCCAGTCGGCGGTATCCAGCGCCGGGTCGCCGGTTTGACCCGGGTTTGCAGCGGCACGGCCACCATCACTGGCGGGTTTGGGGTCCTGCACCGAAGGATGCGACAGCAGCGCCTGCATCGCGCCGCCCCGGCCATCGCCATCAACCGGATCAAGATTGGCGTCGCCAAGGATCACGAACGGCCCAACCGGGCCGGGGGTGGCAAGCCGATCGCCGATATAGGCGACCCAGAACGCGGTTTCGGCGGCATTGCGCAGGCCGTTGCGGTCTTCGGGCCCGTCAAACACCGGCGGTGTGGCATAGTATGCCAACAGATGCAGGTCGCCGCCCGGAACGGTAACCGGCACATCCCAGTGGCCGGTGGTGGAAAGCCGCTGCGCCGCCGCGACATCGGCAGCCATCCCCTCCGGCAACTCAGCGCCGGGCAGATCGCGCCACAGCAGCGCCGAAAAATCCTGCGCCGCTTCGGCATTGATCGGATAGCGCGACAACAGCGCCATGCCATCAGCCCCGGAAAACCGCCCCCAGCCCTGGGCATCACCGGGGCCGCCACGCACTCTGTCGCCATCCAGATCAAGCCCGGTTGCCATGCCGGTATTGGGGCGCAACGCGAAAAGATGGGGATAGGTCAGCCCGCGTTCCGCAATTCCGCTGGCAAAGGCGGTCAGCGCCACCTGCCCGGCGTCATAATCGAACCCGGTCAGCAGCAGGATATCGGGATGGTTGGCGGCAATGATCGCCTGCACCGCCTGCACCTGCGGATCGCCCTTGAGGATTTTGGCATAGAGCAAACCGGGGCCGCGCTGCGACAGGTCGGCGTTATAGGTCGCGATTCGGATCGTTTCTGCCAGAGCCATTTCAGGCAGAAGCGCGAAGATCAGGCCGGCTGCAGCGCCCCGCCAGTTTCGCGCTCTCGCCGCTTGTCGCGGATCATCTGGGCAATCCGGCCCATTGCGATACCGCGCATGAACAGGCTGGCAGGAAGAAAGGCCCATGCCGCAATCGTCCAGATCAGGGTCAGCGGGCTGTCCAGCGTGACCGGTTCAAACGTCGTTGCCGCCAGCTTTACCACAGCGGGGATCAAAAACGGCAAGAGAAAGCCCAGCGCGATGTTGAAGCGGGCATCGCGGTCCAGCCGCTCGACCACATCGCCACCGGCGGTGGGGTCAAAGGTCGGCAGATTGATCCAGACGTTGAAGGCTTTTGCCCGTGATGGCCAGCCGAAAATCCGCATCATGATGGCAAAGATCGCCAGTGACACCAGCGAGATCAGATAGCTCATCCCCGCCACAGTGCGCACCAGCACCACGTGATCGGCAGTCGTATCGACCGGCAGCATCAGCGTGACCAGCCGTACCGGACTATAGGAGAAATCCATCGCCTGCCCGATCAGCGCGCCGACCGCTGCCACCAGTTCGGTCGCCAGTGTCGGATCAGTTGCACCGCGGCAGATCACGGCAACCAGAAACACCGTGAAGAACAGCGACAGATAGCGGATGCGGTTGAACGGCGGGGCAAAGCGAAACTCCACCAGCCCGGGATAGTCTGACGCATATTCGAAAAAGGTCAGCGCCCCGGCAAACAGGCCGACAAGCACCACCACCTGGGTGGCATCGTTGGTAACGCCGGGCAGCAGCAACGACGGCGTTGCCAACAGCACAACGATCAGAAGTGCGCGCACGGCGGCACCGGAAACTTGCGAAAACACTGCCCTTACACCCTCAGATTGGTCAGAATCGGTGCTCTGCCGATCCTTTGTCCCAAGTCGAACCCGCTTATTGTGGCGGACTGCCTCAAACTTGCCCAATTCTTGCCTTCTTTCCCCTGGTGGAGCAACGATTGGGTCAGGTTAACGAAACTAATTGGGCCATTTCGTGGTGAAACTGTCGCCGCTTTGCATCAATTTGAAAGCGAAAAGGGGCCGCCATTCAGGGCGACCCCACATCTTGTGGTACAGTGGCGGTCAGACCCAAGGGCGCTGGGTTGCGGCGGTAATTTCATAGGCGTCGATGCTTGCCTTTTTCTCCAGCGTCAGGTCGATGTCATCCAGCCCGTTCAGCAGGCAGTGCTTCTTGAAGGCATCGACCTCGAACCGGTAGCTTTTGCCATCTGATCCGGTGACGGTCTGCGCCGCCAGATCAATGCTGATCCGGGCATTCTCGCCTTTGCGTGCATCCTCCATCAGGGCATCGACCTGTTCCTGCGGCAGAACGATGGGCAGAATGCCGTTCTTGAAGCAGTTGCCGTAAAAGATATCGGCATAGCTTGGCGCGATCACGCAGCGGATGCCGAAATCCAACAGCGCCCAGGGCGCATGCTCGCGGGAGGATCCGCAGCCGAAGTTTTCCCCGGTGACCAGAATCTGCGCCTTGCGATAGGCGGCCTGGTTCAGCACGAACCCCGGAATTTCCGCGCCATCCAGCGTGTAGCGCATCTCGTCGAACAGGTTCTTGCCAAGACCGGTGCGGGCGATGGTTTTCAGGAACTGCTTGGGGATGATCATGTCGGTGTCGATGTTGATCAGCGGCAAGGGGGCGGCGACGCCGGTGAGGGTGGTGAAGGGGGTCATTCGTCTGCTTCTCTCTCTTCGATGACTTCGAGATTGCGAGGTGTTCTGAGGTGCCACCGCTGCCCTTCAAACTCGAGATCACCCTCAAGTTTGATAGCAAGCTTTGACTTATGAGCCTCGGTAGCTTTGGAATAGAGTTCACGCGGCAGTTCCACAGTGACGGAACGAGTGTGGCCATCGACGAAAGTCTTCAGTTTGACTCGCCCGTTTTCGGGTATGACATCTCTGTTTAGGCCAGTGACATACCCTTCAAGAACCTCGTTCTTGAACGCGCCCTTGTTCTTAAGAACTTTTGCTGCTTCTGCGAGAAGTCCCGCATCCGACGGAGCAAAGGTCGCTTGGTGTCTTGGCTCAGGTGACGGGCGCGTCCTCGCCCAAGTCAACGAAAAATCCAATCCTTCCCCATCAGCGATAAATTTTGCCACAGCACCACACAGATTTGCGCTTACACCTCGTGCAACAACTCTTTCAAAGGCTTCTATGTTTGCGCCCCGACCAACTTCAGCTATGGCCGCACCTAGAGCATCAACCGCCTGTGCCAACGTCCGCGTAACTTGGCGACCGAATGGCTCCGTATCCAGTTCTGGCCAAAAAGTTGGTTGGCGATCAGCTTCCAACTGTGGTGGCACAGGTGAGTAAATAGCTACGACGAAGCTGCCTTGTTCGGTCTGGCCCAACTTAACTGTCTTCAAATAGTCGTTGGCTTTCGCATTGCTTCCACTTCGGTAATAGCGCTGAGGTGATACTGCTGAGCACGCTGCCGCAAGAAGTGCGTCCTTGCTCTGCAACACAAGGTCGACTCCAGCATTCAAGTCGATTGAACCATCCTCGGCAGCTTCGGGTGCCCTAAATCGGATCAAGTCCCTATCCGCAGAAGCTAGGTCTCGATAGACAGCTAGTTCATCTCTGCCTTCGACGCTCGCAATTTCGGCTATCACCGCCGATGCGGCCTCAGCATAGTCGGCCAGATGATGGGAACCAGGAGCAAAAACTTCGGCACCACTGGGCGAATGATAAACAACGCCCCGATCACCTAGGTCGTCTGACCGAATCCACATTTGCGACTTCAAATATGCATGAATCGCAATTGTGCTAACCGCTGAAAGCGCCTCGCGATCTATGATCACAGCCTTCATAGTGTGTTCTCCTCGGACCGGC
>Ga0105044_10016072_pt1 | contig 10106 bp, 6 predicted proteins | sample MAT01_FD_78092 | JGI IMG/M metagenome (GOLD analysis project Ga0105044, IMG submission 78092) | Freshwater microbial communities from Lake Fryxell liftoff mats and glacier meltwater in Antarctica - MAT-01 | ecosystem: Environmental > Aquatic > Freshwater > Ice > Liftoff microbial mat | place...
AAATTGTATGGCCGAGCGGGCAATTATGGTGAAGACAGCAGGCTTGCGCAAATCGTTTAAGCGTGCTGATGGTACGCTGGTCGATGCTGTCAAAGATATGAATTTGACGATCTATCAGGGCGAAATCTTTAGTCTGCTCGGGCCGAATGGGGCGGGCAAAACCACGATGATTTCGATGATTAGCGGGTTGCTGCCGCCCACGGCGGGCGACGCGTGGATTGGCGGCCATTCGATTACCAAAGAACCGCTGGCCGCCAAACGGTTGATGGGCTTTATTCCCCAAGAGATTGCGCTCTATCCAGAACTCAGCGCCCGACAGAATTTGGTTTTCTTTGGCAAAATGTATGGCATGGCCGGTGCCGAACTGAATAAACGCGTCGATGAGGTACTCGAATTTATTGACCTCACCGACCGCCAAAAAGATCGCATCGATACCTTCTCCGGTGGCATGAAACGGCGCGTGAATATTGGCGTAGGGTTGATCCATCGTCCGCAACTGATCTACATGGATGAGCCGACGGTGGGCATCGATCCCCAAAGTCGGCGGCGCATCTTAGATACCGTCAAACAGTTGCGCGACGAATACAGCATGACCGTGCTCTATACGACCCACCTGATGGAAGAAGCCCAAGAGCTGAGTGATCGCGTTGGAATTATTGATCACGGCGAGATCATTGCGCTGGGTACCCAAGAGGAACTGACCCAGCGTGTGGGCGAAGATGATCGACTTGAATTTCTGATTGGCGAGCAACCTGTGCCAGATGCGGTGGTCGCGCAACTGCAGGCGACTGTGGCCGGCGTGTCGCAAGTGTTGATCACCCAACCAGAGCCAGGCGGGGTCGAGCAAACTGGGCAGATAACCGTCTTTGCCAAACGCGGTCGCCGCGCTCTGCCCGATGTGATCAACCTGCTCAACCGCAGCGGCATTGATGTCCAGTCTGTGGCGGTGCGCGAGCCGGATCTGGAAGCGGTCTTCCTGGCCTTAACAGGGCGGGCATTGCGCGATTAAGTGGGTAGCGTTGGGAATTGGGGTCATGCGTAAGATTTGGGCGATTGCGTGGAAAGAACTCTATCAAACATTGATCGACCGCAACTTTTTGTTGATTATGTTTGCAACACCGCTGGCACTTTCGACGATTATCGGGTTGGCCTTTGGCGGCATCGGTGCAGATACGCCTACAATTGCCAAAATTCCGGTGGCGATTGTCAACCTGGATCAAGGGTTGGATGTGGGCGCATTGGCGAGGAATGGGGTGCCGATTTCGACAACGCAGGCGCTCTCTGCCACGGCGGTGGTTAGCAATCCGGCTGACGGATTTTCATTCAATGTGGGCAATGTAATTGCCAGCGTTTTGCTGTCCCAGCCCATGACGGCAAGTGGTGTCCTGACAACCGCGGGCACAACTATTGATGTCAGCGCATTGACCTGCGATCTTGTGCCTGCCGACGCAGAAGACCCCACCCGTTTTCAAGGTACACTGGATGATCTGCTAACGACGACCGTGTTGCCCGATCCTGCCGTGGCCCGTCAAGGTGTAGAGCAGGGCGACTATGCCGTCGCCGTGATCATTCCCGCCGATTTTACCCAGCGTTTTATGCCTACCTTCACGGATGCTGCCCTCAATTCGCCGGATGCCAGCGCCAGCGCGCTGGAAGTCTACGGCAACAGTGGACGCGCAATATCTGCTAGCATTGTTCGCAGTATTGTAGAAGGCATTGTCAACCAATTTCTCCAGGTGACGACAACCCTGGAAGTGTCACTTCAGACGCTGTTCGACAATCTTGATCTGACGCAACTGGACACACTCAGGTTGCTGCCAACGACCCTCAACACGGATCGCGCAGCGGCTTTTGCCGTGCTGGGTTGCCTCTTTCAACCGGGGATTAATCCAATCCAGCTAGCGCAACAGCCGCTGGACACGCTACAAGCCAGCAATCGATTTGCCATCTTGCTGGTGGCGGTTGGCTCGGCACAGGCAGTTTTCTTTGCCCTCTTTACGGGTGTCTTTGGCATTCTCTCGATTTATGATGAGCGTAAACAGTGGACCTTACAGCGGATATTGGTGTCGCCAACCACCGGCACGACCATTCTGTTGGGCCGGCTGCTGGGCAACGTGGTGGTCGTCTTTGCGCAGCTGTTGTTGCTCTTACTGGCGCTAACCTTGATTGCTAGCATAGTCCTGGGGACGCCCATCTTTATTTGGGGATCAAATCTGCTGGCGCTGTTTGGCGTCCTCGCTGCCTTGAGCCTTTGTGTCTCGGGGATGGGCGTTTTGATTGTGGGGTTGGCGCGCACACAGGAACAGGTCCAGGTGATCGGGCCCATGGTCAACATGGGGCTGGGGGTCTTGGGCGGCTCGTTTGGCTTTGGCTTTGGTTCCGCCGTTTCGGGCCTTTCGTTCATCTATTGGGCCGTGGATGCCTTTGAAAAACTCGCTGTTAATCAAGGTGAGATTGGGTTCAACCTGTTGGTCTTAGCTGGACAAGGAATACTCTTCTTTCTCGTGGGCAGTTGGTTTTTCCGCCGCCGTATGAATTTATAGCGCGCATGTGACACTGATCCCGATCATGACGGGCTTCGTTGCCCGAGTTTGTGTACCTTTATCCTATGCTTTACCCTATGCGGATTATCCTGAACATTGCCCTAAACGATTTAACCATCTTTTTTCGTGACCGCGGCAACCTGATTGGCCTGGTGATCCTGCCGGTGGCGTTGACAATGGCGGTGGGCTGGGCCAACAGTAGCAATAGCAGCGGGCCCACGTCACTGCTGGTCGATGTTATCGATCATGATCAAAGTCCGCGGTCTGCGGAATTGCTGGAGCAGCTTCGGCTGGCAAATGAGACCTTGGTATTCTGTCCCCAGGACAACGATGCCGCGGATCGGTGTGGCCTGGAGAGTCTGCCGTTGGATCAAGCGCGGGCGCTAGCGCGGGCGCAGGACGAGCATACCAGTGGTCTACTTGTCATTCCGGCTGGTTATGGCGCAGCCGTAACCGGTATACAATCGGTGCAACTTGACTACTATTCCACCGACGATCCCGCCTTCCCCGGCGTTGTTCGCCAAACAGTGGAGAACGTGTTGCAGCGTGTCAATAGCAGTGCTGTCACGGCGCGCGTGGGCGCGCGCCTGCTGACCAGCCTCATGCCGCAGTTGCGCGCCGATGCACAAACGGCGACGGGGCAAAGTTTGGAACAGGCGGTTTATCAACAAGCCGAACTGCGCCTTGCCAACCGTCCACCCGCGGTGCGTTATGTCACAACCAAAGGCGATGCACCTGCGATCAGCGGCGTCCAGCGTGGCTTTGGCCAATCTGTACCGGGCATGAGTACGCTCTATGTGATCTTTACCGTCTTGGGTGGCACCGTGGTTTTGTTGCGTGAGCGCCGCCAGTGGACGTTGCAGCGGTTGGCTGTGCTGCCGTTGACGCGTGCGCAGATTCTGGGTGGCAAAATTCTCACCTACTTTACGCTGGGCATGGTGCAATATTGTGTGGTCTTTGCCGCAGGGTTGGCGGTGGGGCTGGATCTGGGCAATGATTTGCTCGCCATGTTTGCGCTGATGGTCGCCTTTGCGCTCTGTATGACCGCGCTGGCCTTGGCGCTGGCAACCCGCGTCACCAGTGAAGGCCAGGCCAACGGCCTGCGCAACCTGATCGGCCTGACATTGGCCCCCTTGGGCGGAGCATGGTGGCCGCTAGAGATTGTGCCCACCTTTATGCAACGAATTGGCCATCTGTCGCCCGTGGCCTGGGTGATGGATGGATTTCAAAAGCTGCTCTTCAATCAAGGCAATTTTGTGGATGTCCTGCCCGAAATTGGCATCTTGCTGGCGATCGCGCTGGTGTTTTTCGCCATTGGCATTCGCGGGTTTCGAGTTCAATAAAAGCCTACCCTATAGGAAAAGCCGGATAAACTGTAAGCTCGCTAACAAAGCCAACTTGGCATTTTCGTGTTTCCCAGGTAGAATTCACCCAACCGTTTCCAGCTAAATTTTCCACCTATCGATAGCGGAGCATCCCTTGTCCAAAAGTATCCTTGGCATCGCCTTTATCCTTGTCGGGGTCTTCATGCTCGGTTTCCTGGTCTTTGAAATGATTCGCAACCTAAGACCTGGCACGCCGACTGAATTGCCTGTGGCGGCTGTCGCTAACAGTTTGGCTGCCGACACCATGTCCGCGACAACCGTGATCACTCAGTCGCTCACCCAGCCCGGCGGTGCGGTTGACAGCCCAGCGCAGGATTCCTACTGTTTGTGGCCGAATGACACGCTGTTTGATATTGCCCAATACGCTGGGATTGACGTAGATTCATTGGTGGCACTCAACGCAGACAGTCCACTGCACGCGGGCAGCACCATTCGCTTGCCTGTGGGTAGCCTAGCCCCGGCCCAATGGACGCAACCCTTGCCCCCTGCCACCAGCATGGATCTACTGCCGTTTGGCATCTCCGGCATCTATCTGGGACATAACAATCGGCAGAAGCAAGTCGCATTGACCTTTGATGTGGGCTATGTGCCTGAAAACAAAGGGATGATGGAAATGCTGGCAAAGCGCGGGATCCGCGCCACCTTTTTTGTGGTGGGCTTCAGCGTGTTGCGCAAACCAGAGATTATTAGCGACATTTTGCGCAATGGTCACGAGTTGGCCAATCACTCGTGGAGCCATGAAAATTTACAAGGCATGAGTGAAGAGGAACTGCGCTACGAACTGAATCGCACCGAGACAACCGTGCAAGCCGCCGCGCCTGGCTCGAGCACCAAACCGTTTTTTCGCGCACCCTTTGGCGCGTTGGATGAAACGATCATCCGCGTCTCCCAAGAAGAGGGCTACGAACTGATCGGGTGGACAGTCGACAGCAGCGATTGGGTCGAAGGGATTACCGCCGATGACGTTTATAATCGCGTTACCCGCAATGTCTGCCCCGGCGCGATCGTCGTCATGCACGATATGAGCCCCATCGTCGCCGAAGCGCTGCCGCGCATTCTTGACTTTCTGGAGCGCAACGGCTATACCTTCGTGCCGCTATCCGAATTGTTGCTGCCGGGGTAAGTCGCCCAGCCCACCAAACATGGTCTGTTTACCTAGATCGGCGGCGCAGGCTGACGGCAATCAGCACAATGCCCACAATGACGAGCACGATCCCAGCCCACATCCAGAACGAGACGCCCGTCATCGGTGAGCCCAATAAAAGGCCGATGCCTTGCAACGCCCACACACCACCCAACAGCACCAGCAAAACGCCAACGATCAGCCCAACCCAGCGTGCTACAGATAAACTACGCATTGTATTTCCTTTACCTCATTCTCAAACAGACAGAACACTGCTTGCAGTATAGAGATGTTCGGCTATGCTGTCAATCATTTTCAACCGCGCAAACTCGACCAAGATCATAGCCACTTTACCAGCCCACGGCTGCCCCATCCATGCGCGGTTCGCTGCCACCAACCAATACCCCGTTGTTGGGATTGCGCACGATCACCTGGCCGCCGCCAAAGGTTACCCCTTCAATGCCCACCACCGGCGCAAGTTGATGGCTGCGTTTGGCGAGTTCGGCGAGGGTGGCAAAGTCCCAGCCTTCTTCCATCGCCACCAAACCACCGCTTTGCGTTGCGCCCATGGCGTGATCAGTATTGGTATTACCTGCTATTCGCCAAAGTTATCCGCGAGCTTCACCAGCGCGTTGTTGCCACGCAGGCCGACAAAGACCATGTTTGTTGTGGCATTCACGGCGATCGGAAAAGGATCCGCGCCGGTGACGACGGTGGCGATCACGCTTTCGTTGCTGCCGCTGATCACGCTCAGTGTGCCGGCGGCGGTGTTGACGTTGAAGATATGGTCGGTGGTGGGGTTGACAATCAACCCTGCGCCGCCGACCTCGGGTGCTTTTACATTGCCACCATTACCCACGGCCAACGTGCGATAGCGCCCCCACTGGGCATTGAGTTCAGGCTTCCAGATATCCACAAACCAGTGCGAGGCGCTATCGGCATAGACGACATAGAGCCGGTTGCGCGCGGCACTATAGGCCAGCTCGAAGGGCGTGGTACCTTCGGGCATGAGCGTCGTCGCCTTGGTGGTCCATACGCCATTACTCTGACGGATTTCCGCCAGGTGCCGCGAATCGCGATGGCTCACAAAGATGCGATTATTGACTGGATCCGCAGCAATTCCAAAGGGGCCGGAGCCACCCGATGTCACATCCCCAGTCAGCGTCAGCCCGTGGATGATGGCGACGCGGCTATTGGCGCGCACTGTGACAAAGATCGTATCCAAGCCGGGTAAAATTTCCAGCAGGGCCGGGTTGCCGCCGACTGATAGTTTGGTCAGCAGGGCGAGGGACGTGGCGTCATAGATCCACACATCACCACTGGCATAGTTGCTGACATAGACACGCGCCGTGCTTTCGTTGACAACCACGCCCCATGGCTCATCGCCAGTCACTGTTTGCGAGATGACTGTGTTGGTCTGCGGATCGACCACTAACAACTGATCATTGTCGCGACTGGTGATGTAGAGCAGATTGCGCCCTTCGTGGACCGCCATACCTTTGGGATGATCGAGTTCGGGCAGTGGACAGCCGCTGGGCGGTGGGCAAGGGGCCGGCGGCGGTGGCGGCGCCAGAGGAGCGTTGATGATGGGCAGGAAGTAGATATTGACCACAACAATCGCTGTATCTTGATCGGTCACTGGTTGGCCGGCAGAGCCCAACCCTGTCACCGTTGCCGTGTTGATGGTGGTCTGGATAATCACTGTGGAACAGCTGGAGATCCACGTTTCGGTCAGCGCAAGGATCGCGTCGCCATTGCTGTCGCCGCCTATATAGGTGACGGGGCTGCATTGATCATCGACTACCACAATCTGATGCAGCGGATCATCGCCCACATTGGTTACGGTATAGGTGTAAACGACGGTTGCGCCGCGTGTCACCACATCACTAGACGCGACTTTGACAATCTCAATCGCGGGAATCGCCGGCTCGACCCCTACATAGTGACTGGGGTCTTGCGCCTTGACAAGATCGCCGTCGGCGTCTGTGCCCTGGACTGTGCCCATGTTGCTATATTGACCAAGGATCGCAACGCCGGTTGCTTGGTAGGTCCAGGTTTCGGTTGTTTCCAAGATGCCATTCGCATTGGCATCACCACCCAGATAGACGGGCGTCACGCCGGTCACGCTGTCGGTCACGCTGAGATTCGTGATCGTAATTGGGCCGGTGTTGCGCACGACATAGGTCCACGTAACTGGATCACCCACCTGAATTTCTGGCCCGGTCGGTGTGTCGGCATCTGCGCCATTGGTTGCCTTCTCAATCGTCAACCCCGGATCGAAATCAATCGGCGTCTCGACTTCGGCCTGTTTTTCTTCATCGTTGGCAGTGACAATTGCCACATTGCGCACCCGCGTCACTTCAGGTGGCAAGGGGTTATCGATGCGCGCTTGAAAGGTGACGGTAAAAACACCCTGCACCGGCAATGTGTCCAAGTTGATCCCACCTTCGTCAAGCGGAAAGGGGGTGCCGCTGGCGTTATCGGGCAGGACATAGAGGGTGCCATTGTTATTAAAGAGACTGGTGCTGATCACATAGCTGGTGTGTAACGGCACTTCATCGCGCAGGATAACATTGTCGATTGGCACGCGGGCGGTGTTGCGAATCACGATAGTATAGAGCAGTGTGTCGCCAGGGTTGGCTTCGCCGTCGTGATTTTGATCGACAATGACCTCGGCGGCCTTGCCCACGGCGAACGAAGCCGCCGGTGGTGCCGTGGTGCCCAGATCCAGCCCCGGCTCATCTGCCGACGCTTGCCCGGGCGCTTGACCCCACGCCGCGGCCAATTTTACCTTGAGAATATCGCTTGGCGGTAGATTGCAAACATAGAGGATCATGCCTGTCTGATCGCCATCGCTGTCAAAGACCTTGGCCGACTGAAATTGGTTGAGCGACAGCAATTGATCATAGTGCAGCCCCAACGAATCTGTTTGTGGGCCTACATTGTCGCCATTATAATCCACACAGATCGGTACCGGCCCGCTGAAACCATTGGTAAAAACTGGAATCACCCAGACGGGACTGCCATTTTCATTCGGATTGACGTTGCTGAGTGGATCGCGCCCGGCCCCCCAGCCAACCATGATCTGCTGGGTTAACATGCGTTCGGGAACCATCGCCAAGCCCCATTCGGCTTTGGAATTGGTATTGACCGGGCCGTCCGAATCAATCGCCGCCACGGCCAAGAAGGGTGCGCCGTCGGTCGTATAAAAATGGGACCCCGAGTTATTGGGCACGACCACATGGCCGGTTGTGCGTGGGGCAACGCTGATCGCCGGTTGTGCGCCCGCCGCCGTTTGCCATTGTACATTCATAGCGTTGGGGCCGGGATTGTAGACAAAGACGGTGGTCCCATCCCCGGCAAGGGTGCCAACAGGATTATAATAGCTGCTGCTCCAGCGTTCGGTGGGGAAAAGGGTATACCAGCGCGATTCATAGGTGTCACAGACGTCGCCGGTGATCATATAGACTTGAACGGGCGCGCTGGCCGCGATTTTGGTGCCAATATCGATCGTGCCGAGGGTGCCGCTATTGATTTGGTAGCTCTGACCCTGATTGAGCACGGTGAAGCCATCCCACGCGCCGTCGCCGTTAAAATCAACGGTCACCGTGTTGTTATCGGTGGCGGACATGACGGCTAGCGAGTTGTATTCAAAGAGTTGATTGTAGGCAAGATTCGCACCGACAGGGGTTTCAAAAGTAGCGCCCCAGCTATTGGTATCGTATACTTCTACTGCACCAGCCAACAGGGTGCTCGAGCCGGTAGCCCACCCGGCGCGGGTCATGGCAATGGCATTGCTGGCCGACACACGGTCGCCACCATCAAAGTCAACGACGGCGCGCAAGGTGCTGATATTGACTGCATTGTCGAGCACAATCACCGTGCCTGCCCCCAGCAAATCGCCCGGTAGCTGGGGTGGCGCACCATTGGCGGGATTACCATCACCCCAGATCTGGGTCGTTGCCTGTTGGGGCCGCGCAACATCGATTTCAAAGCCATCTTCCCAGTGATCGTAATAGATGATCGTACTGTCGGAGATGACTGAGATTGAGATATAGGTGTTGATCGGGTTGGCAACGTCTTTTACATTTGTAGCGGGTGTACACGTCTGATTGCTGGGATAGATCGCCTTGAGCGCTTGATAAATCTGGTCTTCGGGCAGCGGCACATAATAGTGTTGGACCGGCGGCGGATTGGCAGCAAAGGCGGCACTATAGCAACTCAGGCTGATGATCAAGGTCACTACGCTGATGATGCTGGTACGTAGGCCTGTTCCTATAGATTGACGGCTGTGCCCATCATTTCCGACTGCATGCATGTGCTTATCTCCTCTGGTGTGGTCACGCTACAAGTAAGGTTGCTGCGTTTGCTGATGATTATAGAGCGAATCGATAGGGAAACAACGCGAGATTTTGCTGACAAACGTGTAATAATCAAGACGAATAGCAAGATAAATAGAAACGCTGCCGCAGGGCTATATGCGCCCTACGCTGATGATCTGGTGCTGCTACAGTGCTGATATCGTAAAATTTGATGCTTCCCATCCATTTCTACAAAGATTACTGATTTAGCGACAAGTGAGGAGGAACCAATGTTAACGCAAGAACAGATTGAGTTTTATCATGCCAATGGCTATCTGCGTATTCCCCAAGTCTTTACCCCTGCCGAAACCGATGAACTGGCCGATGAACTCGACCGCTTGGTGCAAGATTGGGCGATCACCAGCGCCGGCTGGAGTGGCCCGTGGCGCCAGGCCTACATGGACCCCGAGACCGAAAAGAAGGTCAAACTGACGGCCATGCATGATCTCCATTTCTACTCTGCCGCGTGGTGTCGCGCGGTGACCAATCCCAAGTTGGCCGAAGCGATCAGCGATCTGCTGGCTTCCAGTGTCGAGTTGCATCATTCGACCATGCACATCAAGCCGCCCCAATCGGGCCACCCTTTTCCCATGCACCAGGATCAGCCTTTCTATGAGCACACCAATGGCAGCTATGTCGATGTGTTGGTGCATCTCGACGATACCTTCCACGAAAATGGTGAGATCCGTTTCCT
>Ga0105044_10016075_pt1 | contig 10105 bp, 8 predicted proteins | sample MAT01_FD_78092 | JGI IMG/M metagenome (GOLD analysis project Ga0105044, IMG submission 78092) | Freshwater microbial communities from Lake Fryxell liftoff mats and glacier meltwater in Antarctica - MAT-01 | ecosystem: Environmental > Aquatic > Freshwater > Ice > Liftoff microbial mat | place...
CTACAAAGGTGATAAACTGATAGGCGTGGTGGCGCAAAAAGACAGTAATATAGAAGAGCCGGAAATGAAAGACCTGGAGAATATTGGTACGGTTGCTAAAATAGTGAAGCTGATAAAAATGCCCGATGGAGGGACCACTATAATTATCCAGGGCAAAAACCGGTTTGTCATCGAATCTATTTTTGAAGAAGATCCTTATTTCAAAGCAAAAATTAAAAAGCTTGACGAAGAAGAGTCGCCGAAAGATGAGGACTTCAATGCTTATATAGCCAATATCAAAGATCTTGCGGCTGACATAGTTCATCTTTCACCCAATATTCCTACGGAGGCATCTATTATTCTCCGCAATATTGAGAACCCCGCTTTTCTGATTCATTTTGTTTCCAGCAATCTGAATACTGATATAAAAGATAAACAACGTTTGCTGGAACTGAACCAGATTCGCCAGCGGGCAGATTTATTAATGCAACTGCTGCAAAAAGAATTGCAGTTTGTAGAATTGAAAAATAAAGTAACCAGTAAAACAAGAACGGAATTAGACAAACAACAACGGGAATACTTTCTGCAACAGCAGATGAAGAGTATTAAAGATGAATTGGGTGGCGACAGTAATTCGCAGGAAATAAAAGAGATGCAGAAAAAGGCCGAAGCTAAAAAATGGCCGCCTTCTGCAAAAGAAGCATTCAAAAAAGGTATTGAGAAATTGGAAAGAATGCATCCCAGCACTCCTGATTTTTCCGTGGTATATAATCACCTCGACCTGATGCTTGACCTGCCCTGGGAAACCTACACCCAAGACCATTACGATTTAAAGAAAGCAAAGAAAACATTGGATACCGATCATTATGGTATGCATAAGATCAAAGAAAGAATATTAGAATACCTCGCCGTACTCAAATTGAAAGGCGATATGAAAAGCCCGATACTTTGTTTTATCGGCCCTCCGGGTATTGGTAAAACATCGCTGGGAAGAAGTATTGCCAATGCCATCGGCAGAAAATATGTGCGGTTGAGCTTGGGTGGCTTGCATGACGAAAGTGAAATAAGAGGACACCGGAAAACGTATATCGGTGCCATGCCGGGAAGAATTTTGCAATCTATCCGCAAAGTAAAATCATCCAACCCGGTGATGATACTGGATGAAATTGATAAAGTAGGCAGTGATCATCGTGGAGATCCATCTTCTGCTTTGCTGGAAGTGCTTGACCCGGAACAGAACCATACTTTTTATGATAATTACCTCGAAGCTGAATATGATTTGAGCAAAGTATTGTTTATCGCAACTGCTAATAATGTTCAGAATATTCAGCCGGCATTAAAAGACCGGTTAGAAATTATTGATCTTAGCGGATATGCGGTGGAAGAGAAAATGGAGATAGCAAAACGTCATTTGTTTCCCAAACAAAAAGACCTGCACGGCTTGAAGAGCAGCAATTTTAAAATGAGCGACAAAGTGCTGGAAAAAGTAATACAGGACTATACAAGAGAAAGTGGTGTAAGGGAACTTGACAGGCAACTGGCTTCTATAATGCGGTACCAGGCCCGTCAATTGGTTATGAAAGGAAAACTAAAAGCATTCCTGACTACAGAAGATATTGAAAAGATGCTCGGCAAGCCCAAATACAGCAATGACATTTATAAAACAGCAAATATGGCTGGTGTAGCTGTTGGCCTTGCCTGGACTTATGTAGGGGGTGAAATTCTTTTTATTGAAACCAGCCTTAGTGATGGTAAAGGAGAATTAAAACTGACGGGTAACCTGGGCAATGTGATGAAGGAAAGTGCCAGCACCGCATTAACCTATTTGCAATCAAATGCAAATAAATACAAGCTGGATAAAAAACTGTTTGAAAAGAAGAATATACATATCCATGTGCCGGAAGGAGCAGTGCCGAAGGATGGCCCAAGTGCAGGTGTTACAATGATGTCGGCTATTGCTTCTGCCTTAACAGGCAAAAGAGTAAAACCCTTTCTGGCTATGACCGGTGAGATTACCTTGAGAGGGCAGGTGTTGCCAGTAGGTGGAATAAAAGAAAAAGTGCTGGCAGCCAAGAGAGCCGGAATGAAAGAAATCATTCTTTGCTGGCAGAACGAAAAGGATGTATTGGAAATAGACCCTGAGTTTATCAAAGGCATCAAATTTTATTATGTAAAAACTATGAACCAGGTATTGGAACTGGCATTGGTTGGCTAAAAATATTTTTAAGCATTATTCAACCAACTTTCTTTTTCGTTGTTATCATTATTCATGTTGGTTGTTAAGGCTTGCCCGGCATAGCCGGGAAGTAAGAAATCCTCTCTTTTATAAGGGAGGATTTTCTTTTGGCAATGGCTTATTTTCGTTGTGCTTTGAATTTCCGGATCACAATATTGTTGATGTTCATGTTTGCCAACTGTTCTGCCCAAACCCTCGGCGGAAATTCTGTATTTAACTTTCTTAAGCTGTCCAATACTCCACAGCTAACTGCTTTAGGTGGAGTAAATGTTTCTCAATCTTCTAATGATGTGGGATTGGTTTTTAATAATCCGGCACTGCTAAAACCATCCATGCACACACAAATGAATGCAGTGTTCAACGATTTTTATGGTGGCATAAAGGTGTATCACTTGTCATTAGGCTATCGCAATGAAAAATTAAACACCAATTTTTCCGGAGGGCTTAATTATTTCAGTTATGGCAATACCTCGGAAACAGATGCTTCCGGAAATGTATTCGGTAAATTCAGGCCGACAGATTGGGTAATGCAGGTATCGGCTTCCAGAAGCTACTTAGACAAATGGAATTACGGTGCAACACTAAAGTTTATCAGTTCAAACTATGGTCAATATAACTCCACCGGATTAGCAATGGATGTTGGGGTTTTGTTTCATGATTCCTCTAAACTCTTTTCTGCTTCTCTTGTAGCAAAAAATATGGGAACTCAATTAAAGAAGTATGATGGTACTGACCCGGATGATTTACCCTTTGATTTGCAGATAGGCATAACTAAACGATTGGCTAAAGCTCCGTTTGGGTTTTCACTAACAGCTCAACGGCTTCACCAGTTTAATATTAGTTATAACGACACCAGCTTTAACAACGAGAATGGATTTGAAAACAGCAGTAATAAAAAATTCTCTTTTGATAAGCTGATGAATCATTTTGTATTGGCCACCACTGTTTATCCTGGCAATCATGTGGAAGTAATGGCTGGCTATAATTTTTTGCGAAGAAAAGAGTTGAATATTGGCAATGCCACCAATGGATTAAATGGGTTTTCAATGGGAATTAGTGTATTACTTGGCAAACTGCAAATCCGCTATGCAAGGGCTTATTACCAGAGTAATACAGCATTTAACCAGCTTGGGTTAAATATGAAACTGAATGACTACTTTGGATTGGGAAAATTTGGAGAGAAAATTGGCTGGTAATCTTTACACAATCCATTTATAAATTTCAAATACTTCGGCATAAGCAGCATTAGCCTGCACACCTCTAACTTTCGCTAATGAACGGGTAAAATCTTCCTGCATATAATTGCGGTGAGATTGAGATTGGTAAGATTTCAGGGATTCAACTTTTTTATTCAATTCTGCTTCTGATAAGCGGATAAAAAAATTAGTGTGGAAACTATAATTGTTCCAGGGCAATTCATATCCGGCAAAGGTCACATTCTTAAAAGCCCTCATTCCTTCCTGATGAATAACCTGATGGTCCTGGTGAATATCTGATGCGGCCGGAAGCAATACCAAGTCAGGGTTGATAGTTGCATTTAATTGTAACAACTCTTCCAGAATTTGCTGGCGAAACTGTGGCAGGTTTCTAACTTCATAATTAAATAAAATGAGGTTGGAAGGTGGGATGCCTAAAATAGCGGTTGCCTTCCGGCATTCCAATTCCAGTGTATTTGATGGTAAAGATGCCGGCAATGATTTTGAACAAAGACAAAAAGCAGCGTAGTAAACTTCTTTACCTTCTGCGCAAAACTTTGCAATACTGCCGCCACAGCCCAGCTCACCATCATCTGTGTGCGGGGCCAGCACTAATATTTTCTTTGGGTCAAACATACTGTACAAAAATAGATGATAAAATCGCTGAAACAAATTTGATTAATCCATTAAATAACTGGTAGAATCTTTCAGGAAAGGGAGCTGCTGTTTAAACTCAGTGTTCAATAAAGTCCGGAACAAATTGACACCGGTGAGGCTATCGCTGAAACCCTGGTAATTTTTTGTAGGCAGGTGAATAGAAACAAGGTTCAGGAAATAATATTTTGATTCAACCGGCTGTTTAAAATGCCGGAAACCATGATCTCCCATCAGCACAATGATAGGAGGAGATGCCGATGAATTGAGTATATGATCAACTAATGCCAGTAATTTTTTATTGGCATATTGCAGGTATTCAATATAAGCCTCTTGATTTACCTGGTTATCTTCCAGCAATGTTTCAAATGGTTGCTCTTTCCCATTCTTGTCAAAATAATAGGGATAATGTGGCATCATCAGGTGAGTATAAACAAAACGGGGTTTATTTGTTTTTTTTAAAGCCAGATCCCAGGTAAGGTTGTAAATATTTTCATTATTCTTTCTGTTAGCATAGGTCAGAATTTCAAGATTCTTTTTAGATTTCCAACGGGACACTAAGTTGAAACGTATTTCCTTATCAAAGCGATGTAAAAACGTTTGGGCAGTGATAAGTCTAGTCTTCACTGGTAAAAATGTTTCTCTTACCCTGGCAGGCTGTCCTTCAAAATCAAAGACAGAGTAATTATAAAAATCATATTTGTGTGAACGGAAGAATTGAAGAAGTTTATTATTCCGGATGGATTCATAAGAATAGGTAAGGTCGGGTTTGGCCCTTTCTTTTCCTTTCAGGTCTAAGTAATTCATGTTTAAAATAGAAGCTACTGAAAAGGGAGTATAATTATAGTTGCTGCGGCTTTGTGGAATAGTGTGAAAACCCAATGAAGCCAGCTCATTTAAAAACAGGCTGTCATCAAACTGGAACAACTCTTTTAACTCAGTATTTCCGGCATACTCATCAGCCAGAATAAAATATACATGAGGCTTAGGACAACTTTCACAGGTGACAAAACCGGCCGGTAGAGAATACGAAGTTTTTTTCTTCGTTAGTATTTTGCCTGTCAGTAAAATAGTATCTGCTAAAATAAGTATTACCAAAAGGGCATTCAGGTAATAAGTCAATTTTAATAAAGGAGCTTTTCTTTTTTTTAATACAATCAGGAGTAGTATAAATAAAAGAATAGCGGCAGGCAGTAAGAATATGTATTTGGTAATGAATGATCCGGGAAACAATTTCTTTAAAGTGTCATGTGTAGTGCCAAAGAAAAAATTAAAAGCCATAATACAAAAAGCAACCAGGTTGGCTTTAGTAAAATTTCGGTACAGCAGCCAGCACAACAGTGAAAAGACTATTGAAGCACCGATGTAAATGCCGGTGAGTAATAAAGCATCTTTTACCGGAACAAAATTATAATTCTCCAGGAAGCCGTGCAGCACAAAAAATGGCGGTAACAAAAAGAGAAAGATTGGTTTTGTCCGTAGTATATGTAGAAGTTTATGCTTCATTTTTCTTCATCAGGTATATTGTTCTTTCCGAGCCGGCAATTGTTTCTTTTTCCAGAACAGAGAAATATTGTTGGAACGCCGATAGAAAATTTTCTTCCTTGTAAGCTGTGTAAATATCTTTTTTGCCGGTCAGCATCAGTTTAATCTTTTCATCCTGCTTAGGCACAAATTCAATAATGAGGTAATTGCACAATTTTTGAAAGAGATCAGCAATCTTCTCCAACGGTATATTCTTGCCAATCGCCAAATGATGAATTAATGCAAGTGCTAATGCAAGATCAACATGGGTTCGTTTTATAAAAGAATCCCTTTCCTCATTATTTACCCCGATGGCAGGGGATGGTTTAGAAAAGTCAATAATAATGGGTACTATATTCTTCTCCCCGTTTTTCTTTATTTCATTATATAAGGCATTGATGCAGTTAGGGTCAAAATCAGAAGCAATAGTTTGAATGTTTTTTGAGGCCATTAGCTTGGAGAATTCACCGGTATTAGCACCGAGGTCGGCAGCAGTGGCAACAGGCTTTATTTTTTCCAGCCATCGCTGAATGATGGTCCGTTTATGTTCTAGGTAGTCTGTCCGCTGAGAGGCTTCATCATAATAATCAGACCAGGTACTTTTGCTTTCCGGCAGTTTTAGTTTTGTAATTAATCCTTCAAGGCTCGCCACCAGGTTCAGCAATTTCTTTTTTGAGAAAGCCGTATTCTTTCCGGTTTGTGACGAAGGGTTCTTTATACTGTATTTTGCATGAAGATGTATATGCAAATAAGTATGAATAGAAAACTTAGTCCGCCAGGGCAACAAAGATTTTGTTACCGCCAGCGGAATTCCTTCGCTGTAAGCCAGCATCATTTCTTGTAATGGCATCCGGGAATAGTGTGCCAGTAAAAGCGGCGATAAAAAATTTTCGCAAAACTGCCTGTAGGCTATCCACGGTACAGTTTCATCATACTTTTCAAAAGATAGAGAGTCTATGAAAACAAGTTTGCCAGTATGCCATTGAATATTGTAAGGTGTTGCATCTTTTAATATCATACCGGACGCAAGCGATTCTTTCAGTATAGCAAGAGTAAGTAATGCCGCATCTTTCAGCATATCAAAACTCCACTCATAAGGATAAGAGATAAAGGATAATCTCTCTGGCTTTAATGTGGCATACCACTGCTCATCACCCGTCAGATTTTCTGTAACTGTTTCATGGGCAATAAGCCAATCTTTTTTTACCAATTTTTCATAACAACCACTGGCAATAAAAAAATCAAAATGTTCCTTGAAAATTGTATTGACCTGCCTGTAGAGTATTCCGTTTTTCTCAAAGATAAATCCCGACGGATCTCTGTAAGAAGATGGATGATGATGAATAATAGTAGCTGGCATCAGGCAGACGGGTTATTATCATCTTGTTTTTTGGGTGTCCGGGTAAAAATGGATTTGATATACATACGGATATTGCGGAAGAAAAAAACAACACCCAGTACAGCCGCTGTAATGGCCTGCACCAAAAAACTACCACTACCCGGATCAATATATACTAAATGATGCAGCATTACATGTAACGTAAATTAGTTTTCGGAGATAAAGTTAGCAATGTTTCATACATCAGTTTGATGGTATTTTCGATGTCATCCCGGTGCAGCATTTCTACGGTCGTATGCATATAACGAAGCGGAATTGATATAAGAACTGAAGGACAACCATCATTGGAATAAGCAAAGGAATCAGTGTCGGTTCCGGTGCTGCGGCTTAATGCCCGCCATTGCACAGCAATCTTTTTATCAGCCGCCACTTTTTCTACTAATGCCAGCAGTTTATTATGAACAGCCGGTGCGTAGGAAAGGGAAGGTCCTTTGCCGGTACTTACATCGCCTTCGATATTCTTGTTGATCATTGGTGTAGTAGTATCATGTGTTACATCGGTAACGATTGCAATATCTGGCTTTATTCTCCGTGCAATCATTTCCGCACCACGAAGACCAATTTCTTCCTGCACTGCATTCACTACATATAATCCATACGGTAATTTCTTTTTATTCTCTTTCAGCATTCTTGCTACTTCTGCAATCATAAAACCGCCAATGCGGTTATCAAAAGCCCTCCCAATATAATTACCATTGGCCAATTCATCAAAACCATCCTGGTATGTAACTACTGCACCAATATGGATTCCCAATGCTTCTACCTCTTTGCGATTTCTTGCACCACAATCCAACCATAAATTATCTGTTCTTGGTGCCTGTTCTTTTTGATCGGGGTTACCGATTCTTGTATGAATGGCCGGCCACCCAAATACAGCTTTTACCGCCCCTTTTTTTCCATGAATCAATACCCTGGATGCCGGTGCTGTCTGATGATCAACACCACCGTTTCTTTTTAAATATATCAACCCTTCAGGAGTAACATAGTTTACAAACCAGCTTATTTCATCAGCATGGGCTTCAATCACTACTTTAAATTTGTTGTCAGGATTGATTACGCCAACTGCAGTTCCGTAGGAGTCCACATAATGAGTATCCACATAAGGTTTCAGGTATTCTATCCAGAGTTTTTGCCCCCAGGTTTCAAAACCAACAGGCGATGCATTGTTGATATACGATTGTAAAAACTGAAATGCTTCATTGCTGATAATTGATTTTTTTGCCTTTGCCGCTTTCGCCATAGTTTGTTTAATTAAGTGTGTAAAAATAGCCAAATACTGCGGATTAATAGTAACAGGGCCGAAAATGCCATCAGTCCATCCAGTATAAAATAATAAAAGAGGTCAGAAAAGTTTTGCCTGGCATAATTGTATAAACAGGCAGTTATAATTCCGGGAATAAGTAAAATGATAATTGATAAAATAGTATAATTATAGGAATATAACAGCAGAGTGGAAACGGCAAAAACAATAAGTGAGAAAATGAACAGGTATAAAATTCCTTTTTCATTTAAATAAGTGATAAGGCTGCGGATACCGGCAGCTTTATCATCCTGCCGGTCCCGGTAGTCGAATAGAATGCAAATGGCATAGATGAGAAAAAAACGGCTTAGTATAAAAAGAGTAAAATCATTTTGCCAGGGTTGCCCGGAAATATGTATTGGCAACAGCGTAGTTACATTCATCCACACCAGGGCCAGGAAAATTGTTTTCCCTAACGCCACTTTTCTAAGGGCCCTGAATAGGGGGTGTGGAATTTTAGGAGCCGAATAAAGAAAAGTAATGATGGCAGAAAGTAATAGCCAATGCCAGTAAGGAAGTAAGTAAAAGAAAAAAATACCCGAGCCTGCCAGGCCAATGATAAAAAAAATGAGATGAACGTTTCGGTTTCTTTCCACCCATTTTATGCGGGGCGAGGGGATAACAGAATGAGAAGTGAGATACCAGTGAAAGCTATAACTGCAAATGGTGGAGAATAATACGAAGAGCAGAAAATAAATATTGACCTCACTATGTAAGACGAACCGGTACGTTTGATCCACCATTGCAACAGCACAGCCTGCAATAAAAAGATTGCTGTAAATAAAAAAATGGAAAAACTTTTTAGCCATCTTATAAACCTTCCTGCCAGCAGGCAGGATTACTGCCGGAACACATAAATGGTTGGCGAACTAATGGTATCACTGGTATTACCGGCTTTGTCACGAACAGCCATTCGTAAAATAAGTGTATCCAATTCCCTCTTTGCGGGGTTGGAGCCAGGAATAAACGGAGGGTTGAAAGCAGATAAAATGCTTTGATAATCTAAAGTTGCCTGTATCTGTGTCCTGGTATTTTTTGGAAATACCGGAAATTTGTAGCGAATTGTATCCCTGATGGTAGCCACCACCCGTTTATTCAGCCTTTTCTTGATAATGATAACAGAGTCCTGTACATCGCCTTCCTTATCGGTACATTCAAGTGTTATGACAAAAGTTCCGTTAAGGGGAATAAAATTTCCATTGATGGATTTAACGGTGATGGTAGGTTTTGTCAGGAACTTATCTTTGCTACAGGCAATCATTGTTACCACTACGGCCACTATCACAAACAGGATTAGTTTCATTGGTGCGATTTGAGTGAAAACAAATTTACAATTTTTGACAACACAAAGTGAACATGCCTGAACAATGGAATCATAAAGTTTTTGGGGTAAAAGAGGTTGGTTTTGAGGCATTAGCCCTTGAAGTTTTTGACTTTCAGAGTAAGAATAGCCCTGTTTACCGGGAGTATTTGCAAGCTTTGAAGATAAACCCTGCTGCTGTTACATCGCTGGAACAGATACCCTTTTTGCCGGTTCGTTTCTTTAAATCGCATACTGTCCAAACAACTTTATTTGAACCTGCAACCGTTTTTGAAAGCAGCGGTACTAGCGGCAGCATCAAAAGCAGGCATTTTGTGAAAGACCTTTCATTGTACGAAGAAAGCTTTACCAACGGGTTTGAACTTTTTTATGGACCGGTAAATGATTGGTGTATTATCGGCTTATTACCTTCTTACCTGGAAAGAAATAATTCATCGCTGGTTTTTATGGTGAATAAACTAATTCAACTGAGCAATCATCCGCAAAGTGGTTTTTA
>Ga0105044_10016077_pt1 | contig 10103 bp, 8 predicted proteins | sample MAT01_FD_78092 | JGI IMG/M metagenome (GOLD analysis project Ga0105044, IMG submission 78092) | Freshwater microbial communities from Lake Fryxell liftoff mats and glacier meltwater in Antarctica - MAT-01 | ecosystem: Environmental > Aquatic > Freshwater > Ice > Liftoff microbial mat | place...
AATCACGGGTGGAGAGATCAGCAGTATATATTGTTGTTGCGGTGAGAGACTGCCCGGCCAGAAATTGTTATTTTTGCCCTGCTTTTCGGCTATTTTTTCGTCCCTAGCGATGCTGCGAACTCAAAAATGAGCTTTAATCAGGCCAAAAACAACTAATTTCATGGCGCGGGCGCTCTCACCGCAAAAAGTCTATCCGCAGATTCAAGTTTCAAATGCAACAGAGTTAGGTTTTATAACAGCATCATTGTAGAATTCAATAGGTGATAAAAACCCGAGTGATTTTCGAGGTCTGTTGTTTAGATTTCCGCCTCACTTGGTCTTCCCACATGTGCACCTCAAAATCCCATGCCCAACGCCGCGCTTGTGTCTTCCCGACCTTTGGTACGGGACAGGTCTTGACCAAGCGCCCACGCGCGAAGCAATCTCGGTCTAAAATCAATGATTATCAATATTTTAATAGAAGTTAAACAATTGACGCGATGGGTTGCCAAAAAACAATCGCATCCAAAATCGTTGAAAAGGAGGCTGACTATATTTTGGCATCAAAAGGAAATCACGAAACCTTTTATCATGAAGTCATTAAACTATTTGATAATGAGGTGCTTACAAATGAATCTGTGCAAGAAAACAAAGGACATGGGCGATTTGAAACACGAGTTTGTCGGGTGATTTCAGCAAGTCGCTTGCCAGATCCCGCTTGCATCATGCCTGCTTTTGCGGCGGCAGGATCAAATTGCACATAAGCCAATTCCGGCTTCCCGATTCCCGCGCCCAATATCGCAGCGGCTTCATTCATACTCAAATCTTCGGCGCCGCCGATAAATCGATGTGTATGCCCTTCAAAATCTAACGCCAAAAGGTGTTTGTTGGCCTCGTGTGCAATGTCATTGGGATGAACCAGTGGCATTTTAAGGTCGCCATTCACGGAGTAACCAAAAATGCCTGCTTGTTTGATAAAATCTACATTGCCATAAAAATTTTGCACAAAAAAGCCCGGACGAAGGCTCAGCACGTCCAAGCCTTCAATCGCCTGGGCTTCTTGCTCAAACTCACCCAGTCGGCTCACCGGACCAGCACCCTGGAGCAGGTGTGCGCCTTGTGAACTCAAAAATGCTACTTGCGTAGCGACTCAAGGTATTGGCAAAGAATTTCCATCGTGGCTTTGAATACTGCCATGCTTTTTTGCACTTTGGCGATGCCATAAGCGCCTTCGAGCGTCGAAAGATAAAAATGGGCTACGGCATCAACGTCTACATCGGCGCGAAGCGTACAAGATGCTTGCGCGCGGCGCAGTGCATTGGCCGAAGAAAGTTGCATACGATCCATCACATATTTGAGGTGCAAACGAAAGGTCTCATCTACCGGGCTCATTTCCTGAATCAGGTTGTTCAATGGACAGCCCAGCGCAATGGTCTCGTCGGTACATTTGCCTGCCAGCATATTTATGTGTGCCTTCAAACTATCCACCGGATGCGCAGATGACTGATCCAAGTCACGGTAAAACGCCAAGTAGTTGGGTTTGATGATTTCGTCAATCACCGCAAGCCCAATACTTTGCTTGCTGGGGAAATAATGGTACATAGCACCTTTTGTGATCTCCAATTCAGCCATCACCTTATCTGCCCGCAGCCCCTGAAATCCGTTTTTGTGGATGTCCGTAAACATGTGAAGCAGTATATGCGCTCTTGTATCTATGTTTTTCACGGAGCAACGATACATACCAGTTGGTATGTGCGCAAGGGATTGTGCTAATTTTTTATGCCTCGCGGTGAGAATTGGGAGAACAGGCTTTCAAAGTCGATGTTGAAACCAATGGCCAGGGCGGTAAAGAGCGACTTTGTTATGCGTAACGAATCTCTGTATACGCGACCCGTACCGCCTCATCCGGCCAATATGGTGTGAATTGGTGCGGCCGATTTTCTAATCGGAAGCATAATTCGATGCAAAAATGCGGTATTTGAAAAGGCCAACAACGATAGCGCCACCAATGCCGTTTCCCAAGAGGGTTAATAACAAGAACGAAAGGTAGTCTGTAATAGATACCGCATCGGAATATAAATAAGCACCAAAAACTTCAATATTTCCGACTATACTGTGGTGAAAGCCAATAAAACCGATTGTTCCGGTAATTATCGTTATAATAACAATCCGCGCAAGCACATCAATGGTGCTATTGAGAAGCCAGGTAAGCAGACCCATGAGCCAACCGGCAAAAATCGCGCTTAAAAAAAGTATCCAATAGCTGTGATCAGATACGTGGATTCCGATCTTTACCATAGTGGTTTGGTTGAAAATACCGAGGTGTGCGGCCAATGACCCGATTGAAAACACGAAAACTATACCTCCAATGATATTCCCGAGAATGACAACTCCCCAGATATTTAAGAGCTCAAGGATGCTTCTTTGACGATTGAGTACAGGCAGCGCCAAAACTGAAGTTTGCTCCGTAAAAAGAGCAGATTTACCTAGAATCACCAGGATAAAACCCAAAGGATAAACGGCAGCAAACATTTTAAATATAACAGATTCGGAAAAACTCCCCTCCATTAAAAAGTACAGAGAACAAATAAGCAAATAGCTAAAACCAATTTCGAGACCTGCTATGCAAGCGCTCAAAAACATCGCTCGTTTCTTTATTTTAAATAACTGCTCTCCTTCGTGAATAACACTGCTAAGGATTTCCGAATATTTTTTCGATTCCTCAACCTCATTCGATTTTTTTTCTAAATCCTTTTGGTGCTTTTCTTGATCCTTTGGGTGCTCTTTCTGGTCTTTATCTTTCATGATCTCGTTGATGTTCGGAATTTATTTATTGTAAATTGAAAGGTCTGTAGATTTTTTTATTGCTTCAAGAATTTGTTCTGGAAGTTTATTCATATCGGTGGGCTTATTGAGATAACTTGATGCTCCTATTTTGCGAAATTCATCTATACTTTCTTCGGAAAAAAAAGTGGAATACATAATGACGGGAATACTATTGAGTTTCTCAACTTTTTTTAATTCCTTTAAACATTCCTGTCCATCCATGCGGGGCATGTTTATATCAAGGAAAATAAAATCGGGTAGCTGTTCTGTTTTTTGTAGTAATTGGAGTGCTTCGATACCGCCATTTGCTTCCAAACATGCAGCGGAAGGAAATATTTCATTTAATGCTTCTTTGAAAAATATTCTGTCGTCCGTATCATCATCAATTATCATAAAAAATTTTTCAGCCATCAGTAATATCGATTTTATTTATCGTGGTTGTGTCATTGGAAGTATTACATGAAACGCCGCTCCCTTATTTTCTTTTGCCTCAGCAAAAATTTCTCCGTGATGGTTTTCAACAATTTTTTTTGTGAGTGCTAATCCGATGCCTGTGCCGATGAATGTTTCTTTGTCGTGAAGGCGTTGGAAGATGGTGAATATTTTATCCGCGTATTGTTGTTCAAAGCCGATGCCGTTGTCTTTGAAAATTATTTCAATGTATGATATGAATGGGTTGAAGTCGGGATGCTTGTCAATTTCTTCTGATGACAGGGTGCGGGATGTAATGGTTATGACAGGTGGCACATCTTCTTTAGAATATTTGAGTGCGTTGCTGATGAGGTTGTAAAAAAGCTGGTTCATCTGCAAAGAGATAGCATCAACTGTTGGGAGTGTATCCGTTTTTATTGTAGCTTTTTTTTCGTGTATGAGTAATTCAAAATCGTTTATAATATTTTTAAGTGTTTCGTTTAAATCTGTTTTTGAGAATAATTTATCGTGTTGAAGCAGTCGTGAATAGTTTAGCAGGTCGCGGATAAGATTTGTCATTCGGTTGGATGCGCCTTCAATTTTATTGAGATAAGATTTTACTTCTGTGCTCAATCCGTCTTTGTATTTGTCTTGCAAGCGCATGGAGAAGGTTGTAATTTTTCTCAGGGGTTCTTGCAAATCGTGACTTGCTATATAGGCAAACTGGTCAAGCTGCATGTTGGTTTGCTGTAGTTCTTCGTTGGCTTGCTTGAGTTCAGCCGTGCGTTCTTTTACCTTTGTTTCTAATTCTTCAGAAAATGTTATCAGTTTTTGTGCTGCTAATTTGCGTTCGGTAATATCTTCAATGGCAAGAAGAATTAATTGTTCTGAAGTTTTTTCATTTTTAATTTGCTGTGCATTCAAACGCAATGTGAGTTCACCGATGGAAGGGAATTTGAGAATGATTTCAAAATCGGTGAGGCGTTCGCGTTTAGGAAGAATTTTTTCAAGCAGTGCGCGCATAACAGTATCATCCCACTGTTGATTTTGTATTTCGTACAATAGTTTTCCTTCGGTGTCCTGTTCTTCGACATTGAATTTTTTGTAGAATGCTGCGTTGGCGGTTTTTATGCGCAATGCTTTATCAAGCACAACAAGCGGATGGCGAATCGTTGTAACGATGCTTTCTGCATAGTAACGGGCTGCGTTGAGTTCAGACTGCTTGTCAAGCAACTCCTGATTTACGATGATTAGTTCTTCGTTGGTTGATTGCAGTTCTTCTTTTGATGTTTCTAATTCTTCGTTCAAGCTTTGCATCTCCTCATTGCTGCTTTGCATTTCCTCGTTTGCGCTTTGCAGTTCTTCATTGCCTGCTTCCATGTCTTCGGTAATGGAGCGCATGTCTTCGCGGGTGCGCGCTAATTCTTTTTCTAATTGCTCATTTAGCTTTTGGGTTGCACTACTTATTATTTTTCCGGAGGCTGATTTTTCTTTTCCCTGTACGACGGGAATATTTTTTTTCTCAAACCGAATTAAGGAATGTGGCTCCACTACATCCGTGAGCGGAATAATTTCTATAGTAACCAAAGATTGTTTGCCGTTTGCCTTGACTGGAATATTTTCTTTGATAACGGTTGCCTGTTCCTTCATTGCTTTGTGAATGGCGTTGCGCAATTCAAATGCTAAACCTTCACGCGACATTTTCAAAAGATTGTGTGTTGGCTTGCCTTGTGGTACTTGCAGAAAAGGTGTGATGTCTCCATGAATGTGCACGATGTCCATAAGTGCATTCACGACCACGCTTGTAGGAGATTTTGAAATCATGATTGCCTCTGCACTTTTTCTGAAATCGGTATGCGTGGCTTCTGCTTTTGTCTCCTGCTTATCTTTTATTGTCAGTGTTTCTTCCCTGCGTTCCGTTGCAACATGTAAGAACCTGCCCGGAACGGCCTTGCGCGAATAAATTTTTTCGTTTTTCTCTATTTGCGTAAACAAATCGGATGATGCACCAATGGTTTCTGATTTTCCCAAGAGCAGAAAGCCGTTTTCTTTGAGCGCGTAATGAAAATTGGAGAATGCTTTCTTCTGCAAAAAAGTATCCATGTAGATAAGCACATTGCGGCAAGTGATTAAATCCATTTTTGCAAATGGGGGGTCTTTCAAAAAATTGTGTGGGGCAAACACACACATATTACGAATGAGCTTGTTCACTTCGTAATCAGCATTATTTTTTCTAAAATAATTTTTCAGGTGCGTTGCTGGAAGATTTTCTACCTCGGCTTTTGTATAAAGTCCTGCTCGTGCTCTGAGGATTGCTTTATCGGAAATATCACTTGCGAAGATTTGAATTTTTGTGCCAGATAATTTCTCTCCCAAAAACTCGTGCAATGCAATGCCAATTGAAAATGCTTCTTGACCTGTGGAGCATCCTGCAATCCATATACGAATGGCTTCATCGGAGGATCTGTTTTTTAGGAGCGCAGGAAAAACAGTTTTGGTTAAGGCGTGAAAAGTTTTCGGGTCGCGGAAAAAAGAAGTAACGGGAATGAGTACATCCTGAAATAAATTTTCCTGTTCGGCTTTGTCGGTGCGCAGAAATTTTAAGTAGTCGGCAAGATTTTTCTTTTTGACTAGGGCAATTCTCCGTGCAATGCGCCTGTGAAAAGTCGGTTGCTTGTAAAAAGTGAAATCAATGCCACTGCTGGTGCGAAGGAGCGAAATAATTTGTTTGAAAATAGCTTCGTCCGCTTTCGCAATAGGTTCATCATCTTCGTCCACAAGCGGGGCTTTGTAGGCGTTGTTAATGTTTAAAAGATGTGCGGGAATTTTTTCGGGCGCTAAAATAAAATCAACCACACCTGCATTCACCGCGCTTTGCGGCATACTGTCGTATGCTGCCGAGTCGCTGTCCTGTGCAATGGTGATGCCGCCGTGTTCTTTAACGGCTTTCAAGCCCTGCGTTCCATCGCTGCCCGTGCCGCTCAACACCACACCCACGGCAAAACTGGTATGCACCTGCGCAAGCGAATTGAGAAAAACATCAATGGAAAGATTGAGAATTGTCTTGTCGCGCACGGCAAGCTGCAACACGCCATCGGTTGAGATAAGAATTTTGTTGGAAGGAATTACATAGATATGGTCGGGTGCAAGATGAATGTCTTCTGTAATTTCATGCACGGGAATTTTTGTTTCGCGCTGTAAAATCTCTGGCAACATACTTTCGTGCGTTGGGTCAAGGTGCTGCACCAGCACATACGCCATTCCTGATTTTTCGGGGATTGCTTTTAGCAAACGCTTGAACGCATCAAGTCCACCTGCACTCGCGCCTATTCCTACGATTGGGAAGTTTTGCACGGAGGCGGGTGGTTTTTTTTTTGCTTTATTTTTTTTTAGAACAGCCAATAGTTGGAGAAATTAGAGATGCTGCGTGATTAAAATAGGCATTTAAAATGTTGCTGACTTTCTCTGCTTCAAGTTGAACGAAGCCAGAAGGTCAAGAACACGGCACTACTGCCGCGTCAATTGAATGACAAGATAAGTTGGATTTGACCAAATGCCACGCATTAGCTGTTTTTTTTTGTGCCTTTGGAATATTTTGTGCGGACCAGGATTTTTGGGCATGGCTTTGCCCTGCAATTGGGCTTCCCAACATACGGTCATGGGCCTCTGGCTATGAGCAGCAGCGTCCTGCAGGGCGCAATTGCTCGTAGTTTTTGTAGCGGTTCGGTGAGCGCGCTCGTGGGGGTCTGCGACCCGGAGCGCAGTGTTTTCAAGTATTTGACTTGAGATGTTTACCGTCGAGATTCTTCTCGCAAGTCACAGACTTGCAGACAGCACATATCGCGTCGCAGACGCTCGTAAGAGCGCGCGTTGATTTTGGGTTTTGTGGTGGTTGAATCAAAGATTGCGAGCACTTTACGCCAGCAGCTTATTCCACAACAAACTTAATTCTTTCAGAAATCAAAGGCGTGATCACATTCATAATATATATTCCAGCGGGTAAGTTTTGAACTTCAACGCTTGTAATTTGATTGAATAAGCCCCCGCTAGATATCTTGACTCCCGTTAAAGATGTAACCTCATAACGTGTTTGATGACCTATATTTTTAACTTCGAGGTTAATACTTCCGCTGCAAGGATTAGGGTATAACTGAAACAATAAATTGCTTTCAATATTTATGTCATTTGTAGCAGTAGTCGTCTCTGGACAAACGACATTTGTCATGTACTTAGAGGCTGTTGACGGAGCCTCCAAAAATAATGGACAATAACAACTATCACCAATTAGGTGGTGTCTTAGCCAGGATATGGCTATTTTTCCTACATCACCTTGCCCTCCGGTTGGATTGTTGGCTACTGAATGCCCCGCGTTAGCTATTTCATAGATTAATTTGTTCGTTGTTGCTGGGGTGTAATTATAATGAATATTAGCATGAGATGCTGGGGGTGCAGTTGGATCTGCTTGACCGCTAAAAATCAAAAGAGGGGCTGGGTGATTGAGGTCAGCGGGTGTAAGTTGGTTCGTGTCTAGCCAAGGACAGAGCGCAACAACCGCTTTTAAGGTTGGATCACTTGCCGCGGCAAGTTGTGCGCCGCCACCGCCCATAGACCATCCGCCTACGGCCATTCTATCGGTGTCGAGATTGCCAATGAGCGGAGAGCCCGTTCGAGTGTTTTCTGCCACGATTGTTACAAGCGCATCCAGGAGCGCATTTCTTCTGTTAAAAGGATTATCAAAGAGACTGTTTGTTCCTATGGTCATTGTTACAATTCCATGAGAAGCCAAGAAAGGGCCCCAACTTTGAATAGAAGATTGAGGCGATACATATCCAGGAACAATTGCGATACTGGCATAAGGGGGTGTTGCGTTTGTTGGGTAATAGATGGTCGCCCCTGCATAGCCTGGGCCATTTCTTATACCATCAGATTCTGTAAGAGAAGCAACATTGTATATGCCAGGATTCGTTATAGCGTCAAGTGCTACAGCATTGCAGTCTTGTGCCGGGCAAAAATTAGAACATATGCAAAGGCATATTAAGAGGTACATTCTGTTTGTGTAAAGTTTCAGATCAATCATTTTTATGAATTTTATTGCCGTTTTTTAAAAAATCAAGTATAGGCTTTAGGCTTTCAACGGGACTTTCTTCCATTGGGACATTCCATTGTTATTCATATAAGTAAGGTTCATTATGATAAGCCATGTTCCTTACATTCTCAAGAACTCGCTTCATGTATGTCCTCCAAAATGTCTTTGCAAATAACCAGTTCAATGGATACAGTAATGGAATATTCGAATGCAAAGCATAGGTGTATTCGACCATTATTTTATTAGGTTCCAGTTCTGTCGTTTCCCATTCACCCACAAACTTGTAAAAGCCCAACATCCATGATTGGAAATCGTCAACCTGAATTTTCCAATACTGATTTTCTTTTCTTTCAAGGACATGGTCAACAGAAGCAAACCCTCCTTTTTGTGAAAAAGATTTTGCCGCGAAGACTTTTTTACTTGAACCTGGCTTACCCCAATTTTCATCATTTGTCACATGCGTTACATTGGGCATAATTCCAAATCCAGTGTGGGCTTTTGAAACGTCACAAAGCATGGGTGTTTTAAATGCCCTTTCTAATGAGCATTCGTAGATTGTAGATACTTTTACTTTTGAAATCATCTGGCAAAGCTAATGCATGTATCTTATTTCTAGGGTGATTCAACAATGGTGCCCGACAAATCGTATAATGTGTCTTAAAACCTCTAACTTTGTTCAAAATCTTTGACTAATGCAGATCATTGAGATAAAAAAAGGCGTGAAGATTGGTTTTGATGATTTGATCAAAAGCGTATCCCGTATGGATACCGTCGATCTGAAAAAGGTGTTAGAGCAAATCAACCAAGTTTTATCCGTGCGCAGTGATAAACAGCCTAATGAATTTGAAACACAATTGTTGCAGAAAATAAAAGAAGTCGTGCCTTCATCAGTAGTGCGTCGATATCGACAGTTGCACAAAAAGCAACAGATTGCTACTATTACTCCCAAAGAAAGCAAAGAAATGCTTTTGCTGACAGATTTTATGGAGGAAAAAAGTAGTGAACGGGTGATGCTGCTAGGAGCTTTGGCCAAAATCCGAAAAACGAACATTTCTGAATTAGCTGAACAATTGGGCATTCGCGAATTTCATGCGCAGGCGTAAATTCACCCAAACTGAAAGAGCACTGATTACCCAACGTGGAGTTGCTTATGTTGAACCGAAAAGGGCTAGTCAACCTTCGCAAGGCACTTGCACATTTTGGTGTACATCCTCCTTCGGAGTGAGAATACGTATCGGGTCGCAACCTACGCGCGGGGGTTGATTTTGGGTGTTGTAGGTGGTTGGATGAAAAATTGTGGCTCACCACTCGATTGTACCAAGTCGCGAAACGTTATTGCAACTCTATTTTATCGATCAAAAGTTTAAATTGTTCCTTTTTTTTGTTTCCTATCAAAAAAGTGATTTCTTCAATATGATCATCAGAAAAATTGGGTTTGTCAAGTCTTCTTCCCCTAAACGAAGGGTACATATCTTTTAGTGGAATTTCTACCTCTTGCCATTCTCCTGAGGTTGAAAAAGGGGCTATGTAAGCAAAATAATCCTCGGAATTAGTTTTTATCCTACATTGATAATTTTTGCCATCGCCTTGAAGTTTAATAACAATCTTAGTGTATTCCTTTACTTGTATTTTTTCAAATCTATAACGCACAGAAGAGAATCCTCCATTGTTATCCAATGATATACTGCCTTCGAAAACACCAAAACCATCAGCATTTAACTTAAATGTGCCGGATGATGCTCCCCCCATCACAACATCATCTACAATTACCCAGTCTCGAACGTCTGACTTTTTGTTAAAA
>Ga0105044_10016078_pt1 | contig 10102 bp, 9 predicted proteins | sample MAT01_FD_78092 | JGI IMG/M metagenome (GOLD analysis project Ga0105044, IMG submission 78092) | Freshwater microbial communities from Lake Fryxell liftoff mats and glacier meltwater in Antarctica - MAT-01 | ecosystem: Environmental > Aquatic > Freshwater > Ice > Liftoff microbial mat | place...
ACTGACCGAAGCGGGGGAGGCAGGTGACCTCTGTTCTAACAGCTTGATCGCATCGGCACCCTCGGCGAGTTTTAGTAAGTAGTTATCATCGCGGTGAAGGAGGTTGCCCGCGAGGCTCATCAACTTACCCTCGAACGGATCAAGACGGGGCGCGCTTCCATGCTTTCCAGACTCGACGACTAGAACGAGCCCGGCTTTTCCATCACCTCGATCTGCGGCCACGATCATGGGATACGGCTTCGTAATAATGGTGCCGGAAAGAGTGTGGCGCTGCTGATCTTCCCGGATCGCATCGCCCGGGTCCGAGTGCATGAGGGCGGTGAGTGCCGCGGCGACGAACATTGTTGCGACAGCGAATGAGCAGATGACGACCAGCACGGTTTTGAGAGAACGGGGAAGTGGTAGATAGCCGACGTACATTTCCTGGTTAGGCGCAGAAACTACTGGGTGAGAGGATGGGGATTGGAGCTTAATTCGACACCGTACCTTGGGTTATTGGGGAACCAATTGGGCTGCTTGCGGTTCCCAGAGGGAGCGGATCGCGGTTTACCTCGACTTGCGTACCTTTGAAGCGAACTTGATACGTCTTTATTCGCTCGTTAAAAGGCGGGGGAGAGCAGCCATCGCCGGGCTGGTATTGCCAGCCGTGCCAAGGGCAGGTAATACAGCCATTAATAATTTTACCTTCGCCCAGCGGGCCCCCTTGGTGGGCGCACACGTTCGTCACCGCGCTGATCGTTCCGCCGTGCGCGAAGACCGCGATGCGCTCTCCGCCGGGCGCCTTGACAATTTTCGCGCGGTTGGTGGGAATGTCGGCGAGCTGGCCCACGCTTATCCAGTTACCTTGGGCGGCTGTTGAGCGATGGTCTTGCGACACTTCTCGCCCCCCCGCCACCACATGTAATGTTATGATGATTAACGCCCCCGCGAGTACCGCGATGGGTGCTAGGAGGCCCCCGGCGGATTGCAGCACGCCGAATGCAACATGGGCTACAAGTGCGGCGTATGCAATATGGCCCTCTGTACCCCCACCACCCGCTGACACAGCTGTAAGTGTTCCGCTCTCGTCCAGTTTTCCCTCGAGCGAAAAGAGGGTCCGCGCCGTGCCGGAGAGGTTGCTGCCTAATGGCTGCCACCGCACCCTGTCAAAGCGGGCAACCGGGGTGTTGATACTCGCAAACTCCGCCTGAGTGAGCGTAAGTGCTCCGCCAGCGACCGAGGTTCCCGGCGCGCCAAGTGCTAAAGATGAATGAATCGATAACGCCCGCTGGGCACCACCAAGGTTGTTGACAGCCACCGCCTGCCAACCGTTCTGTACTCGCCGAGCAACGCCGCTGTAGAGGGTATGGCTGCTTGTGACAATGCTCCCCGCCGCGTAGAGCGCATGCTCATCGGGCAAGAACGAGGTGTGCCCGAAGACGAGGACGTAGATCGTGGAAGAATCCTGGGGAAGCACCGTGGTAATTGCACCATCCGAAAACTTCTTTAAGCCCGTGGTGGTGTTGCCCACCCCGAAATAAATTATTTTACCCCCGCACCCGCTACCCGCGCGAACCATGCAAACGGTCGCGGCCTCAAGTCTACGTACTCCCGCTCCTTCTCGATCCGTCCCAGTCGCGCTTTCCGAGCGCCCTCAGGGCGGTAAAAGTTACTACTCACCCCACTTTAACATGCTCGTCCCGATGGCGAACCCAACCACGCCGAACGACACCAGCACCAGCGCTGGAAACGCCATGTCGGCCAAGCCAAATCCACGCCAGATGGCCCCTTCGTAACACGCGCTCGCCCATGTGAAGGGACTGATCTTGCTCGCCGTCTGCATGAAGCTGGGTAGCACGAAGATCGGAACCGTTCCCCCGCCGATCATCGCTAAAACCAGCACTAAGGCGCGGCCCATTCCCGATCCGCCCCCTTCCGAACGCGTAAGCCCGGCGATGAAGAGCATGACACCCGTAAACCCCAGCGCGGATGCGAGCGCGGCGATCGTAATCAATCCCAGGCTCTCAATCCGGATCTTGAATACCACAACACCGAAAATCATAAGCATTGCCTGTATGCCCATGCAGGCAAGAAAACACGCCAAGGCTTTGCCCGCGAGCACCTGCCCGCGCGTGACCGGACCGATGATAAGCCGCGTCAGTGTGCCCCTTGAGCGCTCGGTTGAGAGCGAAGTGCCAAAAGCCGTCACAGCACCCATCAATCCCCACACCACGCCCTGAGTAAACGAAAGTTCGTAACCGCTGAGCGGTTGGGCGCGCGTGCTGGCCAGCGGAGTAATGGTTACGTTCACGGGCCGCCACCCCGCCGCGCTGCCCGGCGCGGGAGACGGCGCGATGAGCTTTGGTCCGGCTTGCGTTTCTGAGTCTGCGGGCGCTAACGCAGAAGAGGGCTGGGCACTCTTGGGCAAATCAGCGCCCCCATCGCTAGTCCCGCGGCTATCAGATACCTTTCGCACCGCCTCAAACATCGTGATAAACAGTGCTTTGTTGGCGAGCGTCATTGATTGATCGCTTAGGATGCCCGCCCTCGCCTGGCCAAGCACACCGCTCATCCGCGACTGGTCGTCAAAGACGCTGGACATCTGCTTAAAGGCTAGCTCGTTTAACTTACCCGTAAGCAGCCCTGCTTCCGAGTCCTTGGTAGGATCAACCAACGCCTCCACACTCATACCGCCGCCGCTCAAAATCTCTTCGGCACCTTGCGCAAATCCCTTGGGAATTATGACGCACGCCACCGCTCGGCCGAGCCTCACATCTTCCTCGCCCTGGGAACGCTTAGCGACTAGCTTTACGTCCAGGGCGGGGTCGGCCCGTATGTCCGCAGCGAAAGAGGCCGAATCTTTGGTTTGGTCTTCATCTACGAGCACGATGCTCAGCCCGCCGCGGTCGCCGCTGCGTCCGAAGACAAGCCCGAAGAAGATCGCGATGAGCAGCGGGAACGCGAGCGTGAAGAACGCCGCGCCCCGGTCTCGCGCTAGGTGCCGTAAATCCTTCGTCGCCAGTGCCCATATGGGACCGATGCGTGTGCGCAGGCTCAATCTCGCAGGCTCCTTCCGGTCAACGTAAGAAAAACACTTTCAAGGTCCGGGCGATCAATCCGCACCCCGCTGACGGCATCGCCCTCAAGAATCGCGAGGGCTTCGCTCTCGGGTGCCTCGGCGGGCCGCAAATGGCTTTGCTCTAACACGCTCGAAGCGCTTCGCGCCCCGCCGCGGTGAGGCGGCCCCCCAGGCTCCTCATCAATCGATGTTAAAACTTGCTGGGCGGGCATCGGCAGGCCCGCTTGTAATCTTACATTCTGACTGGTGGGCAGTGCCCCAGCCACGAATTCGACTCCGGCCTCCCGGCGCCGCGCCGCCGCGTGCCCCGCCGGTTCGTTCATCACTCTCGCGATCAAACGTAGCGGGTCGGAGGTTTCAATCCGTTCCTCCCCGCTTGGCCGCTGGATCGTAACTAAGGTGTGACCGCCATATTTAGCGACCAACTCACTGACCGTGCCCATTGCCAGCAGCCGCCCCTGATCGATGACGCCCACCCGCGAGCAAAGCCGCGCGGCCTCTTCCATATAGTGCGTTGTATATATAATGGTGCGACCGGCACCCGCCAACTCCCTCACCAAGTCCAATATGTTATTGCGCGAATGAGGATCAACGTTCGCGGTAGGCTCATCTAATAGTAAAATCGGTGGATCATGGATCAGCGCGACGGCGAGATTAAGTCGGCGCTTCATCCCGCCCGAATATGTCTTCACGCGATCCCCCTTCCTCGCCGAGAGCCCCACCATACCCAGCACTTTCTCTACACGCTCGCGTTTATCCCGCGGCGAGAGCGAATATAAGCTCGCAAAGAACTGTAAGTTTTCTCGCCCCGTCAGGTCATCGTACAACGCCAGCGATTGGGGCGCAACCCCCAAGTGCCTGCGGACCGCTGGCTTTGTAGGCGCCCCCAAGCCGTCTAGATTCACAGTGCCCGAATCCGGATGTATCAAGCCCACCGCCATCCCGATCGTGGTTGATTTCCCCGCTCCGTTGGGCCCCAAAAGCCCGAACACCTCGCCCCGCTCAATCTGCAACGTAAGCGAATCAACGGCAACCAGCTTGCCGAAGGACTTGCGTAGTTGTACAAGACGTAACATGATATTCAGTCGCCACTCTATTATTTAAGCCGCTACCGGCGATTCAAGGCGCCGCCACACATTGCCCAGCCCAAACCGTGAACCGACTCACCGTATTCCCAACACCCACCAAACTCTCGCCGCTGGCGGGCCTATCGCCGCGAAGAATATCACCACCGCGTCGCCGCCGCACCCCCACGTCACTTGAATCGGCATGCTTGCGGCATTAGCGCGATTCATTTCAGCGGTTTCAGTGCCGATGCATGTCCGCAGGGGGGACGGGGCGGGGAGAAGAAGGCGCTGCCGGGCCTCCCGGCCTTCCATCCTCCCTATTGATTAAAAAAAGAGCGCGGCGGGTGGCGTGCACAAGTCCAGTTACACACGCCCCTCCGCCGCACTCGGTCACAATTATTTTCTTCCTTTGCCGTTAGGAAGATGCCTTCGCGATCACCCGAGTAATGGCCTCCGAGATTTCTCGCAACGTCATGCCCAGGAACATCGCGGGCATCGCGACCACAGGCACCTGCCCGTCGGCCATCTGCCGTTGAAAGCGCTTGAACGCTGTTATCACTGTGGAGTGATTCGCCCGCCCCATTATCCCGGCAATCTCGGGGAAACTCAGCGCGGTCAGCGTGCGGCAGAGATAAGCAATGAGTGCTCGTGCCAGCACAACCCGCTGGTGACGACCCCGGTCCATAACATCGTGTACCTCAACTTCCAGTGCGCGACAGGTCTCCGCCAGAATTACTTCCCCCGCAATAGGCCTGCGCACGCGACCATTGCCTAAAGGCTGCGCTGGCTCTTCGTTAAGTCCGAGTGCTTTACGCACCAAGAGGGCGCCCACTTCGCCATCCTGACCGGCGAGCTCGGGGAGCAGGCGGTGAACCGCGTCGATCTGGTTAAGCAGACCCTCGAGCTCTCGTACGGAACCGCCAAAGCCGCCCAATGAGCCGATCGAACGCTCGGTTCGATCAACCAACAGTCGGACCGCTGGCTCGTTGATCGTAATATGTCGCCGCTGGGCGAGATGAACCACCAAACGCTCGCGCAGCTCGCGATCGGGAGGATCGACACGGATGACAACGCCCGCAAGAAACCGGGACGACAACCGTTCGCTTAACTTCTGAATTTCACGCGGGTGCTCGTCGCTTGCAATTACGATGCGGGCACCCTCTTGCCCCACTTCGTCAAGCGTGTGAAGAAGTTCGGCCTGCGTTGCCTCTTTGGATGAGAAGAAGTGCGCATCGTCGATGGCCAGAAGGTCAACCCGCCGGTACGCCTTGCGAAACGCATCGACGCGATTTCCCTTGATTGCGGTTACAAACTCATTGGTGAACGCTTCGGCTGTGGTATAACGCACCCGCCCCGTGGGACGCACCTGAAGGAAACGGTGGACCGTGGCTTGAAGAAGATGTGTCTTGCCCATGCCGCACGAGCCATGCAGAAATATGGGCGCTATATAACCTGGCTGCTCGGCCATCCGAACTACCGCGCCATGCGCGATGCGGTTTGATTTTCCGACCAAAAAGGTTTCAAATGTAAATCGTGAGTTGTGTCCACGTTGGCCGCCCGAACGCGACGGCCCTTGGGTGCTGCTCCCATTGCTCCGAGCCACCGTACCGGCGCCCTGCACGCAAGCCTCGAGCTGCGAAGGAGAGGTACCAACCACGGTTCGGGTAGTCTGCGCGAGATTCGCGGCGGGCGACGTAACAAAAGCCTGCCGGTCTACTTTGAACGACACCTCCGGTGCAACCTCCTGGTTCATCGCGCCCGCCGCGGCCCGGCGGAGGCTCGCGCCGTACCGCGAATCGAGGAGTTTGGCGAGCAGCCCGGACGCGACAGTTACTTCTAACCGGTCCTGCCGCAGGTGGACCCGCGTCTGCCCGTCGAAGTAACGTTCGACATCGTCATCGCCGATATCGGCCGCCAAACGCCGACGTAAGTTTGCGACCAACTCGCTGTGCTGGCGCTCCCCCGCGTCAACGCCCGCTCGACGGGGCGCTGCCGTGAGAATCCGTTCACAGCCGCCAAGCGAGTCGGCGCGATCAGCGCGAGGCGAAGCGCCCGCCATCGTAACATTTGATGCCCCGGCCGACGAAACGGTCTCGGTCGGGAGTATAACTATGGTCGGCTCCGCCGCGAATGATCGGCTGGATACGCCCCCGTCCGCCCCCCGCGACGATGCGTTGGCCCCCGTGCTCGCCGGCCCAGCCGCGGGAATCGATCGCGCTAACCCCTTCCGCTGCGCCTCCGCTGACCTCGTGGTTACGTTGCGTCCAGTTATAATGTTTTGCTCGCTTGAAGACTTTTGTTGCACGTTCGGACCCCGTCGACGTTTTGCCAACCGGTACGCCCAGATTCCTTCACTCACTAGGGTGCTCAACATAACCTGCTGCGCAGTGTGAGGATCAAAAGCGGCGATGAAAACCCCGAGGCGTTCGCCGCTTCACGCGCCGCACGCCTTGGAGTTCTCGCTTACGTTTCGCCGCTTCCGTCATCCTCACCCACGCTCCGATGTCTTAAAGCAACACCGGCAATCGCGAGCACCTGCGGTCGATCCATGACCCTTCCAACACCGACCCTTCCATCACCGACCCTTCCATCACCGACCGTTCCATCACCGACCCTACCAGGACCAAACTTGCTGAAATGCCGCTCACTTCGTACACCGATACTTCTGCCCAACCTCACCCGCCCGCTTCTGACACCGCGCCCACGCTCGCTTCGTCACCAAGCCGCGCCCCGCGCTGTTCGCTCACCCGGAAACTCTTCGTCTCCTCTCCACCAAACCCGCCCGCACCTTTTACCCATCTCTCACGCCAAGCGTGCGCGCACCAAAACTTCGCTTCACCCGCTGAAGCTAAGTTTAAAGTATTTTTTAACGAGCACCCAACCGCCGCCGGTCCGCCACGAGTAGAAACCCAACCCCGGCTAACGCTCACCCAAGTTTCCCTGAACCAAATGACACTAACCCAATCTCTTGCCCTTTGCTAAGCCGTCAGTAAATGTTTGTGTAGACCTCGTTAACCACGACTCTCATCATCTCGAATGTAAATCCTTGCAAAACGCCACCTACCACCTTCCTGTCGCCCACGCCAACCTCTCAATCCCGCTCATCCATTCCGCCGACAAGTGCGAAAGAAACTGTGCACTCATGGACCTAGAAGGTAAGGTGGTTGCCTCTGTGGAGCAAGCACAATCTGTGCGTTCCCCCTGTCCACACAAGCGTTTAGTAGAGTAAAATCGGACTTTTCGCGACGCAAAAAAAACTTGTCCACCTGTCACTTATCATTGTGGATAAGCATGTGCAAACTCCGTCGCATACCCGGCCCTCACTCTGCCCCTCCCCCGCTACCCACCAAGTACACCATCGCGCACCGCCGTCCAAACACTTGGAAGCCCATCACGTCGTATAACTTCCTCGCTGGAACATTCCGCTCGTCGACCGCGCAAGCGACATCCCACCCTCCGCGAGAGGCGCACGCCTTTCGCAAACCCATGACCAGTAGCCGTCGACCCAAACCCCGCCCGCGCGCCCGCGGCGAGAGACCTAAGTAAACCAGCTCGACGGTGCGCTGCTCCGGGCAGGGGTTAAGCATTAGCGTGGCTACCGCGCCTTCACCCTCTAATAATGCCCACCACAGCCGTCCATCGAACTGACCAGTAGCGCGGTGCGATTGCAGAACGTCGGCCGTCGCCCGCATCCCACATAATTCCGGACAATCGAGCGTGTCTTCGTACGAACCGTCCAGTGCCTCAATGAAAAGCCGTTCCGTCGCAACTTCTCCAAATTCACGAACCAGCTCATCATGAGATTTCAGCGCAAACCCCTCCCAGAGACCCTCACGCGAGGCCGAACGTTGCGTTGGGAGGGCCGCATCGGCCAGAAAGTTGCTCGCCCCCGCGCGAAGATACAGAAGCGTGCCAGCACTGATGAATCCTGCACCTTGAAACGCTTCGACCGCCCATGGCTCTGCCGGATCAGGCAGCGCCTGAGCGATCCTAATGTCTAGACCTTCCGTCGGCGAACGCCGAGCAGAGTTCGCCTCATCGGCTGTTTCGCTAGTAACAACCTCTGATCCGAAGTAATCGCACGCAGCGCGAATACACGCGGCTCGCTCTATGTTGCCAATGGTCAGCCCATCGCTGTCGCCTTCTGGAGGTGGCTCGCTGACAAACATCATCGCAGTCTTTCCCTTGCCCAATACCGCGAGCGCCGCTTGCCGCACCTTGCGCCGCAGCAACTTCACATGCAACGGTTCCACCGTCGCCCATACGAGCGAAAGATCAATCCCATGTTTGCCCGATGCCTGCACCAGCCTACGTGCTGCGTGCTCAATGTCGGGCGTCTTCTGGCTCACAATCCTGCACGCCGCGGCGAGAAACAGCTCCGGCGTCGCTCGGACCACTGGGCGGCCCAAGCCACCCTCATGAGGGCCTTTACTAGGAGGAATTGGAACCGTTCGGCTCAATCGTTGGTAGAGTAAGGGCAGTCGTAGCCCTGCACCACTGCACCCTCAACTTCAGCAGGCCGTTTGATGTTTCCCCACAGCAGTTCTCCGCCCTACACTCGACACCGGCGGGGTTTAGAATGGTTTTCCGTTCATAAAACTGGTCGTGATCGGGTAGTTTAGGGTTGGCTCAGGAGGCTGGCTCAAGATGACCGAGCAAAGGTAATTCAGGTTGGCAAAAGTAACTCAGGTTAGTATCGCAGGTCTGATTGCGGTTCAAAAGGCCGTTCGTTTTGTTAAGCGTGGCACATGCACATAACCCTTCCCACTTCTCGTTTCCCCGCATTTCTCCCGGTTTTTGTGCTGCTTTTACTGCTCGGCGCCGGGTCGCTGATTGGCCTGGCCCCAGAGCCCGATCCCGTGCCACGCCGCTGGCAGCTCTCAGTCGAGCCCGGCCCGCTGCGGATTACATCGATTGACCTCCCGAGCACTGGTCCGCGCGGCTATTACTTCTTTACTTACAAAGTCACCAACTCCTCCGCAGGCGATTTACTTTTCGCTCCCTCCTTTGATCTTGGCACGATGAATGGTGATGTGCGCAGAGCGGGCCGCGATGTGCCCGCCGAAGTCACTCGCCGGATATTGGCCGATCTTGAGAATACCGATATCCAAGACCAGATTGGAATCGTGGGAATGCTACTTCAAGGCGAAGAGAATGCAAAAGAAGGCGTGGTAGTTTGGCCCGCAGATGCAATGCACCTGAGCGAAGCGACTGTTTACGCCGCAGGCTTCAGCGGCGAAACGCGTCAAGTCCCAGTCAAGAACCCCAAGACGGGGATCCGCTCCAATGTCCTCGTTCGTAAAACTCTGATGCTCCGGTATCAGCCGCCCGGCGAGATGCGGGACATGTCCGGTAAACCCATCGAACTCGCAGAACAGCGTTGGATCATGCGGTAATCGCGGAGCGGGATTTGCCGTTAACACCGCTAAGCCTGCCACAGGCACACATGGTCGGGTAGACGGTTTGGTTCATCCGGCTCGACCTTTCTGCGGGTATGGCCTACCATCTGGGCTGTACCGAACGGGCCTTCTGCGGCAAGTGCCGATGGATCGTCCGAGCTTCCGCTCAGTGGCGGACGGTGGTGATTGAGGTTACTGGTTCAGAAGTCTGGAAGCAGACAAGTCCATTTGAAGCAAACGTCGGTTTGTTTCGCGCAGAAGGCTTTGATTTATGGCACACAAAAAGGGCCAAGGCTCTACCAAGAATGGTCGCGACTCCAACCCCCAGTTCCGGGGCGTTAAGCTTTTCGGTGGCGAAGTCGCTCAGCCCGGCTCGATCATCGTTCGCCAAGTTGGAACGCCCTTTAAGGCGGGTTACAACGTTCTCCGTGGCAAGGATGACACTCTCTTCTCCGTCGCTCAAGGCACGGTGATCTACCGCGGCCGCGAAGTTCACGTGAAGCCCAGTGGCGAAAAAGAGCTTCAGCCCGCTTGGATGAAGAACCTCGCCGCGACCAACTGATCCGCCCCCTGGCCCC
>Ga0105044_10016082_pt1 | contig 10100 bp, 5 predicted proteins | sample MAT01_FD_78092 | JGI IMG/M metagenome (GOLD analysis project Ga0105044, IMG submission 78092) | Freshwater microbial communities from Lake Fryxell liftoff mats and glacier meltwater in Antarctica - MAT-01 | ecosystem: Environmental > Aquatic > Freshwater > Ice > Liftoff microbial mat | place...
AGCGGCGCAGCAGAATCGGTTTGTTGATCGGTGCTGCGATCGGCAATCGCATCGGTTAGCCGAAAATCGATTTCTCCGAAGCCAGCAGGATAGGTCAATCCGGGAAGCGTTAGCTGAACCGGTGCAGGACGACAGGATAAAAGTCCAGGTTTTGCGTACGGGCCGTGGCCGGCAATATCGACGAGGGCATCCAGATTGTCCGCGCGGATCGATTCGGCAACGTGTTGCTCATCGGAAGTTGCCAACGTGGTCAGCGGGATACCGCGCTCAGCTAAAGCGGCGCCGATAGCGGCATCCACCGGGCTGATCGAAAAGATTCTCAGACTCACGGTCGCAGGATTGTGGTGGTGCACGAGGGTGACGACGAGATCGGCGATAAATGGCTGGATGAAGTCAACCAGCAATCCGACTTGCAAGGGAGTGTGCCCGAGTTTGAGCTCGGGTAACTCCGACAACGGCGGATGTACGACCCGCCCCGCTTCGCGGTATCGAGTCTGCAGACGCTGGAGCAAAATTGCCGGCACATCGTGATAACTCAGTGTGGCGAGCAGTTCGCCGATCAGCTCCAGCGCCGCTACATCGTCCTTGAGTACAGTGGCTGATTCGGCAAGCGGCAAGAGCAGCTCGGTTTCGCTTTCCAGGTTTCCGTATTCACGTTCGAGTCGCGACTCAAGCAATCTTGCGAGATCCGTGTCTGGATGGGCCGTCATAAATTTTCTTGCTTCGTCCGCCCAGTCTCCGCGCCTGCCTTGCATGTGCAGCAATTTGATCAATCGCAGATGCACCGAGATTCGCACCCGCGTGGTCAACATTGCAGGCGGCGCTGCCAATGCGCGTCGAAATACCGTTTCGGCGTCACGCAGATTGCCGAGTTCAAAAAGGATCACGCCGGCGTTGTACGCAGCTTCGATATTGTCGGGAGCCAGAATGAGCACGCGATTGAGAAACGTGAGTGCGGCCTCGGCGTCATTGGTGTGCGACAGCGCCATGCCGTGCCAGAATAATGCCTGCACGTCAGAGGGCGACTGTTCGACGGCGACCTGCGTCAGCAAGCGCGCGGCTGGCCAGTTTTGCAGCTTGGCGTTTGCGCGTGCGCGTAACTTGAGTACTCTGATGTCACGCTGAAACTCTTCCGGCACGGGGGCTAATACCTCCAAGGCTTCGGCCGGCACGCCGTTTTCAATCAAAAATCCGGCAGAACTCAAACGCACTTCGAGGTCTTCGGGAAACAGTCGCAGCAATGCGCTGGCACAGTCGGCTGCAAGCGCGACCTTGCCCATCGCCGTGGCAAGCTGGCTCTGGGCACGCAACAAGGGCGGGTAGTCGGGCTGTTCATTGCGCAATGCAGCATAGCTTTCGGCGACCGCGTTCATGGATTCTTCATCCTTGGCGAGCGGGTGGCGCTGCATTGTTTCACGCAGCATCTGGAAGAATTGTTTCGCCGTGAAAGCCATGGAACCCGTCACCGGTTTACTGGCAGCGATTTCCGAATATGCTCGCTCCAGTTCGCGGGTATAAGCGCCCACGTCGGTTGCGGCAACTGCAGTGACGATGCGCTCCCTCGTTTGCGCCATGAATGCGGCGTCGCGCGCCAGCTTCACGGTGATCGCGACGTACTCGTCTTCACTGTTTGCGATGGTCTGGTCAAGATTGAGATGCGTGAGGATGCTGGCGCCGATGCGTTCGCTTTGGCGTTGCCCGGTCAGGGTAACGACTGGGACCCCCATGTCTAGAGCAGCGAGCGTGGTGTCACCGCCAGCATATGGAAACGTATCGAGCACGGCATCGACCAGCCGGTAACGTGCGCGCCAGCGATTGTCCTGGTGCGGAATGTTTACAAACGCGAGGCGCGAGGCATCAATACCGGCGCTCGCCATGATGCGCTCTATGCCCGGCCGTTGGGTTGCGGAAAGCGGCGAGAACAAAAGAATTGCTTCGGGCAGAGCGTCGAGTACGCGGCGCCATAGGTTGAGGCAGCGCGCGGAGAGTTTCAGCACATTGGTAAATGCGGCAATCACAAACTTGCCCGCTAATTCCGGCAGGTTATCTGCTGGCTCCGCCGCGCTGGGCGTCACGCGCACAAACGGAAATACGCAGGTGTCGAGTGCAAAAGGTGCTTCGATCTGAAATTGTGCTGCGTCTTCCAGGTCGGCAACTCTATCAGTCAGCTTGAAGTCGACAGAGCGCATTCCCAGACAGCCGTGATAGCCGAGATGGGTGATGATTGTTCTTGCAGGCTGGTGCGCGTAAATGCCAGGGCGCGCATCCATGGTATGCCCGGCGAGGTCGACGAGAATATCCAGATCAACTTCTGCGATGCTTCTCGCGGCCGCGAAATCATCGAGCCCACTGATGTCTGCGAAGCCATCTGCGTAGGTGCGGAACTCGGTCGTCAGGGCATCGAATTGGCGCGGGTCACAGCTGGAAATCAGGTAGATGCTGAACATACTGCGGTCGTGTCTGCTGATGACCTCACGCATCCACCGGCCCATCACGTGTTGGCGTAAATCGGCTGACAGATAGCCTATGCGCAATCGTTGGTCACCGGCGCGCCGTGGCAGCAGCGGGATGATGGCCGGATTTCGCGCGGCGGTGACGGCGTCATAGCGGCGGTAACAGGCGAGAATTTGAGCGCGGCTCAGATCAAAATACTGAATCATGCCAAGTACCGGCGCGAGCTGTTCTGGCGTGTAGCTTTCGAAGGGCCAGTCCAGGGCAAGTGCCAAGTAGCGCGCTTCGAGTTCGCGGTCGCCAATAGAACGGCACAGGGCCAATCCTGCTGCGACCAGCTCCGGACTAGGCGGCATGGCGCGATCCCAGCTGAGAAACGCCTCATTTGCTTCCTCGGGTCGGTCCAGCCCCAGAAGCCCACGATAGAGGCCATCCCTTGCCAGCACGTGCTGGGCACTGGCGTCCACGGCTTGTTGAAATAGGGCAACTGCGTGGGTGCGCTCGCCTCTGGCTTGCAGGATGATGGCGAGGTTGTAGCTGGCATCGGATAGCTTTGAGTTGATGCTTAGTGCACGTTGATACGCGTCGACCGCGCCTGCTTCGTTTTTCAATGCTTTGAGTACGTTGCCCAGATTGTTGTAGGCCTCCGCAAGCTGGGGATTGAGTCTCACGGCGCGCAAGTACATATCTGCCGCATCGTGCGGGCGCCCCAAATGTTGGTAAACGAGTCCGAGGTTGTAACAGGCGGACCATAGCGTTGGCGCGCGCGCCAGCACTGCCGCGTATCCCTGCGCCGCTTCGGCAAAGCGGCCGGCATACTGATGCTGCAAGGATTGTTGCGCGAGGGTGCGCACTTCCGGCGTAAGTTCGGGCTGGTGCATTTTTATTCCGGCGGCTGGTGGCCAGCGGCCCACTGGTGGCTTAGTCGAACGAGGCCATGATCTCGCGTCTGGCCGCGGATGGTTATCGTGATTTCGCGCGTATCAAACATCCGCAGGCCGTGTTCATCGAGCGTGTGGGCGCGCAATTGGTACATGCCGGGTAACAGGGCGGTGTCGTTGAAGACGACGCGGAAACCGAACAGCTTGGGCGCTAGACGATTGGCATTGAAAGCTGCGTCGTTTGAAAATGTGCCGAACACGGGCGTGCCGTCCATACGCACGACGCCTGCCATCAGGATGGTGGGCTGATCCTGCGGCGAGTGGAAGGTACCGCACAGGGAGATTTTCTCATTCATGTCGAATTGTGTACGACCAGCGCCTGCGCTATCCTCGGTCCAAAGCGCATCGAAGATGGGATAGGGTGCGTTATCGGCTTTGGAAGACAAGTGCGCGGAATGTGCTGCGACCTCCTTGCGGTTCTTGGCCTCGTGGTGGCCGAGGTAGGCTTGCGTTACGGCGAAGGACTCTCCTTGCAAGCGCACTTTGCCCTCGTGGATCCACATGGTCTGTTGGCAAAGCGACTGCACGTGATACATGCTGTGCGAGCACAACAACAGTGTGCCGCCGCCGGCCCGAAAGTCCTCCATCCAGCGCAGACATTTTTTCTGGAACGATTCGTCGCCTACTGCAAGCACTTCATCGGTGACCAGCAGATCGGGTGATAGCGAAGTTGCAACCGCGAAGCCCAACCGCACGACCATGCCGGAGGAATAGGTTTTGACCGGCTGGTCGATGTGCGTGCCGATGTCGGCAAAGGCGAGGATCGCATCGAGTTGGGCCAGCGTTTCGCCGCGTGACCATCCCATTAGTGCGGATGCGAGAAAGATGTTATCTCGTCCGCTGTATTCCGGGTGGAAGCCGGTACCCAATTCCAGTAGCGCACTGACGCGGCCCAAGTTCAGGATTTTGCCTTTTGTCGGCTTCACCACTCCAGCGATGATTTTGAGCAACGTGGACTTGCCGGCGCCATTTTCGCCGATGATGCCCCATGATTCGCCGCGGCGGACTGTGATGCTGATGTCTTCCAGGGCGCGATAGTAGTCATGTACTGCGCGGCCAGTCAACAATTCGAGGACTGTCTGAATTCGGCCAGCTCCAGTCCGGATCACTGGATAGTCTTTACTTACGTTTTCCAGACGCAGCAGTTCGTCGGTGGCGGGAGCGGGCACTTGATCCAGGTGAAGTATTGGTCGACGCCTTCAGGCTTGGCGTCGAGATGGGAGAGGTCCGAATTATATTCTGAGTCGGCATTGATGCGGTGGGTCGCGCTCGCTTTCAGGCCATTCCGCAGCAGCGTGCGTTCGCTAGAGAAAATCTTCGAAATAGGGCGACAGGCGCATGAAAATACCTATCCCGACGAGTGCTATGCAGGCACTCACCAAAACCATCGCCAGATTCGCCAATTGAGGTGTGGCGCCGAGTAGCAGGGCCTCACGCATGTTTTGCAGTACCGGCGTCATCGGGTTCAAGTTAAACCAGTGCCGGTATGCTTCCGGCATGGCGGACACTGGATAGAGAACGGGCGTGAGGAATTGCATCATCATCAATACAGGTGTTGTCATCTGTTCCACGTCTCTTAGCAGCGTTTGCAGCGCTGCCAGCAGCGCGCCCACTCCCACCGTCAACAGATACAAGGTGGTGATGCCCAGGATTATCGCCGGCACGCCGGCGATGTGTAGCGGATGACCGGTTGCAACAAGCAACAAGAGTACCGCGACGTAGCCGGTCAGATGAATCAGAAACACGCTGTTTACGGCAGCAAGAACCAGGAGCAAATGCGGGAACGCGACCTTCTTTACCAGCGGTGCGTTGCTCTGGATGCTCTGCATTGCGCGGGTGACACCGTCGGCGAACATCATCCAGGGCCATAGTCCGATAGCCAGGAACACGATATAGCTGTCGGTTGAGAGATCGCCCATGCGCTGTTTGAACAGTTGGCCGAACACGAACCCATAGATCGCCAACAGCAGCAACGGGTTGGCGAGTGCCCATATCAATCCGAAGGCGCTGCCCGCGAAACGCGTGACGACTTCTCGCTCGGTAAAGCGGGCCAGTAGCTGGAGTGGCTGAGGCCCGTGGACGAGCACTCATTGGCCTTTTAAAAGGCGCGCTTGGTTTCGGGCGCAGGCGGCGGCGGAATCTCCGGTAGACGCGGGCGAATTTTGTCTATCGCGTCCTTGTGCAGCTTTATTGTGGGGTCGTTTCGGACATCGTTCAAATAGTCATTGAGGATGCGCTGCTTATAGGCTTTGTCTGCTTCGGCCAGCATTTGCGGCTTTACTTCTTCAAATGTTGGTTTGCTGCTTGGCGTAGCGCTCAGCAAACGGATGACGTGAAAGCCGTACTCGGTTTCAACGATGGCCATTTCGTTTATTTTCAGTTTTTCCAGTGCGTTGCCGAATGCACGATCAAGATAGCTGAGCGGTGTCGCGCTGATGTAACCGTTGTTTGTCGCGGCGGATTCGTCGTCGGAGTACTCTTTGGCTATGGCTTCAAGTTTTGCTCCAGCTTCTATTTTGCTCTTTACCAACTCGGCCCGCTCGCGCGCGGCTTCCTTCGTACGATTTTTTGTCTTGATAAGGGTGTGCCAGCTTGCATACATGGCCGGCCGCTCCATGCCTTTCATCCTCGTGAGAAATATTTCTCGGGCAACAGGCGAAAGATCAATTTTTGGCGCGTTTGTTTCGAGTTGCTTTTTACGGTACTTGGCGAGTATCTTTTCAGTTTGATTGCGGATTTCAGCGGCGGCGCCAGGGTCATTTTGCAAACCGGACTTCATGGCTTCGGTTGCCATGACCTTGTTTACCATCATGGTTTCGAGAAGTTTTGCGATTCTCTCTTCACTGAGGAGAAATTCTATTCGGTGTTCTTCCGGCAACCGTTCCATCTCTGCCGCCAGGTCTTCGACGGTGATTTTGATTTTTGAATTGGTTATAAGCGGCGTGTCTAGCGCGGGTGGCGTTTGTGCATGTAGCGATGACAAGGTGGAAATGAGAATTGCTGCGGTGAGCGATGCGGATAATTTGTGCATGCGGTTATTTCTATCTTTGAATTGAATACGTCAAATGTGCTGCGGTCGGCATTCGCCGACCGCAGCATTTTATGGCTGAATGCTCTAAAAGAACTGCAGGATACCGCCGCAAGTTTCGCCACTACGGCACGAGTCTCCGCTTGAATTCCCGCCAGGCCGCACATCAAGAAACCTGATATTGAGGTAATAGGTTTTGCCGGCTTCGAGTTTGCAGTAAGAGGCAGGTAACGGTTCGCTGAAGATTGCCCAGTTTACCGTCACGCCATTGATGCCTGAAATGTAACAGCCATTTCCCGACGTGTTAGTGAGCACTTTTGAAGTGTCAAAGTCACACGGCGTTGGCGTGAGCGTCATGTAGGCCGGGCGAATGTTTGCACCCGACTGCGCTGAATCGGCAAACGCAATTCCGCCACCAATCGGCTGCATCATTCCTGTCGTGAATTTGTAACTGAGCGCTTCGCCGGATTTCATGGCGATGATGTCAATGCTTTGGTATGGGTCCCGCACATTGTGTTGCCAAGAGCGCGTTAGTGCCGGCGTCGTGTTACACCTCGTGGGGTCCATTGCGTAGGCGTTTAGTTCCAGGCCGGCACCGGACAAGCCCTGGCGGAATCCGGGGGTTACGTTAGGCTGTTTCGATACGGCTGGCAGGGTTATGCCGTCAACGGACACGTCGGCTCCTTGGGGTATAGCTGTTACCGTAAAGTCTCTCGAGCTGCTACCAGACGCGGTTGTAACGATGAGTCTGCCGGCCCCTGTTGGCGCGCTTGCGGGAACCGATGTTGTGATAGACGTTGCACTGCTTACGGTAATGTTCGCGGCTACGCCACCGATTGTGACTGTAGCGCCGGTAAATCCTGACCCGCTGATTGTGAGTACCGTGCCTGGCGGGCCAGTCTGAGCTGAAGTTGAACTGATCGCTGGCGCCACCAATGTAGGCGCAGTAACCGTGAAGGCGAAAGTTGCGGCCGGCGCGACGCTGGTCGTCACGGTTATGTTCGTAATACCCGGCGTTGCACTTGGAACAGTTGCGACGATTTGTGTGCTGCTATTAGTCAGAATATTGGCATTTGACGCGCCAAAGCTGACTGCGGCACCACTCAGGTTGGTACCGTTAATGGTAATGTTGTCGCCTGGTGCACCACTACTGGGCGTTACGCTGCTAATGGTTGGTGGCGATGTTGCTGGCGGGACTGGCGTTGTGCCACAGCCGCCGGTATTGATGTTCAGGGCGCCGCCGTTGTACGTCACTGTGACCGCGTTTGCAGCAGTACAACTAACACCATTGACTGTAATGGGCTGTGCGCCGCATACAGTTGCCACAAGGGCGGTTGATGCGAGCACCGTGGCAGCTAGTCGTCGTATTGTTGAGTAAATTCTCATGGTTTGTTCCTTTAGAGGGTAATTTCTGGGATAGCGAAACCGCTTGAGCCCCATTTTTATTTTTAGACAACAATTACTCGGCTATGTTGCTAAATAGCCGCGTTGGCGCGCAATTAACTTTCCCATAATAGTGCGTTTTTTAAGCAATGAAAAGGGGGCCTTTCGGCCCCCTCTCCAAGCTTTGTCGTTACCGACATTACTATATTGCGATACTACCGCACGAAACGGATGTACTTGTGTGGAATAACGCCGCCGTAAGCAGACGCTACACCTGCGTTCGTGTAGTTGTGGAACGAAATACCCACCATTGGCAGACCGAAGAACGTACGTGGAGTTGCATCAGCCACACCGTTCAGCGAAGAGCTGATAGGCGTAATGCTTTGTGCTGCTTGCGATGCCAAGCCGATGTTACCGAAGTTCATGATCGCCCAGCCATTTGGACCCTGCAATACGCGACGGCTGAGGGTTGCGAAAGCTGCACCCGTAGTCGTTGCACCGGTAGATGCAAAGGCGTCAGCAGCACCCTGCAGACGTGAATTGTTGGTTGAACCCAACAGACCCTGCGCACCGAACTCTATAACGTTAGCTTCCCAGCACAGGTTTTGGCCTGGTGCTGAAGCGGCTGGCGGACGTGGTGACGGCAGGATTACGCCAGGCGCATTGGTAAGTGTGCGCTCTTCACGGTCGTAAATTGCCAGCAAATATGCATCGCATGCACCAGTCGCCGTTGCACTAGCAAAGTTATTGCTGAACGGACGGCTAGGTGTGCCCACGCCAACGCCGATAAGATCGCGCTTGGTGGGCATTGTAACTACCCAGTCGGTCCTCGAAACAGTAGACGCATCCGTGAGGAACTCATTGAGGAGGTCGCTACGCAAGAATACCGATGTTACAGCCTGAACCGATGAGGCCCAAGTTGCACGGACAACACCAGGCTGGCTTGCAGGGAAACCAAAACCTGCAGGTTGATCGCTAACAAATACCAAGCTGGTTGTGTCGATACCTGGGGCATTCGACAGCGACGGATTGACGTTGCCTGAAGCAGAGTACGGTGGCAAAATTGGAATCGGCGGGTTAAACCACGCGTCAAGCGCCGTTGTACCAAAGGAATAATTTGTCCCGTTGGCGGAATTGATGATGCTGGCACGACCGAACAAGCCACCCGATGGAGGTGCAAGATACTGCGTAGACCGAGTAGCACCAACCAGGGTACCCGGCAACTTGACCGCTGGGGCAGCCGCTGTCGACAGCGCGTCATAGGCATCAAGCGCAGCGCAGTTGGCAGGAACGCCTGCGGCGTTGTGTTTGACGAAACCGGTCAGGACCGGATCAATCACAACACCCATTTCTATAACTTCCATGTACCCCTCACGGGTACGATCAAGGGTACCCATCGTTGCGTTGTCGACCAGCGCACCGGTGTACTGATAGTTCTTGAAATCGTTGATTGCCAAACCCAGTCCGTCTGAGCGAATCACGCCAGCAGCATTGCCGAAAAGGTCGCTAGGCGTAACGCAGGAGTTGTCGCCGGTTTCAAGTCTTGCACCGAGCGCCGTTGGGATGATAACGCCAGTCCAAACGTCATTTGGGGAGAGCCACAGGTTAAAGTCAAGTACCTCACGGCTATTCTTGCCTTCGAGGTAACGGACCTTGACGATCTTCGTCTCGTTATTGGAGTTAACGATTGACATGGCCGTCACGTTGCCGGCGCGGACCGTGTAGTACGGGAAAATATGGACTTGCCCGAGACCTTCAGGGTTGATGTTCACTGCATTTGCGGTACCGGCAGCGCCAAGCGCTCCCAAGCCCGCCAACACGGCTGCGTGCAATGTTTTCTTTTTAAACGTATTCATTTTTTAAAATACTCCTTTTAGATATTAAAGTGATCACTTTAGAAGCTACAACACTCTTAGTTTATACCAGCTAAAACCAATTTTCAAACATTTTATTAGTATCTGCTCGCCTACACCTACAGTTGGACGCGCGCCTAGCCTTGATATACAAACCACCATTGGCCCGCCTCCAAAATCCATACCTCTTTGACAGGGACACTTGTTTTTACGCCCTCAACAGTTATATCTATCAGGACGGTTACGTCACAAGTTTCCGCTTCGCACGACGCATCTTTCGCTTTGGCGCCCCGCCAAAACCCCGAATTAACCCTGGGACGGTACTTCTCAACCGTCATTGTCGAACGCCCTGCCGGACTGATCAATCCGTACGCAGCATTCAAATCAAACTTCAACAAAGCATCCCAGCGCTGCTGGGCACGCGCCAATACTTTTTGCGACGTC